>Ga0315282_10004174_pt1 | contig 25297 bp, 39 predicted proteins | sample YL17G07_20_MG_FD_203693 | JGI IMG/M metagenome (GOLD analysis project Ga0315282, IMG submission 203693) | Sediment microbial communities from Yellowstone Lake, YNP, Wyoming, USA - YL17G07_20 | ecosystem: Environmental > Aquatic > Freshwater > Lake > Sediment | place: USA: Wyoming | collected... | reverse complement strand
TTTCAAGAACTTATGGAGACCAAAGTTTTAAAAAAACTGACGAAGGCAAAGATTTGGCTGATGAACTGGCAGATGTTCTTTTTGTTTTGATTTGTCTTGCTAATCAAACAGGAGTCGATTTAACAGAAGCGCTTCAGAAAAATCTTGATAAAAAGACAAAGCGAGATAAGAATCGACACAAAAATAATTTGAAATTAAAAATTAAAAAATAATCAAATTTAGGCCCGCCTTCGCCGAAGGCTACGGCGGGCAGGCCGAAGTTAAAAAGTCGCCGAAGGGGCGATTTTTTGGTAGAATAAACATATGAAAAAAGATTACGCTAATTTCATTGTTTCATTCAAATTAATTCTGAAAAAAGACAAGAAAATATTAATTTTGACCGAATCTGCAACCGGATTTTTAGATTTACCAGGCGGACGCATAGAAAAGAAAGAAATTACACTACCAATTAAAGACTTATTTGTAAGGGAGATAAACGAGGAATTGGGAAAAGATGTTAAATATAAAATCTTAGGACCCGCTATTCAGTATCGTAGGTATAATAAGTTTACAAAAATGTATGCTTTAATAACTGCTTACGAAGCAGAATATGTGTCTGGGAGAATTAAACTTTCATCAGAGCATAATAAATATGAGTGGATTAATCCTAAAAAATACAACTTAAAGAATAAAAAAATAAACAATAAGGAGGAACGCTTGGCTCTCGAAAATTATTTTAAAAAATAATCAACCCCAGTAGTAGAACCTTCGTTTCACTACGGGGCAAGAAATTAATTGAGCCCCGAAGTACCCGCCTTCGGCAGAACTAAGGATAAAAAATTATGGAAAATAAAAAAGAATTTACTAATTTTGTTAATTACGGAACCTATAGGGCTGAAGAAGCAGAGATTCTAAGGTCAGAATTGGAAAAACAAGCAATACCAGTTAAAATTTTTTATCCCGGAACTGGAATAGGAAAAGAAGCAACCGCAGGAGCCTACTTCACGGCCTATCAAATAATGATTCGATTTTGTGATTTCCAAATCGCAGAAGAAGTAAGAAAGAGATTCAATATCGAGCCTATTAAAACCGGAGAGGAAATGCCTCTTCCAAAAACATATGCATGGGCAAAAAGAGGTTTAAATCAATTCGCATTAATTGGTTACCTTGTTTCCTTTTTTGGAATACTGATAACAAGTTATTTATTGGATAAGCTAGAATTTTTTTCTGAAAATATACTATTTTATTTTGTAGCTGCTTTCTCGATTTTCTTTTTTCTTTGGCTTTTTAGTACCATCTATAATATTTTAAAAGAAAGGAAAAAGTGAAAAATAGGGACGTGCACATTTTTTCAAAGAAAACGAGGTCAACTCTATTTTTAACCCCGGTAGTAGAACGCTTCGCGTTCACTACGGGGCAGGGAATTAATTGAGAAAAATTAAACACCATAAAGAGAATTATGAGAAAAATAACTTTTAGCGTTTCTAAATATAATGTAATTCCTAAAATTGTTGTTAATGCAAAATATGAAAAAGTTCTGAAGACTTTTAGTAAGATATTATGGGTATTTTCGCTTGTATTAACACTAATAGGTGTTTTATTTTACAAAAATATTTTAGTTCTGATTATTTTTATACTTAACTCAATTTTAGCTTCTATTTACTTTCTTCATTATCAATATCACAATCAATTTTACGCAGTATGTAAAGAAAAAGGATGCAATGAGAAAATTTTCCTTCGGACAATTAACCCGCCTGATACTTTAAGGTTAAGATGTAAAAATGATCATATTTACGAATATAAAAAAGAGGAACTTAAAACATTTGAAGTTGGTATAGCAACGGGGCCAGAAGAGAAAGCATATAAATCTTTTCGAATATATTTAGAATAAAATATTTAAAAAACAAAAAGTCGAAAAATTAATTGAGCCCCAGTAGTAGAAATAAAATTTCACTATGGGGTAAAAAATAAAATTATGGAGAGGGCAAAAGAAACAATTTACGCATTTATAGACAGCAATAATTTGAATTTAGGTATTTTAAGCCAAGGTTGGAAACTTGATTTTGCCCGTTTCAGAATTTATCTCAAAGATAAATATCATGTGGAAAAGGCATTTTTATTTATCGGCTATGTTCCTGGCAATCAACAACTTTATACTTTTCTTCAAAAGGTCGGTTATATTGTGGTTTTTAAACCGATTCTTGAAATAAGCAAAGAGAAAAAAACAAAGATTAAAGGCAATGTGGATGCGGAACTTGTTTTACATACGATGATTGAATATAAAAATTACGATAAAGCAATTATTGTTTCGGGAGATGGAGATTTTTATTGTTTAATTGAATATTTGGCTAATAACAACAAACTAGCGAAGATTATTGTCCCAAACAAAAAGTATTCATCCCTTCTTAGAAAATTTGCGATGTTCATCGTAAATATCAGCTTTCTTAAAGATAAATTACATAAGCGAAAATAAAAAGAGAGGCATTCCCGCGGGACGAAACCCTTTGGTAGTCCTCTCATCGTGATACTTCTATAATAGCAAATCAAAAATCCTTGTCAATAGCAAGGTGTGGAAAATTATTCGGAAAATGATATTGATGTTGAAAGGAAAATGGGGTCAACTCTATTTTTAACAAAAACTCGAACCCTCCTTCGTTCCATCCTTCGCTAAAGCAATCCGTCGCTACTCCGTAGCTATGGAATTGCGTAGGATAGCTACGGATGGCAAGAAAACTACGGAGGGGCAAGGAATTAATTAAGAAATAAATTTTCATTAAAATTTATGACCAAAGATATTAATAAAAAATTAGAAAAAATCGTTAATTTTGTTTTTGAAATTGGAACGGCAAGGAATATTATTCGCAACCATCATCAGTATTTAAGAAACGCGAACGATTCAATCGCTGCCCATTCTTTTAGGACGGCAATAATTGGTTTGGTGTTGGCTGATTTGGAAAAAGCTGACAAGGATAAGGTGGTAAAAATGTGCCTTTTGCATGATTTAGCCGAACTCCGGACAGGCGATGCAAATTTTGTCAATAAATTTTATAGAACCGAATACGAAGAAAAAGCCATTGAAGACCAATGGTCCAATGTTCCGTCCGGCAGAGAAACAGTTGAGCTCCTTAAGGAATATAATAAGACAAAAACGAAAGAAGCGGTCGTTGCTAAAGACGCCGATAATTTAGACCAAATTTTTTTACAAAAAGAATATCTACCCGAAGACTCTCACGATTTAAAACGATGGCATAATCATATTGGGCAAAAGATTAGAACCGTTTCTGCTCGTCAAATTGCTGATTTAGCACTGAAAACAAACCCCTTAAAATGGCTTTACGATTTCGCTGATTTGAATAAAAAGAATGGAAGCAACCCTATAAAAAGGAAATAAACCCCGCATAGCAATAAGTTGTATACTGGGCAAGCAAAAAGTCGAAAAATTAATTAAATAATTTTTAAAATAAAAATATGAGCAACGCCTCAAATCGCATCTTTGCATCTATTTTCTTCGCGATAGTTTTATTTTTATTACTTTGGATGCCTACGTGGACGAAGATAAACGTGGGAGATGTTCCGTCGATAAGTTACGGTCCTCCATGGATCGGCTTTCTTATTATTCTTATCGGCTTAGCATACGAAATATTTAGGCCAAGCTTGAATCTTAAAAGAGATACAAATTGGAAATGGATTCTGGCGGGAGTTTTTCTCTTTCTGATTATAATGACAATGATTGTCGTTCAGGAGATTTGGATACCATACAAACACGGATATTCTGTCTTTGGAATGAGGAGTTTTGAATTTCCTCTTGGAACTGGCAATATTCATGTTTGGCCTCAGCTCTTACATGATTTTCTCAATGTCCACTATACAGATACAACGGTTTTGGCTTTGCTGTTTGGAATCCTGTTTTTAACAATGTCAACCCCGCAAACATCAAAAAGCTATAAGCTTATACTAATCGGCGCAGTAATATTTGAGGTATTTTTGATGCTTGGACATTTCTCATTTTTAATCTTTAATATAGATTCGACTGGGGGATATTATTCTAGATTTACCAGAATAGAACTGCTTAGCCAATACTGGTTTCAGTGGGATTTCTGGTCCGAACTGGTAATTTTAGTAGGTGCGTTGCGATTGCTTTTTAGAGGCAAGAGGCCTGTGGCGGTTGCTAAACCGAATTAGTCGATTAGAAAAATGACGTTGCTCAGTGCGCTAGCTTCACTGGTACGAAATTCGGCGGCGAAAAATCAACTCAAAAAGTCGAACCCCGGTAGTAGAAACTTCGTTTTACTACGGGGCAAGAAATTAATTGAGCCCCGTACCAGAGCAAAGCACGGTACGGGGTAAAAAATAAATTATGGCAAAGTCTTTCAATTATGTTTTTGTTGACGAATCAGGCGATCCCGGTAAGCCATATGAAATAGATAAAGGTGGCAATAAAGTAGCTACGGGCGCAAGTTTGTTTTACATTTTATCTGCTATTTGTGTTGATTCAGAAAAACTATTTGCTATGGAAAATAGAATTATGGAAGTAAAAGGTCGTTATGGTTATCGCAGCGAATTGAAAGCCCAAAATATACCACTAAAGATGTATAAAGATTTATTGGGCATAATTAATGAGTTAGAAATTAAAATTTATTATAGACTTATAGATAAAACGAAATACAGAGGAACTTTTGCAGTTGATGGAAAGAAGAGGTTGCACAATGTTTTTGATGAATATAATCTGGCGAAGTTGGTATCTTTCGCAATTAAAAAATGTGGATTTGATAAAGCCGAGGTGATTATAGACAGAGCCGATCGCAGATTGTTGGATGGCAGGTTTGATAATTTTAATAATTACTTAATAAATAAAGTTAATACAAAAACAATAAAAATAATAGAATTTATTACTCATGTGAATTCGGAATATGTGAATGTAATGCAGATGTCTGATTTGGCAAGTGGCGCTATAAAGGATGACTTTACGGGTAAAAATAAAGAGCTTAAAAGGGTTATTAATAAGCGATTTTTGGAAAAAATTTGGTAAATATAAATAAAAAAGCGGGCACCCAGACCTGGGACACGCTTCATGATTAATAATAGCAAACCTATACCCATTGTCAATAGCTGTGGAAAATGGTGTCAACTCTATTTTAACAAAAAGTCGAACCCCGGTAGTAGAAACTTCGTTTCACTACGGGGCAAGAAGGAAAATTATGAAAGGTCAAAATATGATATTAAAAAATAAATTTATGCCTGATTTAACTATAAAAGAAGCTCAAAAGATCGTTGATAAATGGATTAAAAGCGTTGGAGTTCGATATTTCTCTGAACTTACGAATTTAGCTCAATTAGTCGAAGAAGTAGGTGAGGTTGCTCGAGTCATTTCAAGAACTTATGGAGACCAAAGTTTTAAAAAAACTGACGAAGGCAAAGATTTGGCTGATGAACTGGCAGATGTTCTTTTTGTTTTGATTTGTCTTGCTAATCAAACAGGAGTCGATTTAACAGACGCGCTTCAGAAAAATCTTGATAAAAAGACAAAGCGAGATAAGAATCGACACAAAAATAATTTGAAATTAAAAATTAAAAAATAATCAAATTTAGGCCGAAGTTAAAAAGTCGCCGAAAGGGCGATTTTTTGGTAGAATAAGATATGATTTGTTTATATTCCGCCTTTATAGATCCTCTGTTGAGAGATATTAGAATTTTTACGCCACGATTTTCGGGAATGAAAAAGGGAGATAGAATCTTGGATATCTGTTGTGGTACCGGGGACCAGGTTTTTTATTATGAAAGAATTGGTGCTATTGTAGCCGGTATTGATTTAAATCCCAAGATGATTGGAATAGCACAGAAATGGCAGAGAAAATACGGCTCAGAGAATTCTTATTTTCAGGCTGCCGAGGCGACGGATTTGCCATTTGAAGATCCCGTTTTCGATTTTACTTCAATTTCTTTAGCCTTACACGAAATAGAAAGAGATAAAAGAAATCGGGTTATTTCTGAGATGAAACGAGTGACAAAAAAAGACGGTTTCCTGATTTTTATTGATTTTCAGGTTCCTTTGCCCAAAAAGCTAACTTCTTATTTAATTAAAGCAGTAGAATATTTTGCCGGAAAAGAAAATCACCAAAATTTTAAAGATTATCTTTTACAAGGAGGGTTATCTGGTTTGCTGGAAAAAAACAAATTAAAAATTGAGAAAAGAGGTTATTTAAAGGATGGTCTTATAACAATAATAAAAGCAAAGAATATATAAAATTTAGCCCGAAGTTTTTCGAAAAATTATGATAATAAAAGAAATATTAAACCGGAGGTCGGTGAGGGAGTATAAAGAGAAGGCTGTAGCGGAAGAATATATAACTGAAATTATAAAAGCGGGGCAGTTTGCTCCGACCGCCCACAATAATCAAGCAGTTGAGTTTATAGTTGTCAGAGACCAACCAACAAAAGATAAGATTTTTGAGATTGTCGGCCAGGAATTTTTAAAAGAGGCGCCGGTCTTAATAATTCCGGTAAGCGATACTACTCAAACTAATTGCCCAGCTCAGGATTTATCGGTTGCTTCTGAAAATATGTTTCTGCAGGCGACGGCTTTGGGGCTGGGGACCGTTTGGAAAGCTTTAAAAGCGGAGTATGCGGAAGAAGAGAAAATAAAAAAATTACTGGGAATTCCCGAACAATATAGGGCTATAAATATAATACCGGTTGGCTATCCAAAGGAGAAACCCATATCTCACACAGATAAAGATTTTGATGCCAAGAAAATACATCACGAAAAATGGTAAGAAAACTACGGAAGGGCAAGGAATTAAATAAAAAATAAAATTATGAGAAAAATTTGTTCGGATATAATTAGCTTTACGAAACAATTAATAGATACACCTTCGCAAAGTGGTGTTAATTCTGAGAAAGAAATTGCGGATTTAGTATCCAAGAAATTATCTGATTTTGGATTTTTTCCGAAAATAATCGGAACTGAAGAGCACCCTTCAGTATTTTGTAAAATTATTAAGAATCCTATGGGCAAAACTATTTGGCTTGAAGCTTGTTTGGATACAGTCCCAGTCGGGGATAAATCAAACTGGAAATATCCTCCATTAAAAGCTACGCTCAAAGGTTCAAGGATGTACGGCAGGGGGGTGGCTGATTCTAAAATAGGAATAGCTATTTTCAGTTATTTAGCTAAAGAGTTATATGATAATCCTAAATTTGAGGGAAATATTATTTTAGGATTTGATGCCAATGAGCAAAACGGAGAATTTACGGGAATAAAAGATATTCTTAAACAAAAACCTAAAGCCGATGTATGTATTTTAGGTTATCAAGGGATAGATGAAATTTCTATTGGTGCCAGAGGATGGTTAAGAGCTAAAATAATCACTAAAGGACGATCAGCCCATACAGGAAGTAGAAGCAAAAAAGGGATTAATGCCATTCATCAGATGGCGGACGTTATTAACGCATTAAGAAAATTGAATTTTAGTGCTAAAAGAGAGCCGTATTTTGATTATGGTTCCAACTTCAACGTATCTATTATAAAAGGTGGAATAGCTATCAATGTGGTTCCTAAAGAGTGCGAGATAAGAATTGATATTAGATTTACCCCCTCTCAAAACAAAAAAGGAATTTTAAACAAAATTAATAAGGCATTAGACAAGTTAAAACAGAACGATGAAAAGATTCATTATCAAATAGAGGTTCTACAGTGTGAAGATGCCCTTATTACCGATCCTGAAAGGAGGTTTGTAAAGTTATTACAAAAAACTGCTCAGAAAGAACTGAAGAGAAAAATTCCCTTAGTAAGCAGCGGGGCAGGAAGTGTAGGAAATATAGTAGGTAAACTTGGTATTCCAATAATCAATTCCTTTGGGTGCAAATGCGACAATGTTCATGCTCCAAACGAATGGATAGATATTACTACTATTCCCAAGATTCTCGAAATTTACAAGAAATCAATCTTAAATTTTTAAACAAAAAGTCGAACCCCGGTAGTAGAAATTAAATTTCACTACGGGGCAAGAATTTAGGTCGAAGTTGAGGAAATATATTTAAAATTTTTGTATAATTAATATGATGAAAAGAAAATTCACCCAAGAAGAGTATATTATGTATCCCTTTCCTTATGGGGAAATTTTAAAAATTTTAGAAGATGAATTGAGGCTCATTGAGAAATCCGGGAAAAAACCGATGTGGTATTATAGCGCCGAGGAAACTGTTAAACATTTGAGAAAAGAAAAAGGTGCAAATTTAACTCCCTATGATGTCAATAATATCTTTTATATTTTATTGAAACGCCTGACTGAAAAAAAATTCACCCAGGAAGCTTACCGCTTACACTCCGGCGATTATCGCGAAATTTTGAAGATTATGAAAAGGGAGGTGAAAGCGATTAATGGATCTGAGAAAAAAAGTTTATGGACATATGGTCTGAAGAATACCTTTAAGAATTTAAAAAAGGAAAAAGGGGCAAATTTGACTCCCAGTGATATAGATTACATCATCAGCGTTTTATTGAAGTATGTAAAAGAGTGATATTTTTGGGAATGAAAAATGGGGTTAACTCTATTTTTTCGAATCAATTTTAGACAGAGCCCTGAAGTAGAATAGAATTTACTACAGGGTAAACATTTAAAGAATAAATCTATGATTAGCTTTGAGGAATTTCAAAAAATTGATTTAAGGGTTGGTAAAATAGTGGAGGCGGAGAAGGTAGAAGGTGCCGATAAACTTTTAAAATTAAAAGTTGATTTGGGCGCTGAAAAAAGACAGCTGGTGGCCGGGATCGCCAAATTTTATCAGCCAAAAGATTTAATTGGAAGAGAAATAGTGGTTGTTGTAAATTTAGAGCCGAAAACTTTAATAGGGATTGAGAGTCAAGGTATGCTTTTAACAGCCGATATTGAGGGCAAACCCGTATTATTAAAACCGGATGAGGAAGTTCCTCCTGGTACTAAGATTCGCTGATAACCTAGTCAAAGAGATGAATCTCTTTTCCACCCACCGAAGCTTTAGATGAGGTAAAGAAGAGAACGAAGTTCTCTTCGCCTTCGTTGTGACTCGGGTATATAAATATGGATGAGCAAAAGCTTTTGATAGCTACTTTTAATCCCGGAAAGTTTAGAGAATATAAAATAATTTTTAAGGAAATTTTAAAATTGCCTTTAATTTTAGTTTCTTTAAATGATTTGAAGCTTAAAGAGAAAGTTGAGGAAGGAGGCAAAAATTATAAAGAAAATGCACTCTTGAAAGCCAGTTTTTATTGTAAAGCTTCCCGGCTTTCAACCCTGGCCGACGATTCTGGTTTAGAGATTGCAGTTTTAGGAGGATGGCCGGGAATAAAGAGCCGGAGAGACAAAAATGGGAAAGAGCTTTCAGACAAAAAATTGATAGAGATGGTAATAAAAAGATTAAAAGGATTTCCTTTTGAAAAGAGAAAAGCCAGATATAGAGTGGTTGTTGCTTTAGCTCTGCCCGAGAAAAAGAAAATCTATACTTTTGAAGGGAAAAGAGAGGGATTGATTGCCAAAAATTCTGCTAAAAAAATCTGGAAAGGCTTCCCATTTGATTCAGTTTTTTATTTGCCACAAAAGAAAAATGTTTTTGTAAAATTAACTCCGAAAGAAAAAGCAGAATTTTCTCACCGAACCCAAGCCTTGAAAAAGGCTTTACCAATTCTAAAAAAAATTTTTAATGCCGGTGCAGAAAAAAGCAAAAATAATCAACCTTTAGACCGAAGTTGAGGGAAATTTATGAAATCGAAAATAAAGATAATAAACGGAGATATTACAAAGGTAAAAACTGAAGCAATTGTTAATGCTGCTAATACGATGCTTTTGGGCGGTGGGGGACTTGACGGAGCAATTCATAGAGCAGCCGGACCAAAATTACTCGAAGAATGTAAAAAACTTGGTGGGTGCGAAACCGGTGAGGCAAAAATAACCAAAGGGTATAATTTACCAGCAAAATACGTCATTCATACCGTTGGTCCAGTTTGGCAAGGAGGAAAACAAGGTGAAGAAGAAAAATTAGCTTCTTGTTATCGAAATTCATTAAAATTGGCGATAAAAAACAAAATTAAATCAATCGCTTTTCCTTCAATTTCTACCGGCGCTTACGGCTTTCCAATTGAGAAAGCGGCTCCAATTGCTTTAAAAGAAGTTAGAAAATTTCTTGAAGAAAATGACGCAGTAGAAGAAATAATTTTCGTTTTATTTTCTGAAAGGGATTTTCAAATTTACCAAAATTTAGCCATAAACTGAGAGAAATTTAACCACTCAATTTTAGGCCCCAGTAGTAGAACCTAAGGTTCACTACGGGGCAGGCAAAGCCCTGAACTATAACTTCGTTAAGTACCCGAATTATAATGAAGGCGAAGAGAACTTCGTTCTCTTCTTCACCTCAGCTGAAGCTTCGGTGGGTGAAGAAGAGATTTATCTCTTCGACTACAGGGCAAAAAGGAGAATTTTATGAAAAAGAAAAAAGTCGAAAATTTCCCAAAAGTGGGAATTGGAGTAATGATATTTAAAGAGAATAAAATTTTACTTGGGAAGAGAAAAGGTTCTCATGGAGAAGGGGAGTATGCTTTTCCTGGTGGACATTTGGAATATATGGAGACAATAGAAGATTGTGCCAAGAGAGAAACATTTGAAGAAACCGGAATTGAGATTAAAAATATTAGATTTCAATTTGTAGCCAATGTTCGTAAATATAAACCAAAACATTATCTTCATATAGGTGTTATTGCGGATTACAAAAGTGGCAAAGTCCGAAGAAAAGAGCCAGAGAAATGCGAGGGTTGGAATTGGTATAGTTTGGAAAATTTGCCCAGTCCTCTATTTAAGATGACAAAATTAGAGATAGATTCTTATAAGACAAAAAGAATTTACTATGATAAACAATAGTCCTCGAGATAAAGAAAATTTGTGAGACAAAAAAGTAAAAAATACTGGTCGGCATATGTAACCAAACATAGTTTTGCTCTGGATTTAGAAGAAGGCGTTTTTACTTGGAATAACCCGCAGAAAATTGCGAAATCACTCAAAAAATCAGCCGAGGCGAGCCTGAGTCGGAAAGGAACGCCGTTTCAATCGGCGATGTCAATGCTTAATTTTTATATCAATCGCGCCGGTAAGAATTTAAAACCTCGAAGAAAGCGAATTTTGGAACGGGCAAAAAAAGAGCTGCCAAGACTATTTAAAACTTAAAAAATGTCTTTTCTTACTAAAAAAATAAAAATAAAATGGTGGTTGGCAATTTTAATTTCTCTTCTTTTTAGCAGTTTGATAATTTTATTAGAAACTTTGATAATAAAATAGACTTGACTATTTTTTAATAATAAGATAAAATCAAACCGTAACAGTAAGTTTCTTATTTTTCTTATCTTACCTGAATCGCAATGAAGGGTGAAGAAGAAATTTATCTCTTCGACTACATAAATAATAAGATGTAAGTTAGATAGATAAATAAGATCGGTCGGCTTACTTATAAACCAAGCTTCCATTACCAAGCCCCGCACACGGCGGGGCGAAGGTGAGAAAGAGAATGAAATTCTCTTTCGACTATGGAAGCGAAGGTGAAGAAGAAGATTTATCTTCTTCGCCTATTATTTGGTAAGGAAGAAATATGGCAAAAAAATTGTTCGTTGGTGGGTTGTCTTTCGACACCACCGAAGACATTTTGAAGGAGACATTCTCGAAGGCGGGAACTGTTGAATCAGCGATTATTATCACTGACAAAATTTCCGGTCGTTCCAAGGGTTTTGGTTTTGTCGAGATGTCGTCCGAAGAGGAAGCTCAGAAGGCGATTGAAACATTCAACGGCAAGGAACTTAACGGACGAAACATAACGGTAAACGAAGCTCGACCTATGGAATCTCGGCCACGACAAGGCGGGTTCGATCGCCCTTCGCGCGGCGGAGGCAGAGGTGAGCGAGGATTTGGTGGCGGTAGCCGAAGAAGCTGGTAAACACAATGTCAAAAAATCGCCCTATGCATTAACGCGCCGGGCGATTTTTTGGTAGAATAAGATATAGGCGAAGAGAACTTCGTTCTCTTCTTTATCTTCGTCCCGCCCTTTATAAAAAAGAAAGGGCGGGACTCGATAGTCGATGAAGCTAAGGCTTCATCTTCATCTTCGTTCGCCTTTGGCGGACTCGATAGTCGAAGAAGATTACTTCTTCTCCACCTTCGCTTTCGCTACGCGAAAGCTCAGTATATGAAGAAATATTTAACTCGTGAGGGCTTAGAAAAATTAAAAAAAGAGCTGGGATATCTGGAGAAAATTAAAAGAAAAGAAATTTCAGAAATGATAAAACAGGCTGTTTCTCAAGGCGACCTGACAGAAAATGCCGGCTACGATGCGGCCAAAGAAGAACAGGGTTTTGTTGAACGAAGAATTAGGGAATTAAAAACAATCATAGCTCAAGCTGAAGTCATTGAAAAGAAAGAAAATGGCAAGGTTCAGCTCGGTTCTTTTGTTTTTTTAAAATCAAGCGAGGGAAAAGAAAAATTCCAGATTGTCAGCCCGGAAGAAGCAGACATCTTGAATAATAAAATTTCTTTTAAATCTCCTTTAGGTGAAGTGCTTTTGAATAAGAAAAAAGGGAATATTGTGAGAATCAACACTCCGGATGGAAAAAAAGAATACAAAATTGAGGAAATAAGGTAGAATGAGAAAATGAACAATAATAAACCAATTCAACTTTCACCCAATTCCTTGAATTTGTATTATGAGTGTCCGCTTTGTTTTTGGCTGGATAAAAAACAGGGGATTAAAAGGCCCCAGCCTTATCCTTATGCTTTAAATGCGGCGGTGGATTTGCTTTTGAAGGAAGAATTTGACCAATACAGAAAAAAGGGAGAATTGCATCCTTTATTGGTGGCTAATAACATTCCGGCAAAACTTTTTTCAAATCAAAAATTATTAGATGAATGGCGGAATAATTTTAAAGGAATACGCTATTACGACCCGACATTGGATGCCACTCTTTTTGGCGCGGTAGATGATGTTTTGGAGTTTTCAGACGGAAAATTGGCGCCACTTGATTATAAATCTACCGGCAGCAAGGTGCCTACTGTTTATGACCGCTTCCAACTACAGATGGATATTTATACTTTTTTGCTGGAGAAAAATGGCTATAAAACGGTGAGAAAGGGGTGTTTGGCTTTTTATGTTGTTGATAAAGAAAATGGCTTCGCTGATAGACTGCCATTTAAAAAAGAAATTCAAGTTATAGATACCGATCCTTCTTATGTGCAGGGACTTTTTGAGGAAGCAGTCAATCTCTTAAGAAAAGAGGTGCCGCCATCTCACAGCACCGACTGCCAATACGGTCGCTGGCTAAAAAAAGTCGAAGAAATAATTTAAGAATAAAATTATTATGGAACAATATTTAATGGAAAATCAGTGGATTATTTGGTTGGCTTTGCTTTGGACTTTACCCTGGAAAGGGGTTGCCCTTTGGAAAGCAGCGAAAAATAATCATAAGAAGTGGTTTATAGCTTTACTTTTAGTCAACACCTTGGCTATTTTAGAAATTATCTATATTTTCTACTTTAGTAAAGAAAAACAAGCAAAAGGTCGAGTTTAATTTTAATAAAATAGGATTATATGGAAAAAATAGGTATTATTACTGACGAGGCGGCGGACTTGCCCAAAGAAATAATTGAAAAATATCAAATAGCAATCGTTCCCGTAAAATTGGATTGGCCGGAAATAGAAAATTTACCCGGCGAAAACACTTTTCAGAAAATGAGAGAGTTAGAAAGGCGAGGGATGAAGAGTTTCGGCAAAACCTCCCAGCCGTCGCCAAAAGATTTTATAGATACATACAAGTATCAACTCGAAAGATTCGATAAAGTTATTTGTATTACTCTGACTTCAAAGCTTTCCGGAACTTTCAATTCGGCAATTCAGGGGAAAAACTTTTTAACATTAGAAGACCAGGAGAAAGTCTTTGTAATTGATTCTTTAAATGTGAGCGGTAGCCAAGCCCTGTTGGTTTTAAAAGCGATTGACTTAATTAAAATTGACAAAAAAATAGAAGAAATCGTAAAGGAATTAGAAAAATTTCTTCCCAAAATTCGTCTTTTTGTGATGATTGAAGACCCAAAATGGTTAGAAGTTAGTGGTAGAATCTCTTCGCTGATAGCTAATCTTTTAAGAAATATGGCAAAAAGAGGAATTCGAGCCTTACTGACTTTTAAAAACGGGAGGTTAGTTCCCGGCGGCATTAAAATTCATGCCAAAGATACAGTCATGGTTTTATTCAACCAGTTTGAGAAAGAAACTCAAAAATTAAGACAGGAAAATAAAAAGATCAGAATGGCTATTACTCACGGTGACGATTTAGAATCGGCCCAGAGATTAAAAGAGATGATTGAAAAAGAATTTAAAAACATCGAGGTGGCTTTTATAAACATCATCAACAATATTGTTGGTGTTCTAGCCGGTCCTAATGCCTTAGCCTTTGCCTGGTGTGAAATTTAAGACGAAGTAAAAAGGTCGAAAAATTGTTAAAAGATTAAATTTATGGAGATTCAAGAATCCAAAAAATTAAAATGTGTTTTTTCTGTCGTTCTAACTATTTTTTTGGTTTCTCTAACTGTTTTAACAGGAGTTTTTATTGTCAATAAATTAAAAGAAGGGCAATATATTGGTCAGGAAATTGAAACCAGAAATACAATTACCGTTTCTGATACCGGAGAAATTTATGCCAAACCCGATTTAGCGGTTATCGATTTCTCGGTTATCAGTGAAGCAAAAACGGTAGCGGGAGCAATGAGCGATAACACCAAAAAGATGAATGCCATTATCGAAGCCGTAAAGGGCCAAGGAGTGGAGGCTAAAGATTTAAAAACGACCAGTTTTAACATCTATCCCAGTTACGAATATCAAAAAATTGAAACCGAAATTTATCCTTATCCGCCAGGAAAAAGAGTGCTTGTTGGATACGAAGTAACTCAATCGCTCGAAGTAAAAATCAGAGATATGGAGAAAATCGGAAATGTTATTGAAGGAGCGACTGCTGCCGGGGCTAATGAGGTGGGTAGCCTGCAGTTTACGATTGATAAAGAAGAAGAATTCAAAAAACAAGCCAGAAAAGAAGCAATTGAAAAGGCAAAAACTAAGGCAAAAGAATTAGCTTCTCAACTGGGAGTGAGTTTGGTGAGAATTACTAATTTCAGTGAAAGCAACGTTATTCCTTATTTCTATGGATTAGAAAAAGCGGCGGCACCGGCAGGATTGGGTGGTGGAGAAACGCCCCAAATTGAGACGGGTGAAAACAAAATCGAAGTGACAGTGAGTATTACTTACGAAATTAGATAAAACATTTGTTTTAGCGGGCCTAATTTAAGGTCGAGAAATTGATTTTAACAAGGAAAATAAAATGGAAACAAAAAAACATTTTACAACCGACGAAGCCAGAAATGTGGGTGAAGCTCTGGGTATTGATTGGTCAAAATTTGATGTCGAGCAATTTAGAATGGGGATGGATGTGGAGTTAGAGCACGGTACTCGTGACTTAAACACCAATGTTACCAATGACGATCCGATTATGACTGGTAAAATCGCCCTGGCCCACCTGAATGAATTTCCTGACTATTACACCAGGTTGGAAAAATTAGAGAAAGAAGCTGAAAAATATTGGGAAAGGAAATAAGAAAAATCTATTTTTATGAAAAAATTTATTCTCATTGGAACACCACTACTAATAATAATAATTTTAGCTGGCGTGTGGTTTGGTTTAAGCTACAAAAACAATCAAGAGCCGGGTGTTTCGGTAAATAATTTTGAAGAATGTATCGCTAAAGGCTATCCAGTTTTAGAATCTTATCCTCGTCAGTGTAGAACGCCTGATGGAAAAATATTTGTTGAAGACATAGGAAATGAATTAGAAAAGCAAAATCTTATCCGGGTTAGTAAACCCCGGCCCAATGAGATAGTTGAAAGCCCTCTAAAAATTGAAGGAGAAGCGAGAGGAGGTTGGTTTTTTGAAGCCAGTTTTCCGGTTAAACTTTTTGATGATAATGGTTTTCTTTTAGGCATAACACCAGCTCAGGCCTTAGGAAATTGGATGACCGAAGATTTTGTGGAGTTTAGCGCCATCCTTCCTTTTGCAGTTCCTTCGGCATCAAAAGGCAAATTGATTTTAGAAAAAGATAACCCTTCAGGATTGCCAGAGCACGCTGACGAGTTAATAATCCCGGTTTATTTCAAAGAGGCGCCGGAAACCTCGCAGAAGTTTATGACAGTGAAAATATTTTTGAGCGACTCCCGTTTTGCAGGAGAGCCATATTTTGATTGTTCTCACACTATAGCCGTTGAAAGGCAGGTTCCTAAAACTTTGGCAGTTGCCAGAACAGCTGTTGAAGCTCTTTTGCGAGGGGCGACAGAGGAAGAAATTAATCAAGGTTTTGTTTCAAGTATAAATTCAGGAGCGAGAATCCAAAGTTTAATCATTGAAAACGGAGTAGCCAAAGTTGATTTTGATGAGCAATTGGAATTTCAGGTTGGCGGTTCCTGCCGGGTGGCAGCAATTCGAGCTCAAATCACTCAAACATTAAAACAATTTCCAACCGTTAATGAGGTTATAATTTCAATTGATGGTCGGACTGAAGACATTTTACAACCCTAATTTATGCGAAAATCAAAAAAATATTCAACGAAAAGGATTACAAAGATAAAATCGTTTTTGCTTCCCAAAACCAAAGTCAGTAGTTGGAAAATGCGAGCTACTCGTTTGGAACATCGAAGAGTTGAGGGAAAAGGAAGGAAAAGAAAAACATGAAAAAAAGGGTTAAAGCAAGTAAAAAAGTGGTGGTGGGAGGAACTTTTGATATTTTTCACAAGGGACACGAGGCCTTATTAAAAAGGGCTTTTGGTTTAGGCAAGGTAATGATTGGTTTAACTTCGAAGGCGATGGCTGAGAAAATGAAAAGAAGAAAAGTTCGAGATTTTAAATTGAGGAAAAAAGAACTGGAAAATTTCATAAAAAAAGAATTTAAACAAAAACCAAAAATTGTAAAAATTGAAAATAAATTTGGCTTTACTTTAGAGAAAGATTTTGATTATATTGTTGTCTCCCCCGAGACTTATAAAACTGCGGTTTTGCTTAGCCAAGAACGCCAAAAAAGAAATAAAAAACCAATAAAAATTGTCAAAATAAAATTTGTTTTAGCCCGGGATCGAAAACCCATTTCTTCAACTAGAATATTAAAAGGCGAAATCGACCGACAAGGAAAGTTATTAAAGTCAAGAGATAAAATTTAAAGGTAATAAAATTATGGATTTAAATGATTTAAAATTAATGGTTCGTTCTATTCCCGATTGGCCGCAAAAGGGAGTTATTTTTCGCGACATCACTCCTGTTCTGGAAAATAAAAAACTCTTCCATTCTTTAATAAATAAGTTAGCCGAATTTTGTGAGGGAAAAAAAATTGATAAAATTGTCGGAGTTGATGCCCGGGGCTTTATTACAGCTTCGGCTCTGGCTTATAAATTAAAAACCGGTCTGGCCATTGTCAGAAAAAAGGGGAAATTACCTTGGAAAACCGTGGGAAAAAAATATACTTTAGAATATGCTTCGGAAACCTTAGAGATGCACCAAGATGCAATAAGGCCCGGGGAAGGAGTTTTACTTTGTGATGACCTCTTGGCTACCGGTGGAACGATGAGAGCAGCTGCCGATATAGTTAAAAAACTGGGAGGGAAAATTATTGGTATTTTGTTTTTTATTGAACTGGAAAATTTAAAAGGAAGAAAAAAATTAAAAGGCTATAAGGTAAAATCCTTAATAAAATTTTAAGTTTATGATTGGTATTATTGGTGGTTCTGGCTTTTATCAATTTTTAAAGGGGAAGGAAGTTGCAATAAAAACTCCTTACGGTCAGCCCTCTGACAAAATTTTAATTTCTAAATATTCTGGTAAAGAAATTGCTTTTTTGCCCCGGCATGGAAAAAAACATCAATATCCTCCCCATGAGATAAATTATCGGGCCAATTTATTGGCCTTTAAAAAATTAGGGGTGGAAAGAATTATTGCTCCTTGTGCCGTGGGTTCTTTAAAACCAGAAATTAAACCCGGAGATTTTCTTATTGGCGACCAATTTATTGATAGAACTAAAAGAAGAATTGATACTTTTTTTGACGGTCCTCAAGTGGCTCATATCTCAATGGCTGAACCCTATTGCCCGGAATTGAGAAAAATAGCCATCAGGGGTTGCCAGAAATTAAAAATCCCATTTTACAAAAAGGGAACGGTTGTTGTCATTGAAGGACCTCGTTTTTCAACTAAGGCCGAGTCAGAATTTTATTCAAAAACAGCTGATATTATTAATATGACTCAATATCCGGAAGTAGTTTTAGCCAGAGAACTTGGAATGTGTTATCTTAATATCTCTTTGGTTACCGATTATGATGTTGGATTAAAAGGTAGAAAGGATATTAAACCAGTAACCGCTAAAGAAGTAATCAGAATTTTTCAGAAAAATAATGAGAAAGTTAAAGAGTTGATTTTAGAAATAATAAAAAATTTACCAGATCAAAGAAATTGTAAATGTGGCGCCGCCTTAAAAGAGGCATTTGTCTGAAGGCGAAAAGATATAAATCTTTTCTTGACCTTCGCTTGGCTTCGTCTCGCTCGGTACAAGAAAACAATTTTTTGCTAAAATAAGGACATGAGCGAAGAAAAATCGAAGAAGATTACTTCTTCTCTACCTTCACTTTCACTACGCGAAAGTTCAGTAGTTGAAGAAATTATTAAACCAATAGTCCAAAGGGCCGGTTATGAATTAGTTAAAGTTGAATTAAAGTTTCAAGGAAGAAATCAAATTTTAGAAATTACGATTAACAAAGTTGGCGGAGTCAGCATTGAAGATTGTGCCAAAGTTTCAAGTTTGATTGAGCCAATTTTAGATGAAAAAGATTTAATAAAAGGAAAATATCTTTTGGTAGTTTCTTCACCAGGAATATAATGAAAAACAGTGAAAGACATTTTTTTATCGGAATTGATTTGGGATGGAAAGAGAAAAAGACAACCGGAGTTTGCATTTTGGGAACTGAAGGTTATTGTCAAAAATGCCAGGATGTCTTTGGTAAAGATATTTTTAAGGTCATTCGTCCTTATTTAAAAAATACTGAGGTTATTGCCATTGATGCGCCTTTAACCAAGGGTAGGGGAAAGGGGAAATTCCGACTTTATGAAAAATTCTTATCAACCAAGATTTTTCGCTTAGAAAGAGTAAATCCTATTCCGCCAGCCTTGATGCCAAAATTGGCTGATTTTGCTCAAGACCTCGTCAAAAAATTGGCAAAGAGAGGATTTGTCTTGGACATAAATTTAATTGAGGTTTTCCCAACCCTTATTGAAAAAATTGCAGATAAAAATTTCTTTTTGATCAATTGTCCCGGAAAGAGCAAAAATCAAAAATCGGCATCGATTGGCGCAATTTTAGCCTTCTTACATTCGAAATTCAAAACAAGGTATTTGGGCTACAAAGATGGATTTTTATTTTTGCCAGAAATTTCCTTTTGGAAAGAAAATTGGAGAAAAAAAATTTATGATATTTGGAAAAGTCGAGATAGGTTAAAATATCATTATTTAATTACAAATGTTTTTAAATGACCAAAAAATTTTTAAATACCCGAATTATACGAAGGGTGGAAAAGAGATTCATCTCTTTGACTATCTCAAAAAGAGCTAACGAAGCCCAATTTTCACCGATTAGAAAATTTGTCCCTTTTTTGGAAGAAGTGAAAAAACGAGGAATTAAAGTTTTTGAACTCCATATCGGTCAGCCTGATTTGGAAACTCCAAAAGAAATTTTAAATGAGATTCATAATTTTAAGGGCAAAATTTTAGCTTATACGAATTCGCTCGGAATTCCTGAAGTTCGGCTTGCCTGGCAAAAATATTATAAGGATTTTAACATCGATTTCGATATCTCCGAAATCTTAATTACAGCCGGGGGCAGCGAAGCAATTTTGTTTGCCTTGGCTACAATTTGCAGCCCCGGAGAAGAAATCATTGTCTTTGAGCCATTTTACACAAATTATAATGGCTATGCGTCTTTGGCCGGAATAAAATTGGTTCCAGTAAAAACCTTGGCAAAAACTGGATTCCATTTACCAGAAAAAGAAGAAATTGAAAAGAAAATTAGCCAAAAAACTCGAGGGATTTTAATTTGTAACCCAAACAACCCGACCGGAACGGTTTACAAAAAAGAAGAATTGAAAATGATTGCCCAAATTGCCAAAGAGAGAAATCTCTTTATCTTATCCGACGAAGTTTATCGGGAATTTGTTTATGATGGCGAAAAACATTATTCAATGGCTAATTTCCCCGAAGTTCAAGATAAAGTAATCTTGCTTGACAGTATTTCCAAAAGATTTAGTGCCTGCGGGGTGAGAATTGGATGCTTAGCTTCAAAAAACAAAAAAGTGATTGAGGGGGCAACAAAGTTTGCCCAAGCCAGGTTGTCTGTGGCAATTGTTGAACAACTGGCAGTAATTCCTCTTTTAAAAAATTCAAAAAAATACACGCGAAAAATTGCCGCCGAATATAGAAAAAGAAGGGACACGGTCTTTTCGGCTTTGAAAAAAATTCCTGATGTTTTTTGTTTGAAACCAAAAGGGGCTTTTTATATCACAGTTAAATTACCCCTTAGAGATTCGGACGATTTTGCCAAATGGCTTTTGACAAAATTTTCTTTTCAAGGAAAGACGGTGATGGTAGCGCCGGCCTCCGGTTTTTATGCCACCAAAGGTCTGGGCAAAGACGAAATTCGAATCGCCTTTATTTTATCTTCGTCAAAATTAAAAGAGGCAATGGAAGTTTTTAAAATTGGCCTGGAAAAATATATTAAAGCTTAATGGAAAAAGTAATTCTGGTCGATAAAAATGATAAGGAAATTGGTAGGGAAGATAAAATAAAAGCCCATCGAGAAGGGAAACTTCATCGTGCTTTTTCCATTTTCCTTTTCAATAAAAGGGGTGAATTACTCATTCAAAAAAGAGCCAAATCAAAATATCATTCACCGGGTCTTTGGTCAAATACTTGTTGTTCCCATCCCAGACCGGATAGAGAGCTGGAAGATGAAGTAAAAAGAAGATTAAAAGAAGAAATGGGAATAGTTGAGTATGATTTAAAAGAAGTTTTTAGTTTCACTTATAATCTAAAGGTTGGAGATTTAATTGAGCACGAATTTGACCATGTATTTTGGGGTAAATATGAAGGAAATCCCAAACCCGATCCAGCAGAAGTCGAAAGTTGGAAATGGGTAAATCTGCTCGAATTAAAAAAAGATATAAAAGAAAATCCAGGAAAATACACTGCTTGGTTTAAATTGATTTTGGAATATGAACCTCAATAATCAAATATTTTTGTTTATAAATCAAGGAATCGCTAATCCTACTTTAGATTTTATTGTTCTAAAAATACTAATTCCTCTTTTTTTATTGTTGGCAATAGTTCCCTTTTTGATGCTTTTTTTCAAAAAATATAGGGTTTTGGGAGCATTTTCTTTGATTTCAGGAATTTTATGTTACGGAATTGGACATTTACTTAAATTTTTATTTTCTTTTCCCAGACCATTTAACGTTTTTCCAGATACGAGGATTATTGGTCCCTGGCATGTGGGTCATTTTTCTTTTCCTTCTTCCACCACCATGCTGGCTTTTGGCCTTGCCCTTCCATTTTTTCTCGAAAAATCAAAATTTCGATATTTATTTTTAATCCTGGCTATTTTAGTTGGGTTTTCAGTAATTTATACTGGATTTCATTTTCCCCGAGATGTTATTGTCGGAATATTTTTCTCAATTTTTATAGTTTTTTCTCTAAATGAAATTAAAAAGAGATGGCCAGAGAAATTAAAAATCTAATCGGTGAAAAAATAATCTGGACCAGACATGCCGGAGAGAAAATACGCCAATATAATTTATCTGAGAGTCGCTTAAAAAGAGTACTAAGAAAACCAGACAGAAAGGAATTAGGTATTGCTCCGAGAACAATAGCCATTATGCAAATTACTGGTACGAAAAAACATCCAACAGAAATTTGGTTAATGTACCAGAAGATTAAGTCAAAAGTCAAAAATCAAAAGCATGCCCCGTACCGAACCAAAGGTTCTGGTGCGGGGTTAAAAGTTATTAAAATTATAAGTGCTTGGAGGTATCCGGGAAGAAGCCCGAGAGGGGAGCCACCGCCAATACCCGAAGATATACTTTGGGAAATAAATGAACTCAAAAATTCCAGTTGAATTCGAAAGAGGTTATACCAAATTCTTGAATTGTAAAATTGATTTGAGGAATCGGGTTTTTATTCCCAGAATTGAAACCGAGTTTTGGACAGGAAAAGCGATTCAAGAATTAGTAGGAAAAAAGAATTCTGAATTAAGAATATTGGATATTTTTGCCGGCTCTGGTTGTATTGGAATTTCGATTTTAAAAAATGTGAAAAATTCATTGGTGGATTTTGCCGACATCGATAAAAAGGCAATTGAACAAATTAAGATAAATTTAAAGTTAAATTTACCCCGTACCGAACTTGTTCTGATGCGGGGTAAAATTTCAAAATCTCGATATAGAATTTTTCGTTCTAATTTGTTTGAAAAGTTGCGAAATAAAAAATACGATTTCATTTTTGCTAATCCTCCTTATGTGGCCAAAGAAAGAATAAAAGACGTTCAACTATCAGTTTTAAAGTATGAACCAAAAACTTCTTTTTTAGCCGGTAAAAAAGGCCTTTTTTATGTTAGAAAATTCTTAAAAGAGGCGAAAAGATTTATGAAGCCGGGTGGTATCATTTATCTTGAATTCGACCTCGAACAAAAGAATGATATTTTAAATATATTAAAAAAGAAGAACTATAAAAACTCTCAGTTCTTCAAGGACCAATTCAAAAAATGGCGCTGGACGAAAATTACTTATCATTGAAAGAAGTAATCTTCTTTGACCACTGGTATTTAAATTTGTTTTTGTTAAAATAAATTAAAGGTCAAAAAAGTTAAAGCAATTTTTAAAAATATGAACAAAAAAAATTCACTTATTATTTTAGGGATAATTATAATTGGAATAGTTTTTTATATTATTCTTTCTTCTCAACAACATCCCTCTGTTACCCCTGAAAAGGGCCCTGAAACTGAAGCTCCTGAAGCTAAGGCTCCAGTAACTGAAGAACCTTCACTTCCAGAATTAAGAACAATCGAAATTTCTGCCACTAAAGACGGTTTTTCTCCTCCAAGTTTTAAAGTAAAAACTGGAGAGAGAATAATCTTAAAAATTAACTACACTGAAAAAGAAACCGGTCATGTTTTTAGCTTCAAAGACACTAAAGTAGGTGTAAGAGGGGTTACAGAGCCTGGCCAAGACATCGGTCTTCCTCTTACTGTTCCAACCACACCTGGCGAATATGAGTTTTACGACGAAGTTACCGATGGAAGCCGAGAAAGAATAGTTGGAAAGATGATTGTTGAATAAAGTGCACTTGACATTTATTGATTTCTATGGTAACTATAAAATAGTATCTTTAAAAATATTAGTTTTTTTATATATATATTAAAATCTCATCAAAAAGAGGAGGTGATAAAAGATGAGAAGAATAATGATTGTAGTTCTAGTGGTTTTGTTGTTATTCCTGACAGGATGTAATACCAGTTCCAGTGATCGTTTAATTAAAGAGCTCAATAGTTATTTGGAATCAGGGAATATCTGGATACAGGGTGGTGGACATGTCAAAGATATAGACTATCAAAAGTTGTTCATTACAGTAGAAGTTCGAAATAAAAATACAGTCACTTTTCCTACAGTGACTCTTCCTATAAAAATAGATGCCAGAATTTTTGAAAATGTAATACAGAATGGTGCAGTAAATATGATTGATATTCCACTAAGTCAAATAAAAGTGGGTGACGAAGTCGGTTTCAATATTGAAGTTGTCGAAGGTCAATGGATGATATTTGCTCTTGGTAAAATAGTCCCCTCCGGATAATTTATAAACAAAAAAGACGGCAATGTAATTATTTTGCCGCCTTTTTCATATCTGTATGACTATTACTATTTCTTGATATGGTACTTTTGTGGAATAATAGAAGTGGTATATAAATTTTATATATATCAATATGAACATAAAATATTTAGTACCTAGACAAAATAGTTGGATATATATTAGTGTCTTATTATTTGTCATAAGTTTAACTATTTTATTATTTATTACAACTATAAATAATGAAGTAATGGCATCAAGTGGTACTTGTGGTAAAACTTCTGAAGGGACATATCCTGCGTATATATATTATTGTAATTATAGTCTATGCCAGTCGTGTGTATGCACTTGGTATAAAATTCAAGTTGGGCAGTATGACAGTTGTGCATCTTATCCTTGCGAATGTACAAATGATTCAAATTGTCAGGTATCTTGTTCTGGTTGTAGTAATAATTATGCTTGTCAATACGCATCCTGGACTAATTGTGGCCCTTGCTCAACATACAATCTTAAACCAGGGACGAGTGTTAATTATACGGTAAATACAGGTTGCACTGGTTTATGTACTGCTGGTTGTGGTTGTAGTAGCTCTGGCAGTTGTATTTCTTCTTATTCTTGTTCTGGTTGTAGTAATAATTATGCTTGTCAATACGCATCCTGGACTAATTGTGGCGCTTGCTCAACATACAATCTTAAACCAGGGACGAGTGTTAATTATACGGTAAATACAGGTTGCACCGGTTTATGTACTGCTGGTTGTGGTTGTAGTAGCTCGGGGAGTTGTATTTCTAAGGTTTCTTGTTCTCGTTGTAGTGCTAATTATGCTTGTGAAAAAGCATCATGGACAGAATGTGGCAGTTGCTCTACCAATCCTCCTGCAGGAGCAACAGTAACTTATTCTGTAGATACATCTTGTACCAGTCTATGTACTGCTGGCTGTGGTTGTAGTAGCTCGGGGAGTTGTATTTCTCGTGTTTCTTGTTCTCGTTGTAGTAATAATTATGCTTGTGAAAAAGCATCATGGACAGAATGTGTCAGTTGCTCTACCAATCCTCCTGCAGGAGCAACAGTAACTTATTCTGTAGATACATCTTGTACTGGTTTATGTACCGGTAATTGTCCTTATTGTGATTATTATGGAAATTGTCAATCAGGAGTCTGTTCCCCTGGTTCTACTCAATCTCAAGCTTGCGGAAATTGTGGTACCCAATCTAGGACCTGTCAATCTAATTGTACTTGGGGTTCTTGGGGAACTTGTACCGGTCAGGGAGTCTGTTCCCCCAATTCTACTCAAGCCTGTGGTAATTGTGGAACCCAAACCTGTAGTTCAAGTTGTACTTGGGGAACTTG
>Ga0315282_10004173_pt1 | contig 25298 bp, 25 predicted proteins | sample YL17G07_20_MG_FD_203693 | JGI IMG/M metagenome (GOLD analysis project Ga0315282, IMG submission 203693) | Sediment microbial communities from Yellowstone Lake, YNP, Wyoming, USA - YL17G07_20 | ecosystem: Environmental > Aquatic > Freshwater > Lake > Sediment | place: USA: Wyoming | collected... | reverse complement strand
CGAAATAAGAGAAATGGTTGTCAAATCAATGCCTGCTATTACTATCAAGCAAAAGGCGTTGTCACAGGGGATGATGCCGATGCGATATGACGCACTTACTAAAGTGGCTGCCGGTATAACTCCACTGGAGGAAGCATTCAGAGAAACTATTTAATCCATTCAAGCTGATCTAAAAATAAGGGTCCAAGCGTCCTTTTAATCAGGCATTACAGAATTGCAGATAGATTTCCCTTTTGCGCGGCCCATCAAACTCACAGAAGAAAATCCCTTGCCATCTGCCCAGGATTAATTTGTTATCTTCAACAATGACAGCCACTGATGAGCCGATAAGCGAGGCTTTGATATGCGCATCTGAGTTTCCTTCGCAGTGTTTATATGATTTATTGGCAGGCGCCAGCTTGTTTAATGATTCAATGATATCTTCCTGAACAGATGAGTCAGCGTTTTCATTTATAGTGATTCCTGCAGTGGTATGGGGTATGTATATATGAATAATTCCGCTGGCCCATCCGTTCTTCCTGGCAATGTCATCAATCCGCGAGGTAATATCGATAAACTCTGTTTTCGCAGAGGTCGTGACGACAATGGACTTCATTTGTTCGTCGGTTCTTTCGGCGGTTTCTCTTCCGTGTTTGGCGTTGTTGCCGCGGTATCCAGTATTTTTTTCACTTCATCGGGAAGAACCATAGGCTCAACTTTATTATAATCGAAATAATTCATCTCTATTTTATAGTTTGTTTTGGTCATATCCATATTATGATTCGCATCTCCTTCTGACGGCTGGCCTTCAGCATGCGAATCAGACGGGGTAGTCGTATCTTCTTCCTCTTCGATATCTTTTTTATCTCCGCTATCTTCCGTATCGCCATGCGGTAATCCGGGCACTTCGCCGCTGATAGTTGTTTCTATGGAAAGAACGCTTTTATAAGCCAGGCAGTTTTTCTTGTCTATCCACATTTTTAAGGTGATTTTGTTAAAAGACACGCCCATCTCTTGAGGTATCGGAACGCCCTGATTCGCCACCATTTCCTGCAATCCCTCCGGTTTAATAGACGCTTCAATAACAGCGCAATTGATATTATCTATTTTCTCATCGCCGGCGAATTTGGCTTCGTTAACGCTGTTCTGATATAATTTACGGGACATTTTTTCAAGAGAGGTCATCAAGTCTTTAGACGACGCTAAATCCTTTTGGCTGGTGGGGATTAATTTCCATTTATTATTCATTGATTCCTTAATAACCGTATTCTTGCCGTCTGAATAAGTTTCCCGGCGCATTCCCATAAATTCACCGGTGGTATGGTTAAGATTATCATATTTAGTCACATCAAAATTAGAAGCCATTTTCATCCCCATCATTTCTATATTTATCACCATCTCGGAAGAGAGGCTTTTGGCGCTAAAGATATTTTCCACTGCCTGTTTAATAGCTTCTTTGGCGTCGGCCGGCATTGTTTTCGGAAGAACCGGCTGAGTTGCCTCTTTAGGCTGAGGCGTTTTTTTATCCGTTGACGTCGGAGGGGTCGGGCCAGCCGATTTGCAACCGGCAAATAATACTGATAAGATCACGGCCAATCCGATATGTTTAAAATAGTTTCTGCTGTTTAGCTTCATAAAAAGCTCCTTTCATTTATGAATATTATTTAGAAACGCTGCAATTAGGCCACGCCTTTAGCGCGACCGTATGCATCATAATTATTTACGGCTATATTAATCAAGATAATTAGACTTATTTCTTATTTTTTATTATTTGCGGCATAGGCGCCGGACGCAACAGGCCCGCCTCAAGCGGACTGGACGGCTCGGCTACAAAATATTTCTTGGCAATACGGCCTGACAGATATGCCAATCTGCCCGCTTCGCAGGCAAGTCTCATCGCTTTAGCCATATTCACCGGGTCCTTTGCCAGCGCAATGCCGGTATTAAGCAGCACGCCATCAGCGCCTAATTCCATGGCCACCGCAATATCCGAGGCAGTGCCCACGCCGGCATCCACTATCACCGGAACTTTAAGCCGGCTGATTATAATCTGGATATTCATCGGGCTGGTGATGCCGAGACCGGAACCTATCGGTGCGCCCAAGGGCATGACGCAGGCTGCGCCCGCATCTTCTAATCTCAAGGCGGTAACCAAATCATCAGAGGTGTAAGGCAGCACGGTAAACCCTTCCTTGACCAGCGCCTTAGTCGCCTCTATTAATCCGTTCAAATCAGGGTACAGGGTCTTCTCGTCGCCGATGACCTCAAGTTTAATCATATCCGAAAGCCCAACCTCGCGGGCAAGCCGGGCGGTCCTGATAGCTTCATCTACGGTGTAACATCCGGCCGTATTAGGCAGTATCTTGTAGCGTTTCGGGTCAATATAATCAAGAAGCGATTCCTTGGTCTTATCGGTCAGGTTCACCCGCCTTACGGCCACCGTAACGCAATCCGTGCCTGACGATTCCAGGGCTTCTTTCATTATCCCGAATGAGGAATATTTCCCGGTTCCTACGAACATCCGTGATTTAAATTCATATTTACCGATTTTTAATTCACAATTCATAATTTAGAGCACCGCAGTGCCTCCCGCTTAGAGGGATAATTCATAACTCATAATTATTATCATCCGCCGCCTACAAAGGAGATAATCTCTATTTTATCGCCTTCTTTTAATAATCGGCTATCATAATCCTTTTTCGGGACTATTTCAAGATTTAATTCAAATGCCATCGCTTCAGGTTTAAGCTTCAGCGCATTCAAAAGAGATTTTACAGTCAATCCGCCGGACGATGGCTCAGGAAACTCTTTTTGATTACCATTAATAAACAGGCGCATAAGAATATATCCACCGCGCACAAGTAGCCGGTGATTCATTATAATAGGTGTTTATTAATACTATTTATATGCGGGGTCAAGCAAAATGCAGATTTTTGGCTGGCCGGTTATAGAGTTATATAAAATATTGACAGTTCGATAATTTATAATATATATGTAATCTATGGATAAAATAGGCAAGCGAAATCTCAAGGTATTTTCAGTTGGCGCGGCGCTGAACGATATCGGGGCAAGGATGTATGACAGCTACCTGCCCTTTTTCGCCGCCATTTTTCTCGGAGTCACTCCGGTCCAATACGGCGTGATTGAAGGCATCGGCGAAGCTGTTAACCGTATCTTCAGATTATTCACGGGTTATTTCTCAGACCTCATCGGCCGTAAAGTACCGGTCATCTTGGGCTATATTATTATTTCGTTATCCAGATTAGGCCTGCCGTTAGTCAGCGGTTGGGCCGGTTTTATTCCCTTCAGGGCATTAAGGCAGGTCGGCCGCTCACTGCGCGACCCTGCCCTGGAGGCTTCTATTGCCGAATCGGTTCCGCAACCGGAGCATGGCCGTGCCTTTGGCATCCTTAATGCAATTGATACCATCGGCTCTGTCTTCGGCCCTTTCATCGGATTGCTCGTCCTTTATTGGGCGGCCGTAGGCGTATCCGCATCTGATTCTTCCGGTGTAGTGCTTACAATCTGGACCGGCATAAAAACCTCGTTCCCCCGCGAATCATATACCTGGCTTTTCTTCTGCGCCGCATTGCCCAGCGTCATCAGCGCCTGGATTATCTACTTATTCTTATATGAAACTAAAATGCCATTGGAGCCAAAGACTCCAGCCGACGCCAAGGCGCCTAAAAAGCAGGACAGCTTTTCCATTTTTACATTCATATCATCCCTGAAATCAGGTTCTCCTTTGCGGGATTTGGGCAAAATCACGCTTTCACATATGATACTTTCAATGGGCGCGATACCGATTGCCATGATATTGCTTTACGCATACAAGGACCTATCCGCCAGCGTAATTGAAGGAATGATTCTGGGCATCTCTTATGCCTTGGCCCAGTTCCTGAGCGCATATCCGGCCGGCTGGCTGAGCGACCGTATCGGCAGGTTCCGCACCCAGTTAGCGGCCAACAGCCTTCTTATCCTGGCGTTGCTGATAACTATCGTGGTCAGGCAGCCCTTATTATTGATTTTCCCTTTAATCCTTTATGGAATCTTTGATTCTATCTGGACCACCAATCGCCGGGCGGCCATATCGGATTTAGCGGGCAAGGAATCGTTCGGCAGGACCTTAGGCAATTTCTCGGCGCTATATGGATTCACTTCCCTGATATGCCCGATATTATTCGGCGCTATCTGGAGCAGCACCAGCAGCGGCTGGGCGTTCTTTATCGCCGCGCTATTTCCGGCTGCGGCAATGGTCATGCTCATAAAAAACAATAAAACCCGATAGGGCGCCTGCCGGGCCATAGGCAGGTCTTGGATATGTTTATAATCGCCATTTCCGCATCAGGCAGGCAAAACGGCAACACCACCCGTCTCCTTCAGGCTATGCTGGCCAAATTATCAAGCTTAGGCGCCCGGACCGAATTTATCTGGACGGGCAAGACCGCGATTCAATACTGCAATGCCTGCGAACACTGCATGAAAGAGGACATCTGTATTCTCAAGGACGACTATGAGCAAATCAGGCAGAAGATTCTTCAGGCAGACGGCATTATTCTCGGCTCGCCCAATTATGCATTCCAGATGTCGGCCAGCCTGAAATCGTTATATGAAAGGAGCCACAGCTTATTATATTACACCCGGCGTCTGGCCGGCAAATATGCCGTCGGCGTAAGCGTCGGCGGCCATCCCTATATGACCGATAAGATTGCCAAGACCATTGCGCAGGGAATATGGCTCTGCGGCGGCTATTATGCCGGATACCTTGCGGCGGCATCGGTCAGCCGTGACGAGCTCCAATTGCAAAATGAGCCGGTGATATTGCGGCGCGCAGATAAATTAGCCGAAAAACTATATTCAGCCATCAGCCAAAAGAAGAAATTCTGGAAACAGCACCTTATCAGGAAATACTTCCTCTATCCGCCTGTGGCGAAAATGGTGGAAAAGAATAAATCCAAATACCCGTTCCTGTATGACTATTACAAATCTCAGGGGTTTTTGTATAGTAAGTATTAATCGAAAGTTCCCATCATGTCACCCTGAACTTGTTTCAGGGTCTATAGACGCCGTCCCGAACTTGTTTCGGGATGCTGAACCAAGTTCAGCATGACAAAATCAATGATTATGAGAATTTTTGAATAATAGTTACTATAATCTGAATAATGCCGGGCAAGCCGTTCCTATCTCAGCAACCGGAGCGAATTGGTGATAACCAAAAGCGAAGAGAACTGGTGGGCGACCGCGCCCCAAACCATATTATGCTGTTCGTGGACGAGCTGGGTAACCAGGAACATCATCACGATATTATAAACGATAGCAAATGTAAAATTCTGCCTGATAATGCCGAGCGCCCGGCGGCTGAGCAAGATAGCTTCGGGAATCTTTGCCAGGTCGTCGCTCATCAAAGAGACATCCGCGGCTTCAATCGCCACATCAGAGCCGAAGGCGCCCATGGCCATCCCGACATCTGAAGCGGCCAGCGCCGGCGCATCATTCACGCCATCGCCAACCATCCCGACCCTGAACCCTGACTCTTTGAGTTCTTTTAGCTTCTTCACCTTGTCTTCGGGCAGCATCTGGGCGTAATATTCTTCAATCCCAATCTCTTTTGCCACGGCCGAGGCGACCCGCTGGTTATCGCCGGTGATTAACGCAATCTTATTCAGGCCCATCTGCTTTAGTTTTCTGATGGTATCAACCGCATTGGCTCTTAAGGTATCGGATAGGCCGATGACTCCGCAAATCTTATTGTTCTGCGCCACCAGCAACGTGGTCTTCCCCTGGTTTTCCAATCCGGCAACCGCATCGGAAATATCCTGCCCGATGTCAATCTGCTGTTCAGAAAACAATCTATTATTGCCGACTAGGATAGTGGTTTTTTGATAGGTTATCCGGACGCCCGAACCCTTGAATATCTCGAAGTTATCCGATTCGGGAATGGGGAGTTTAAGCTCTTCGGACTTGCGGATAATGGCGCGGGCAATCGGATGTTCGGAATGCCTTTCAGCCGTTGCGGCCAGCGTCAATAATTCATTTTCAGTGGTATCGAACGTAACAATATCAGTAACCGAGAGCTTGCCTGATGTCAGCGTGCCGGTCTTGTCTATCAGCAAACTATTAAGCCCGCCCAGTGTCTCCAGATACTGTCCACCCTTGATAAGGATTCCGTGGCGGCTGGCATTGGTCAGTCCGGTAACCACTGCGGTTGGCGTTGCCAGGACCAAGGCGCAGGGGCAGGCAACAATCAGAATCGTTATGGCCGTATAAGGATTCCTGGTCGCCGCATAGACTCCGACGGCAATCAGGAGAATCAAAGGCACGAAATAGCGGGCATAGCGGTCTGCAATCCTTTGAATCGGCGCCTTCTGCGTCTCGGCTTCCAGAATCAGCCGTTTAATCAGCGCGAAACTGGTATCATCTCCGGTCTTGGTCGCCTTCATCTCAAAGGCATTGCCTTCATTGATAGTCCCGCTATAGACCGTGGCGCCTTCCTTTTTATCCGCCGGCAGCGATTCGCCGGTCAGCGAAGATTCATTAATGGCGCCTTCGCCCTTGATAATTATTCCATCAACCGGAATCCGCGCCCCGGGCTTGATTATCACCACATCATCAGGCCTGACCGCATCGGCTGATATTTCAGACTCAATCCCGTCCCGTTTAACGATGGCCGAGATGGGAGCCAGGTTCAATAACTTGGTAATAGCGTTCCGGCTCTTGCGCAAGGCAACCCGTTCCAGCGTCTCGCCGATGAGCATAATCAGGATAACCATGGCCGCCTCTTTATATGCGCCGACAACCACTGCGGCAATGCTGGCGATACTGACCAGCGAAAATACGGTTACATCCCAGACCAGAAGAGCCTGGATTGCGCCTTTCAATATGGTATAGCCGCCGATGACGATAACAGCCAGTGAGATGATATCCGCTAAGGTCAGTTTCCAGACAAGATGATGGGGCGCAGGGCCGAAATGGGCTATCAGATTAGCCGCAATCACCAGCAGGGCGCACACAGCCATCTGGATTAGGAATATGCGCTCGGACCAGAATACCTTGGCGCGTTCCCAGGCAGTCTCCTTAATCAGATACCCGGGCCTGACTATGGCTCGTTTGATATGCTCGATATCGGTCCGGTGCGGGTCATAGCTGACCGTAACCTCTTCGCCGATGAAATTGACATTCGCCTCGATGACGCCGCTGACGCAATTAAGCGATTTCTCGATATTCAGGGCGCAGGCCGGGCAGTGCATCCCGCCGATGGGAATCGTTACCCGTGCCCCTTTCCCGCCTTTTGGCTGATTGTGATTATTATTCTTATCGTGGGTGTGTTCAGGTAGACCACAACAATTTTGTGCGCTCATAGGCATTGATGATACATAGCGTCTCTGATGGGGTCAAGTCTTTACGGCTATTTTAGATAGAGCAGTTATAAATAAACCTGGGATTCCCCGAATTCAACCGAATAAATCCTTGCCCTAAAAAAGCGGAAATGGTAGGCTTGCTTTACTGATGAACGGACGGTCAGATTCGTTTTTATATCCCTTGACTTTACTTACCAAAAAGATATACTAATTATATTATGGCAACAAGAACCTCATATAAAGCCAAAAAGAAACAGCCTCTTAAGGTTAAAGAAACAACCTCATCCTCTTATTTGGCAACACTACCGGAATTATCTAAATCAACTCGTCAGGTAAAAAATACCACTCAGCATAAGTTAATAATTGGTGATTCCAGGTGGATGAAAGAGGTCCCGGACGAATCTGTTCATTTAGTTATTACTTCACCGCCGTATTGGCAATTAAAGGACTATGGCAACAGTAATCAGATAGGATTTAATGACACTTATGAGGAATATATAAACAACCTTAGTTTAGTATGGAAAGAATGCCAGCGCATACTGCATCAGGGTTGTCGTTTATGTGTTAATATCGGAGACCAATTTGCCCGCTCGGTTTATTATGGCAGGTATAAAATCATTCCCATTAGAACCGAAATTATCAAGTTCTGTGAAAGTGTCGGATTTGATTATATGGGCGCCATTATTTGGCAGAAAATAACAACCTGTAATACTACAGGCGGCGCTACGATAATGGGCTCTTTCCCTTATCCCAGAAATGGAATCATCAAATTAGATTATGAATTTATATTGATTTTTAAGAAACATGGGACTTCACCTAAAATTAGTATAGAAGAAAAGAAAGAGTCCAAACTAACTACTGAGGAATGGAATCAATACTTTACCGGACACTGGAATTTTGCCGGTGAAAAGCAGGATAAACATTTGGCGATGTTTCCTGAAGAATTGCCTAAACGCCTTATAAAAATGTTTAGTTTTAAGGAGGATACGGTCTTAGACCCGTTTCTTGGGAGTGGCACAACTTCTCTGGCGGCAAAAAACCTTGACAGAAATTCTATCGGATACGAAATCAACGAGGAATTCCTTCCGATTATACAAGAGAAAATCGGGTTAAAGCAAAGCACCTTATTACAAGATGCACGATTAGAAATAATCAGACAAGGTAAATTATCGTTGGATTTTAAGGAGCAAATAAAGAGCCTGCCTTATATTTTTAAGGACCCGGTGGAGTTTGATAAGAAGATTGACCCTAAAAAACTGCAATTCGGTTCTAAAATAGACAATTGCGATAATGCCGATAGGGAAGAATATTATACTATAAAAGAAGTAATCGCACCAAACCGTCTGATTTTGGATAACGGATTAAAAATTAAACTTATCGGAATAAAAGAAAGTCCTCAAAAGAATGGTGCAGCAGTTAAATTCCTTAAAGAAAATGCTATGGGGCAAAGAGTGTTCTTGAAGTTTGATGCAACAAAATATGATAAGGATAATAATTTACTTTGCTATCTTTATCTGAAAAATAAGACTTTCGTAAATGCCCACCTAATTAAAGCAGGATTGGTTGATGTGGACACTACTTTTGATTATAAATACAAATCAAAATTCCTAAGCAAAGCAGAGAGGAAGACAGAAAATGGCTAAAGAATGGATTTTGAATAGCGCGATGAATCGGTTCCAGTTAAACTTCAAGCGCAATGTCGGCGCAGTTTCTGAGGCAATAAGACTATGCGCTCCGAAAACCGTGGATGATTGGAAAAAGTATTACCTTGCTAATGTTAGGCCGAAAGAACATATTGATGAATTAGGAAAGAAATTGTATGTAAAAATCACAGAGGTAATTTCTGCAGAGGTTGAAGATATTACCGAACAAGATTGTATAGAATATTTATATACTGTAGTTATAGACCGGACATTTGACGGCTATATGACTGAGATAAAAACTATCTACGGGCAATTACAAGAAATCTTAGGGGTAAAGATTGAGCCGGCGCCCGATGAATGGGATAGGTTATTCAATGTGGATTTCTTTATCAAGATAAAAGATAAATATATCGGACTTCAGGTTAAACCGGCTGGGGGAGTATCCCATATCCCGCAGATATTCAAAGAGCATTTTCTTCAACTTGCTACGCATAAGAAATTTACGGAAAAGTTTGGCGGCAAGGTATTTTATGTGATTTCTATAAAAGAAGGCGACAAGAAGAAAATCCATAATACCGAGGTTATTGAAGAAATTAAAGAGGAAATAAATAAACTAAGCAAATAATTAGGTATTGTGTCCATGGAATTTACGTGTTACAGTAAATTTATGAAAAAACCTCATCCTAATAATAAATTAAACGATCTTTCTGGCGATAAGTGGATATTTTTTACCCAATCCGTTTTGAGAACAAATTATCCTAAGAGTTTGTGTTTTTTGTTAAGACACCAACATGGAGCAAATAAGCCACCGGAATTCATGAAAGATATAATTCTGTTCTTTACAAAAAAAGGTTCTACGGTATTAGATCCGTTTGCTGGTGTTGGAGGTACATTATTAGGGGCGTCATTGTGTGGTCGAGAGTCCGTTGGAATTGAGATAAATCCAAAATGGATATCAGTATATAAAAAGGTATGCAAAAAAGAAAATATAAAAAAGCAAAAGATGATTAAAGGTGATTGCCTTGAAGCAATGGATAATCTTGTGAAATCTAAGAAGAAATTTAGTCTGATTCTTACTGACCCACCTTACAATATTAATCTCGACAGAACGATGTGTCGAGGGGACTATCCAAATAGAAATAGATTTACTAACTACAATGGGTTTTCTAAATTAATAAAAGATTTTAGCAACTGTAAAACTTATGAACATTATTTGGATAAAATGGCTCTTTTTATAGAGAGAAGCTCAAGGTTGCTATACAAAAATAAATATTTGATAATTATGACCAAGAATGCTTATCAGAATGGTAAGTATATATTAGTAAACCAAGACATAGCAAAAATTGCACAATCTCGTGGGTTTGCTTTGAAAGGTGAAATAATTTGGTGTCCGAATGGTGTCCGATTGCGCCCTTATGGCTATCCTTTTAGTTATGTTCCTAATATAATTCACCATAACATACTTGTTTTAAGAAAAGAGGTGACTAATGGCCTTGCCATCTAATCCGTTCGATAACATCAAAACTGAAGATTTCAATACACATTATCAGATTATTGCTGAGTTTTTTAGCGATCCGAAAGCTTCTTATTATTCGAATTTAATAAAACGCGGTAATGTTATCCTGGTGGGCACACGCGGTTCAGGTAAAACTATGTTGTTAAAATCATTATATTTACCTGTTTATATTGAAATACTAAAAAGAGAAGGCAAAAATCCAAAATCGTGTGCGTTAGATTTTATTGGGGTTTTAATCAATTGTGAAAGATACGAGTTCAAAATATTTCGTCAAAATGTCTTTAACTATCAAATAGAGCAAGGGGACAAGGAAAAAATAAAATACTTCTGGAAACAATGTATGGGACATTATTTCGCCCTGCTCATAATTGAGGAAATATTAAATACTATAATAAATCACGGCCCCACAGTTGGTTTAAACTTTAGCGATTCATTATATGAAGCGGTATTTAAAGAGATTTGCAAGATATGTCAAATACCTGTTTTGAAAAAAAATTCATTTGTTTCATTGGGTGCTCTATTAAAAGATAAAAGAAAAGATTTTTCACAATTAATGCATAAATCAGTGCTTAACTTAAATTATGCTATAGCTAGCAATAGATTTGATTTATCTGCTGTTATCGAAGTTGGGAATGCTCTAAAAAAGATACCTAGGCTTAAAGATGCGAGAATCTACATACTTTTAGATGACTTTTTTTACCCAAATTTAGCTGAAGAGCAGCAAAAAATTCTTTTAGAATTAATTAGAGTAAGAAATGAACCGCTAGCTTTCAAAATAGCAACTCTTCCTGGCGGAATGGTATTTACTGATGATAGTGGATTTGAGTTAATGCCACGTGGCGATGAATTTATTATTGAATCAATAGAATATCCAGACCTTGGCGAAAAGAGTGATTATTATAAGCTAGTTAAAAATATAGTTAATAATCGACTTAAAGAATATAAAATAAAAGCTGACGATTTGTTTCAAAAGAGCACTGATTCAGTAGATACTTTTTTGTCAAAATTAAAGGGGCAAGTAAGCAAGGGGCATGTTAGACCAGAATATGCGGGGATCGGCACACTAATTCATATGAGTTCTGGTGTGATAAGAACCTTTTTAGTATTGGCTAAAAAAATCTTAGATGAGTGGTTGAAGAAAAAAGACACGATTCAGCTGAATAGTTCTATTTTACCCATACCAATTGATGTCCAGTCAGATATAGTATATAAAGAATCATCTTTATTTTTGGATGCAATTGAAAGCAGGGAAAAAGGATTCGTCATGGCAAAACTGGTTCATTTTATTGGCAATAAATCCAGAGAAAAACTTCTAACTAATGAAGAGGCCGATGAATATATTCAACTTCAAATAATAAAATATGAGGACTTTAAGACGGAATCTCAAGAAATTTTAACTAAAGCAGTAACTAATAATGTATTCCATTCATATCAATTGTCACATAGAACAACACGGAGGGGAATAATAGCTATAAAATCACTTATTCTAAATAGATTGTTAACCCCCGCCTTAAGAATTCCTTACCGTGACCGTTGGCCGATGGATATAGAATCAACCAAGATTAATGAAATACTTGGCAATACAGCACCAATTGATATATCGTACAATAAACCACTCCCCTTACCGATTCAGCAATCTTTCATTCCCGCTTCTATTCAATATTGCCCGGTGATATCTGGGAATTGCAGTAGAATTGACCCCGCTATAAAAGGAGATGGTTGTTTTTATGCTTCACCAATGAGGTCTGATTGGACTACTTTTGCTAGAGATTTTTTTAGCAAGCAATTTTCAAAGTTTGAAATTGCGATTGAACATCCTCCAAGGGGTGACTTAACTTGCAAGATTTGTGAGTTAATTCATAAAAATTACTTTGGCATATATGAGCTAACCGATCTTAATGAAAACGTGTTCTTTGAACTTGCTCTTGCATTAGCACGAAAAAAACATGCTTTTTTTATTGTTAATATAGATTACCCTATTGAGCAGATTGAAGCCATGCTGGGGAAAGAATACATTCCTTATCAAGTTGTAGAAGAAGAAATAGGAAAAGTGTGCAAAGAAAAAGTTCTGCCTATAATACGCTCAAAGGAGCTCCCATGGAATTCTAAATTAATTGAAGAAATGGCTGTTGATTCTGAAGATAAAACGGTGTTATTAGTTATGCCACGCGGTTCTGCATTTTATGAAAAAACATTGACCAAGGAAGTTGAAAAAATATTAAAGGATGAATTCGGATATAAAGTAATTTTGCCAACACAATATTCTAAGGGTAATTGGTTCAGAAATTTAATCGGCGATTTAGAAAAAGCAAGGTATTGTTTTATCGACACAACTAACCAACCTCCGTATGGACAGGTTGAAGGAAGGTTCGCCCCTCAATATCTTGATTACCTACAACGATTATTTATTTTTGGTCTTGCTGTAGGTTTTAGGAAAATAGTTCTGCATGGATACAATACTGCTTATAATAAAAAGATGTTTACAGATATGCAAGGGCATTGTAATTTTGGGTATTCAGACACTTCTCTTTTAAGTGAAATTAAAAGTCGAGTTCCAGAGGTGTTTAAATGAAAAATATCGATAGTTATTTAGAAAGCAACAAACCAATAATATTTTTTAGTGGTTATGGTTTTGAAGAAAGATCTACGGGTATACTTTCTGCTATAAAAAGGAAAACACACTTTGCCCATGCTTTTGCGATAGGAACTCCATCGTCCTTTTTGGGTGGCACTCTTCGTTGGAAACAAAATAAGGCATTCGTCGATGACAGTCTTGCTGAAATGTCAAAGAAGTATACTATTGCAAACATATCGGTAAAACAACCAGTAGAAGTAAGACAATATTTAAGGCAAAAAATAAAAGAATGCAAAATAGATTTGCAAGAATTTAAGACAATTGTTGATATAACATCTTTCCCAAAATCAACATTATTTATGTTGCTAAAAGAATTGATTGAGTCTAAAGCTTCAGGTTATTTGTTTTATATAGAACCAATTGATTATGAACTTCCGATTTCCTCGGGAGTGAAAGACATTAGAACCTTGCCATTCTTTGGAGACGATTATAACCCTAAAAAGCAGAAGTTACTTATTGAAATCTTGGGGTTTGAAGGCCACAGGGCATATGCAATATGGGAAACATTTGACCCACACAAAACAATTGCTCTCGTTGGTACTCCTTCTAAAGAAAACGTAAAATGGAAGGGTATTGCTGAGGTAGAAAATAAATTAATTTTGTCTAGACCAAATGTTGAAAAAAGAGAAATTTCTTTTACCAATACGCAAGATGCCATTAATTCATTAGAGGGAATATACCGAGAAGTAGGAGATAAATATAACATAATTGTTAGTTCATTAGGGACAAAGCTTTCGGCGATTTCACTTTTTTACTTCGCTAATAATCACAAAAATGTTTTTGTAACGTTTTCAAGACCTGAAGAGCATACTGAACATTATTCTTACGGGTGTAAAAAAATGATTGTTATAGAGTTTGATAAAAAATCTGCTAATATTGTTGAGTCATACGATTTTTCTTTAGAACCGGCGTCACACACTACCGACTGAAACGAGCCAATTAATCCAATTCCAAGCCGCCATTTTTCTAAAATACCTTCACACCCCCCGATACCCTACCCCCTCCCCCCGGGTACCCCCATCCAGCGTACCTTGTTTGAGCCTCCAGCCTCCAGTGCTTGAGCCATAAGCATACCTCTGATAGCCATTAAGCCTACTTCTGATAGCCATTGAGCATACCTGCGATAGCCATTAAGCATATCTGTGATAGCCATTGAGCATACCTGCGATAGCCATTGAGCATATCTGTGATAGCCATTAAGCATATCTGTGATAGCCATTAAGCATATCTGTGATAGCCATTGAGCATATCTGTGATAGCCATTAAGCCTACCTGTGATAGCCATTAAGCCTACCTGCGATAGCCATTGAGCATACCTCTGATAGCCATTGAGCATACCTCTGATAGCCATTGAGCCTACCTCTGATAGCCATTGAGCCTACCTTTGATAGCCATTGAGCATATCTTGATTGAACTATTAGGATACCTTGGTCATCTTGACGGGTGTTTTGAGGGAAATATTCTGATTTGAGGGGTTAAAAGTCGCTATTTACATTCAGGGTCTTTTGGTAGTCCGTTAGTTGCCCCTTCTTTTTTGGCTCGTTCTATGAGTTTCTTCATTCCGTCCTTGTATTTGGCTGAACGGGGTTGTGCCAGGAATGTGAAGATATCCACTTCCTTTAATTTTGCCAGATGTGCCCGGCATTTCTTGCATCCTTTAAGATGCTCCTTGAGCGCCTCTAAATTCTTGATTTCGCCTGATTCATTCATACCCAAGTGCATCAGGTCCAAACCGAACGCCTTACATTTACTTATCTTTGCCATTCTTAAACTCCTTCGGCATACATTTAAAATCATACTTTTCTATTTCCAAGGCGTCAATTAATTTTTCCATATATCTCATCCGATGCATCTTTAAGGATGCAACAGTTTTACCTTTGAATATTTCCTGTTGAGCTATTTGCTCGTAGGACCAGCCTAATTCTTCCTTGAGATGATAAAGCGCCTGTTCTTCTTTAGTCAGATATTTAAGAACCATTTCTTTTAGTTTCTGCAATCTGGCAGATGTGCAATCATCAACCCAATTTGCCTGAGCTGATGCCAGCAGGTCATCCCTGTCCTCATCTACCGAGGAGAGTGAGAGCATCTGCTCATTCTTCCAGTTATCACGGATGTATTTATCAATCCGGTTCTGCAAGATGGCATAAGCCCAGGTGGAGAATCTGGCTTTCTTCCTGTCAAACCTCTGGGGTTCCTGATAGATATCGGTAAAGACATCCTGGACGATATCTTCAGCCGAGGCGTGGTTTCTGGTCTTGCGATAAGCCGTGGCTAAGAATTTATTTTCGTAGCGTCTGACCAGTTCCTCAAATGCGCCGGTCTGTCCGAGACATACCCAGTCCATCAGGTCTTCATCGGATTGGTTGAAAATTAACATGGCGTAAAATAATAGTATTCCTATGCCATCCCGAATCCCTTCGGGATTATGGTTACTGCTTTCTATTGCTCATTTAGAATCCAAGCCATTTTTATTCATTTTCTATACTATCTAACCCTTTCTGTCAAAGCACTTTACCAATAATCTGCTCAGAAATATCATTTTCCATGTTACTTTTTGACCCCTTGCGGTAATACCATTATAGACGGGGACAAGAGGGTTCCCGGATGGAATGGCGACCCGCCAGACCTGCCTGCGGTAGGCAGGGGCGGGTCTAAGGGACTATCCGCCAGAGGCGGATCTAACTGGCTGTAACGACCTTCGGCCTAACAGCCAGTAAGAAAGGAATATGACTTATGAAAAGACAAATGAACAAAAACGGGTTACTGCCATACGGCTTGCAGTCAGAGGTTTTGTCCATAAACCAGGCGAAACTCAGGGGACCGGGTAATCACGGCGGTAAAGGGACCGTCTGGTGCGAGCGCCGGGGCGCTCTGCGCCGGCAGTTCGGCGGACGTGAACAGGAACTCTGGTCACCGGAGTTTTATAAGGAATGGCTGGAATATATTGAGGCCGTGGAGAACGGAGAACTTACAGGTTATTAAAATGACTAATAACGAATGTTTAATGAGGTGGAATATGAAAAGGATATTAGAATTGGTTTTGGTAGTCATTCTGGTAATAGGATACGGGATGCAGGATGCAGGATACTCAATACCGAATGAGATAGTAATAGTCAAAGCGCCATCTAAAGAGCCGAGAAATCCATATCAGACTGAATATGAAAAGATGCTTTATCCAACGGTCAGAATAACTGTGGGATTTGCAACCGGTTCTGGCGTGGTGGTTACCATAAATGAAGAAACATATATTTTAACTGCCTGTCACGTAGTAGACGATGAGTCAATCGTTGATATTGAGTTATACGATTCTACGGTTATTACTGCGTCTGTGGTTATTAGTGATACCACAAAAGATTTAGCATTATTGAAACCTACCGGGCTGTCAATACCATATTCAGCCCAACTTGCCCCAAGGAATTATACCCCATATCTGTTTACGCCCGTCTGGGCGGTCGGTTGCTCCTTGGGGCTTCCTCCAATACCATCACAGGGAATCATCTCTGTTATTGATAAAGACCACTGGGAAATCTCAGCGCCGATTCTGCCCGGCAATTCCGGTGGTCCCGTGTTCGATGGTAAGACCTACGAGGTAATTGGGATAGCAGTTTGGGTCAAGGTTTATCAAGAACAGTTAGTAACCACAATGGCAGGAATCGTAACCATTCAAGACATCTACACATTTTTAGAACAAGTCAAAAACTAATACGTCAGTTAGTCGTTGGAGTTTACCGGAAGTGTCTTCAATAATCGCGATATTGAAGAATGGTGAACCGATTGGCTGGCATAACCTTTTTTAAGGGGGTGAAAAATCATGGCATTTAACAAGAAGTTTGAGTTATCCCTGCGCGTGCTGGGTAACTGGGAAGTAACCGGACCTATGGCCGATGCATGGGAAAAGCATCTCCAGGATTCCGCGGAAACCATCAAGGATAAACTTGATGAAAAACTGCCGGATGATGGGACCTTTGAACGTGAATTGGTCAATCCTTCCAATACGGCCTATGCTCCGATGCTCAATCCGTCGTTTGTCTCCAAGAGCGAACGCACGGTTGACAACATTAAGAGCACCAGGTATCGCAACCTGATGGATTCGTTCATCAGATGGAAGGACAATATGGGTAAGGCGTTTGCCACGGTGGACGGCGTGTTTGCCAAGTTCTTTAAGGACAGGGTAACCGCGGCCAAAGACCGCTGGGCGCTGAAGGCCGGGGCCGGTATCCTGCGCTTTACCGGTGATAGAGTCCGTGGCCGGAGCGTGGCTCCGATTACGGCTTATTACCTGGTGGGCGATTTGCGTGCCTCAGGTTGGGTTCCGCCGACCGAATTGATTGGCGGAGACCCGTACAACATCGCCAGGGATGGTGAGCGCACCGCGCTCAAGGCCGCGATAATGAACCGCTTGGTTCAGGGCGGTATGATGATTAGCAATGCCAGCGAGGCCGCCGCAGCTGAAATCATCCGCCAGAACGCCATTAACACATCGTTGCTTAATGGCTTCCGCGACCCGGCTAAGGCCGAGACCTTCGTGACAACTCCGGCAGTAGATAAGTCCTTCTGCCTCTGGGAGACTAATCCCGAAGGACAACTCATCCTGCATACGCAGGTGGGTCTGACCGTATAGCGAATACGGAATGTGGAATGCGGATTGCGGAGTACTACGCAATTCGCTTCCGCTTTAACTAACAGAAAGTTACAGGTTTTAAGTTTGAGGTTTCGGGTTAACTTGTAACTTTTAACCTTTAACTTGAAACTTCACAAGGTGATTTATGACATTCAGAAGAAGATATTTTGACGGGCAGGTTACAACGCCTGTCATTGTCCCCGGTGCGGTGACCGAGGAAAAGATTGCGGATGACGCCATTACATCACGCAAGATTAAGGACGGAACTATTACCGGCGCGGATATCGGAGCCGGTCAGGTTCAGACCGATGATATTGCTAACGGCGCGGTTACTGCACAGAAGTTGGGTTCTGATGTAGTTGTTACACCATTGCCTGATAATGCGGTGACCACTCCCAAGATAGCCGATGGCGCAGTGGTAAGCGTCAAGATAGCGGCTGGTGCAGTGGGCAGTAATCAGTTAGCAGAAGGCAGTGTGGAATCAATAAAGATAAAAGATGGCGCGGTGATTGCATCCAAGATTGCGGCTAATGCAATAACCAAGTCAAAGATGGCTGATAATTCGGTTGGGTATTCGGAAATAGCGTCTCAGTCGCTTGAGCCCAAGGCAATCAAGACCCTGAGTGGTTTACCGCCTGCGGCCGGACAGGTTCCGGTCTATGACGAGACCGGACCTAATTATTGGTGGTTCAGATGGGCGGATGCGGCGACCAGGCCATTGACGTCACCCTTGACGAGTGCGGAACTCGGAGTGGGGAGTGTGGAATCGGAGAAAATAGCAAATAATGCAGTAACAACTGAGAAAATACAAAATGGGTGCGTGACGCAGGAGAAATTAGCGCCGGGAGTGGGCGGCGGTGATAGGTTCGTATTCGGGACTTTGCTGACCGGGTTCCAGTCCGCAGATGCGCTCTACCTGACCGGACAAAATGTGCCTGTTCCGTTTACCACGTTCGATATGTCTAACTGGGTGCCGGCTGGGGCTAAGGCCGTGATTGTCCAACTCGGTGTCTTTACCGAATCTTCAACGCCGCCAACCTGCCGTGCCGAAATACGTGTCCGCACGAATGTTGACCAGCGCGATGCTTTGGGTGTTCCGGCTCCGCTTCTGGCAACTAACTCTAATTACAACGGCGGGATTGTGCCGCTGGTAACATCAGGGGCGAGGACGATTGAATACAGTTTGGACGTAACAGGAGCTATATCTGTAACTATGTGGCTGACCATTGTCGGCTATATAATATAAGCCACAGATTTCACAGATTTGATTAGCCACAGAGACACAGAGTTCACAGAGAAATTCTTTGTGGGCTTTGTGCTCTTTTGGCGCCATAAGGGCGCCATGGCGCTTCGGCGCCAGTGGTGGAAACTTATTTATTCTCCTTGGCCTTTTGTTTTGCCTTGTCAATTTGAGGTCTTAATTCTTTTTCTTTAGAAGGTTTAAGTTTGATTGCCTGTTCCCAATCGGCGATAGCGCCGTCATAATCACCTTTTGTATATTTAGAAGAGCCACGAATTTCATAAATAAGCGCATCAGGTTTGAGCGCTATGGCCTTGGTATAGTCCTGAATTGCGCCATCATAGTCACCCCTTTTATTCTTGGTAAGTCCACGACTACAATAAGCCTCAGCATAATACGGTTTGAGTTCTATGGCCTTGTTATAGTCCTGAATTGCGCTATAATAGTCATTCTTCTTGATAGCCTTGACATTTCCGCGGTTATAATAAGCCTTAGCATCATCAGGATTGAGTTCTATGGCTTTGTTATAGTCCTGAATTGCGCCATCGTAATCGCCTTTATTATACCTGGCAATTCCGCGGCAAGAATAAGCATTAGCATAATCAGGTTTGAGTTCTATTGCCTTAGTATAACTGGCGATTGCTTTTTTATATGTCTTGGATTCAAGCAAGGTATTGCCTTGCTCAAGACATGCCTCGGCTGAGTATTCTGTTTTGGTGGAACTGCAACCGATGATGATTAATCCGCTTAATATAATCAGGATGGTTTTGTTCATAATATAACTTAGGGCTTAGAGTTTTTATATTTCAGTATTAACCTAATCGGTAAAAAGATGACTACCCACATAATAAACAACATTAACATGCCCAAAGAGATAGTTATAACTTGTGAAGGTATTGTTGGTTTATCTTCCGCTTGCACCAATTTTCCGGACATGGTTATTTCGAGCGGTTTTATTCCTTTTTCCAAATATGTTTTATAAGTAGTCTCGTCTATTAGATTGCTTTTTAGAAGCATCTTGATTACGGCGTCGTTCATCCGGGCCTTGGGCCAGACATACAGAGTTAAATTGTAAGTGAAAAAGAATACGCCGTCTTCGCTGGTCTTGTCAGGAAGAGATATATCGTAATAACTGCCTCTTCTGCCAATGGGGCGGAATAAGGATACGCGAAAATATTGTTCCTTGGTTGACCAGCTTTCCTGGGATATAACATTTACTATAGGCCCGAACACGCACCCATGTGATGATAAATCCTCTGAAAGAACTTTTGGTGCGGGTGTCTTGTCCGGGTCAATGCCCCAGCACTCATAGCCGAGTTTCTGGGATTGGGCTACTTTTTGTATGGCTTCCTTAAATGTCCTGGGCGCATCGTCTTTTTCGTCAATGACCATGAAGAGATTGTAAGGGTTTGGTGTTAAAGGTGGAAACATATCATCCTTGCCCTTCTTTTTATCACTTTCCCTGGATTTTTCTGCCGCCTGTTCCTGTTCCGCAATCAGTTTCGCGGTCGGCTGGTCAGAAAGCGCTACGAGTTCCATGGCGTACCAGACCCGGAGCGGGTATTGCCCGAAATTCTCAATGTCCTGGGCCAGGTTGTCGGTCCACCATTTCAGGCGCTTGGCATCCTTGAGGATGGCTTCAGAATTGGAATTGATATACGACCAGAGTAAATCCTTGGGGCTGCTCAGTCCCTGGCCGCACTTTATGCCGTTTTCCTCGGAATAATAATATTCCTGTCCTTTAAGGGAGTTTTCGTAGATCAGGAATGCCCGGAAGACATCCCAGTCCAGACGCGGGTCTTTGGTCGCATCCGGGAACCGCGAAAGGCGCGTCAGTATCCTTTCAAACCTGTAGTCATAATTTTTGAGGCCGTTAGAATCCATTGAATCAGGCTGGCTGAAGGCCCGGAGATAGTAGGCCAGAAAAGCAGGCGAATCAAGGATATCGTTTTTAGGCTCGCACACCAGGGTGCCTCCGTATCCGCCCCGAACCTGATTAATAACAGTATTGATTGAGGAAAACGCATCTGCGGATTCATTAAAAGACGGGGCATACTGCATCGCAAATGTTGTTTCCAGAAGAGATTTTTCGGGCTTATTTTCCGCGGCCGCGCTAATCACAGCGCAAACGAGACCGATGATAATCAAGATGGTTTTGTTCATAGAATATCTTTGTAAACAGATTAAGCTGATTAATCGGATAAATCTGCTAAATCAGTGTACTAATTATTTTCTTACTAAATCCAGCCGGGGATGTCAAGGGAAGCCACAGAGTTATTCACTTGCTTTAACTATCTTATGCGCAATTAATTCGGTCAGGATGATGATGTCTTCCAGAGGCAGATAGTGATTAATGCCGGCATCATAGAGTATTTTGAGCGAGTCGGCATCTATCGTTCCGCCTGCATCAGCCGGAAGCCACAGGATAAATGAGACCGGAACGTTGGGCAGGATAAGGGATTTGAGGCGGCAGGAGCCGGGCGCCTTGATTGCCTTAAACCCGATACTTTGGGCGACCTCAATCAATTTGTCATACGAATGAGAGAATTTGCTGATAATCAAATCAATGGTCCTGGCTTTATAGGTGGGGTAATAAAATGATGCGCCGGGGATTTCCTGAAGCGTGATTTCCTCGCCCTTGAGCGCCGAGCCGTCGGCAGTAATCAGGTAATGCAGGAGTATAATCTTCTCGTTGATGGACGGCTCCCTGTGAGCGCCACCTGAATCAACGGTTATTTCACTGCCGTGTTCTTTTATGGCAAAGGTTTCGCCCATCAGGTCAAGATAGATGGCGCCGTCTTCCAATCTGGCGCTGCTGTTGAATGCGACGTCCTCTAAGTCCAAGCCGGCTAATTTTTCACAGGCCAGTTTATAGGCGTTTTCGTATGGAGTTTTCATAGACAATTCGTTAATTATTATTTATTAATTATTAGTTATTAATTCGTAATTCGTAATTTATAATTGACACCTATGAATTATTCCATTGTTTTCGAGGATGATTATCTGATTGTCGCAGATAAGGCATCCGGGTTACTGGTGATTCCAACGCCCAAGGGCGAGACGAATACGCTGACAGACCTGCTTAATAATTATCTGAGCCATAAATCGCCCAATAGCCCCAAGGCGCATCCCTGCCATCGCCTGGACCGCGATACGTCAGGATTGATATTATACGCTAAAGGGAAATCCATTCAACAAAAAGTAATGAGCCAGTTTCATCACGAACGGATTGAAGACGGTCCGGCAAGCAATGTTCCTGCGCCCGGCGATAAGAAGGTAACGAAACGGTATCTGGCGTTTATCCAGGGGAATCCTACCAGGCAGACCGGCGCGATTAATTATAAACTGGAAGGAAAGGATGCGCTGACCAGGTATCGGGTAGTGAGATATTATCGCCAGGGGTATAGTTTGGTTGAGGTAGAGCCAGTTACCGGCCGGACCAACCAGATTAGATTGCATTTCAAGATGATAGGGCACCCCATAGTCGGCGAAAGGAGATTCGCCTTTGCCAAGAATTTTCCGGTCAAGGCAAAAAGGCTGATGCTCCACTCAGCCAGCATTACCTTCCGGCATCCGGTGACCGGCGAAGAGATGAGTTTTAGTAGCAATCTGCCCGAGAATATGGTAATATCAGATTCCAGATAGATTATGATTATCCAGAGATATGTTATTCGCGAATGGCTGATTAATTTCTTGCTGGTAACATCCGTGTTGCTGGCCGTGGTCATTCTGATAGCCCCCTTTTTCCAGTTCCAGAGATATATGGCGCTGGATGAGGATTTTATATTTAAGGTGCTGCCTTATTTCGCCCCGATTTCCCTGGTTTACATCATTCCGCTTTCGGTCTTGCTGGCCAGCTTGTTTGTGTTCGGCCGGCTCTCTGAGGATAACGAGTTATTGGCGATAAAAGCGGCCGGGATACCTCTTTTGAGGATAAGCCGTCCGGTGCTTTATCTGGCAATCTTTTTGGCTATCGGCGTAACTATGATTAATACGGAACTGATTCCTTATTGCCAGTCCAAGACCAGGCAATTAACGATATCAGCATTCAAGAAGCGCATATTTTCGGAGTCCAGCGGAGCGGATGAAATAAAACTGCCGAACGGCAAGATTACTTATGCGAATTACGAGAAAGGCAATTTTGAATCCGTGCGGCTGCTTAAATTCGACGCCCAGAAAGAAGAGCTGATAGAGGAGCTCGTGGCCCAGCAGGGTAAAATTAATATTGATGAAGAGAATGCCCAGCTGTCATTGGACCTGAGCAAGGTATATATTACCCGATGGGAGAAGGAGAAGAGGTCCGGGACCGGCGCCGAAATCGCCACGCGCAAATACAATACGCCGCATTTGATAAAAACAGACCGGTTGATTTATACCTTGGATGTTTCCACTTTGTTTGCGCCTTCGCGCAAGAATCTGTCGGGGCTGACCAACCGGGAATTAAACGAGCTGCTGCGCCAGTATAAGGATAATCCCACCAAGACCCGGCAGGTGCTTTTGAATAAATACCAGCGTTATTCGGTGGGCTTAACCCCTTTAATATTCGCGCTTATCGGCATACCCATCGGGGTGTTGGTCCGCAAGGGCTCCAGGGTGGCCGGTATCGGCATCAGCATGCTGATAGTTTTTGTCGGATATTATCCGTTAACGATGTTCAGCAATGTCCTGGGCGCCAAGAATATCCTGCCGGTCAATATCTCGGTTTGGCTGGGCAATGTTGTCATCGGCACCTGCGCCATAATCCTGTTTTACTATATTATCAAACATGATAAATAAAGCCGTATTTTCAGCTTTTTATTCGTATATCAGGAAGCTTGATTTATATGTCCTGAGGGCATTCCTCTTTGCGCTGATGGTTTCCGTGTTTTCGCTGCTGGGCTTATATATCATCATCCATTTTTTCACCAATGTCTCCGATTTTATAGAAATAACCCAGCAGGATATATTTATTTTTATTCCGCGCTATTATTTTATCAGGCTCCCGCTGATTCTATCCAAGCTATTGCCCATAATGATTCTCATCGCGGTAATGATAGCCATATCGCGCCTGATGAAAACCAGGGAATTGGTAGCCATGCTCTCGGCGGGTATCGGCATGCATCGGATTATGCTGCCCATTTTTGTAGTGATACTGCTGATTATCGGCGGAATGTATTGCATTGATGAAGCGCTCATCCCCAATATTGCCAAGGATTTAACCGTGACTGAAAAGATTCTCAAGTCAGAAGGCTCGGACCGGTTCCTTATCCGCCACATAGCCGGTAATCAGATTATCATCAAGAAATATGATTATGTTAAGCAGCAGATGCACGATATTTGGGTTAATCAATACGATAAGGAAAACAACCTGGCCGCCCAGATTGTAGCTGAAAAAGGGGTTTGGCTGCTGAAGAAATCAGTTCAGGGCTGGATGCTTTCCAACGGCACGGTTTATTATTATAATGAAAAAGGGCTGAGGAAATCAGCGCCGCAGGAATTTGCCGCTTATGAGCCGGCTAAGCCGGATCCGGGCGGATTTTTGCTGGCCGGCGGACTCACGCCTCAAGCTATTGAAAGCGTGGAAGAATCGTCTTCTTATATGAAATCAGCGCAGTTAAGGGAAAACATTCTGGCCCAGCCGAATAACAAAGCCATGCAGGTGCAATATTATTCCCGATGGACCAATCCACTGGTTATTCTTATCCTGATATTTTTAGGGCTGCCTTTTGCGCTGGCCCGGAAATCACAGAGTTTTTTCACGGGCGTGGGCATCTGCCTGGTGGTCAGCCTTGTTTTCTTTATGGTTAAATTCCTGTCAGAAGGATTAGGCAATAAAGGCATACTCAATCCGTTCCTGGCAGTGATATTGCCTTTGATTATTTTCGGCATGGTCGGAATAATATTATCAACGCGGATAAGGACATAGTATCATGATGAATAACGAGCAATTCAGCCGTCATATTAGATTGCCTCATTTTGGCGTTGGGGGCCAGAATAAAATCAGCAGAGCCAAGATACTTATTGTCGGCGCCGGAGGCCTAGGCTCGCCGGCTGCCTCATATCTTGCCGTAGCCGGGGTCGGCGCTATCGGCATTGTTGATAGCGATACGGTGGAAATCTCCAACCTGCCGCGCCAGATATTGCATAGCCCGGAAAATATCGGAGAAATGAAAACCGTTTCGGCAGGAAAGAGACTGAAACAACTCAATCCCGATATAAAATTGAACCTGTTCCCTGAAAGATTAAAGGCAGATAATGTCCTCAGGATAATCAAGAACTACGATGCGGTCGTAGATGGGAGCGATAATTTCGCGACCAAGTTCCTGT
>Ga0315282_10004172_pt1 | contig 25301 bp, 23 predicted proteins | sample YL17G07_20_MG_FD_203693 | JGI IMG/M metagenome (GOLD analysis project Ga0315282, IMG submission 203693) | Sediment microbial communities from Yellowstone Lake, YNP, Wyoming, USA - YL17G07_20 | ecosystem: Environmental > Aquatic > Freshwater > Lake > Sediment | place: USA: Wyoming | collected... | reverse complement strand
CTAGGCCGGAACCTTCACCCCCAGCGCGCGGCATTGCATTTGAAAAAGGTTCCTGACCCCTTTTTCCCTCGGCCAAGGCTCGCGGCATGATTGATTTGGAAATGGAATTACTTTCGGGCTTCCATGAGCTTCGAGACGCTCTTCTCCTCGCCTAAAAGCCCCTGGGGCCGACGGATGAGGATGATCTCGAGCAGAAGACCGATCAAGAGAAACCGGACATACGGCGCCCGGGCCTGCCAGACCATGGGCAGAAAATCGGTCATGAACTTGGTCCCGATCCAGAGTCCCCAGATGGTATAGGCCCCCAGCAGGGCCCCCTTGTTGTTCCCGCTGCCGCCGGCCATGAGCATGACCCAGATGATAAAGGTGCCGTACAGCGGGGTGAAAACGTCGGGCGAGATGGCCTTGGTGTAGTGCGCATAGAGGCCCCCGCCCACGCCCATGACCATGGCCCCGAAGACCAGGGATTGCAGCTTGAAGAAAAAAACGTTCTTGCCGCTCATGGCCGCCGAGACCTCGTCCTCCCGGATAGCCCGCAGCACGCGGCCCCAGGGCGAACGGATGGCCCGCTCGATGGCCAGGTACACCAGCGCCAGCACGGCCAGCACGATGCCCAGGTAAAGATAGTCGCTGTACGGCGGCGGCACCATTTGCTCGAGCGGCCGCGGCACGCCAGTCAGGCCTCGGGGCCCGCCCGCCAGCCAGTGGGCGTTGTTGAAGACGAGGCGCACGCTCTCCGCGATGCCGATGGTGGCGATGGCCAGGTAGTCCTCCCGGAGCCGAAGCGTCGCCAGGCCGATGAGCAGGGCCATCAGTCCCGAGACCAGGGCCGCGCCGACCAGGCCGAGGGGAAAGGGCAGTCCCAGGCCGAAGAGCTGCTTGACATAGTGGGCGTAGATCCCGGTCGGGGCCGGCGTGCTTATCAGGGTCGAGGTGTAGGCGCCCACGCAGAAAAAGCCGGCGATGCCGATGTTGAACAGGCCGGTGTAGCCCCACTGGATATTGAGCCCCAGGCAGAAGACGCCGTAGATGCCGGCCATGATCGCCAGCGAGACCAGATAGGCCGGGATCCCCCCGAAATCCATCAGCCGCGCCTCCCTCCGAAAATGCCCTGCGGCCTGAGCAGCAGGATGGCGATCATGATGAGAAAGGCCACGGCCGGCTTGTAGGAAGGCGACATGAAGGCCGTGCTGACCTGCTGGGCCACGCCGATGATCAGCGCGCCGACCAGGGCCCCGTATACGTTGCCGATGCTGCCCAGGATGGCCGCGGCGAAGAGCGGCAGCAGGTGGTCCCAGCCCATCTCCGCGTGAAGCTGCACGTCGATGCCGTACAGGATGCCGCCGGCCGCGGCCAGGGCCCCGCCGATCCACCAGGTCCAGAGCACGACCCGCTCGGTGTCGATGCCCGAGACCCGCGCCAACTCCATGTTATCGGCCGTGGCCCGCATGGCCTTGCCCATCCTGGTTTTTTTAAGGAAGAGGTGGAGCAGCACCACCAGCAGAAAGGCCACCGCCAGGATCAGAATCTGGTCCGGCCGGATGCGCACCCCCAGCGGCAGCAGGGCGGCCGGCCGCATCAGCCCCGGCCGGTAGACGCGGTAGTCGGCCCCCCAGGCGATGAGCACCACCATGCGGATGATGAAGGAGGCCCCCAGGGAGCTCATGGCCAGAATGACCGCGCTGGCGCGCTTCCGCCGCAGAGGCCGATAAAGAACGCGGTCCGTCAGGATGGCCAGGCCGGCCACGATGCACATGGCGTAGGGGAAGGCCAGGGCCATCCGCCAGCCGAAGGAAAGCGGGCTGAAGACCGCGTCCGAAACGCCCAGGTCGGCGAAGAGACCGGTGGTCAGGAACAAGGCCAGGTAGGCCCCGGCCGTCATCAGATCGCCGTGGGCGAAATTGGCGAAACCCAGGATGCCATACACCAGGGTCAGTCCGATGGCCCCCAGGGCGATGATGGACCCCAGCACCAGACCGTAGACGATCAGCTCCGCCATGCCCTCACCCGCCCAGGTACAGCCGGCCGATCTCCTCGTTGGCCAGCAGGGCCTGCCCGGTGTCGTCCAGCACGTTGCGGCCCGTGGCCAGCACATAGCCGTGGTGCGCCATTTGGAGCGCCTCCCGCGCGTTCTGCTCGACCATGACCACGGCGATGCCGCGGGCGTTGATGCTCCTGATCTTCTCGAAGATGGAGGCCACGAGCAGCGGGGCCAGGCCGGCCGAGGGCTCGTCCAGGAGCAGCACCTTGGGGTCCAGCATGAGGGCCCGGCCCATGGCCACCATCTGCCGCTGTCCGCCGGAGAGCTGCCCCACCTTGTGGTGGCGCCGCTCCTCGAGCAGCGGGAAAAGGGAGAAGAGCTCGTCGAACTTGTGCTTAAAATCGTCCCGCCGGAGGAAGGCGCCCATCTCCAGATTTTCCTGGACGGTCAGAGAGGGGAAGACGTTGTCCACCTGGGGGACGTAGCTGATGCCGCGACGCACGATCTCTTCCGGCGGGCGGCGCGTGATCTCCCGGCCCTCGTAGCGGATGGAGCCGGCGCGCGGGACGAGCAGGCCGAAGATGGCCTTGAGCAGCGTGGATTTGCCGGCGCCGTTGGGGCCGACCACGGCCACCATCTGCCCGGCGCCCACCTCGAGGCTGACCTCCCTGAGGATGTCGCCCCCGCCGTAACCGGCCGTGACGCGCTCCACCTCGATGACGTTCATCGGTACTGCCCGCCCAGGTAAGCCTCGAGGACCCTCGGGTCGCCGCGGACCTGCTCCGGCGGCCCCTCGGCCAGTTTCCGGCCTTCGCTCATGACGATGATCGGGTTGCACAGGTTCATGACCAGGTTCATGTCGTGCTCGATCAGGAAGAAGGTCAACCCCTGCTCGGCTGAGAGCCGGCGGACGTTCTCCACCAGCTTCCGCGTAAGCGTCGGATTGACCCCGGCGGAGGGCTCGTCCAAAAGAACCATCTCCGGCTCGGCCATCAGGCTCTTGGCCAACTCGAGGAGCTTCTTCTGCCCGCCGGACAGGGACCCGGCGTATTCCTCCCGAAGGTCGATCAGCTCCACGAACTCGAGGACCTCGAGGGCCCGGTCGCGCAAGGCCCTCTCCTGGCTGCGCACCCGGCCCGGCCGAAACCAGGTGCTCAAAATGCCCTCCCCGGCCTGGCCCGCCGGGATGAGCATAAGGTTCTCCAAAACCGTCATCTGGGCGAACTCGCGCGGAATCTGGAAGGTCCGATAAAGATGGCGGCGAAAGACCTGATGCGGGGCCAGGCCGTCGATGCGGCGGCCCTGGAACAGGATGCGCCCGTGGTCCGGCTTGTGAAAGCCGGTGATGAGGTTGAAGAGGGTCGTCTTGCCGGCGCCGTTGGGGCCGATGAGGCCGGTGATGGTCCCGGCCTTCACCTCGAGCGTACAGTCATACACGGCCTGTAGGCCGCCGAAGCGCTTGTGCAGCCCGTTCACCTCAAGCATGGGCTCGGCCATGCGCGCCCCCTTGCGTGTTCTTTCCTGCACTTGACCGAAAATCCGTCACCACGAAAACAGGCTCCGGACCGGACTTCCCTGTCCTCAAGCGCCCTCCTCTTCGCCGCCGGTCTGAATCTCCTTGAAACTGAGGTGCTGAAAATACAGGTAGCCGATACCGATCAGGGTCACGGGAAAAAACTGGAGGGCATGCGCCACCAGGGCGTAACTCCGGGCCACGCCCTCCTGGCCCAGGGCGGCCAGGGCGGCCACGCAGGCCAGTTCAAAGGTGCCCACAAAGGCCGGCCCGGCCGGCACCATGACGCCCAGGGCCAGGACCGCCAGGAGAAAGAGAGCGCCCGGATACCCCACCTGGGACCCCAGGCTGGTCCCGCTCGCGGGGAAGCTGAACATGACGATCCAGAAAAATGCCGCGCTCAGCCCCCACACCAGGAGGGAAAAAAACGCGACCTCCAGCAAGGCCCGGAAACTGCTGATGGTGGCCAGCCCCTCGGCAAAGGATCCGATGATGCCCACCAGCCGCACTTGAAGCCGCGGCGTCCATTGCAGGAAGAACCCGGCCAGCCGGAGGATGAGCGCTCGTTTCAGGTGGATGAGGATGATCCCGGCCAGGGCCGTCAGGTAGACGGCCGCCCCCATTGTCGCCAGAACCTTGATCCAGGCCAAGCTCCGGCTGGAGTATGGCAGGGGCAGGAAGACCATGCTCACCAGGCCGATGAAGAGCACGGTGAAACCGTCGAAAATCCGCTCGACCACGATGGTGGCAAAGACGGCGCTCTTGGACAGACCCTCCTTCCGTCCCAGGACGTAGGCCCGGATGAACTCGCCCAGCCGAAACGGCAGCAGGTTGAGGGACATGAAGCCGATCATAATGGCGCCGAAAAGGCTGTGCAGCGAGGGCCGGCCGGTGGGGAGCAATAGCACCCGCCAGCGCAAGGCCCGGGCCACATAGGTCAAGAGCAGAACGACGACGCCGGCCAGGAGCGGCCCCACGTTCACGTCCAGAACCTGCCGGAAGACCGCATCGAAATCGCTCCGGCGGAACGCCAGGTAAAGAAACAGGGCGCTCACGCCCAGGGCGATGGCCGTCCGCTTGAACTTCACGTCTGCTCCTTTCCTGCTTTAAGTCCATCGGCCGCGCATGTCTGAAGCGCCCGGACGATCTCCCGGTCCGCCGGCAGAAACCGTTCCGGCTCGAGGTCCTCGGGCCGGGACCAGGTCCAGTCGGCCACGCCCAGGGCCTGGGGTCGGCCGGCCTCGATCCGACAGAAGAAGACGTGGAGACGGAAAGGCGCCTCGCCGTCCCGGTCCACGGTCATGAAGCGGCCGAGCACCGCCACCTCGAGGCCCAGCTCCTCCTCGATCTCCCGGGCCAGGCAGGCCGGGAGAGACTCGCCGGAGAGGCGTTTCCCGCCCGGGAACTCCCAGAAACGGCGGTCAAGCCTGAGGGTGACCAGCACCCGGCCCTGGTCGACGATCAGGGCGGCCGTCACGTCCAGCCGTTCATCCCGGGGTCGGCTTTCCATGCCCTGCCCCCTCACGGGCGCCTCGGCCGCTCTCGCGCCGGCGTTCCTCGGAAGGAGCGCTTGCGGAGGCGGCCTCGAAAACCTCGCATCTACTATAACCGTAACCCGAGGTCAGGGAAACAATCAAGCTTCTTTCTCAGGCCCGCGGCCGACCGCCGTCCAGCTGGAGCTATTCGCCTTTGCAGGGGCGTTCGGCCGAACGCCCGGGGAGAGCGCCGGTCGCCTCTACAAATCGCGCCACGCACTTCATTTCCTGGTCAACCCTGGCGGACGGTCAGCCTTCTCTTTGGCGGGCACTTGACTTCGGGTCGGAATCCGATATGCTCGACCCATCCCCGGTTGCCAAGGAGGATCGCCATGAGCCGGCAAGCCTTGCTGGTCATCGACATGCTCCGGGACTTCATGGACCCGGCCGGAGCTCTGTATTGCGGCGAAGCGGCCCGCCGGATCATCCCGACCGTGCAGGACCTCCTGGCCCGCCACCGCGAGGCCGGGTCCTTCATCGTCTTTCCCATGGACCGCCACCGCGCCGACGATCGGGAATTCGAGATGTTCGCCCCGCACTGCGTGGCCGGCACGGCCGGGGCCGAGTGCATCCCGGAGATCGAGGCCCGGCCGGGCGAACACCGGCTGGCCAAGACGCGCTTCAGCGCCTTTTTTAAGACGGACCTGGAGCGGATTCTGGCCGAGGCGGGGGTGGAGGAGGTCCACGTCTGCGGCGTGTGCACCTCCATCTGCGTCATGGACACGGTCTCGGACCTTCGAAATCGGGATTACCAGGTGGTGGTGCACGAAACGGCCGTGGCCGACTTCGACCCGGAGGCCCATGCCTTTGCCTTGAAGCGGATGAAAAACACCCTGGGCGCGCGCCTCGAACCCTGACGTCGGCCCCGCGCCTCAGTCCAGGGGGCAGAGCCCGCAGCGCCGGCAGACCTCGGGCCGGCAAGGCGGACTCGCCTCCCCGGCCTCGGCCCGCTTGCACTCCTCGGCCAAATACCTCCGCGAAAACCCGCGATCCAGGAAATCCCAGGGCAGACGCTCCTCCTCGGGCCAGGCCCGGTTGACAAAATAGTCCGGGTTGAAGGTGATCTCCTTCAAGGCCCGACCGAGGTCCCCGCCGGACCGCGCCAGGGCCTCGATCAGAAAGGAGACCCGCCGGTCCCCCCGCGAAAACACCCCCTGCAGCCAGGCCCACTTGGGCACGTCGAAGTGGACCCGGACCCCCTTCACGCCCCTCAGCGCCGCCTGCACCATGCGGGCCCGGTCCTTGAGCACCCGAAGCTCGGCCATGGCCGCGGTCTCGAAAGGCGTCGACGGCTTGGGCACGAAACTGCTCACGGTCAGCGTCAGCTCGGGCAAAAGCCGCTGGCGGGCGAAGGCGCGCAGCAAGCGGTCCTTGGCCTTTTTCACCAGGTCGCCGATGGCGCGCACGTCCTCGGGCGTTTCGCCGGGCAGGCCGATCATGAAGTAGAACTTGAGGCGCTTGATGCCGGCTTCGGCCAGGACGCGCACGCCCTCGAGAATCTGGGCCTCGGAGAGGTTCTTGTTGATGGAGGCCCGCAGCCGCTCGGTCCCGGCCTCGGGGGCCACGGCCGCGCTGCGCATTCCGCCCTCGACCAGGAGGGCCGCCAGTTCGGGGGAGGCCTCATCCAGCCGAAGGGAAGAGACGGTCACCTCGCGGCCCTGGGAGACGAGGGCGCGCACCAGGGGCACGATCTCCGGGTGGTCGGCCACGGCCGGGCTGATCAAACCGACCCGCTCGGCGTGTTCGCCGACCGGCCCCAGGGTCGTAAGCACGTCGGCCGCCGAGACCGTGCGCGGAAGGCGGTACTCGTAGCCGGCCAGGCAGAAGCGGCAGCCCCGGCCGCAGCCTCGGCCGATCTCGATGAGGCGCGTCGAGGCGAATTCGGTGTGCGGCGTGAGGATGCGGCTAACGGCCGCGCGGGGTCCCAGCCTGGCCAGGCGGACCGTGGAGATGGCGTCAGTGAGGCCCGGGGCGGTGGGGGAAAAGGAGACGAGGCGGCCCTGGCCGTCCAGGGCCGCCTCGTAGAAGGCCGGGGCATAAGCCCCGGGGATGCTCCGGGCCAGGTGCAACAGGCGCTCGCGTTTCGGGAGGGGTTCGAGTCGCACTTCGCGCCAGGCCCGGAGCAAGTCCGGGAGGATGCCTTCTCCGTCGCCGAGGAGGATGAGGTCCAGGAACTGGGCCATCGGCTCCGGATTGAGGCGCAGCGCCGCGCCTCCGGCCAGCAGGAGAGGATCGCCTTCCCCCCGCTCCGCGCTCCGCCAGGCCAGGCGCGCCAGGCTGAGGATGCGCGGCACGTTGGGGTAGTCGTTCTCGAAGGAGAGCGAGAAGGCGACCAGTTCGAAGTCGATCAGCGGCCGCTGCGATTCGAGGGAGAGCAGGGGCCGCCCGGTCCGCTCCAGAATCCGCCACAAGGGGCGGTCCGGCAAGAAGACCCGCTCGCAGACCACGTCGGGGCGGGCGTTCAAGAGGTCGTAGACCGTCTGGAAGCCCAGGTTGGACATGCCGGCGCGGTAGGTGTTGGCAAAGACCAGGGCGATGGGGATGCGTCCCCCCCAGTCCTTGACCACGGCCCCACGTTCCGCGGCCAGCAGTCCGCGCAGATGGGCGATGCTCTCCCACGACATGGTCGCTCCGGTCGGCCGGCCGCGCCCCCCCGCGGCTAATCGGCCTGCCGACGCATGAAGGCCGGACGCTCGAGTTCCTCGGTGTCGCCGGCGAAAATGCTTTCCAGGTCATGCATCCGCATCCGCTTGCGGCCGATCAGGCCTTCCTCGGCCAGCCGCTTCGGCGAGGGCGGGACGAAGGCGGAACCGCCGTCCCCCCGCCGCTCGACCGCCGGACGGGTGTACTGCTCGCGGGCGTCCTGATTCACCTCCTCCAGCGTGGGCAGCCGGCGGGGTCTCAGCGGGAGATCGTCCGTATCCGTATGCTGCGCCTCCCGCCCCCGCTCGCTGATCCCGGTGGCGATGACCGTGATGCGCAGGTCGTCCCCCAAGGTGTTGTCCCAGGCCACGCCGAAGATGACCGTGGCGTCCTCGTGGGCCTCCTTCTGGATGAAGGTGCAGGCGGCGTCCACCTCGTCCAGGGCGATGCTGTCCTCGGCGCAGCAGATGTTGATCAGGATGCCCTGGGCGCCCTTGATGGAGATCTCATCCAGGAGGGGGCTGGAGATGGCCTTTTCCGCGGCGGCCGTGGCCCGTTCCGGTCCGGAGGCCAGGCCGGTGCCCATGAGGGCCATGCCCTTCTGCGCCATGACCGTCTGGGCGTCGGCGAAGTCCAGGTTGATCAGGCCCGGGACGAGGATCAGGTCCGAGACGCCCTTGACCGCCTGGAGGAGCACGTCGTCGGCCATTTTGAAGGCCTCCTTGAGGCCGCAGCCGCGGGGGGCCATGGCGATGAGCCGGTTGTTGGGGATGACGATGATGGTGTCGGCGTACTGCCGGAGCCGCTTGATGCCGTCCTCGGCCTGCTTGAGGCGTTTCTTGCCCTCGAAATGGAAAGGCTTGGTGACCACGGCCACGGTCAGGGGCGGGTGCTCGAGCTGGCTGAGGAGTTCGGCCACGACCGGGGCGCCGCCGGTGCCGGTGCCGCCGCCCATGCCGGCGGTGATAAAGACCATGTCGGAGTCTTTAAGATAGTCCTGAATTTGCTGCTGGTTCTCGAGGGCGGCCTGCCGGCCCCGGTCCGGATCGGCGCCGCAGCCCAGGCCCTTGGTGAGGTCGGCCCCGAGCTGGAGCTTGCGCGGGGCATTGCTGATTTCCAGGGCCTGCAGGTCCGTGTTGGCCGCGATGAACCCGACCCGGGAAAGCCCTGCGGCGATCATGTTGTTGATCGCGTTGTTGCCCGCCCCGCCGATGCCGATAACCTTGATCCGCGCCGCCTTCTGGCCTTGATCCTCCACGAATTCGAACTGCATGGTTTCCCCCTCCCTTGGGTTGTGCATGAGACCATAAAAACCTGCCGCCATTTCTGCGCTTCCCGTAAAGTCCGCCGGACCCGGTCGGCCCGAAATTCCGGTCGGGCCTAGATGACGTCCCGAAACCACTTGCGCATCCGCTGAGCCACCCGGTTGAAGATGTTCTCCTGCCGGATGCGAAAATGCTTTTCCACCTGGCTCTTTTCCTGCTTCACGCCGAAGATCACCAGCCCCACGGCCGTGGCGTATTGCGGGCTGTGGACCACGTCCTTCAGGCCGCCCACCTCCATGGGGTACCCGCGCCGGACCGGCAGGTTGAAGACCTGCTCGGCCACTTCGGGCACGCCCTCGAGGAGAGCGGAGCCGCCGCTGATGACGATGCCGGAGGGGACCTCGTTCTCGTAGCCGGCCCGGATCATCTCGTGGTGGATGAGGAGGAAGATCTCCTCGACCCGGGGCTCGAGGATGTCGGCCACGAGCTTGCGCGAGACCGAGCGGCTGGTCTGGCTGCCCACGTTCATGACCTCGATCATGTCCTGGCTGTCCACCATGCTGGTCAGGCAGCAGCCGTGCTTGCACTTGATCTCCTCGGCGTTCTTGGCCGAGGTGCGCAGCCCGATGGCCAGATCGTTGGTCATGTTCTGGCCGCCCAGGGCCAGCACGGCGGTATGCCGGATGCTGTTGTGCGAGAAGATGGCCAGGTCGGTGGTGCCGCCGCCGAAGTCCACGAGGGCCACGCCCAGGTTTTTTTCCTCGGGCGAGAGCACGGCCTCGGAGGAGGCCAGGGGTTCGAGCACGATGTCGCAGACGTCCAGGCCGGCCCGGTGCGCGCAGCGGATGATGTTCTGGGCCGAGGTCACCGCGCCGGTGACGATGTGCACCTTGGCTTCGAGCCTGACGCCGGACATGCCCCGCGGGTCCATGATGCCGTCCTGGTCGTCCACGATGTATTCCTGGGGGATGGTGTGGATGACCTCCCGGTCCATGGGGATGGCCACGGCCCGGGCCGCCTCGAGCACGCGCTCGATGTCCTGGGGGGAGACTTCCCGGTTCTTGACCGCGATGACGCCGTGGGAGTTGAACCCCTTGATGTGCCCCCCGGCGATACCGGCATACACGCTCGAAATCTCGCAGCCGGCCATCAGCTCGGCCTCTTCCACCGCGCGCTTGATCGAGGAGACGGTGTTTTCGATGTTGACCACGACCCCCTTGCGCAGGCCGACCGAGGGGTGCGTGCCGATGCCCACGATATCCACGCCGCTGGGCGTGATCTCGCCCACGATGCAGCAGATCTTGGTCGTCCCGATGTCCAAGCCGACGATGAGTTTTTCCTTCACGACCCGCGACCTCCTTCCTGACGGCCGCCTTTCACGGGCCGACCCTTCGGATGGTTTCGACGGTCAAAACCCCGAACCAACTTATCCCTTCCCCGTCCCGCCGGCCGAGGGAGCGGCCGCGCGGCGGATGACGACGCGCGGGCCGCACTCCAGATTGACATACGTATAGCCGCGCGTGTCGCCCTGGCTCTTGAGAAAAGCCGCCACCCGGCCCAGCCGTTCGAACTTGAGCCGGTAATCGCTGAAGCCCACCTTGACCTCCACCTCCGGCTGCCGGATGTGCACGGTCAGCCCCCGCACCAGGTCGAAATCCACCTGGGCGACGTTCTCCGCCCGAAACCGGTCCCCGCGTCCGGCGAGCACCTGAAGCAACTCGAAGACCTGGTCCAGGCTCTCCTTCACGGAGCTGGACCGGCCGAGGAAATCGTAGCGGGTGAAACCGGTGATGACCGGCAATGGCGACTCTTCGCCGGGCTCCAACCTCTTGAAGGGCACGTACTCCTCATCCAGGTAGTACAGCGCGCCCAGCCGGATCAGGGCCCGCGGCACGCGCTCCTCGACGCGGATGACCACCGTGTCCGGCAGCCGGCGGGTCAGGGTGACGTCGCGAATCCAGGGATGCCGCCGCAAGTCCTCGGCCATCTCGCCCAGCTTCAGCTCCAGGAGGCCCGCCGGACGATCGAGCCCGGTGCGGGCCAGCACCTCGGTCTGCTCCACCCGGTCCAGCCCGAGCAGGACCACCTTGCGCACCTGGAAGAAGGGAGAGCTGACGAGCTGGTGATACCCCACGGCCAGGGCGGCCGAAAGCAGCCCCACCCCCCCAAAAACGACGGCGGCCAGAAGGACCGGCCGGCCGACCCGCCAGCCGGACCGGGCCAGGGACCGCAGGCGCCCGGCCGCTCCCACGCGGACGGCGGCCTGGGGCTGGGTCCGCCGGTACTGGTTGGACCGGGTCCGCGAGGAAGATGCATTTTTCTTCCTGGCCGCCGGCATCATTCTTCTCCGGGGGCGCCGTTTTCGCCCACGATCTTGATTTCCGGTTCGAGCCAGACGCCGAACCGCTCTTGAACCGCGGCCTGGACGCGCTCGATGAGGGTCAGGACGTCCCGGGCCCGGGCCCCGCCGCGGTGCACGATGAAATTGGCATGGACCTCCGAAACCCAGGCCCCGCCCTGGTTCGCGCCCTTGAGCCCGGCCTTCTCGATCAAGGCGCCGGCCGGCCCAAGGCCCGGATTCTTGAACACGGACCCGGCGCTCCTCACCCCGGCCGGCTGGGCGCGGCGCCGGCGCTCCAGACACTCCTTGACGCGGCCGCGGACCTGCTCGGGCAAGGCCGGGGCGAGTTCGAAACAGGCCCCGAGGATCACCGCGCCCGGCTCGAGGTCGATCCGCCGGTAGCCGGCCCGAATCTGGTCCCGTGGAATCCGGAGCGCCCGGCCCGATGGGTCCAAAATTTCCAAAAAGAGCAGGGCGTCCGCGATCTGTCCGCCAAAGGCCCCGGCGTTCATGGCCAGGCCGCCGCCGACCCAGCCGGGAATCCCGGCCAGAAACTCGAGCCCGGACAGCCCCTCGGCCAGGCACCGCTCCACCAGGCGCGCCAAGGGAGCGGCCGCCCCGGCCTCGAGCAGTACCTTCTCCCCTTCCTTCCTCGTCTCGAGGCGGGCAAAAGACGGCCCCAGCCGGAGGACCACGCCCGAAAACCCGCCGTCCTTGAACAGAACGTTGCTGCCCGCGCCCAGGACGAAGAGCGGCAATCCCTCCCGGCGCGCGAGGTCCATCACGGCGCGAAGCTCGGACGCGGTCCCCACCTGGACCAGGGCCGCGGCCGGCCCGCCCAGGCCGAAGGTGGTCAGCGGCGCCAGCGGGGCGCCGAAGGCCACGGGCTCCGCAACCAGGGAGCCGAGTTTTTCTTTAAGCGCCGGCTTCATTTCGAAGCATCCTCAAAATTTCCCGCCCGATGCTGGAGATGGACCCGGCGCCCAGGGTCAGGACGACGTCGCCGGGGACCAGGTCGGGCACCACCCGCGCGGGCAGACGCTCGACCTCGGGCTCGAAGCGGACGTCCCGATGGCCATGGGCGCGGACGGCCTCGTACAGGGCCTCGCCGCTCACCCCGGCGATCGGCGCCTCGCCGGCCGCGTAAATCTCGGTCACGACCAGCCGGTCGGCCTGGTTGAAGGCCTGGGTGAACTCCTGGAGCAGGGCCCGGGTGCGGGTGTAGCGGTGCGGCTGGAAAAGAACCACGGCGCGCCGGTCCGGGTAGCAGGTCTTGAGCGTGGCCAGCGTGGCCGCGATCTCGGTGGGGTGATGCCCGTAATCGTCGATGAGCAGCACGCCGCCGGCCTCGCCCTTTCTTTCGAAACGGCGCTGGATGACACCCACGTGGCCGAGCCCGGCGGCCACGGCCTCGAAAGGCACCTCGAGCTCGAGGGCCGCGCCGGCCGCGGCCAGGCTGTTGAGGACGTTGTGGAGGCCGGGCAGGCCGAGGCGGATGGGACCCAAGGCCTCGCCCTTGAACACGAGCTGGTAGCGGCTGGTCAGACCCTCGAGGACCACGTGCTCGGCCCGGATGTCGGCCTGGGTGGAAAAGCCGTAGCTGAGATAGCGCTTCTTCAGCCGCGGGATGAGGCTCTGCACGTTCGGGTCGTCCAGGCACAGGACGGCCACCCCGTAGAACGGCACCCGGTTGATGAAGGCGAGAAAGGTCTCCTTGAGGTGGTCCAGGTCCCGGTAGTAATCCAGGTGTTCGAGGTCGATGTTGGTCACCACGGCGAGGGTGGGCGAAAGCAGGAGGAAGGAGCCGTCGCTCTCATCCGCCTCGGCCACCAGGAATTCTCCGCCGCCCAGCCGCGCGTTCGAGCCGATGCTGTCGAGTTTTCCGCCGATGACCAGGGTCGGGTCCAGGCCGGCCGCGGCCAGGATGGTGCCCAGCAGCGAGGTGGTGGTCGTCTTGCCGTGCGACCCGGCCACGGCCACGGCCGTCTTGAGGCGCATGAGCTCGGCCAGCATCTCGGCCCTGGGAATAACCGGTATGAAACGTTCCCGGGCGGCGATCACTTCCGGGTTTTGCGGGTTCACGGCCGAGGAGATCACCACCACGTCGGCCTCGGCCACGTTCTCGACCCGATGGCCATAGGAGACGGCCGCCCCTAGCCCGGCCAGCCGCCGCGTGATCTCGGTCTCCCGAAGGTCCGAGCCGCTGACATGGTGGCCCAGGTTGATCAGCACCTCGGCGATCCCGGACATGCCGATGCCGCCGATGCCGACGAAGTGGATGTGCTGCTTCTTGCGGTACACGTCGCTCCTCAGGCCGCCTTCCGACGGCCGGTCCGCTCGAGATAATTCAAACAGAGGTCGCGGATTTCCTCAGCCGCGGCGGGCCGGGCCGCCTTCCGGGCCGCTTCGCCCATGCGCCGTCTGCGCTCCGGGTCGCGACTGAGCTCTAAAATCCTATGGGCCAGGAGGTCCGGCGTCAGGCTCGCCTGCGGGATCACCTCGGCCGCGCCCAGGTTAACCAGCGACCGGGCGTTGATCTCCTGGTGGTTGTGGGCGGCCGTAGGCAGCGGAATGAAGAGGGCCGGCCGCGCCAGAGCGGCCAACTCGGCCACGGTCAAAGCCCCGGCCCGGGCCACCACCAGGTCGGACCAGAGATACGCCTCGGCCATGTCCTGGATAAAAACGCTCACCTCGGCCTCGACCCCCAGCCCTCGATAAACCGCCCGGGCCCGCTCCAGGTCCGCCCCGCCGGTCTGGTGCTTCACGGACAGGCCGCCGCCCTCAGCCGCCAGCCGAACCATGGCCAGAAGGACCGCCTCGTTGACCGCGTGCGCCCCCTGGCTGCCGCCCACCACCAACAGGTGGAACCCCTCGCCGACCCGCGGCCCCGCGTCCCGGGCCTTCGTGGCGATCTCCTTCCGGATCGGGTTCCCGGTCAGATGCACCACCTTCCTCTCCGGAAAAAAACCCCGGCTGGAAGCAAAACTGATGAAAACAAGGTCCGCCAGCCAGCCCAGCCGCCGGTTGGTCACGCCCGGCACCGAGTTCTGCTCGTGCACGGCCAACGGCCGGCCCATCAGGCGGGCGGCCAGGCCCACCGGACCGGCCGCGTACCCGCCCACGCAGAAGACCAGGTCGGGCCGGAAGCTCCTGATGATCGCGGCCGACTGAAGCAGGCCCACCGGAAGTTTCCCCAGGGACAGGAGCCGCTCAGAGAAGGACTTGCCCATGAGCCCGCCCGCGTCGATGCGCCGCAAGGAAAAACCCCGGGGAGAGAGCACCGCCTCTTCCACCGGGCGTCCGGTGCCCACGAACAGCACCTCGGTCTCAGGCTCCCGTCTCATGAATTCCTCGGCCACGGCCACCGCCGGAAAAAGATGGCCGCCGGTGCCGCCGCCCGCGAGAAGCAGCCTAAGCATCCTCTCCCCGCCTTCTCTCCTGGGCGGCGACGTTCATCAAGATGCCCACGCAGATAAAGTTCATCAGCAGACTGGACCCGCCGTAACTGAAAAAAGGCAAGGCCAGCCCCTTGGTCGGCAGAAGTCCGGTCACCACGAACATGTTCATGAAGGCCTGGACCCCGATGATCAAGGTCAGGCCCAGGGCCAGGTACGAGCCCTCGATCTCCGGCGACTCGAGAGCGATGGTCACCCCCCGCCAGACCAGCATCAGGAACAAGAGCGCCACGGCCACCACGCCCACGAAACCCAGCTCCTCGCCCACCACCGAGTAGATGAAGTCGGTATGCGGCTCCGGTAGGAAAAAAAGCTTCTGCCGACCCGCCCCCGGCCCCACGCCGGTCACCCCCCCCAGGCTGAAGGCGTAGAAGGAATGAATGATGTGGTACCCGGCGCCTTGCGAGTCTTCCCAGGGGGAAAGGTACGTGGCCAGCCGCCGGAGCTGGTAGCCGTGGCGCAGCACGAAGAAGACGGCCGCCGGCACCGCGGCCGCAGCCATGAGCAAGAGGTGCCACAAGCGCGCCCCGGCCACGAACAGAAGGACCGCGGCGATGGTGATCACGGTCACGGCCGAGCCCAGGTCCGGCTCGACGGCGATCAGCCCGGCCAGCACCCCGGCCACGACCAGGTGCGGCAGCAGGCCCCGCCTGAATTCCCTCAGTTGCTCCCTCCGCGCCGCCAGGGACATGGCCAGAAAGACCACCAGGGCGAACTTGGCGAACTCCGAGGGCTGACCCGAAAAGCCGCCGAGGCGGACCCACCGCGTGGAGCCGCCCACGGTCCGGCCGACGGGCGGGACAAAGACCAGGAGCAGGCCGAGCAGGGCCAGACCCAGCCAGACATACGAAAACCGGCAGAAGAACCGGTAGGGCACATTCCTCAGGATGAGCATCAAGGCCACGCCAAGCAGCATGAAGGCGAGCTGCGGCTTGAAAAAGAAGTAGGCGTCGCCGTACCGTTTCTCGGCCACGAAGGTGCTGGCGGAGAGCACCATGACCAGCCCCGACCCGGCCAGGGCCAGGGTTATCAGGAGGAGCTGATAGTCCCAGCGAAGGGCGTTTTCCGGCCGCTCCATCAGACCGTCCTCCCCTGCACCAGGTCGGTGAAGACCCGGCCGCGGTGGGCGTAGTCGTCGAACATGTCGAAACTGGCGCAGGCCGGGGCCAGCAAGACCACCTCGCCGGGCCGCGCCGCTTGCCGGGCCAGGGACACCGCCTCGGCCATGTCGGCCGCCTGCACCGTCTCCACCACGTCGCCCAGGGCCCGGGCCATCTTCTCCCTGGCCTGGCCGATCAGGATCAGCTTCTTCACCCGGCCGGCCGCCACGGGCCGAAGCGACTCGAAATCGGCCCCCTTGTCCTGTCCCCCGGCGATGAGCACGATCGGCTCTGCAAACGCCTCCAAGGCCTGGACGACCGCGCCCACGTTGGTGGCCTTGGAATCGTCGAAAAAGCGCACGCCCTCATAACGGCCCACAAACTCGAGCCGGTGGGGCAGGCCTTGGAAACGGGCCGCGGCCTCGAGCACGGCCCCGCTCAGCGGCAGGCCAAGACCCACGACCGAAAGGAGCCCGGCCATCATGTTTTCCTGGTTGTGGCGGCCGGGCAGGGACAGGCGCTTAAGCCCCAACGCGGCCAGCTCGCGTCCGTCCGCCAAAACCCGGATGCGGTCCCGGTCGATAAAGGCGCCGTTTTCCACCGGACCTTGGCGGCTGAACATCAGCCGCCGGGCCTTGGTCTTCATGCCGGCCACGGCCGGATCGTCGGCATTGAGCACGGCCGTGTCCGACGGCTCCTGGCAGGCGAAGAGCCGGGCTTTGAGCGCGGCGTAGGCGGCCAGATCGCCGTGCCGGTCCAGGTGGTCCGGGGTCAGGTTGAGGTGCACGGCCACCTGGGGGTGGAAGGTGCGCACGGTTTCGAGCTGAAAGCTGGAGACCTCGACCACGGCCGCGTCCACCCGCTCGCCGCCGAGGAGCAGGCCCACGAGCGGGTTGCCGATGTTCCCGCCCACAAAGACCCGCTTTTCGCCGGCGCGCAAAAGTTCGCCGATGAGGCGGGTGGTGGTGGTCTTGCCGTTGGTGCCGGTCACGGCCACCATGGGGACCTCGACGAACCACGAGGCCAGCTCCATTTCACCCACGACCGGTACGCCGGCGGCCACGGCCTTTTCGATGAGCGGCAGGGTCGCCGGCACGCCCGGGCTGACCACGATCAGGTCCGCTTCGAGGAAATGTTTTCCCCGGTGGCCGCCCAGCTCGAGCACCGCGCCCAAACCGGCCAGGGCTTTGATCCGAGGGTCGAGCTTCTCCTCGGGCAGCCGGTCCGTGGCCACCACGCGGGCGCCCTGCTCGAGCAGAAACTCGGCCGCGGCCAGGCCGCTCCGCGCCAGCCCCACGACCAGCACCCGCCGGCCGGAAAGCTCGAGGCCCCGCGGCGCCCGAGCCTCAGGCGTCATGGCCTCGTTCTCTTGAAAACAGGCAGCGTTCATCAGACTCACTCAGCCGCGGCGAAACGGCCCGGGCTCCCATCCCTCACCTCAGCTTCAGCGTGCTCACGGCCACCAGGGCCAGGATGCCGGCGATGATCCAGAAACGGACGATGACCTTGGGCTCGGCCCAGCCCATGAGCTCGAAGTGGTGGTGCAGCGGGGCCATGCGGAAGATGCGCCGGCCGTTGGTGGCCTTGAAAAACCCAACCTGGAGCATGACCGAAACCGCCTCGATGACGAAAAGACCTCCCACGAGCAACAGCAGAATCTCCTGCTTGACCAGCACGGCCACCGTGCCCAGCAGGGCGCCCAGGGGCAGCGCGCCCACGTCGCCCATGAAGAGCTGGGCCGGGTAGGTGTTGAACCACAGGAACCCGATGGAGGCGCCGACCAGGGCACCGCACAGCACGGTCACCTCGCCCGCGCCGGGCACAAAGGGAATCTGCAGGTATGAGGCGATGACGGCGTGCCCGGCCAGGTAGGCGAAGACCAGGTAGGTGCCCATGGACACCAGGAAGGGGCCGATGGCCAGGCCGTCCAGGCCGTCCGTCAGGTTGACCGCGTTCGAGGTCCAGACCACGACCAGCATGACGAAGAGGATGTAGAAAGGACCCAGGTCAGGCTGCACGCCCTTGAAAAAGGGCACGGCCAGCCGGGTCTGGTACTGCGGGTTCAGGTACAGGAACACGCCCACGGCCAGCGCGCACAAAAACTGCCAGAACAGCTTGGTCCGGCCCGTGAGCCCCAGGTTCCGCCGCCGACTGATCTTGAGGAAATCGTCGGCGAACCCGATCAGGCCGAAGGTCACCCCGACGAACACGAGCAGCCAGATGTACATGTTGGTCAGGTCGGACCAGAGCAGCGCGGAGATGAAGGCCGTGCCCAGGATGACCACCCCGCCCATGGTCGGCGTGCCGGCTTTGCCCAGGTGCGTGGCCGGGCCGTCCTCCCGGATGTACTGGCCCATCTGGTACTCCCGCACCTTGCGGATGAACCAGGGGATGATGATGAAGCTGAGCACCAGGGCGGTCAGGTTGGCGTAAATCGCCCGAAAGGTGATGTACCTGAAGACGTTCAGGATAGGAAAATAGATGTGCAGCGGGAACAGGAGGTGATAGATCATGCGAGCCCGCCCCCTTCCTTTTCCAGCATTTCGACCACGGTCTCCAGGCTCATGCCGCGGGAGCCCTTGACCAGCACGCGGTCCCGGGGCATCAGTTGGGTTTTGAGCCAGGCGGCCGCCTCGACCTGGTCCGAAAACCAGGCCGTCCTTGAGTCGTTCAGCCCGTTCTTCTGTGCCGCCCGGATAAGGAAGCGGGTCAGGGGTCCGACCCCGACGAGCAGGTCCACCTTCCGCTCGGCCGCGGTCCGGCCCACGCGCGCGTGTTCGGTCCGGCCGGCCGCGCCCAGTTCGAGCATGTCCCCGAGCACGGCCACGGCCCGGCCTTGACCTCTCACCTCGGTCAGAACCCCAAGCCCGGCCTCGACCGAGGCGGGGTTGGCGTTGTAGCTGTCGTTCAGCAGATAGACCGGGCCGGGCAGCCGCTTGAGGCTAAGCCGCCCGGCATAGGCTCCGACCTGGGAGAGACCGGCCGCGATCCGGTCCGGAGTAAGGCCCAGGGCCACCCCGGCCGCGGCCGCGGCCAGGGCGTTAAGCACGTTGTGCCGGCCCAGGAGACTCAGCCGCACCTCGGCCGCGCCGGCCGGCGTGATCAGCTCGAAGCCGACGCCCTGAAGCCCGCGCAGGCGCACCTTCCGGCCGCGCACGTCGGCCCTCCGGCTGAAACCGAAGGTGATTCGGGGTCCCGCGGCCCTCGCGGCCATGCGCGTCGCGAAAGGGTCGTCCAGGTTGACCACGGCCACGGCCGTGGGCTTCAGCCCGGCGTAGAGTTCGGCCTTGGCCCGGGCCACGCCTCTCAGGCCGCCCACGCCCTCGAGGTGGGCCGGAGCCACGCAGGTGACCAGGCCCACGTCCGGGTCGGCGATCTCGGTCAGCCTCGCGATCTCGCCGGGCCGGTTCATGCCCATCTCCAACACGGCCGCCTCATGCTCGGGCCTCAGCCGAAACAGAGTTAACGGCAGGCCGACCAGGTTATTCAGGTTCCCGGCCGTAGCCAGCGTGCGATACGTCGTCCCGGCCGCCGCCGCCAACATCTCCTTGGTGGTGGTCTTGCCGTTCGAGCCGGTCACCGCCGCCACCCGGAGCGGCCGGCGCCTTCTCAGGAAACCGGCCAGGTCGCCCAGGCCCCGGAGCGTGTCCGGCACCCGGAGCAGGACCCGGTCCTTGTGCCCGCGCACCGGCCGGTCCACCACGGCCGCGGCCGCCCCCCGGGCAAAGGCCTGCTTCAAAAAACCATGGCCGTCGAAATTTTCCCCGCGTAGCGCCACGAAGAGCGCACCGGGCGCGAGCGTCCGCGTGTCCGTGCTCACCTCGGACAGCCGTACCTTGCCCGCGGCCGGACCCGGGTCCACGCCCAGAGCCCGGGCCGCCTGAGCCAACGTCAGCCCGAGACCGCTCACGCCTTGCCCTCCAACACCAGCGCCGCCCGCACTTCCTCGCGGTCGTCGAAATGGACCTTCTCCCGGCCCAGAATCTGGTATGGCTCGTGCCCCTTGCCGGCCACCAGCAGCACGTCGCCGGGCTCCATAAGGTACACGGCCTGCCAGATGGCGCCCCGCCGGTCCGGCGCGACCGCATACGACCTAGCCGGCGGCCGGCCGGCCTTGGGACCCGGTTTCCAGGCGGACAGCCCCAGGCTGGTCAGCCCGGCCTCGATCTCCCGGATGATGGCCATCGGCTCCTCGGTGCGCGGGTTGTCGCTGGTGACGATGGCCAGGTCGGCCAGCCGGCCCGCGGCCTTGCCCATCTCGGGCCGCTTGGCCCGGTCCCGGTCCCCGCCGCAGCCGAAGACCACCAGCAGCCGGCCGGCGGCCAGGTCCCGCACCGAGGCCAACGTCTCGGCCAAGGACTCGGCCGTGTGGGCGTAATCCACCAGCACCAGAAAGTCGTCGCTCGAGCCCACGCGCTCGAGCCGACCCGGCACGCCCCCTACATCCTCGAGGCCGGCCTTGATCTCGTCCAGAGACCGGCCCAGCACCCGGCCGGCCGCGGCCGCGGCCAGGAGGTTGTACAGGTTCACCCGGCCCACCAGCTTCGAGTGGACCTCGATGGTCCCGTCCGGCGTAATGAGTTCGGCCGAAAGGGTCCGCCGCTCGGCCTTCAGCGGGCGGGCGGTGAAGTCGGCCGGCGAGGTCAACCCGAAGGTCACGGCCTTCGGACCCACCTCGGCGGCCAGTTTCCGGCCCCATTCGTCGTCCACGTTGATCACGGCCCGAGGCCCGCCCTCGAGGCGCCGGCCAATGAGCAGTTCGGTGAACAGCCGCCGCTTGGCCTCGAAATAGGTGGGCATGTCCTCGTGAAAGTCCAGATGCTCCCGGCCCAGGTTGGTAAAGACCCCCACGTCAAAGGCGCAGCCCAAAACCCGGGACAGGACCAGGGCGTGAGAAGAGACCTCGATCACGACGTGGGTCACTTTCCGCTCCACCATGTCCAAAAGCAGGCGCTGCAGCTCCGGGCCCTCGGGCGTGGTGTTGTTGGTGACCAGATCGATCCCGTCATAGCTGGCCTTGACCGTGCCGATCAGGCCCGCGGACAGGCCGGCCCGCTCGAGAATGGAGCGGACGAGAAAGGTGGTTGTGGTCTTGCCCTTGGTGCCGGTCACGGCCACGGCGACCAGGCGCTCGGCCGGCCGGCCATACACCTCGGCCGCGGCCAGGGTCATGGCCCGCCGCACGTCCGAGGCCATGAGGACCGGCACGGGCGGTTTTTCGGTCAGGGGGGCGTCCACCAGGACGGCGGAGGCCCCGGCCTGGACCGCCTGGCTCACGAAGCGGCGGCCGTCCTCCAGTTGGCCACGCACCGCGGCAAACAGTGAGCCAGGGGTCACGGTCCGGGAATCGTTCACCACTGAGGTAACCTCTGTTTCCAGATCGCCTGAAAGGGCTTCGGCCCCGATGGCCTGGATGAGGGTCTTGAGTTTCATTGCCACCGCGACGTTGCGCCTCGGCCCGCCGGGCCGAGGGCCACCAAGGGGGCGCCGGAGCGCCCGGACTTATCCAAGGAAGAGGTCTCCTTCAAACGTGGCCCCGGGCCCTGGGGGTGGGTGTGGACCCGGGCGGCCTGGGTGGTCTCGTCCGGGGGGGTGAGGGCCGGTGGGGTGGGAGCCGGGGCCACGTTGAGGAGGGGGAGGACCTTCTGGCCGATTTCCTTGAAGACCGGGGCGGCGACCACGCCGCCGAAGTACTGGGGCCGGGGTTCGTCCAGGGCCACCAGGATGGCCAATTCCGGCCGATCATACGGCAAAAAGCCGACGAAGGAGCTGAAAAATTTGGTGCGGGAGTAATGGCGGGTGGCGGGGTCCAGCTTCTGGGCCGTGCCGGTCTTGCCCGCGGCCGGATACCCTTCCGCCTCGGCCTGGGTGCCGGTGCCGCCTTCCTCGACCACGGAGCGGAGCATGAGCCGGAGTTTGGCCGCGGTTTCCGGAGAGACGGCCTGTCGCACGGCCTGGGGCCGGGCCTGATACAACAGCCGGCCCGCCGGGCTCTGAATCCGGGAAACGATGTAGGGACGCATGAGCACGCCGTCGTTGGCCAGAGCGGCCATGGCCATGACCAGTTGGAGGCCGGTGACGGTCAGGCCCTGACCGAAGGCCAGGTTGGCCGCGTCGATCTCCCGCCAGCGGGCCGGCGGCCGGATCAGTCCCTCGGTCTCGCCGGGCAGGTCGATGCCGGTCTTCTCCCCGAAGCCGAAGCGGTTCATGTACTCGAAGAAGCACGACGGACTCAGGCGGTGACTGATCTTGACCGCGCCGATGTTCGAGGAGTATTTCACCACGTTGGCCACCGTGAGCACGCCGTGGGGATGCGCGTCGTGCACCACCCGGGCGCCGATGGTGTAGGCGCCGTTCTCGCAGTTGATTTCGTCGTCGGGCGCGACCACGCCTTCCTCGAGGGCCGCGGCCACGAGAAAGACCTTGAAGGTGGAGCCGGGGTCGAAGGCGTCGGTGAGCGAGACGTTCCGCCGGAGAAAGGCGGGGTACCGGGCGTAGTCGTTGGGGTTGAACCTGGGCATGACGGCCAGGGCCAGCACCTCGCCCGTCTTGGGCCGGACGACGATGGCCATGCCAGCCCGGGCCTGGTAGCGATCGACGGCCGCCTCGAGGGAGGTTTCGGCGATGTACTGCACCCGGCGGTCCAGGGTCAGGGTCAGGTTGCCGCCCTTCGGGTCCGGAAAGTCCTGGGAAAGCCGGTCCTGAAACGTCCGGCCCAGGGCGTCGCGCTCCACGAACTGATAAAGGGTCCGGCCCCGCAGCCTGTTTTCGTAAGCCACCTCCAGCCCGGCCAACCCCTGGGTGTCGATCCCCACGAAACCCAGCACGTGGCCGGCCAGCGTCAGGTTCGGGTAAAAACGGCGGCCCTCCTTGAGCAGGCCCACGCCGGACAGACCCGCGGCCCGCACCGCCTCGGCCTGCTCCGGGTCCACCTGCCGCTTCAGCCAGACGAAACAGGACTTCTTGGTCAGCCGCTCCAGGAGATCGCGCCGGTCCATCTTGAGAATCCCGGCCAGCCGGGCCGCGGCGGCCGGAGGATCGTCGATCCGCGGCGGCTCGGCGAAGATCGAATCCAGCCGAAGGCTGACGGCCAGCTTCTCGCCGTATCGGTCGAAGATGTCCCCCCGCACCGGCCGAAGCTCGATCCGCTGATGGTACTCCCCCTCGGCGATCCGCACCAGGCGGTCCCGCTCGTAGATCTGCAGGTTCGAAACCCGCCAGACCAGCACGCCCCAGCAAAGCAGAAACACCCCGAAGACCAGCTTGAGGCGGAGACGGGTCCATTTCACCTGGGAGGGCGTCATTCCATCACCACCACCTGATCCGGCCGCGGCGGGGCCAGGGACAACTTTTCCCGGGCCACCCGATCCAGGCGGCTCAGGCTGTTCAGGTTGGCCAACTCCACCTTGAGCTCGTGGTTCATGTCCAAGAGGCTCATCCTTTCCCGCTCGAGCTCGGTGATCCGGTAGCCGATGGCCACGGCCCGGTGGTTGCTCCAGACGTACAGCAGGGCGAAGACGACCAGAAGCACGCCGACCGAGAGAGCTGTCAGAAGGCGGCGTCCTTCGGACCAGAAGGAGGCCTCGCGACGCCGGTTGCCCTGCCGGATCGAGGCGTAGCCTGTTCTCATGGCGCCCACGGTCATCTCGTCCTTCAGACCCGAATCCCGGCGCGCAGACGGGCGCTGCGGGCCCTGGGGTTGGCCGCCACCTCGGGGTCTCCGGGCCGGAGCGGTTTGGGGGTGAGGGCCGCGAGACAGGTCAGGCCGGCCTGGACCCGGCGCTGCGGAGTCAAGGCCTGCTTGACCAGCCGGTCTTCCAGCGAATGGAAACTGATAATGACCAACCTTCCGCCGGGCTTGAGGCAGCGCGGGGCCTCTTCGAGAAAACGCTCCAGGTGCTCGAGTTCGCGGTTGGTTTTGAGGCGGAGGGCCTGGAAGGTGCGCGTGGCCGGGTCCAGGCGCGAGGCGCGGCCGGGCCGGCCCAGGGCCCGGCGCACGATCCGGGCCAGTTCCCGGGTGGTGGTCAGGGGTTTTTCCTCTCTGGCCCGGACGATGAAGCGGGCGATGCGCCGGGAGGCGCGCTCCCCGCCGTATCGATAGAGCACGTCGGCCAGGTCTTTCTCGGGCAGGCGGTTGACCCACCAGGCCGCCGTCTCCCCGTCGCTCGGGTCCAGGCGCATGTCCAGCGGCTCGTCCTTCTGAAAGGAAAAACCGCGGCCGGAAGCGTCCAGTTGATGGGAACTCACGCCCAGATCCAGCAGGATGCCGTCCACCTGGCCCCACCCCATTTCGGCCAGCGTCTCTTCCATGAGGGAGAAGCTGGCCTGAACCAGCGTCAGATTGGGGGCTTCGGGCCGGAGCGTCTCCTCGAGATGACGGATCGCCTCCGGGTCCCGGTCCATCCCCAAAAGGGCACCTTTTGCCCCGATTCGATCCAGGATCAACCGGGCGTGCCCGCCCCCGCCGATGGTCCCGTCCACGTACCGTCCTCCCTCCCGCACGGCCAGAGCGTCGATCGCTTCGGCCGGCATGACCGGGAGATGGCCGAAGTCCATCACTTATTGCAAATGGAAAGCGTCAGAGTCGTAGTACGCCCGGGCCCGGGAGAGGGAGGCCTCGCTCTGTCGATCCGCCTGGAACCGCTCCGCGTCCCAGATCTCGATCTTTTCGATGGCGCCCACAACCACCACGTTCTTGGTCAAACCGGCCCCCTCGCGCAGAATAGGCGGCACCAGCACGCGACCCAGCCGGTCCACGGCGCAAGGATGCGCGCCGCCGACAAAAGTGCGGACAAAGGCGTCCTTGTTGGTGCTGGGCTTGCTGTTCTGAATCTTGGACAGCATCTCCTCCCATGTGTCGCGGGGATAGGCCCATAGACAATGGCCGCTCATGCCCCAGGTGATGACGAATTCGAGACTGTCGCCGCGGCCGGCAAGTCGGTCCCGGAAGTCTTTGGGGATGGACACCCGTCCTTTGGTGTCGATGGAGTGGGGGAAGCTTCCCATGAACATGATTGAGGACCCCGGGCCGCCTGGGCTAATACCGCTCTATAACACTTGTTCCCACTTTTCTCCACTTTAGGTCGAGTTTTTAGAACTGTCAAGGAAAAAATTAAAGGATATCAATGAATTTATGATAAATGCCGGTTCCTGGGGCAGCACTACATTTTGTGGCCGATTAGAATCTAACACAAGATGGTGTATGAGAGGCCATCAAAATAAAAGCATGGGACAATTCAAGCCTAAGGAGCTTCGATGGATTGAGAAATAAATATGAACGATCGGGGAGATAGGTAACACTTTAGACCGATGACATAGGTAACACTTTAGGTTGTCACCGGCCAGTCGTTGTTCCCCATCCCCCATGGGGGATGGGGAACAACGCACGCCTTTTTGGTCACCCCTTTTCAGGGCAGACACGTTTCTTTCGTTCATCGAACAGGCCCAAGGGAACATGGACAAAATAGA
>Ga0315282_10004171_pt1 | contig 25303 bp, 24 predicted proteins | sample YL17G07_20_MG_FD_203693 | JGI IMG/M metagenome (GOLD analysis project Ga0315282, IMG submission 203693) | Sediment microbial communities from Yellowstone Lake, YNP, Wyoming, USA - YL17G07_20 | ecosystem: Environmental > Aquatic > Freshwater > Lake > Sediment | place: USA: Wyoming | collected... | reverse complement strand
TGTCCACCACCAGCCAGTGCTCGTTCTCGTTCCACCAGATCCCGTCCTCGTCGTAGCACAGGCTCACCGTGGTGCCCGGGATCACGCCGCCGGCGACCCACTGGATGGGAATCACGTCCCCGGGCACGGCACTGACGCCCGACGGGGCCGTCAGCGCGAGACTCTGTGCCGAGACCACATTGACGTACTCAGGCGCCGTCATCTGCGAGATCGTGAATACGCCATACCAGTCATACATGTACCCGGCCAGGTAGTACGTCCCGGGCGCCACGCCGGCCGTGTTCCACAGGTAGCTTCCTGCACCTTCCGACACCGGCGTGTCCACCACGAACCAGTGCTCGTTCTCGTTCCACCAGACCGTGTCCTCGTCGTAGCACAGGCTCACCGTGCTCCCGGCGGGGACGTTCCCCGCCGTCCACTGGACCGTGACCACGTCGCCTGCCGTGACGGTCACCGCCGCCGGCGCCGTCAGCACGAAGCTCTCAGGCCCCGGGATGTAGACGTCGGCCGCGGGAGACCACAGGATGTTGTTGGTCTTGTCGGACTCGATGACGAGGTCGGTGGAGTCGATCTTCCCGACGACGTGATAGTGGCCGGTAGCAATCTCCGTCGGGAGGGTGACGGTTATGTCCTCGCCTCCGCCGCTTTCGGGTCCGCCGATGATGCTGCCCAAGGCCAGCTCCCAGAGGACCACGTCGTCGCCATTGCCCCAGACCAGGTCCCTGGACAGCCGGACCTGGGCATAGAAGGGAATGGGGGCTCCCAGGTAGTCAAAGGCGAAGGCGTTGCCCGGGCCGTTGTTGCCCCCGCTGACCGAGAGTTGGAATGTGTCGCCGGGGGAGTACGCACCGGGGGTGTAGATGCCGGTATCCACATAGAGGTCGGGAAGGACGGGCCCGCCGCCCGCGGTCCGGATAACCCGTTCCCGCTCCGTCTCCTTGACGGTCGCATACGAGTACCCGTCCTCGTTCTGGCCGCTGTACATGTTCTGGAACCGGACATCCACCTCGTAGTTCTGTGCCGCAGTCAGTGAGGCCGGTCCGCTGCTCGTCGCCGAGGGGGACAGCTCCCAATCGTGGTACGCCTCGTCGCCAACGTTATCATCAATATCCACAACTATGTTCGTCACGTAGGGGTCGGTGCAGGGGTCCCACTGCACAGTGAGGTCGGTCGGCACGTCGGATTGGGCGAACGCGGGCGTGGTGACGACCGGGACCTGGGTCGGCTGCATGCCGAAGAAACCAAAGTCGGTCGTGAACGTCCCCAGGACGGAGGAAGTCATCTCCAGCGTGTAGGTTCCGTCCGGGAAGGCCGCCTGCAGTGCGGCCATCGTATCGAACGTGGGGTAGTCTGACTCAAGACCCCAGGAATTTCTCTCGAGGTCATACCAGAGTCCCGTCGGGGCCTGGAACCGGGCGGAATCGACCAGCCCCGGTTCGTTCACGTCGAAGTCAAATTCGTATTGACCGGGACCTCCCCCGGGAAGCTGCTCCGTGTAGGAATCCGCAATCCACACGTGCACGGCCGGCTTGAGATCCGCCCCGGCAATCACGGTAATCCCCGTCTGCTCCCCCTCGCCGAGAGCGAGATAGTATGCCCAGCTCCACGGATTCTGCACCAGGAGGTAGCCGGCGAAGGTGTTCCGCCAGTCATACTGCGTCCCCACCACGCCGTAGTAGCCGTCCGGAGAGCCCCCGATGTTTTCGGCGTCGAATGTGTTCCCGGTATTGCTGAGGTACGTCACGTAGCTCCCGTCGGAGCCCTGCACCGTGTCCACCTGGACCTGTGCACGCGTCGCGATGACGTAGTAGGCGTAGGTGCCGTCGAACGTCGCCGTCCCGTTCGCCTCACCCAGCTTCGTGTAATCCAGCTTGTCGATGTTGAGGGCGGCATTCCACCATCCCCCCAGGCCCTCCGAGTAATCGGTGTTGCCCCCCCACACCTCGTACGCGGCGTTGAGGAGGAGCCTCGGCTCGAGGACCTCGAATGCAGCGGGCGACGGATCGACGGACTTCGGGACGGGGCGTTGCATTCTTCCCCGGAAAAAGTCGCGAATTCTCATTTCGTGCTCCCCAGAATCAGAATGTCACAATCATCGTAATGGCCGACGCCCGCGGGCGGACCCGCAGACCAGACGGGGTCTGCTTGGTTGGGTACCCCCGACTGCAATATTAACACAATACAGCAAACTCAGGGATTGTCAACCCCGGAGAACCGTCTTTCTGCTGCTCTAGGCTCGTTCGTTGGCGGTGGTGCCGGCCGGGCAGCATGGAACCCATGGCACGTTGCCGGACATCCAGGGTACAACCCGTCGGGGACAATGCCTGCATAGGCAAGGGACCGGGAAAAGGGGCACTACCACCTTCCCCGGGCCTTTTTTCGCGAAAACGGAGGGTGACAGCCCCTCCTTTCGCCTCAGCCGAGAATCGCCTTCAAATCCTCCTGGGGCGTCGAGACGGGCATGATGTGGAACTTGTCCACGAGCACCTTGAGCACCGGGGGCGTCACAAACGCCGGGAGGCTGGGCCCCAGACACATGTTCCTCACGCCGAGGTGGAGCAGCGTCAGGAGAATGCAGCACGCCTTCTGCTCGTACCACGAGAGGATGAGCGAGAGCGGGAGACCGTTCACGTCGGTCTTGAACGCGCCCGCTAGTGCCGAGGCAATCTGAACGGCGCCGTAGGCGTCGTTACACTGCCCCACGTCGAGGAGCCGCGGGATGCCTTCGATGTCGCCGAAGTCCAGCTTGTTGAAGCGGTACTTCCCGCAGGCCAAGGTCAGGATGACGCAGTCCCTGGGAACGGCCTGGGCGAACTCGGTGTAATAGTTGCGTCCGGGCTTCGCCCCGTCACACCCCCCGATGAGGAAGAAGTGCCGGATGGCCCCGCTCTTCACGGCGTCCACCACCTTGCCGACGACGTCGAGCACGGCCTGGCGACCGAAGCCGACGGTGATGCTCCGGTCGGGGCCGTCCTTGGCAAATCCCTCCGCCTTGAGCGCCGCTTCGATGACCGGCGCGAAGTCGCGGCCGCCGATGTGTCTCACGCCCGGCCACGCCACGAGGCCCGACGTGAAAATCCTGTCCTCGTAGACCTTCTGCGGCCTCTGGAGACAGTTGGTCGTCATGAGGATGGCGCCCGGGAAAGCGCTGAACTCCTTCCACTGGTCCTGCCACGCGCCTCCGTAGTTCCCGACGAGGTGCTTGAACTTCTTGAGTCCCGGGTACCCGTGAGCCGGGAGCATCTCGCCGTGCGTGTAGACGTTGATCCCCCTGCCCTCCGTCTGCTTGAGAAGTTCTTCGAGGTCCAGGAGGTCGTGGCCCGAAACGGCGATCGCCTTGCCCTTGAGAGGCTCGACGCGCACCCGGGTCGGAACGGGATTGCCGTAGGCCCCCGTGTTGGCCGCATCCAGCATTCCCATCACCTTCAGGTTGACCTCCCCGACCTTGAGCGACATCGCGACGAGCCTGTCCACGTCGGCGGGGTTCTCCGCGAGGAAGGCGAGCGTCTCGTGGAAGAACGCGAAGACCTCGTCGTCGTCCGTGCCGAGGATGTGCGCGTGGTCGGCATACGCGGCCGTCCCCTTGAGTCCGTACAGGACGAGTTCCTGGAGTCCGGTGACGTCGTCGCCGAGGGCGTCCCTGCGCGTGCGGATGCCGACGGCCGCGGCCTGCTTGACGAGGCCGTCAAGGTCCCCGGCCGGCGTCCACGCCGCGGGTCCGCCGGGTTCCTCGGGTTTCTTTCCCGCCTTCGCCGCGGCATGCTCGTAGAGGTTCCTGGCCTTGTCGCGAAGCGTCACGGCCCGGCGAATCAGCGCCGCCAGACGCTCCGGGTCGAAGTTCACGTTCGTCACCGTGGAGAAGAGCGCCTCCAGCACGAACACGTCGGTCTCGTGGTCTTTAACGCCGAGTTGCCTCGAGCGGTGGGCATACATCGCCAGACCCTTCGTCGCATGAACCAGCAGGTCCTGGAGCGCCGCGACCTCCGGCGACTTCCCGCACACCCCGTGCACCGTGCATCCCGTTCCCTTGGCCGTCTGTTCGCACTGATAGCAAAACATCGTCACCTTCTCGCTCATCGCTTACCTCCCACTCACTGGTTAGTAGGCCGCTAAAGAAGTCGGCCGCGTTTGGTGGGATCCCGATGCATCGGGACCTGTCACTATTCTTTTGTAGTGCGCCTCCCTTGTGGGGCGCCACGAGATCTTTCGCGGCCCACGAGGGGACCGCGCTACACTTCTTTGGCAGACTGTGAATGTCCCACGACCGACAAGTCGCATAGACCGTAGACAGGGCCGACCGCCGTTCGGTTCCACCCCGGAAGAAGACAACTATTGTCTCCTTTATGAGCACAGGCAACGCCCGAAAACTCTTCTTATCAATGTCTTTGCTCGTGGTGGGACAGGCATTCCTGCCTGTCATTGCGCGGCTTCGGACGGACGTCATGTCTTTGCTGCTCGGAGCATCGTCAGGAGCATCTTGAAGCGCTTGTGTGCTTTGACCGCGTGAGGAACATCGGCCGGCATCACCACCAGTTCCCCGGCGTGCGCCGTCACCGGCTTGCCGCCGATCGTCAGTGCCGCCTCGCCGTCGAGGACGTGGACGAATGCGTCATAGGGAGCCGAGTGTTCGCTCAATTCCTGACCGGCGTCGAAGGCGAAGAGCGTCATGGTGCCCACCCGCGTCTTTGCGATCGTCCGGCTGACGACGGCGTCTCGAGCGTACTCGACCAGCCCCTTCATCCGGAGAGCCCGCACGGCGGGGAGTGCACCCGTGTCCCGTGAAGTTCGCCCTTTTTTCCGGCCTCTGGTCATCTCGTGTCTCCTTGCGGACCCACAACGGTCGCCCGGTCAACCCGCGGTCGCCTCGAATTCGGTCTTTTCCGCCCCGCAGACCGGACACACCCAGTCGTCCGGGAGGGCTTCGAAAGCCACTCCCGGGTCGATCCCGTTCTCCGGGTCCCCGATGGCCGGGTCGTAGATGTAGCCGCACACGACGCACGTGTATCTCTTCACTGACATGCTCCTTTGCCGGGAAGATTTCCGTTCACGCTCCGCATTTCTGCCGGAGCCTCCGGGCGACGTCCACGCCCAGGGCCCGACACTGTGCCAGGCACTCGCTCCGGGGCACGTACCTGCACTCGAGCACCTCCGCGACGAGCTCCACGTTCATCTCAGCAAGGTGGTCCTTGATCTGTCGTGCACCCTCGCCGCTCCACCCGAACGATCCGAACGCCGCCCCGACCAGGTTCTTCGGCCTCAACCCGCCCAGGTAGGTCAGGAAATCAGCGACCGTCGGGAACATGTGGTTGTTCATGGTCGGCGACCCCACGAGGAGCGCCCCGGCGTCCAGAATCTCGGTGACCACGTCGGAGCGGTGACGCCTGCCGAGAGGCATGTCCTTGACGCTTGCACCCTCGGCGGACAGTCCCTCCCCGATCGCCTTCGCCATGAGTTCCGTGCTGTGCCACATCGTGTCGTAGGTGACAACCGCCTTCATCGTCGGTTTCCGGACGGCCCATTTCCCATAGAGTCCCGGCATCCGTCCGACGTCCTTCCTCCAGATGGGACCGTGGTCCGGTGCTATTATACCAATTTCCAGCCCCATTGCCTTCACTTTGTCCAGCAATCGGATGACCAGCGGAGAGAATGGAAGCAGGATGTTCGCGTAATACTTCGCCGCCTCGTACTCCAGCACGGAGGCGTCCAGCTCATCGGCAAACCGCTCGCTCGAGGCCAGGTGCATGCCGAAGGCGTCCTGCGAGAAGAGCAGCTTGTCGGGCACGAGGTAGCTCCACATGCTGTCCGGCCAGTGGAGCATCCGCGTCTCCAGAAAGCGGAGCTTGCGGCCGCCCAGGTCGAGCTCTTCGCCCTCTTTCACCGCCTGGACCGCCAGGCCGGTCCCGAAGTGCTCTCCCAGCGCCTTCACCCCCATGACCGATGCGAAGACCTTCTCCGGCTGGATGATCTGAGCGGCCCTCGGCAGTCCCCCGGAGTGGTCCATCTCCGAATGGTTGGAGACGATGTAATCGATCTCGCCGGGATCCACGGCCGACGCGATGCGTGCTAGCATCTCGTCCATGAAGGGAGCCTTCACCGTGTCGATGAGCGCAATCTTGTCCGCTAGGACGAGGTACGCGTTATAGGTGGTTCCCCGGTTCGTGGAGTATCCATGGAATTCGCTGATGCCCCAGTCGATGGCGCCGACCCAGTAGACGTCCTTCGTGACGTTCACCGCATGGAACACATCCTTCATGGCGTTCGAGCCCCCCGTTTGAGTTTTTTGAGCGTCTTGAGGATTTCGGGATTGGTTTCCGCGAGGCACTTGTCGGCGTAAGGACACCACTGGGCGCAGCCGAGGTCAAGACGCGGGTTGCGGAAGCCGTGCCCGCAGCGTGGGCAGCGCCGGGTGCCGTCGTCCTTGAAAAACTCCACCTTCGCCCCGCACGCCGGACACGGCACCTCGAAGATATCGTCGGACTTCCAGTTCTGCGGGTCTTGTCCCGGACATCTCATCTTCCACCTGCCTCGCTTCTCGCCGGCACTTCTTCGTGGTCGAGGATGTCGCCGCGAATGCTGATCTTCGTGAGCCGGACGGGGATGTCCTTCCCGGCATCCGCCAGCGCCTGCTTCGCCAACCATACCAGACCGAAGCAGCAGGGCACCTCCATGTAGAGCACCTCAATCGCGCGGATATCGTTCTCCTTAAGGATACCCGTAAGCCTATCGAGATGCACGTCCGTTTTGCCGAACTTGGGACAGGCCGTCAAGAGCGGTTTTCCACCCAGGAAGCGGCGATGAAAGTCCGCACACGCAAACGGCACACAGTCAGCCGCCAGGACCAACCTCGCCCCCTGATAACACGGCGCAGTGCCCGGGGCCAACATCAACTTGACGGGCCAGTTGATCAGCTCGGAGCCGCCGGAAGCTGCTTCAGTCCCCGTCCCGCATCGATCCCTGCTGAACGAGAGTGCACGTGCTCCGGGACACGTGGGACGCTGTAGCGTCGAACTCGAACCGGATATTTTCGGCGCACTATCCCCCTTCCCTGCGGCGGATTCCTTCGTTCCCATGCGCATAGCGGCCGCATCGGCATGGAACTCGTCGGCCTCACGCTCCTCTATGATAATCGCCTGCTGGGGGCATGTGCCGAGACAGTTCCCCAGCCCGTCACAGTACGTCTCACTGACAAGGCGCGCCTTGCCGCCCACGATGGCGATTGCCCCTTCGGCGCATGCGGAAACACACTCCCCGCAGCCGTCGCACTTCGCTTCGTCGATCCGAATGATCTTCCTGACCGTCGCCATGGTGACACCCTATCAGGCCGCTTAGAAAGTCCCAATGTCATGCTGAGCGTAGCGAAGCATCTGGATGAGCAGCGGAAAACCGTAAGTTTCGGGCAGTTCCTGAGCATTCGCATCCAGATTCTTCGTCGCTTCGCTCCTCAGAATGACATTTTTACCGCCCCCCTATTGCCGGGCCAATTTCGACAGCTTCGCGCTGCCAAGGCAGTCCTTCACCTGTTGGTTCACTTCCCCCAGCAGGTCACCCAGGATACACGCCTTTCCGTCGCACACGGGTCTGGCGAAGAGACAGGTCCTGTCCGTCAACGGTCCCTCAATCGCTTCGTAGACTTCAAGAAGCGCAAGTTCGTCGCACGGCTTGCCCGGCGAAAATCCGCCGGCGGGTCCACGCACCGATCTCACGAGACCCGCCCTCGCAAGTCGCTGAAGCACCTTCGACAGATGTGCTTCGGAGACCCCGAGCGTGGTGGCAATCGTATGCGTCGAGACCACCTTCTCCGGGTCCTTCGCCAGAAGCACCATCGTGTGCATGGCCAGCGACGCCGCTTCAGAAATCCTGAGAAGGTTGACCATCGATGCAGACGCCTCCAGAGCGAGAAACCGGTAATCTGATACCAATATACCACAATTTCCTGTGCTTGCAAGCACTTTCTGAACCGGTTTATTGGCAATCAGCCTCGCCAAATCCTCGCATAACTCCTTGGCGTGTAAGGGCTTAGGTTCCAACAACCGGTCAGGGGGATTTCGGGGGCTTGTGAACCGAAAAGGCGCAGGCTTTGGGCCGTGCCTGACAGCACGCCAAGAATCTGCTGTCATCCTGCCCCTGCTTCATCCGGGGAAGGACCCAGTACGCTGTCACACGACGATTCGGCGCCGGCCTCTTTCAATGATGTAGTTCGGCTCCTCGTGGGCCGGCCCGATTGCCCGAGACGGGCGCCCCACCCCTCCGGGACCCCCAGACCCCGTCGGGGTCGAGGCGGCAAGGGCGGCGCACTACATCCAACTGCCAGGAATTCGTGTGACGGTGTACTGGCCGCGATGCGGGGAAAGCATCCGCGTTTCGGCATGAAATCGGCTGCTCTTATTCCTTCGGGGGCAAGGTCGCCAATCTTTAGTCGCCAATTCCTGTGGCGACCGTATGGCAACCAAGATTCGTCGTCCCCGGGCAAGTCGGGGTCATCAGAATGACATATTTTGCTACGTACTATTGGTCTGTCCCGGAACTACGTTGACTATGTCATTCCGAGCCCCGCGTCTTTTCGCGGGGCAAGGAATCTGGCTCCGACATCACGAAGTGCGTGTATTTCGCCGGGAAGTGCGTCTGCCCTATAGCTTGCCGACCCAGATCCTTCGCTTCGCTCAGGATGACATATCAGACAGATGCTTCCGGGACAGACGACTAGCAGGACGCTAAGAAAGTCCGGTCGCCTCCTGGTTCGTGTGTAGTGCGCCGCCCTTGTGGGGCGCCATGAGGGATTGCCCGGCCCACGAGGGGGCCGGACCACACTGTTTTGGCGTCCTGCTAGTAACTGCGCGGGCGAGTTATCTGTTCTCGAGTGCCTGGGGCAATGTCTCGACGAATGCCCTGATCTCGTCGCGAACGCGGCGGTAGTGGCCGAGTGCTTCCTCCCTCGTTCTCGCGCTCAGGGCGAGCACCGGCGGGTCATCGAAAGGAACGTGGAGGACTTTCGCCTTGCCGGAGAACAGGGGACACGCCTCCAGTGCGCCGCCGCACAGCGTCACGACGTAGTCGAACGCCACACGCTTCAGCGCGTCGACGTGCTTGGACTGCTGCTTCGAGATGTCGACGCCGGCTTCCTTCATCACCTCGACGGTTTCCGCGAGGACGCGATGAGGCAGGACGCCCGCGGAGTAGGGTTCAAGAAGATCGCCCCTGAGTTCGCGTGCGAAGCCTTCCGCCATCTGGCTCCGACAGGCGTTTCGTGTGCACATGAACAGGATCTTGAGCTTGTTCTGAGTTTTCATGTGTAGGCGTTCTCCGAACGATTGAACCAGTGCCGAGTCCGCAGGCAGATCTTGACCAGCATCAGCATCACGGGGACCTCGATGAGCACGCCGACGACGGTGGCCAGCGCCGCTCCCGACCTGAGCCCGAAGAGCATTGTCGCGGTGGCGATGGCGACCTCGAAGTGGTTGGAGGCGCCGATCATCGCCGAGGGCGCCGCGTCCTCGTACGACAGCCGCAGCGGCTTCGACAGCCAGTAGCCGATCCAGAAGATGAGGTTGGTCTGGATGAAAAGCGGAATGGCGATCCACAAAATCGTCAGTGGGTTGGCCACGATCACCTCGCCCTTGAAGGAGAACAGCAGCACCAGCGTCACCAGGAGCGCCACGATGGTGACGGGCGTCAGGAGATGCAGAAACTTCTGCTTGAACCATTCCTCTCCCTTGGCCTTGATGACCCATCGCCGCGACAGGTACCCCGCCGCCAGGGGCAGCGCCACGTAGATGCCGATGGAAAGCAGCAGTGCCTGCCACGGCACGGGGAGCCGTCCCACTCCCAGCAGGAACCCGCCGAGCGGCCCGTAAAAGAGGAGCATCGTCAACGAGTTGATGGCGACCATGATGAGCGTGTGTCCGTCGTTTCCTTTGGCCAGGTAACCCCAGACAAGAACCATGGCCGTGCAGGGGGCGATGCCGAGAAGGATGCACCCTGCGAGGTAGCTGCGCCACAGGGGCACTTCGAGCTGTTTCATGCCGTCCACCAGCACGACCTTTCCCGCCCCGTGAGTGTCGCCGACGGGCAGGTCGAGCCCGAGCGGCATCTTGACGAGGTCCGTCGCGTCGGTGCCGATGAAACCGATGAAGAACGTGCCGAGAAAGACCAGAGCAATCGCATACATCGTGAATGGCTTGATGGCCCAGTTGACGAAGAGCGTCAGTCCCACGGGTCTGACGCTCTTGCCCGCCTTCAGCACCTCCGCGAAATCGATCTTCACCATGATGGGGTACATCATGAAGAAGAGACAGACGGCGATGGGGATGGAAACGACCGGCGCGTCGTTAACCGTGACGGCCAGCCCGTCGAGGAATTCGGCCAGCCCCGGCGCAATCTTCCCCAGGAGAATGCCCCCGGCGATGCACAGGATGACCCAGGCGGTGAGGTACTTCTCGAAGATGTTCAGACCTTGTCGCGCGACACCCTGCGTCATGATGTTTCCCCTCCCTTGCGGACGGGCTTGAGGCCCGTCACGTGGATGCTGAGGACGGACCGCGAGATGCCCTTCGCCTGTCTAGCGGTGATCTTCTTTCCGATGCTGCAGTCCGTGATGAAGTCGGTGGGGAAGTACGTCTGGCTGAGGATGCGGACGTGCCTGAATCCCGCCGACCGGATGGCCGAGATGTACCTGTCCTTCATCCAGGATCCCGCAATGCAGCCGACGAGCGCGGAGCTTTCCTTGAGAATCGACCAGGGGAGCCTCCGGGTGAGCACGAGGTCCGAGACGAACATCCGTCCGCCCGATTTCAGCACGCGGAACGCCTCCTGGAACGCACGTCGCTTGTCCGGCACGAGGTTGATCACGCAGTTCGAGATGATCACGTCCACGGAGTCGTCCGCCACGGGCAGGTTCTCGATTTCGCCGAGACGGAACTCGACGTTGGGGAAATCGCCCTTGCGCGCGTTGCGCCGGGCCCTCGCGATCATCTCGGGCGTCATGTCGACGCCGATGACTTTACCCGTCCGGCCGACGCGGTTCGCCGAGAGGAAGCAATCGAACCCGGCGCCCGAACCGAGGTCGAGCACCGTCTCGCCCTCCTTGAGCGACGCGAGCGCCGTGGGATTCCCGCACCCCAGGCCGAGGTTCGCCCCTTCCGGGACGGCACTCAGTTCCGTCTGGCGGTAACCGATCTTCCTGCCGACCTCGACCTCGCGGCCCGGTCCCCCGCACGGACCTTTCGTGGGCCCGCAGCACCCCTTCGTCGCACGCTTCGCAATCTGCGCGTAGCCCCTGCGAACGATTCTCTTGATCTCCTGCGCTTTCTTCACGATGACGCCTCCGAAAATGTTTCCGCCGGGCGGCGCCCCGGACCGCTTACTTCACCTGCGGATCGTGCCCACTCGATTCGGTTCGCCTCACTTCCGCGGATTTCCTGATGCGTTCGATGAGGGCCTCCGCCTTGCGGAGGTTTTTCCGTTCCTCGTCGTCGTACGGTTCCCGGTAGGGTTCCCGGATGCGCCACGTGATCTTGCCCTCGAACGGCTCCTCCGGATATGCTCCCGGGTCATGGAGCATGTGATTCCGAAAAGCCGTGGGCTTTTCCTGGTAGCAGCACCGTACGCACTCTCTCAGCACTTCCGGTGAACCTTCATTGATGAGATCGATGACGGTGACCTGTTTGCGAAAACGGTCGACGTATTCCGCGGGAATGTTGTAAAGGTAAGGCGTGGGAGCACTTGCTCCAATGATGCGCTTCCGCTCGTCGAGCCCGTTTTTCATGAGCACGAGAAGGGTCTCGCCGACGAGGTGTCCGGGCGACTCCGGGCCGCAGACGATGAGCCAGCGGATGTTCGGGTTGGCGACGATGTTGCAGATGACTTTTTCGAGACCGATGTTCTCGGTCTGGAGCGTGCCGGAAAGCGCCGCCCCGCTTTCGACCCCGACGCGCACCAGGTTCTCGATGTCCGGCGGAGTCTCCTCACGGGGCCACCGCAGGATGACGAGCACGGCGACGGGCGAATAGTCGTTCCCGCGCAGGTAGCATCCCTCCTCGGGCGGATATCCCGCCGCCGGCTCCGCTTTTGCGATCTTGGCCATTTCGCTTTTTCCGGTTCGCCCTGGAATCATCTCAGCGGAGGCGCCACGTAGATGAGGTACAGGCCCGCCGCGATCACGACCGCCCCGCAGACCCTCTTGACGATGAGCACGCCCTTGGATTTTTCGTTCCAATCCAGGTAGCTCTGCACAACACCCGTGCACGTCCCCGCCAGCACGATAACCGAACAGTGTCCGATCCCGTAAACGGCCAGCAGCAGGACTCCGTAGGCCGCCAGTCTGAACGTGATCGCGAGCATCGGGGTCATGTAGGCGAACGTGCACGGGCCGAGCGCGACGCCGTAGACGAGCCCGAGGAGGAACGCCGCGAGGAATCCCTTTCGCTTCAGGCGAATTTCGCCCGGCGCCGACCAGGGCGTCGCCAGGACGTCCAGCAGGTAGAGTCCCACGAGAAACAGGACGACCGCGAGGATGTAATTGCCGTACCGTCCAAGCCCGCCCATCAGTTGTCCAGCCGCCGCCGTGATCGCGCCGATGACCCCGATGGTGACGAGGATTCCCACTGCGAAAGACGTCGAGACCGCGAATGCCCGCTTCGTCGACAGGTGTCCCTGCTGATCGATGAATCCGACGACGAGCGGGATGGTCGCAACGTGGCAGGGACTCAGGACAACGCTGAGGACGCCCCAGAGGAACGCCGCGCCGAGCGCAATCGCCGGGTTGCCCTCCACCGCGCGGGTCAACGAGTTGAAAAGCGCCTCCATGCTTATTTGACCCCCATCTCGGCCAGCTTCTTCTCGATCTCTTCCTGGGGGAAAAACCCCACGTGGCGGAAGACCTCCCTGCCGTCCTTGTCGAAGAACACCTGCACGGGAATCGACTGGATGCCGTACCGCGCGGCAAGGATCTGCTCATCGCGGACATGGACGAATAGCACGTATGCTTTGCCTTCGTATTTCTTTGAGAGCGTCTCGAGGATCGGGGCCATCATGTCACAGGGGCCGCAGCCCGTCGCCCCGAAGTCCACGAGCGAGGGCTTCCCGCTGCTCCGGGCCTTCCCCACCACGTTGTCTCTGGCAAGAACCGCCTGCTCCTTGGCCCATGACGCGGAGACCTCGATGGCCATTCTCTGACCGAGGGCTTCAATGTGCTTGTCCACCGCCTGTTGCTGCTTCTGCTGCAGCAGATACCGGGCAAGGTCGGTCTTGACCTGATCCAGCCTCGACTCGCCGACCAGCTCTTTATTCTTCCTGTAGAAATCGGCTACCTCGTCATCGGTGACTTTGACCTTGTCGGCTATCGCTACGAAGTAGTCCTCCATGATCTGCCGTTCGTCCATCTTCGCGGGATCCTTGCCCGATTTTGCCGCCCCGGCCTTGGCCTCCCTCAAGAGAAGGTTCCCGACGGCGATCCTCTCCAGGACAAAGAAGGCCTGCTTCTTGAGTTGTTCCTGAACTTCCCCGGGGGCCTTGGCGATCTCATCCATGACCTCCTTTTCCATGACGGTCAGCTCGCCCGACTTCAGCAGCACTCCCTTGGGGAGGTCTGAGAGCTTCGCGTGCGTCAGGCCGTCCGAAGCCAGCCCCGTGTATGTCTCGTTGACCGTCGGCCGCTTGGGCTCCTCTGCGGCCCGAGCGACGGCCCCGTAGACCACGGCAAGAACGCCTGCCGCGACAATAGTTCCGATGCGGGTCAATTCACGTCCTCCTGGTCTTTCCGGTCCTGACTTGTTTGCCGTCCCGTGCGGGAATCACTGGGGCGTGCACTCGCCGATCTTGCATGCCTTTTGAATCTGCTGCGGAGAGAGCTTCATCTTGTCGGCCAGAGCCTGGCTGATGGGGATGAGCTTGCCTGTCTCGGTCGGGTTCTGCTCGGCCCACTTCCTGAGGTTCTCCGCATTGACGAAGAAGCCCTGGTGGAAGCATCCGGCGGAGGCGAATGTGCCGTCCGGCTTCTTCTTCAGGCCGAACCAGGCCACGGCCGTCGCGGGCTCCAGCGACGCGACACTGCCGCCCAGCGTCTTGACTACCACCATCTCGCCGGTCAGCCGGTCGGGCTGATGGACCTCGATGTCCTTGCCGGTCCGGGCGGCCACGCCCATCGCACAGTGGGAACAGCAGCCCCAAGTATACAGGCCATCGACCTTGACGAGCGCGGCGTCTTCAGGATAGACCGCCCGGTCACAGAAGCCGCAGCGGTTGGCCAGCTCCTTCTCCCGGAGGACGACCCAGGGAATCAGGTTGCCGCCGGCGGAGGCGCGCTCCTTCGCAGCACCGTCGCGGTCGGCGAACGCCTTGACGGTGGGCCGGCCGGTCTTCTCATCGCAGCAGTAGAGGTACGCGGCTTCCGTCGCCGCGAGCATCTTCCCGTCCGACCAGTCGGTGACGGAAACCTTCTTCTCGAACCCGGTCTTGTCCTCGCTCAGGCAGGAATACATGATGAAGTAGCAGTGCGGCGAGCAGAACCTTACGTCGCCTTTCTCCGCACGGACGACCACGAGCGTCTTCGGGTCGATGTCGCCGTCACACATGTAGCAGACCTGGTCACGGGGACGCCTGTCGGGCTCGGCTGGTTCCAGACGCTCGAACGCGCGCGCCTCGCCCTTCGCGAGATCGATCCCCTTCTCCTTGAACTTCGCGAGGATGTCCTGCTTCGAGATGAACCCCTCATGGCGGAAGAACTCCTTCCCCGACGCGTCGAAGAAGATCTGCGTCGGGATGAGTTTGATTCCGTACTGCTTGCCTGCACCCGGGTTCACGTTGACGACGTCGATGAATTCGACTTGGAGTTTGCCGACATACCCTTTCTTCAGCTCCTCGAGGATGGGCGCCATCATCTTGCACGGGATGCACGTCGTGGAACCAAGGTCGACGAGTCGCGGCAAGCCGGCAGTGGCGGAGAAGGGCTGCGCACTGTTTTCATCCGCCGCATCTCTGCCCTTTTTCAACGCAAGGATGGTGATCACGGCGGCAACCACCGCCACCAAGACGGAAATTTTCCAGGCCTTCGTCACTGGTATGCCCTCCGCGTGCGGGACCCTGGAGCCAGGCGCCATCCCCCTCAGGCCAGCAGTTTCTTCAGCTCTTCGGGCGATGGGATTTTGCCGGAAACCTTCACCACGCCGTCGACGACGAGCGCGGGCGTGAACATCACGCCGAACTTCATGATGTCCTTGATGTTGGTGACCTTCTCGATTGCATATTCGATGCCGAGGGATTCGGCGGCAGCCTTGGTGTTCTCAGTCAGTTTCTGGCACTTGGGACACCCCACTCCGAGGATTTGCAGTCTTTTCATGGTTTCTCCCGGGCAAAAACGCAACCGGTGTGGGCCGGATAGTCCGTTACGCCTGGGCGATGATTTCCTTCGCCTTCGCGACAACCTTCCTGACCTGCTCGTCGGCGGCGCGGACGCCCTTGACCTTCTCGATGCCGAGGTCGGTCACCTTGATCTGCACGTAGTTGGTCAGCCCGACCTTGTCGAAGATCTTCTTCGCGCAGTCCATGGGACAGCCGTCGAGCACGACGTTCAGGTCGGCCAGCTTCGCCGTCTGGACCATGCCCGCGATCCCGGCGCCGAGACCGGCCAGACAGAACATCTGGCCCTGTCCCTCGAACATGAGCTCGCGTGCGGCGCGGTCCGAAATCTCCGCCACGTTGGCCCCGCCCGAGCACGCATACAGCAACACCCTCTTCCCGCTGCAGCATTCCGACATGGCATTCTCCTCAAAAGAACGTCCCATACAGGATTCCCGTGATCGTCGCCATTACGACGACGAGCGAGCAGTAGACGAGCGTCTTGCCCGTCCCCATGATGCTCCGGAGGACGAGCATGCTGGGGAGGGAAAGCGCGGGGCCGGCGAGGAGGAGCGCCAGTGCCGGGCCCTTCCCCATCCCGGCGGCTATCAGTCCTTGAACGATCGGCACCTCGGTCAGGGTCGCGAAATACATGAGCGCCCCGGCGACCGACGCGAAGAGGTTCGCCCAGAGCGAATTCCCCCCCACCGCGCGTTCGACCCACCGCCACGGAATGACGCCCTCATGACCCTGCCTCCCGAGCAGGAACCCCGAGACGAGCACACCCGCTAGAAGGAGCGGAAGGATCTGCCGGGCGAACGTCCACGTCGATTCGCACCAGACTCCCAGCTCGTCGCGCCGGAACCAGAAAACGAGTGCGGCGAGGAGCACCGCGAGCGAGACGCCGGCGATGATCCATTTCGCCGAATAGACCGCATGCCAGAACCCGGAAGCGTCTTCGGGCTTTGCCCAGTTGGCGAAGACGAGGACACCGACCATCGAGGCGAAGTAGATCGAGTTTTTCCAGAGCGGTCTCGTTGGCTCCGCGGGCGCCATGGCCATCTGCGCGCTTGCTTTCTCGCGTTCCTCCCCGCGGTAGATAAGATGCATCAGGAGTCCGATGACGACGCTGAAGAGGATGGCGCCGACGGCTCGTGCGACCCCGAGTTCGAATCCGAGCACGCGCGCCGTCAGGACGATCGCGAGGACATTGATGGCGGGGCCCGAGTAGAGGAACGCCGTCGCCGGGCCCAGCCCGGCGCCCATCCGCCAGATCCCCGCAAAGAGCGGCAGCACCGTGCACGAGCACACCGCGAGAATCGTCCCGGAGACCGATGCCACGCTGTAGGCAAGAACCCTATTCGCCCCGACCCCCAGATACTTCATCACCGACGCCTGGCTCACGAAGACGCTGATCGCGCCCGCGATGAAGAACGCCGGCACCAGACACAGCAGCACGTGCTCGCGGGCGTACCACTTCACCAGGTGCAGGGACTCGAGGGCGGCCCCGTCAAATCGCTCCTTCCCCACGGGCAGCCAGAAACACACGAGGAAGGCCGCGACGACGAGGACCAACGCTTTCCACTCGTTCTTCCGGTCCATGACGCGTCTTTCAGAGTTTCCGAAGGAGTGCGCTCCGGCGGTTCCCCTGGTCCCTCAGGACCCTCGTCGCACATCCCAAGGCTCCGAGGATGCAGGGGGTCTTGAGCGAGTAGAAGACCTGCAGGCCCTTCTTGCGGCTGCCGAGTATGCCTGCACCCAGCATCACGGCAAGGTGGCGCGAGATGTTGGAGCGCTTGGCTCCGATGCGCCGGGCGATCTCGTAGACGCACCTTTCACCCGGGCGCAGCACCTCAAGGATCGCTAGGCGCAGGGGATGTGCGATCGCCTGGAGGACGCTCGCTTTCAGTTCCAGAAGTTCCCGATCTTGGCCGTCCATGCGCTCTCAAGATCTTGCGTTACTACGTCACAACCTAATCACATAGTACCCGCGTTCTCACGGTTGTCAAACGGAATTTATTCCGCCGAACGGGGCATGCGCTCCTCGTGCCGGCCAACCTCCCCTCTCGCGACGGGATTGAGCGGGGCTCCCCCTCCATACCTGGAGTACGAAAGCGGCTTGACACTTGCTTGAGACGGATGTAATGTCGGCACGCCGGGAGGAAAAGGGAAACACCAAGACACGGGAACGGCGGGAAGGCACACCCTGGCGAAGCCGATACCCTGGCGGCTCCGGACGTGTTTCGTTCGCAAGAGACGGGAGAGAAATCTTTGGAATACAGTGACCGGTACTTGGCCCTGATGGGACAGTGGCCGAAGCACATCCCGAACTGGGAGCACTGGTCCTGTCCGGACGCGGTGACCTTCATCACGGGGATCGACTACTACGAACACCCGCGCACGAGCATCGAGCGTCTGATGCAGACCTACCCGCAGCTCGAGCTGACACTTCCCGAGAGCGACAAACCCATCCCGCGGCCGGAACTGGACCTCGAGGGGAAGAGCAGTGCGCCGCACGCCCAGGGCGGAAGGGCCGTCCGCTGGGGCGACGGCATGAGTTGGACCTGGGAGCACGGCACCCGCTTCTTCCAGACGCCCGGAGACGTCTTCGACTTCTCGCCCCTGAAGAACGCCGACTTCACCGACATCCCCGTCGTCGAGTCGCGGGATTACCGCGACGAGGAGAAGCTCTACCGGTCGTACCGCAGCCAGTATCCGGCCGAATGGGGGGACAAGGCCCCGGAAGGGTCGACCGCCGGCGTCGGGTTCTACAACACGATGTTCATGTGGCCCCTCTTGACCTTCGGCTGGGAACTGTTCCTGGAAACGTGTCTCGACGAGCGTTTCCAGAGGATCATGGACGAGTTCGCCGAGATCAACCGTCGGGTCTTCCGCGTGTTCGCGCGGCTCCCGGTGAACTTCGTCTACTGCCACGATGACATCGTCACCACGCGGGGACCGACCTGCTCCCCGCAGTGGATGCATCGGTATATCTTCCCTCGTTACGAGGAGTTCTGGGGAATGCTGAGGGCCTCGGGCAAACGCGTCATCATGATCTGCGACGGGTGCATGGACCGGTACATCGACGACGTCTTTGCGTGCGGCGCCTCGGGCGTCTGCACCGAGCCCTACACCGACTTCCGCGCCGTCGCGCGAAAGCACGCCGACTGCGTCATCGCCGGCGAAGGGGACAACCGCATCCTCATGCGGAACCGTCCCGACGAAATCCGCGCCATGGTCGACCGCATGCTCGAAACCTCCCGGATGACCGGGGGATACTTCATGTGCATCGGCAACCACATCCCCTGGAGCACCCCGTGTGAGGCCGTCAAGCTCTATCTCGACCTGTGCAAGGAAAAGGCCCACCGCACGAAACCGTGAGGAGTGATTCTTGCTCTGTAGAAAGTACCCGTGTTGCTGTTTCACCCCTCTCCCTCCTCCGGGGGGAGAGGAACGAGCGGGGGCGGTCACAAGGGTGTTTTCTATAGAGCAAGTGATTTTTCGAACCAACGAAGACACGACACCACGCAGTCAAGGAGACATGACCATGAGTTCGCATACGGCATGGTGGCAAGAGGCGCGGTTCGGGATGTTCATTCACTGGGGGCTTTACGCCATCCCCGCCCGGGGCGAGTGGGTGCGCTTCAACGAGCGCTATGGTGACGAGACCTATAGGGCCTACGCGCGGGAGTTCGATCCGGTCGATTACCGTCCGAGGGAATGGGCGGCCCTCGCCCGCCAGGCCGGCATGAAATATGCCGTGATGACCACCAAGCACCACGACGGCTTCTGCCTCTTCGACTCGAAGCTCACGGATTTCAAGGCGACCAAGACGCCGGCCGGGCGCGACCTCATCCGCGAATATGTCGATGCTTTCCGGGCCGAGGGGCTCCGCGTCGGGTTCTACCACTCGCTCCTCGACTGGAACCACCCGCACTATCCGGTGAACCGGCTTCACCCGCGCTTCGAGGACCAAGAGGCGAAGGCCCAGCCCCGCGATTTCGCGAAGTACCTCGAATACCTGCACGGGCAGGTGCGCGAGCTGCTGACGAACTACGGGAAGATCGACATCATGTGGTTCGATTTCAGCTTCGACGAGATGTCCGGCGAGAAATGGCGCGGGACCGAACTCGTGAAGATGGTCCGCAAACTCCAGGGCGACATCGTGCTCAACAACCGCCTGGCCGACCGCGAAAAGAACGTCAAGGAGGCGATGAAGTACGGCGACTTCCACACGCCCGAGCAGGCCGTCCCCGCCGCACCGTGCACCGACGAGGACGGAAATCCCCTGCTCTGGGAATCCTGCATGACGCTGAACGCGCACTGGGGCTACGCGCGCGACGACCACGACTACAAGTCGTGTGCACAGGTCGTGCACACGCTGGTCGAGTGCGTCTCGAAGAACGGGAACCTGCTCCTCAACGTCGGGCCGACCGCGCGCGGAGAGATACCGCCCGAGAGCGTCGAGCGGCTCGAGGCCGTGGGGCGGTGGATGCACGGGAACTCCGCGAGCATCTACGGCTCGGGCGCCGCGGAGTTCGCAAAACCCGACTGGGGACGCTACACGCAGAAGGGCGGCACGCTCTACGCACACGTCTTCGAGAAGCCTACATATCCCGTTACCCTGATGGGACTTGCGGGGAGGGTCCGCAGGGCCCGCGTAGTCGCCGACGGCTCCGAAGTGGACATCCGCAAGCCTTGGATGGTCGGCCCGAACACACGAGACGCGTTCCTGAATCTGCCCGGCCCCAAGCTGCTCGATGAACTGGACACCGTGGTCGCCCTGGAGCTGGCATAGCGCCACGCATCCGACACGGAAAGCTCAACGGAGGTCGCATGATCACGGATAAGGAGAGACCGCCATGTCAATGCACATAAGTCGAAGAGATGTCCTGAAGATGGCCGGAGTGGGCGCCCTGTCCATGGCACTCGGGAGAACGGTGAGCGGACAGCCCGTCGCTTCCGCGAGGACGCCCGTGCCTTACACCCTGCCGGACCTCCCCTACGCCTATGACGCCCTGGCACCCGGAATCGAGGAGCGGGTCCTGCGCGTCCATCACGACAAGCACCACGCCGCATACGTCAAGGGTCTCAACGCCACCCTGGAAAAGCTCGAGAAGGCACGTGCCTCCGGAGACATGGGGGAGATCAAGGCCCTCTCGCGCGAGGTCGCGTTCCACGGCTCCGGCCACGTGCTGCACGCGCTCTACTGGCAGAGCATGACCCCGGGCGGCTCGGGCGAGCCCAAGGGCGAACTGCGGAAGGCGATCGACCGCGACTTCGGGTCGTTCGCCGCGTTCACGGCGCAGTTCCTCGCCGCGACAAAAGAAGTGGAAGGGTCCGGCTGGGGGATCCTTGCCTGGGAGCCGATGGGAAGGAGACTTCTCACCCTCCAGGCCGAGAAGCACCAGGACCTGACGATCTGGGGGGTCGTCCCGCTGATGGTCTCGGACGTCTGGGAGCACGCGTACTACGTGCAGTACCAGAACCGTCGGCCGGACTACGTCGACGCGTTCTTCAAACTGGTCGACTGGCCGGGGACGGCAAGCCGGTTTGAGAAGGCCGTGGGATGAGCCCGCGCCGTGTATTATTAATTCATAGTTAATTATTTACCTTATTTTCGCATGAGGGTCGATAGGGGCGGACCGATGTGTCCGCCCGGATGGGGAGGGCGCACACGTAGGAGCGGACCCATGTGTCCGCGCGGATGAGAAGGGCCCGGCGAATGAGGGTCCGTAGGGGCGGACCGACGTGTCCGCCCGGAGGCGGGTCGGCAGGGGTGCTCCTTGAAGGTGTGAAGGTTCGACGTAACTCGAGAACTCGAGATGGGCCCATCTCGAGTTACGTCAAATTTGGCCCCTTTGCGGCGTGTCCCATTGTGTCGCATTGAGTCCCACTACGGCGCACCGGTGTCGCTTGGCTGACTCCTCTTGTCGCGTCTGTGACCCGTTTTGGCGCTTCTTTGGCCGCATTTGACGCGTCAACGTCCGATCCTGTCACCGGCCGATCGATGAGCCTATGCGAGCACCCCGTGGGCGGCTCCCGACTGACCGATATTGTCCTAATCTGTCTTCTTGCGTCCTCCAGCATTTATGCATAGTGAGAGGGGTCAATCGGTACCTGCGACCGCTATAGGGTTGGTCCCTTTTTCAATGCCTCGGGACGACGTCCTCGCGCTGCTCGCCGCCGGCTCCTTCCAACCGCCTGATGGGACTCGGAAATACAGTTGCAACCAGGTTGCGAGTTCGGCATTATGAAGCCAGATGTCCTGGACCCCGGGTGCGGGCCAGAGGAACTGCGAAAATAAACGGGGCGCGTCCCTACGTATTTTATGTTCTACTTAGTTCTACTTATACCAGCTATTCCTACTTATTCTTTCGGTTGATGCGATGGAGCGATTGTCCTGAAGGAGAAATGACCATGAGAACCGCGGCGGCACTGGTCGTGCTCGTGTGGGCGTGCGTCTGTGCGTGCGTGTATGCCGAGGAGGGCGTGCTCAGCTTCACCCGCGTTCCCCCCCAGCAGTCGGGACTGACCGACAAAATCGAAATCAGCACGAACGAAAAACCCGCGGGCATCAAGTGGCCCTGGATGAGTCCGCCGGTGGATATCAACCGCGACGGGCACCTTGACATCCTGTGGTACGGTCACCACGGCGGGGGCGCGGGCATCTGGCTGGGCAAGGGAGACGGAACGTTCACGTTCGACGGTCACGACTACAACAAGCGGTGGGTCTTCGCCGCACGTGACCCCGTATGGTGGGACGTGAACGGCGACGGCTTCGTTGACGCCGTCGGCACCGAGCACAAGCCCGCCGGGTGGCTCTTCCTTAACGACGGCACCGGTCACTGGAAGCAGACGGACGTCCGGATGGGATTGGGGATGTTCGTGGACGCCGACGGCGACGGGCACCTCGACGAGTACTTCACCCGGAAGGATTTCCAGTCGATCGAGCCCCGGTTGAGGGACTGGGGCGGCAAGGTCCCCGCGAAGGTCGCGTTTCAGCCCCTCTGGAAGCCCGAGGACGCCGTGGGCTGGCCCGAGGACGTCCCGCGCCAGGGAACGGGCAGTGGGAGCTTCAGCTACGCACACTCCGTGGACCTCGACGGCGACGACACCAACGAGATGGTCCTCAACTTCACCATCGGCCTGGGCTCCGACCGGATCCGTGGCTGGGTCATCCGCAGGGATCCGGCCTCGAAGTGCGGCTGGAAGGACGTCACCGCCGCGCGAGGACTGCCCACTGGAGCGGGACACTGGTTCTTCCCGGAAGACCTCGACGTCGACGGCGACCTCGACCTCATCGACCTCCGGACCGGACTCTGGTACGTGAACGACGGGAAGGGGAGCTTCCAGGAGAGCCCGAAGCGCATCTTCAACCCCGAGACGCGCCGGCGGAAGGCCCCGTGGGACGGCGACGGCGAGTTCGAGATGCTCGACCTCACCAACGACGGATACCGTGACCTCGTCTTCTCGGGCGAGCACACCACTGCCTCGGGGGTGTTCCTCAACCTCGGGGACGCGAAGTTCGTCGAGCCGCGGGACAACCCCATTCCGGGGAGCCGGCGCGACGGCAAGTTCGGCGACATGGACGGAGACTACGACATCGACGTGCTCGCCGCAAACGGAAAGACGGGAGAGATGACCTTGCTGCGCAACGACACGACGAACGCCGGTCTCGCCCTCCGGCTCGTACCGAAGGCCCCGGCCGAGGCGGCCCTCGGCTCCAAGGTCTGGGTCTGGCGTGCCGGGATGCTCGGCGAGCCGAAGGGACTTCTGCACTACCGCCAGTGGTTCATGGAACGTTTCGTCACCCGCCGGAACGTCCTCGTCCCCCTGCTGCACGTGGGGCTTGGCAGCGTCGATGCCGTGGACGTCCGCGTGCGGTTCCCGTCGGGGGTGGTCAGGGAAGTGAAGGGTGTAAAAGCCCGCACCGCCGTGGAGGTCCGCGAGAATTAAATAGATTAAATAGGTAGATTAAATAGAGACCGGCCCCGCTTATTTCGGCGCATCCGACACCGTGTGAATTTGTGGTGCCGATAGCAGAAGCTGCATGCAAGCATCTCTTGGCGTCCCGCCGGGCACTGGACTTTCACCCGTTCGCTCCAGGCGTCGTGGGTGGGCTCGTCCAGACCATTATTGTCAGCATGTCATATGTAGGTCTTTATGTGACTGTCACGAATGTGTCTCAAATTGCCGGAGAAATGTAGCATGTCCCCATTTTGGCCCTAAACTCTCTGTTCAATTCCTCGATTTGAACCACGAGATCATTTGGAAACAAATCGACAATGATATTGGCTGCTCTCAACCTCTCATATCCCTGGCCGCGGATTCTGCGGTTCGGGTCCAGCATTCCTATCACAACCCGAGACACTTTCCGTTCAATTAGCCTGTTTGCGCAGGGTACCTTCGGATGATTACGGACCGTACATGGCTCAAGGGTAGTATAAATCGTAGCGCCGGCGACACTCTCATCGCGGAGTTGCGACTCCAGAAGTGCGAATTCCGCATGATTTCCTGGCTTGGGTTTCCCGCGATGTGCCTTTGCAAGAACCTTGCTTGCCCTTACTGCTACGGCTCCTACCAGAGGATGTGGTCTCCCGTCCTCCGGTTTACACCTCCGGGCTTCCGTAATTGCCAATTTCATGAATCGTCGTTCGCTAGTGTCCATATGTTGGCCCCCTGGGTAAGACTCACGCGCTTAGTCAAGCAGAACGAATTGAGGACACTCCTGGTTTGCCCATTCCCCCCGAATCCCGGTCCATATTCGAAACCTACCGGATTGCGCCAATCTCGCCCTGATGGACCGGTTCCACGGTACGTTACCTGTTCTTTCCGCCGGGGTGCTCGGCGATCCAGTGCTCGGCGGCGATGGCCGCGGTAGCGCCCTCACCCACGGCGGTCGCGATCTGCCGGTAAGAATTCCTCCTCACGTCCCCGATGGCAAAGATGCCCGGGACCCGGCTCATCATGTTGAGGTCCGTCTCGATCTCCCCCATGCACTGATTCGGAAAAAGATTGCACAGGAACCCGGTGTTCGGCTCGTGGCCGATGAAGATGAAGACCCCGTCACAAGCGATGTCTCCCGTCTCGTTCGTCCGGACGTTGCGGACGGTGACGCCCGTGACCTTTTCCTTCCCGTTGATCCGCTCGACCACGGTGTCGAATTGGACCGAGATCGCGGGGTGCTTCTGCACCTCGGTCTGGTAGATCTTCTCCGCGCGGAACTCATGACTCCGGAGGACGATGACGATGCGCTCGGCAAACCGCGCGATGAAGAGGGCTTCCTTGAGAGACGTGTCCCCGCCGCCGACCACGACGACCTTCTTCTTCCGGAAGAACGGCCCGTCGCACGTCCCGCAATAGCTGACACCGCGGCCGCGGAGTTCCTCCTCGCCCGGGACACTGAGTTTCTTCGGGTCCGCCCCCGTCGCGAGGATCAGCGTCAGAGACCGGTAGAGGTTCTCGCGGGTGGTGACGACTTTGACGTCTCCCTCGAGGGCGATGTGGGTGACCTCTTCGTTCCGGAACTCGGTGCCGAAGCGTTTGGCCTGCTCTTCCATCCGCTGGATGAGTTCCGGGCCTCCGACGCCTTCGGGGAAGCCGGGATAGTTGTCCACCTGCCAAGTCGTGGCGACCTGTCCCCCCAGCATCAGCCGTTCGAGCACGAGTGTCCGGAGTTCGGCGCGGCCGGCGTAGAGTGCAGCGGAGAGCGCGGCCGGTCCCCCGCCGACGATGATGACGTCCAACTCCTCAGTCATGGGAATGCTCCTTACGGTTCGTCCCTCGGTCCGTTCCTTTCGATTTGGTTCGCGTTCGGCGCACGCATTCAGCGGTCCGGGGCCAGTGCGTAGAGCACGTGATCGGCTCCGATGATGAAACCCATCCCGCATCCGATGACCAGTCCTTCACAACTGTGCGCAGTGGAAAGACCGGAAGCCTGTCCGTATTGGCCCAGGGGCTCGCCGTTCTG
>Ga0315282_10004169_pt1 | contig 25315 bp, 25 predicted proteins | sample YL17G07_20_MG_FD_203693 | JGI IMG/M metagenome (GOLD analysis project Ga0315282, IMG submission 203693) | Sediment microbial communities from Yellowstone Lake, YNP, Wyoming, USA - YL17G07_20 | ecosystem: Environmental > Aquatic > Freshwater > Lake > Sediment | place: USA: Wyoming | collected... | reverse complement strand
AAGGGGGATAGGGTTACCACATAAAGATAAATAGGGTTCCCTGAAAAATCACAGATTTTTTAGGGTGAAGAGGGGGATGGGGTGATAAACAATCTCCTTGTCTACCAAGACTATATCTGGTATCATCAAGCCGCTATGGCAGTAGGCTATGTCTATGACCCTATCTACCTCAAACATGACACCGGCGAGCATGTGGAAAATGCGGGGAGGCTGGAGGCAATCATAAATCTGCTTGAGGAAAGCGGGCTCAAGAAGCAACTTACCCTGATTAAACCCCAAGCCGCCTCCACTAAAGAACTATCGCTGGTGCACACAAATCAGCATATCACCCGTATCCAGGAGGTCGCCAAGAAGGGCGGCGGTTGGCTTGACGCTGATACCTTTGTCTCGCCCAACTCTTATGAGGTTGCCCTATATGCTGCTGGCGGTGCTATCGCCGCCACCGAGGCGGTTATGGAGGGGAGGGTAAATAGCGCCTTCGCCCTCGTCCGACCCCCAGGTCACCACGCCACCCCCAGCCGAGCTATGGGTTTTTGCTTATTTAATAACATAGCCATCGCCGCCGAGCACGCCTTAATTAAATTCGTGGAACGCATCCTAATCATCGACTTTGATGTCCACCATGGTAACGGAACTCAGGAAGTTTTCTATGACCGCCCTGAGGTGATGTATATCTCAACCCACGAGTATCCCTTCTACCCGGGGACGGGTGGTGTTGACGAGACCGGCGGGGGACAAGCCAAGGGGACTAAGATTAACATACCACTGCCCGCTGGCTGCGGCGATAATGAATACCGGCAGGTCTTTGAGCAGATTATTATCCCCGTAGCCAGACGATTTAAGCCCCAGCTTGTTTTAGTCTCCGCCGGCTATGACACCCACTGGGCGGATGGGATAGCGATGATGCAGGTTAGTGTCTCCGGCTTTGCCCAGATGGTAAAGATTATCAACAGCCTAGCCGGTGAGCTATGTGATGGTCATCTGGTCTTCTGCCTTGAGGGTGGTTATCATCTCCGCGCTCTAGCCGCCTCAGTCAAAGCCACCTTTGACATGCTTCTGGGTAACCCAAATATTGACGACCCCCTCGGTCAGCCACCACATGGCTTGAGGGCACCAAAGATTGATAGCCTGATTAGTTCAATAAGGGAAGTACACGCCCTAACCTAGGCTTGAGTTGGACGCGGCTTGAGCCCGATGAACCTGCCCCACTCGCCCCTCTCCCAAACGATCAGGAGCTGGCTGGCATTACAAATTGAGCTGTAGGTACCGGTGGTAACACCAATTAAAAGGACGAGGATAAAATAGCGGATGGTGACCCCGCCGAGCAAGAAAAGAGCCGCCAGCACAAAAAGCACAGTGAGTGAGGTATTCAAAGAACGGGTGAAGGTCTGCACAATGCTGAAGTTTACTGTTGTCTCAAAGCCCCCGCCTATACCCTTGGTCATATTCTCCCGAATACGGTCAAAGACAACGATAGTATCATGGACACTGTAGCCGGCGACGGTAAGCATGCCCGTAATGAACAGGGCATCAATCTCAACCCCAGCCACCCAGCCCAGTATTGAGAAGACCCCCATCACCAAAAGGACATCATGAATCAAGGCAATAACGGCACAGGTCCCCCAGCGAAAAGGCTTGGGCATGCGGCGAAAAGCCCAGGATATATATAAGAGGATACCCACGGCGGCAACAATAACACCGATGGCGGCATTACGAGCGGTCTCAGCCGCAACCACGGGGGAAACAAGGGCAAAGTCACGCACCGCAACCTGACTCCCCGATGCCATGCCAATGCCAGTAACCAGTGCCTGTCTCTCATCGGTAGATATCTCACGAAGACGAATGACAAAATCACCCTCACCAGTGCGTTGAACAACGGCATCAGGGTAACCCAGGTCTGCCAGCGACTGGCGGAGCTTAGCCTCCTCAACAGCCGGGGTGAGGTGTAGCGTCATATTAGTGCCACTCCTGAAATCAATGCCCGGCTTGAGTCCAAAGACTATCAGGGAAATAATACCCGGAATAATTATTATGGCTGAGATAAGAAAATACCAATACCTCTTGCCAACAAAATCAATCATTTTGCACTCCCGAGTAATAATCCTTTTACCGCCCCCCTGCCCATAAACAAATTGAGCAAGGTGCGCGTAACCGTGATGGCACTGAACATACTAACCAGAACGCCAAGAAGCAGGGTGATGGCAAATCCCCTCACCATAAAGGCGCCAAATGTACCCCCCAGCCAGTAGAGGATGACACAGGTAATCATGGTAGAAACATTACTGTCGCGAATGGATGGCCAAGCCCGGTGAAAACCCTCACGCACTGCCATCTCCACCGGGCGTCCTGCCCTCAGCTCCTCCTTCATCCGTTCAAAAATAAGAACATTGGCATCTACCGCCATGCCCATAGATATGATAAACCCAGCGATGCCGGGCAGGGTCAGGGTTATTGGCCATAGTTTAAAGATAGCCAGTAGCAGCGCCGCATAAATGCAGAGAGCCACCGCGGCGAGAAAACCAGGAAAACGGTAGTAGGCAATCATAAAAAACATTACCAGCGCCACGCCAATCAGCCCGGCACTCAGGCTCCGGCTCAGGGAATCGGCACCAAGGGTGGCATCCACATCCGTCTGCTGGATTACCTTTAGGGGAACGTCCAGGGTGCCTGAGTTAAGCTGAATGGCTAATACCTTAGCCTCATCAAGGGTCACCCCGGTGATAACCCCCTTGTCCTTGATTACCGCCTGAACCGTCGGTGCCGAAATAAGGGTATTATCAAGGAAAATGCCGAGAGGTTTATTCAGGTCTCTTTTAGTTACCTGCTCAAAAAGGGTAGCCCCCTCAGAGTTCCATTCAAAGGCAACCTGCGGCTTATAAGTCTGCGGGTCTAAAACTACCTGGGCATTGGGCTTAAGATACTTCCCCTCAAGTTCCTCTTGCTGGTCGTTTGTCCCGGTAGCGGTGGCAATGACCCACTGTATATTGCCCTTATCATCCTTTACCGGATTACCCTGTGCATCCAGCTTCTCTTCCTTAAACTCAAGGAGCGCTACCTGCCCGATAAGCTTCAGGGCTTCGTTAATATCCTTTACCCCGGGAAGCTGGACCAGGATGCGATTAGTCCCCTGTATCTGAATTATTGGTTCGGTAACGCCATAGGCGTTGACCCGCCGTTCAATCTTATTCTGTACCGCCTCCATCGCCTGACTATCAGTCAGGGAAGGGTCTTTCTTAGTCAGGTCAGCCTCATAAAGAAGATAAGTTCCCCCTTTAAGGTCAAGCCCTAATTGAAAGCCATTCCTGCCCAGCTTCTGACTATCCAAGGGCAAGATTGCCCATAAGGAAAAACCGAGAAGAATCAGGATTAGAATTAGTAAAAAGCGGTTCCCTCTTTGCATATTATCCTGCCTTAGTTAATAGGTGTTCCCGAATATAGGCTAAAGCCTCCTCCCTGTTGGTTATCTCCCCTGAGGCTTGCGCCTCCCGAATTGCCTCAAGCAGTTTACCAATCTTTGGCCCTGGATTCAAGCCAAAGATATTAATTAAATCATGCCCATCAACCAGTTTAGGCGGCTTAACCCGCCCTTCCTGCTCAAAATGCTGGGCTAACACATACTCCACCAGCTGGACATGCTCCTGCCACCCCGCCATCTCTAACCTTGGTCCTCTGGTAGCGAGGTGGTCAGCTAGACCTAAGAATAATACATCAATGCCCGCATCTTCAGTATCACGGAAGTAACGGTAAATCGCACGATGGCTGGGAAGCCCCCCCTGACTCATCTGCCCCGGTCTGAGGTGCTCCCTGACCATAACCGCCACCAACCTCACCTCCTGGCGGCTAAACCTCAGCCTTTCCAGAATGCCAGCTGTCACCACCGCCCCCAGCTTGGCATGCCCCAAGAAGCGCATCCGGCCATCCTCACCAATAGCTTTGGTCTGAGGCTTAGCGACATCATGAAGCAGTGCCGCTAGCTTGAGCAGCAACCTTCGGCTGCTACCACTACTTACCTCTTGGGCGAAGTGCTGAGAAAGTGCATCCGACCAAGGGACAACAGCCAGAACCTCATCACCGGCATGTTCCCACCCCCCCTGGTGAAGGAGAAAATCAACGGCAACCACCGTCTCTATGGAGTGGTCAAAAACCTGCCAGAAGTGTTCCTTGGGTTGCTCAACCCCCTTTGCCGCCGCCAGCTCAGGGATGACGGCGGTGAGTAAACCCAGCTTATCCAGATAGGGCAAAAATCGCTCAGAGTGAGGCACCGCCAACAGCCGAAGTAGTTCTTCCCGCACCCGCTCGCCGGCAACATCGGCAATAAGATGACAATTGTCCACAAGTTGAGCCTCGGTCTGGGGGTCAAGGGAAAAACCAAGCTCACCAGCCAGACGCACTGCCCTTAATAAGCGGACGGCATCCGATTGGAAGGCTGTCTTAGAAACCACCCGGATTACCCCATGCTTTAGGTCAGCCCAACCATTAAACGGGTCTATGAGATTGACATCGCCGCCACCCCTGACCAGCTCACCAGGGTCAATAGCTATGGCATCTATCGTAAAATCGCGCTGCTCTAGGTCTTGCTCAATGCTACCCTGAAATGTGGAGAAGTCAAGCTCCCACCGCGCCTCCTTATCAACTACAACCACCCTCCCCACCCGGTTCACCTTATCCAGCAGGACAAACCTGCCACCAAGGGCAGCAGCTACTTTTTGGGCAACCTCCACCCCATCTTGGGCAACAGCAATATCAATATCAGCCGTAGCCCTCCCCAGTAAAGCGTCACGGACAAAGCCGCCGACAAGGTATGACCTTACCCCCCACTCGGTGAGAAGGTTATTTACGGTAGCTAGTTGTGATAAGACCCGAGAGTCAATAGATAGCTTCATTCCTTACCCACAATGCCCTAAAACTAAACTATACTACCAGTTCAGTTACTTATCAAGGGGGATTCAATGAAGGCTAGGGATTTACTTTGCTTTGCTTAGGCCTTTGGCAATGCCCTTCAGGATATTGAGGATGCCAACGACAGCGCGCTGAACATCAACCGGCTCCTGTGCCAGCATCCTCGCCACATAGGGGTCTAACCCCCCACCACCATACTGCGCTTCACCCTCAGCCACACCTGAGGGCTGGGGGGATAAATAGCCGGCAAGGGTAAATAGCTCGTCCTCGGTAAAGCCCAAAGGCTCAGCAATTCTTCGCAGAACCGAGCCGGAAGGGAAACGATCGCCCCGCTCAATGCGACCCAGGTGCGATGTCGAGACGCCAGACCTTACACTAAGCTCACGCAGTGTCAGCGGCAGCGAAAGCCTTTTCTGCTTGAGAAGCTCCCCCAGATTGATGTTCGCCTCAGGCACAGCAATTTACATTATAATTCGCCAGCTGTCAAAAGTCAACAAAGGGGGGTATTACTAAAGAGGGACTTGACAATAGGCAATTTTATGGCTATAATATTGCCAACTGGCGTAAAAAGGCGAACTATGCTACTGAAAACAAGGGTCTTTGATTTGTATGCCGGACGATACCGGAACCTATCCGAGCTTGCTGAGGCAATGGACCTATCGGTAAGCCAGGTCTACCGTGTGCTCGAGGGTAAACGCAACATCAACCGAAAATTCATTATCGGGGCGATAAAGGCATTCCCTGAATATAGGTTTGATGACCTCTTCTATTTTGCCGCCGAGACACCCTTGAGCGAAGCAGCCAGCCCCCAGCCGGTGGTAATTGAAAGAAAACAGGTAAGCACCTAAAGCTGGGCTACCTCGGGTTCTACCTTAAATAGCTTATCTGGACCTTCCAGGCGTTCGATATAGAGCACCCCATTCAGGTGGTCTATCTCATGCTCCAGTATTTGAGCCAGAAGCTCACTGGCTTTAATCTTTATCTTCTTCCCGCTCACATCCCGTCCTTTAACACTCACCGATTCCGCCCGTTTGACCACACCAAAGTAGCCAGGGATACTGAGACAACCCTCGCTTACCAGGCGTTCCCCCTTACGGCGCGCGATTTCCGGGTTAATCAGGGCGATATCCTCCCCCTCGGCGGCGCCAATAACAATCACCCGTAACGGAACACCCACCTGGGGTGCGGCTAAGCCGGCTCGCCCTGGGGCAGCGTGCAATGTCTCAATCATATCGCCTATGAGCTTCCTAATTGAGTCATCAATAGTCCTAACCCGCTTTGACTTCCGCTTTAGTATCGGGTCAGGGACAAGACGGATAGGTAAAACTGCCATCTTCACCTCTAAAACAGTTTAGCTAAACCAGACCCAGTGGGTCAATGTCCACCGTCCACCCCTGGGGGAAGGTCATCCGGGAGAGGAACTGGGGTAGCCCCCAGCCACGGAGTATAAGCTGCCAGCGGAACCTGCCCCGCAAGCGGTGAATAAAGGCCGGGGCTGGTCCAATTAGCTCAATGTCTACCCCCTGTGAGCCTATCTCCTGTTCAAGCTGGCGCTTCATCCCCTCCGCCTGCCGTTGGCACTGGGCGTCGTTGATATGGCTATAGAGAAGGAGGGCAAGCTGGGTGAAGGGAGGGTTATGGAGCTGGCGCCGATAGTTAATCTCCTGATTATAGAATGAGAGGTAATCATGGCTTGCCGCCGCCTGAATGGCGTAATGCTCAGGAGAGTAGGTCTGGATAATGACCCTTCCGCCCAATTTACCCCGCCCTGCCCTCCCCGCCACCTGCAACAGGAGCTGGAATGTCCTTTCCCCGGCACGGAAGTCGGGCAGGTTCAGGGCAACGTCAGCACTGACCACCCCAACCAGGGTAACCAGTGGTAAGTCCAAGCCCTTGGCAATCATCTGGGTACCAATGAGAATATCTGCCTGGTGGCGACGGAACCGGCTTAATATCTCGTCATGGGAATGCTTGCCCTTAGTGGCATCGCTATCCCAGCGTAGCCGTCTGGCGCGGGGGAAACCCTGCCCCACCTCCTGTTCTAATTTCTGAGTGCCAATGCCTAAAAACTTTATCCTAAGACTCAGACAACGGGGGCAGGACTGGGGAACTGGCATCCGGTAGTTGCACCGGTGGCAAAGCAGGACATCCTCAGCAGGGTGGTAGGTGAGGGGGACATCGCAGCGCCGACAGCTGAGGACAAAGCCACAGCCCCGACACTGGATAAAGTTAGCCCCACCCCGGCGGTTGAGAAAGAGAATAACCTGCTCCTCGTTTGCCACCGCCTTGCTCATCGCCTGGGACAGGGAACGGCTGAAGAGACCCCTGTTTCCTGCCTTCAGCTCCTCCCTCATATCCACCACCTCAACCCCGGGCAGTGATGAACCATCACGAGGGGTGACCCGCTGGGGAAGCTGGAGCAGGTGATAGCCTCCTTTTTGGGCATGATAAAAAGTCCCCACATCCGGGGTGGCACTGCCTAAAATGACAATGGCTCCGGTTAACTCTGCCAGTTTTAGCGCCGCATCACGGGCATGATATCGGGGCGACCTATCCTGCTGCTTATAGGTCCATTCATGCTCCTCATCAATAACGATAAGCCCGAGGTCGGGTTGGGGGGCAAAGATAGCACTCCTGGGACCAATCACAACCTTAAACTCCCCATCCCTTATCCGGCGCCACTCGTCAAAGCGCTCACCGAGAGAAAGCTTTGAGTGGAGAACAGCCACCTGATGGGGGAAGCGAGAGGCAAAGCGCTCTATCGTCTGCGGGGTAAGGGCGATTTCAGGGACTAAGACTATGCCCCGTTTCCCCCGCCCGATGGCTTCCGCCAGGGCTTGGAGGTAGACCTCGGTCTTGCCGCTGCCGGTAACCCCATGAAGGAGGAAAATTTTGCTTTTGCCCTCAGCCAGGCCGGACTTAATCGCATTAAGGGCTGATTCTTGGGCGGCAGTGGGGGTGAGGGGCTGGGTGGGGGTTATGCCTTGATAGGAAATTGGCTCTCTTTTCACCTCAACCTGTTGAAATGCTACCAGACCCTTTCTCACCAGGCTGTTAGCCGCCGCCTTATCACCGCCAGTGTTCTGTCTCACCTCTGCCCAAGGGACAGGCTCGGTTTGCTGAGCCAAGAATTCAAGAATAATTGCCTGTTTTTCAGCCTCCCTTTTACGCAACCTTGCCGCCTCCTGGCGGGCTTCATCAGCCGCAACTGCCAGGCTGAGAATGGACTCCACCTTCGGTCTTGCCTTGACTGACTCCAGCTCATAGCCTCTTTTCGCCAGACCCCGCCTTACCAGTTGCGAGACGACGACCTGAGCCTTTTCCTTGCCCAACATTTTCTCAATTTGTTTTAGGCCTACCCTGCCCCGCCTCTGAACCAGCTCTAGTATATGCCTCTGTTCCCGGGTGAGGGTTGATAAATCAAGATTTTCCGGGACTGTAGCCGAGACAAAGGTGAGTGCCTTGCGCTCAAAGCCGGGCGGCAGCATCAACGCCACCGCGTCAAAAAGTGGTGATAGATAATACTCGCTGAGCCACCGGGCGAGCAAGACATGGTTTGGGGAGAGCAAGGGGTGGGGTTCAATAACACCGGCTATCTCCTTAGTTTCCTCAACCGCGGGGGAGGGGCTGAGCTCTAAAACGATGCCCTGGAGTAGCTTATCGCCAAAGGGAACCCATACCGCCTGCCCGACATCAATAGCCAGCCCCGGTGGTATTGAATAGCTGAATGTCCGGCGCTGGGCTATGGGTGAGTTGACGCTAACCTCAGCATATCTCACCTTTGATACTCCGTATCGAGGCAAGAGGTAGGCCTGACTTTTAACCCTTAACGAGTGGTGGATTTAAGTGCTAAAACTAAGGTGCAGACTCCTGCCATGATGACAACCAAGCCCCAAAATAGAGGCTTCATAAAAATATCCAATGGAGCTGGCGAGCTCTGTGGTAACAGGGTAAAGCCCCAAGCCGTAAGATAACAACCTCCAATTACAAGGATATGCCCAATGATGATTCGCCAAAGCATTGTCCTGCCCTCCCCTTTTTATTCCTTTTCCTCTTTTACCTGCTTTTCCTTAGTCCGAGACGCCTTGCTACTGAGCCCACGCAGGTAATAAAGGCGGGCTCGGCGCACCTTCCCATGCCGCACCACCTCTACTTTTTCCAGCAACGGTGAAGCCAAGGAGAAGGTATGCTCGACCCCTACGCCGTGGAAAAGCCGTCTGATGGTGAAGTTGCCACCGTCAGCACCACGGCGGACCTTGATTACTACCCCCTGAAATAACTGGGGGTGTCCCTTCTCCCCAACCCTGGCACTCACCCTTACCGTATCACCAGGGGAAAGGTCAGGAATATTGGGATTTGGTTTTTTGTTAAATAGTGAGACAATATCCATACTAAGATTACCTCAATTCCTCAATTAGTTTTCTCTCCTTAGGGCTTAACTCAGCCTTTTCTAGCAGGTCGGGGCGGCGCTTCATGGTGCGCAAAATAGCCTGCTCCCGACGCCACTTAGCCACCTGGGCATGGTCCCCGGAGAGTAAGACCTCGGGCACTAACCACTCCCGGAATAAAGCGGGACGGGTATATTGGGGGTACTCCAAAAGCCCGCCGACATGGGAATCATCCAAGAGCGATTCTGCCGAGCCAAGAACCCCGGGGAGTAACCTGACGACGCCGTCAACAACGACGATGGCTGCCGGCTCGCCACCACTGAGCACATAATCGCCAATGCTAATCTCGTCAGTAGCCAGGTGCTCACTCACCCGCTCATCAACCCCCTCATAGTGACCGCAGATTAAAATCAGCCGACGGCAGGTGGCTAGCTCCCGGGCGACTTTTTGGCAGAAGGGACGCCCCTGCGGGCTAAGCAGGATAACCGGAACATCACCTTCTCCCTTTATAGATTCTACCGCCTCAAAAATGGGGTCGGGCTTGAGCACCATACCGGCACCACCACCGTAAGGGTAGTCATCAACGGTGTGATGTTTATCATGGGTATAATCACGAATATTGTGCACAGCGATACTGACCAGCTTCTGGTCTATCGCCCGCTTGAGGATACCAAAGCTAAACGCGCTTTGGAACACCTCAGGGAACAGGGTCAAAATATCAATATCCACCTAATCCTTCCCCGTATGCTGGGTTATCTCTCCCTTGATAATCTGCACGGCATGAGGGATGGCAGGCAGTATGACCTCAAGGCACTCGCTGACTGCCTTAGGGCTACCGGGCAGATTGATAATAAGACAATTCTTCCTCACCCCCGCCACCGCCCGACTCAGCATAGCGAAGGGTGTTTTAGCAAACGTTTGTATCCGCATCACTTCAGTCAAGCCCGGCACAATTTTATCCACTATAGAAATTGTGGCTTCGGGGGTAACGTCGCGGGGGGCTAGTCCTGTACCGCCGGTAGTCAGGATAACATCAATACTGCCCTCGTCTGCCCACTCAGCCAGCTTGCTTGAGATAACCTTCTTCTCGTCAGGGATGACCTCGTACTTAACCACGCGACAATCCACCTTAGACAAGCTTTTCTTAATTACCTTGCCACTGTCATCAGTGCGTTCCCCCCGCGCCACCCCATCGCTAATCGTAATAATGCCCACGTTAAGCATCATACCCTCCCCAAAGACAAACCCTATTTTACCACATAAGGCGGGTATAGCAAAACAAGATTATTTAATAACCCATTCCCCTGACCCCCTTCCCCTTCAGCTGAAGGGGAAGGGGATAAAGGGGATAGGGTTACCTAACTCAAAAGCCTAAAGTGGGGAAGGGGTTACTAAATAACTACAAATTTTGCTCAAAAGGGCTTGACAAAGGGGGGTATATGTGATGTAGAATGGTAAAAAGTGGGTGATTGTGGTAAAATAGGGTAAAAATAGGGCGGGTGTATGTTCTTCGGGGAGTTTGAATACAGGATTGATGACAAGGGAAGGGTGCCTATCCCACCCAAGTTCAGGACAGAGCTGAGGGAGGGGTTGGTACTGGCACAAGGTGTGGAGAATTGCATCACCCTCTACCCCCTGGCGGAGTGGAAAAAGCTGGCGGATACCCTGACCAGCAGCCTGCTCACCTCGGGCAAATTAAGAAGGCTAAAGCGGGCGATCTTCGCTACCGCCTTTAGTATTAACCTGGACCGGCAGGGAAGAATAGCCCTGCCACTTCCACTAAGGCAGTACGCTGAGATTACAGAGGCGGTGGTCATAGTCGGCGCCAATAACTATCTTGAAATCTGGAACAAGCTACACTGGGAAAAGGAGAAAGCTATCAGCCAGGAACAAGCCTGGCAGATTGTAGAAAGCCTAGAGAGGCATCAATGAGCGTAACCATGTCAGCACCGACTCACATACCAGTGTTAGTGAAAGAGATGATTGAGGCGCTGGCGGTTAAGGCTAGTGGTCGTTATATTGACTGCACCCTCGGGGCGGGGGGACATGCCCTCGCCATTCTAGACTGTAGCGGGGGGCAGCTTTTAGGCATTGACGCCGACCCTGAGGCTATTGCCCTAGCCTGGGCAAGGCTTGAAGCCTACCACAGCTCAACCATTCTGGTCAACGATAACTTTGCCAATCTCAAGGAAATCACGACAAAGTATGACTTTTTGCCGGTGGATGGCATCCTGTTTGACCTCGGGCTCTCCTCCCCCCAGCTTGAGGGCAGTGGTAGAGGCTTCAGCTTCCAGCGCGATGAGCCTCTGGATATGCGCCTGAGCCCAAGCCAGGAGGTTAGCGCCGCCGATATTGTCAACACCTCCACTGAGGCAGAACTAGCCCGGCTGATAGCAACATTTGGTGAGGAACGCTACAGCCATCGGATAGCCCACCGGATTGTTCAACAGCGCCCGCTAAAAACTACCCTTGAGCTGGTGAGGGTGATAGAGCAGGCGGTTGGCGGGCGGCGGGGTAAGATTCACCCTGCCACCAGAACCTTCCAGGCACTAAGGATAGCCGTTAACCGCGAGCTTGAGCACCTGGAGTCAGCCCTCCAGCAGGCAACCAGCCTGCTCGGGTTTGGTGGCCGACTGGTTGTCATTAGCTATCACTCCCTTGATGACCGCATCGTGAAGCGCTTTATGCTCAGTGAGGTGGGCAAAGCCCACCTGAGGCTGGTCTACAAGAAGGTCATTACTCCGTCTCTGGCTGAGGTTCAATTTAACCCTCGCAGCCGTAGTGCCAAATTGAGAGCCGCTGAGCGCATTACTACACCCAAGGAGGTGGCCTGTGAGTAAACAATCCATTGAGTACCAAAAGATGATGACCGAGATAGTATGGGTGAACCTCCCCGGTCCGAATGAACCCGACCCGGGAATGAGCGGCGGGGAACTCCTGCATGGCTTCCTCGCTGAACTACACCGGATACCAAACGAGGAGACAAGAACTTACATAAGTAGCATTTGCAATAAATGGAACATCCGCTATCGGCAGGCATAAGGATGCCGAGGAGGCTAAGAAATGAGGAGTTATACTACCCGGTGAGTCCAAAATCTAGCCGGTAAGGAGGAGAAAGATGAGCAAGCGAGGAACCTTAAGCGCGATTGATGTTGGGACAACCAAGGTGTGCACCGTGGTGGCAAATATTGAGGATGGTAACGTCCGGGTTATCGGCGTTGGTATCACCCCCACCACTGGGCTGCATAAAGGGCTTGTGGTCAACATCAACGACGCTGGGGAATCAATCCGGCAGTCAGTACGGGAAGCGGAGCGAACCTGCGGTTGCAAGGTGGAATCAGCCTACATTGGCGTCACCGGCAGGCATGTTAGCTCGCTGAATAACCGAGCCGTAGTTGCCATTACCCGTGGCGACCGGATGGTACGCCCTGAGGACCTGAAGCGAGTCATTACCTCCGCCCGCGGCGTAAAACTCACCCCTGATAGAAGGCTACTTCATGTTATCCCCCGTAGTTATGCCGTTGATGGTCAATCAGGGGTCAAGAACCCGGTAGGGATGCACGGCTTCAGGCTTGATGTTGAGACCCATATCATTACCGCCGCCGTTACCTCGGTTCAGAACCTGATAAAGTGTGTCCGCCGCGTTGGCATAGATATTGAGGAGCTCGTCCTTGAACCACTAGCCAGCGCCGAGGCGGTTTTGAGCGAGGATGAGAGGCAGGTGGGGGTTCTGCTGGCGGATATCGGCGGTGGTACCACTGATATTGCTATCTTCAGAGAGGGGAGCATCTGGCACACCGCTGTCCTGCCAGTAGCCGGCTACCAGGTCACCCGGGACATTGCTATTGGCCTGGGGATACCCTTTGAGGTCGCTGAGGAGATGAAGAAAAAGTATGGCAGTGTTGCCCCAGTTTTTGAGGCAAAATCGGGTGCCGGCAGTAATAACCTGCTCACCAATGGACACGGTGTCTCACACCGAGACCTGTGTGATATTGTCCGGGCAAGGGTGGAGGAAATACTGAGGCTTATCGTGCTTGAGATGCCAAACTCTGAATATGAAAAACTAATTCCCGATGGCATTGTCCTCACCGGTGGCAGTTCCAACCTTGCCGGCATAGAAGCACTCGGGCGTAACACACTACAACTCCCGGTAAGGGTCGGCATCCCCAGCAATATATATGGTATCTCCGATACCCTTCATGACCCAGCGTATGCCACCGGCGTTGGTCTGGTGCTCTGGGGAGCAAAACACAAGGGAACACAAGCCTGGAAACAGCACTCAGGTCTCTGGCACTTTGTTTCCCGAATTTTTAGCCTTTTGGGTTAGACCGATTGCTAATAAGTGGTAAAAAGGAGGAGGAGATGGCAAAAACAAGTTTTAATATGAGCCCGGCTAGGATTAAGGTTATCGGCTTGGGCGGTGGTGGTTGTAATGCCGTAACCCGCATGGTCAGGGAGCAGATCCATGGGGTAGAGTTCATCGGTGCCAATACTGATGCCCAGGCTCTGGCTATCACCGAAGCCCCGATTCGTGTCCAGCTCGGGGAGAAGCTCACCAAGGGTTTGGGGGTCGGCGGCGACCATATACTCGGGCAGAAGGCGGCAGAAGAAAGCCGCGATGAGCTTAGGGAACTCCTCGCCGCGGCGGATATGGTGTTTATCACCTGCGGCATGGGGGGTGGCACCGGAACCGGCTCAGCCCCGGTGGTGGCGGAGATAAGTAAGCAGGCCGGAGCCCTCACCATTGCCGTCGTCACCAAGCCGTTCACCTTTGAGGGTGTTCATCGCAATGAGGTGGCAAACGATGGCATTGTTCGCCTTCTGGGCAAGGTGGATACACTTATCATCATCCCTAACGACCGCTTGCTTGACCTCTGTGATGACAAGACTGAGGTGGATGCCGCCTTTAAGTTGGCGGATGATGTGCTGCGCCACGGGGTTCAGGCTATTGCCGAGGTTATCACTCTCCCCGGGCTGGTTAACCTTGACTTTGCCGATGTCAGAACAGTAATGAAGAACGCCGGTCCGGCTTGGATGTCCATAGGTATTGGCACCGGCAAGAACCGGGCTGTTGACGCGGCTAAGGAAGCACTGGCTAGCCCACTACTGGATGTCTCCATTGAAGGGGCAAAGGGGGTGCTATTCAATGTTGCCGGTGGTGCCGGGCTTACCCTGTTTGAGGTTAATGAAGCGGCTGAGACAATAAGGCAGGCAGTAGACCCGGCGGCTAACATCATCTTTGGCGTGATTCAAGACCCAAGCCTGAAGGAGGAGCTAAGGATTACGCTAATCGCCACCGGTTTTGCCTCCAAGCTGAGCCTGGCTGGGGTTAGCCGTGAGGATGAGTTCACCCAACTACTCAAGGAACTAAAGAGCGATGAGGAGTTGGATGTTCCCGCCTTCCTGCGACGCCCCCTATTCAGCCACCGCCACCAGCCAATACCCGAGGCAACTAAAAAACTGGTTCAGACCCCGCCTGGCGTCCTCTAGTAAAACCCCTAAAAATCTATAAACCGGGCGGAGGGATATCTGTTTAAGTGCCCTCTTTTTACCCCCTAACCACTTGACAAATACTACATATTGTGGTATTCTGCTTTTGCTATACAATAGGATGTAGTATTTGCCATGGAATGCCCATACTGTGGTCACAAGGATTGCAAGGTCACTGACTCCCGCGACACCAGCGCTGGGGTACGCCGTCGGCGCCAGTGCCTGAGGTGTGGTTCTCGCTTCACTACCTATGAGAGACTCCAGCCAGCCAGCCTCTACGTGATCAAAAAGGACCAGAGGCGTGAGGAGTTTGACCGCAATAAGCTACTGGCTGGTATTCGCAAGGCTTGTGAAAAAAGACCACTGCCTACCGGCGCTATTGAGAAGGTAGTTGATGATATAGAGGCTGAGCTTTACCGCCTGGGTAAGGCAGAGATAACAAGCAGCTTTATTGGCGATATGGTAATGGAGAAATTAAAGGCGCTCGATTACATTGCTTATATCCGCTTTGCCAGCGTCTACCGCGAATTTACCGACATTACGGCATTAAAACAGGAGGTGGATACCCTGCTCAGTGGCGCTGGGGTATCCCCCGGTCAACTGCCATTACTGCCCGATATGGATAGAGCCAGGTCAAGGAGACGCAGATGAAGCAATCATCGGTCGACCGCACCCAGATTGCCCGGGCTATCTTTGCCGCCGCCGAGTCAATGGGGATAAGGGACAGGCAGATAGTGGAGCGGCTGACAACCCAGGTGATTGAGCGCCTGGAAAAGGCAGGGGGGGAATATATGCCGGCATTACCGGGCATGGAAGAGCTGGTGGGAAGGCGCACCCGCCAGCGCCTGCCGACCGATGCCGAAATTGAAGCCATGGTCAAGGAAATGCTGATGGCGGAGAAGCCAGCCAAGCAAGAGGAGGTTAAACCAGAGATGGAACCAACCGCTATAACCAAGCCAGGAATTAAGCCGACACCTGGCATCAACCTGACTAAAAATGCCCTTCAGGTTCTGGAAAGAAGGTACCTGATGAAGGACAAGGAGGGAAAGGCTAGCGAGACCCCAGAGCAGATGTTCCGGCGGGTGGCGGCGGCTATTGCCTCAGCTGAGCTTATCTATAAGCCCAAGGCGGAGACCAAGGAGTGGGAGGATAGGTTCTACCAGATGATGGCTAATCTTGAGTTTCTGCCCAACTCCCCCACCCTGATGAACGCCGGGCGGGAATTGGGGCAGCTCTCAGCCTGCTTCGTCATACCCGTTGGCGATTCAATGGAGTCCATCTTTGACGCGGTAAAGTTTACTGCCCTCATCCACAAGAGTGGCGGCGGCACCGGGTTCTCCTTCAGCCAGCTAAGACCCGAGGGCGACTTCGTCAAGTCAACCTCAGGCGTGGCTAGCGGTCCAGTTTCATTCATGGAGGTTTTTGACACCACCACCGATGTCACCAAGCAGGGGGGAACAAGGCGGGGGGCAAATATGGGCATACTCAGTGTTGACCACCCCGATATTATGAGGTTCATCACCGCCAAGGATGACCCCACCGCCCTGACCAACTTCAATATCTCGGTCGCGGTAAGCAACGAGTTTATGGAGGCGGTCAAGGCAGATAAAGACTACAACTTGATAAACCCGCGCACTAAGGAGGTAGCGGCGAAGCTCAACGCCAGAGAGGTCTTTGACAAGATTGTGGATATGGCCTGGAAGACAGGCGACCCGGGCATCGTCTTCATTGACCAGATAAATAAGGCTAACCCCACCCCGCAACTGGGGCGGATTGAATCCACCAACCCATGCGGCGAGCAACCGCTACTGCCCTATGAATCATGCAACCTCGGTTCAATCAACCTTGCCCTGATGTTAAAAGCCAAAAACGGCGGTTTTGAGATTGACTACCCCAAGCTGGCGGAGATAGTAAAACTGGCGGTGAGGTTTTTAGACAATGTCATTGATATCAACAAATTCCCCCTGCCCCAGATAGAGGAGATGACCAAGAAAACGAGGAAGATTGGGCTGGGGGTGATGGGCTTTGCCGATATGTTAATTCAGCTCGGCATTCCCTATAACTCAAAGGCGGCGCTGGAAGTAGCAGAGGAAGTGATGGCTGCTATATCTCGTGAAGCGACTAAAGCCTCTGAGAAACTAGCGCAAGAAAGAGGGGTATTCCCTGCCTTCAAGGGAAGCCTTTATGACAGCCCTGATGGTATCAAGGTAAGGAATGCCACCAGAACCACCATCGCCCCCACCGGCACCCTGAGCATAATCGCCGGTTGCTCCAGTGGCATTGAGCCCCCATTCGCCCTGAGCTATACCAGAAATATCCTTGATGGTGCCCACCTGATTGAGGCAAATCCGTATTTTGAAGAGGCGGCCAGAAAAGGTGGCTTCTACTCTGAAGAACTGATGCAAAAGCTGGCCGAGGGTGCTCACCTCAGCGAGATTGAGGGTGTGCCCGATGAAATCAAGCATTTGTTTGTTACCGCCCACGAGATAACCCCCGAGTGGCATGTCAGGGTGCAAGCCGCCTTCCAGCGGTCTACGCATAATGCTGTTTCTAAGACAGTCAACTTCCCTCATGAGGCAACGAAAGAGGATGTAGCCAAGGTCTATATGATGGCTTACGACGAAGGACTGAAGGGGATAACCATCTATCGGGACCGGAGCCGCGAGACTCAGGTACTGGTCACGGGCAAAGAAAAGAGGGTTGAGGGGGTGGGGCTTACCCCAAGGAAGCGGGCAAAGGTAACCGCCGGCGTTACCGAAAGGGTGACCACCGGCTGCGGCTATCTCTATGTAACGGTGAACTCCGATGAGGAGGGGATATGCGAGGTCTTCTCCAGCCTGGGCAAGGCGGGGGGTTGTGCCTCAGCCCAGCTTGAAGCCACCTGCCGGCTTATCTCCCTGGCACTAAGGTCGGGGGTAGATGTTGCCTCGGTGGTAAAGCAACTAAGGGGTATCCGCTGCCCCTCCATCGCCTGGGAGGAGGGAAAGTCCATACTCTCCTGCGCCGATGCCATTGCCAGCGTCCTGGAGAAGCACGTCGGTGGCGGCACCGAGCCCAAACCTGAACTTGCGGACTACGGCTTGGTCAAGAACCTTGCCGGGCAATGCCCGGAGTGCGGCAATTTGCTTCGCTATCAGGAGGGGTGCTACAACTGCCCCTCTTGCGGCTATACCAAATGTTAAATGAAAGGAGGCAAAATAATGGCGACTTCTCATGACATAGCTGCTCGGCGGATAGCAAGGAAGGTAAAAGGCAGATTTAGAAGGAAGAGAAGCCCTGATGTAAAGGGACCTCGCATCAGGGTTGCAGTCAAAATGACTGCCAAGGAAATTTCCAAAGCTCTCCGTGAGCTGGGAGGGGGTTCTGGACCGGCCTTCATTGCCTTGCCAACAAAAGAGCATCCAAAAGCCCTGAAGCGCATGAGCGGTCTAAAGACCGGGCTAATGGACTACACGGGTAATATCAAAAAGCGCTCGACCAGAAAGTAAGTAAGCCAGGCAAGTCCATGCCCTAAAATTGCAATCTTGCCCGGTAGATTATAAACCAATATTACGGGGTGAAGGGGAAGTATTATCATGAGAGGGGGCGAAGCCCCCTCTCTTTTTTATTCCTCAAAAATCGCAATTTTATTCCAGAGACTATATAATTAGGCGGTATGGATATAAATAGCCAGCAAAGGTATGAACTAATAAAGGTGGCGCTGGGGGAGGCGGAGGCTGATTTAGCCATCGCTAATGGGAATATTGTAAATGTCTATACCGGGGAGGTAATTAAAGCCTCAGTCCTGATTAAAGGTGAAAAAGTAGCCTATGTTGGTGATGATGCCGGTAAGGCTATTGGTCGCTCAACCAGGGTCATCGATGCCGCCGGTAAGACACTAATCCCCGGGCTTATTGATGGTCACACCCATATTGATGGCCCATATTCTATAAGTGAATTATTAAGGTATGCGATTAGTGGTGGCACAACGACAATTATTACCGAGACATCTAACATTGCCTCCGCCCTGGGACTTGACGGGGTTATCCAGTTTTTGAGGTCGATTAAAAACCAGCCGATAAAGGTCTTTATCACCGCACCACCGCTGGTCACCATAAGCCCGGTAACCGAGAAGCATGCCATTACCGTGGGCACACTCCGCCAGCTACTGAGGCGAAGAGAGGTTATTGGCTTGGGTGAGCCTTACTGGGGCGGGGTGGTCAATGGCGACCGCAGAGTCCTTGAATTAATCGCTGAGACAATAAGGTTAGGTAAGAGGGTTGATGGACATAGCTCCGGTGCCAGGGGCAGCAAGCTACAAGCCTATATTTCATCTGGCGTCTCTTCCTGCCACGAGCCAATCACTGCCGAAGAGGTCAGGGAAAGGCTGAGGCTTGGGCTTTTTGTCTTGATAAGGGAGGGGGAAATAAGACGGGACCTAGAAGCCGTCTCTGAGATAAAGGGGGAAAATATAAACCTCAGCCGGCTGGCACTAGCCACCGATGGCATCGGACCACGCCAGCTTATCCGCGATGGCTATATGGAATTCGTGGTGCAAAAGGCAATCAACCTCGGCTTCAACCCCATTCTGGCAATACAGATGGCAACGATAAACATCGCCCAGCGCTTTGCCCTGGATGACATTATCGGCGGGATTGCCCCGGGCAGATTGGCTGATATTGTTATCATCCCCAACCTCAACAACATCCGGGCGGAATATGTTATCAGTAACGGGCAGGTTGTGGCTGAGGATGGCAAGTTGGTTGTTCCACCAAGAAAGCATAATTACCCCAAACCCTGCCAGAACAGCATACATCTGACCAGGAAATTTGACGCTGGCGATTTTGTCATCCCCGCCGAAGGCAGCCGCCGCCAGGTCAGGGTGATAGACCAGGTTACCCCTCTCGTCACCAGGGAAGGTTTTATAGATATGCCGGTGTCAGATGGCGAGCTCAAGCCCGATACCAGCAAGGATATATTAAAGGTGGCGGCTATTGAACGGGTCTACGGCACCGGCAAAAAGTTCACCGGCTTAATCAGGGGGATTGGACTCAAGTCTGGGGCGATTGCCACCACTTCCGTCTGGGACTGTGGCAGTATTATGCTCGTCGGTGCCAGTGAAACCGATATGGCACAGGCAGTAAACCGGCTCAAGGAATTAGGCGGGGGCACCGTGGTCTGCGCCGGCAATAGAATACTGGCTGAGATGGCGCTTCCGATAGGGGGAGGAATCTCGACTGAACCAATGGAGGTTCTAGCCAGCAAACAAAATGAGCTACAGAAGGCAGTAGCTAGTCTGGGCTGCAATCTGCCTGATATTCTTCTTACCATGGCTATCCTCCCCACCCCGGCGATACCATTCCTCCGCATCTGCGAATCCGGACTGTTTGACCTGAGACAGAATCGCTTCGTTGACCTAACCGTGGGGTAGATGTATGGGTTGGGACAGGGTTAAAAAAACTAGACAGCAACTCTCCCGAGAGCAAGGGACCATCATCAAAGACTGGGGTGGCAGAATCCCCATTGCCATTGTTTACCCAAACTCCTATTACTTAGGCATGTCCAACCTTGGACTTCATGCCCTCTATCGCCTTTTCAATAGCTATAGTGAGCTTGTTGGCGAGAGGGTCTTCTGGGAAAAAGAAAATACAAAAAACACACCCCCGCTGTCACTGGAGTCGCAACGCCCTCTCTCTGATTTTGCCGTCCTTGCCTTCTCTATCTCCTACGAGCCTGACTACTTTAATGTCGTCCGTATTCTTAAAGCCAGTGGCATACCCCTTTACGCCGCCGAGCGTGATGAGCGACAGCCACTTGTTATCGGCGGTGGTCCGTGCATCACTGCCAATCCCCTGCCCCTCGCCCCCTTCTTTGACTGCTTCTGTATCGGTGAAGCCGAGCCAATAATCCCAGCAATGATGCCGGTGCTATTTAAGAGCCTCGGTGGCAGGCGGGATGAATTATTGAAGGCGCTGGCGGCATTACCCGGCATCTATGTGCCACAATACTACTCGGGAAAGCCCATAGCCCGCCAGTGGACAAAAAACCTGGATACCGTACCCATCACCTCAACCATACTCACCCCGGACACGGAACTGGGCGAGCTTTTTTTAATTGAGGTTGAGCGGGGGTGCAACTGGGGCTGCCGCTTTTGCCTTACCAGTAACACCTTCTCGCCAATGCGCCATCGCTCATTGGATAAACTAATTGCCGAGGCGGAACAAGGGCTTAAATATAGAAAACGCCTTGGTCTGGTCGGGGCGGCCGTCTCCGACCACCCCCAGATAGAGGAGCTTTTATTAAAACTGGGGCAAATGGGGGCGGAGCTTGCCATCAGCTCACTGCGAATGCGACCCCTCTCCCGCATCGTACTAAGAGAATTAGCTAGAGGGGGGACTAGAACCATTGCCCTTGCCCCTGAGGCTGGCTCCCAGCGCCTGCGCCAGGTGATAAAAAAGGGCATCTCCGAGGAGGACATCCTAGAGGCGATGGGAAAAGTGGCGGAGCTGGGGATAAGACAGGTCAAGCTCTACTTCATGATTGGGCTGCCCACAGAAACCGAGGAGGACATAGAAGAGATTATAAAACTGACGTTAAAGTGCAAGGCTATCCTTGATAAGCAACAGGCTGGCTGCCGCCTGGTGCTTAATATCGCTCCCTTTGTCCCCAAGGCAGGCACACCCTTCCAGTGGCTACCGATGACCAAGCCAGCTATTTTAAATCAACGCCTATCATTGCTCAAAAACAGCCTGACGCCAAAGGGAATCAAGCTTAAGTGGGAAAGCCCGATGTGGAGCGAGGTTCAGGGGGTGCTCGCCAGGGGGGATGAAAAACTAGCCGAGGTGCTGGCTAGTATGGATGAAATATCGCTAGCTGGCTGGCGTAGGGCGGCAGAAAAATGCCACCTTGATATTGACTTCTATGCTCATCAAAGATGGGATACAAATCAGAAACTGCCCTGGTCAATAATAGATTCTGGGACTAAACCTGGCTACCTTGAGCTTGGGCTGGAGAGGGCACTGGCGCTAGGAGAGTAGCTCGGTTACAACCTCGTTTATTACTCTGCCATCAGCCCTGCCCTTGAGCTGGGCGATGAGCTTGGGCATAACCTTCCCCTTATCCCCCAGTCCCTGTGCCCCAACCTCGGCAATAACCTTGCGCGCTTCAGTTACAATCTCTTCACGGCTCATCTGCTGAGGCAGATACCCCTGCAGGACAGCCATTTCCGCCTCTTCCTGAGCCACCAGGTCGGGGCGGTTGCCTTGCTTAAAGGCGTCAATACTTTCCTTGCGCTGCCTTATTTCCTTGGCAATAATGCCATAAATATCAGCGTCTTCTAACGCCGCCTGACGAGCTATCTCGGCATTATTAATCGCCGCAATCAACAAGCGGATGGCTGAACGCTTCACCTTATCCCCCTGTCTTAACGCCTGCTTAAGGTCGTCCGCCAGCTTTAATTTTAATCCGCTTCCCTTCTGCTCCATAACTATCTTCTTCTCGGACCTCTAGCACTTCTCGCGGTCTTGCGTCTCTTAGCTGCTTCCTTTCGCTTGCGCTTAATGCTCGGCTTCTCATAGAATTCGCGACGGCGCATCTCGGATAAGATACCAGCCTGTTGCACACTTTTGTTAAAGCGCCGTAGCAAACTCTCAAAGCTCTCATCCCCGCCAGCTTTTACCTCAGCCACATGGCATCCCCTCCTTTAATTGCGGCTTTTGATTATTTTATATGCCCCGTTTACGTCATTACATTCTAGTCAGCTTAAACCTTCGTGTCAACCACAGAGCAACTTCACCCCATCCCCCTGACCCCCTTCCCCTGAGGGGAAGGGGGGAGTAGTTTTAAGAGGGGGGCTTTCGCCCCCCTTTTTTTATTCTTCCCCCTCCCCTTACAAAGGAGAGGGGGATTAAGGGGGAGGGTTACCACATAAAGCGGGCTAATGCTTGACCCTCTTTAATATCTCGCGGGCAGCGACTACCCCAGAAGCTGATGCCTGAATCAGACCACGGCTAATGCCAGCACCATCGCCGATGGCAAAGAGGTTGCTGACCTCAGTCTCCAGGCTGGGGCTAAGCTCGGGTCGGGAGGAGTAGAATTTAACCTCGGTCCCGTAAAGAAGGGTGTGGGGTGAGGCGGCACCCGGAGCTAACTTGTCCATTGTCTGGAGCATCTCCACTATTCCAGTGAGGTAGCGGTAGGGAAGGGCGAAGCTGAGGTCGCCGGGGGCGGCGTCCCTTAAGGTAGGCTGAACCAAACCTTCTTTGATACGCTCCGGGGTTGAGCGCCGACCAGCGGTAAGGTCACCAAAGCGCTGCAATAAAACCCCACCGCTTAAGATATTAGCTAGCCTCGCCAGGTATCTGCCGTAGGCGATAGGCTCATGAAACGGCCTGGTGAAGGTGGTGCTCACCAGCAGGGCAAAGTTGGTGTTTTTGCTCTTACGCTCGGCATAGCTATGACCGTTAACCGTGATTACCGGGTCATAACCACCGGTGGATTCCATGATGACCTCCCCGCCGGGACACATGCAGAAGGTCCTGACCCGGTCACCGAAGCTCTTAGACACAAACTCAAGCTTTGACTCATAGAGGACACTGGTCAAACCCTCCATCACCGAGGCTGGCACCTCAACCCTAACCCCAACATCAATCGGGTTGCTATGCATGGTCAGATTGAGCCGGCTCGCTTCCTTGGCCAGCCAATCAGCCCCCTCCCTGCCCGGAGCTAGAATAAGGTAATGGCAGTTAAAGCTCTCACCAGCCTCAGTCACCACCCCTTTGACCCTGCCCCGCTCAACGATGATGGTGGTAGCCGTTGTCCCAAGCCTGAATTCTATATGCGGGCTAAGGTAGTCCCACATCGCCTTAAGCACCAAGCGGCAATTCTCGGTGCCGAGGTGGCGGATGGGCACCGCCACCAGCTTGAGTCCAGCAAGCTCAGCCTTTGCCCGCAGGGCGTCAATCGCCTGACCAACACCATATAATTTGCTTGGGGCACCAAACCTGAGGTATACCTCATCAACATAGCGGATAAGGGCTTCCGTCTCGCTCTCCCCAAGGTAACTACCGAGCCTGCCGCCAACCGCTGGCGATAGGGTCAGTTTGCCATCACTGAAGGCACCAGCCCCACCCAGACCACAGACAAGGTTGCACAGCGAGCAGGGGGGGCAGGGGCTAGCGGTATCACGGGTCGGGCAACGACGATCATCAATATCCTTCCCCTTTTCTATAAGCATGATATCCAGACCAGCGGCTTGAGATAGCTCCAGGGCAGAAAAGATAGCCGCTGGACCACCGCCAACGATGATAACATCGTATCTTTTAGCCATTTTGCCAACCGTGCCATTGTATAACCAGTAGCTTTAGGCGTCAAGGAATAGTTTTAAATAGTACTTTCGTTTAGCATAAAATAGTACTTTTGACAAGCCGAGGATAATCCGCCAGATACGATTTTTAATAAAATTTTAACACAGTTTTTATGGGTAATTAACCCCATTAGCTTAAAATTGGACTGTAAATAGATTGAAAACAGCTTTGCCTCATTGCTTTCTTGCCATTTGGCAAAATATGTGGTAAAATTAGTCAAATTAACAATTTGCCATTTGACTATTGACATTTGGCAGGGCAGGGCGGAAAATTTATGTCTGAAGAGAGTAGCATCAATCTAGGCGAAGTAATTAGACGGCAGAGGGTTACCATACCGCTGACACTGCAGGAGCTGGCTACCATGTCTGGCGTATCCCCCTCACACCTCGGGCGGATAGAGAGGGGGGAGCGCTATCCTTCAGCCCGCGTTCTGCGGAGGATCGCCAAGCCTCTGGGCTTTGACGAGGATGGGTTATTTACCCTAGCTGGCTATCTATCCCCCCAGCCTTCAGGCGTGGCTGAGGGAAGCCCAGTATATTCTGGGAGCAAGATAGACCCATATGTAGCTGGTATTCTTGCTCGAGAGCCGGTTGATGTGCAGCGTGCCATTATTGCCATCCTTACTGTCATGAAGAATATGGCCCGTAGTGTGAGCGAGCACAGGATAAGTTAGGAAATATAGGCAATGAAAAAGGGTCTTCTGCCAATAGGTATAATAGTAATAACAGTAATACTTATTGCAGGCTTTTTCCCAATCCTGCCAAGTAAGATAGTTATTCAATCCAAGGGGACACTCTCCCTGGAAAACCATATTGCGCTAGCGGCACAGGCTGGCGGTTCCTTCAGTAATGGCGAACCCCTCCCCCAGCAAATTGCACCAATATTAGGCAGAGGAGGTTTGCCCATAGTTTCAGTAACCTATGCCGACCCAGCCAGTGATAGTGCTGCCGCCCTCACCGTTATCTTCCAAGGCATGCCCACCCTCAGCATCCCGAAGTCTGAGTTCTCAATTAAACCCGGTGAGAAGACAATGGCTGATGTTGAGGCACGGCTTAATGCTACCATTCAGAAATTCCTTGAAATACGGGCTCCCCTTGCTTCCTTCCCTGATGATGACCCGGTTAAGCAGGGTGTATTGCTGGATAACGAAAGGGTTGAGCACGTTAGGGTAAAAATTGAGCAACCTAAGGTATC
>Ga0315282_10004168_pt1 | contig 25317 bp, 18 predicted proteins | sample YL17G07_20_MG_FD_203693 | JGI IMG/M metagenome (GOLD analysis project Ga0315282, IMG submission 203693) | Sediment microbial communities from Yellowstone Lake, YNP, Wyoming, USA - YL17G07_20 | ecosystem: Environmental > Aquatic > Freshwater > Lake > Sediment | place: USA: Wyoming | collected... | reverse complement strand
GGATTTGTCTATCATGCGTATGAAAAAGAGATTCCTTCCTCTGCTCAGCATCTTCCTGGGTTTTATCTTGGCAGGAGCGGTACTTTTTCCTCGAGGCGCCACGGAAGAGAGCAGGTTGAATGTCCTGCTCATAACCATCGATACGCTGAGACCGGACCGTTTGAGCTGCTACTCAAGCCCCTATCTTAAGACGCCGAATATCGACAGCCTGGCCGATAAAGGGGTTCTTTTTTTAAGAGCATTCGCGCACACACCCACCACTCTCGCTTCACACACCAATATCCTTTTGGGGGTAACTCCGCTTTATCACGGCGTCAGGGGCAATGCGAATTTCGTCGTCCGCAAAGAGTTTCTGACTCTGGCCGGACATCTGAAGAGCTATGGCTACTCGACCGGAGCGATTGTCGGAGGATATCCTCTGGATTCGGAGTTTGGGCTCACCCAGGGTTTTGACACCTATGACGATGACTTTGCCGGACCGGGTCAGAAAAAGTCTCCCCTCCTGGAGCGGAAGGCTGAGGTGGTTGTGGACAAGGCTCTGAGCTGGCTTAAAGAGCGGCCATCCCCCTGGTTTCTCTGGATTCACTGCTACGACCCGCACGATCCTTACGAACCTCCGGCGCGTTTCAGTGTTCAATACAAAAAGCAACCTTATGACGGAGAAGTGGCTTACGTGGATTTTGCGTTGGGAAAGCTGTTGGCCTATCTCCGAGAATACAAACTTTTCGGCAGCACACTCATCGTTTTGACAGGTGACCACGGCGAATCGTTGGGACAACACGGAGAACTCACCCACGGGTACCTGGCCTACAATACGACTCTCTGGATCCCCCTGATCATCGTTTCCCCGGGCCTGGGTTCCGGTAGGGTTGATCAACACGTCGGCCACATCGACATCTTCCCGACCGTTTGTGACGTTTTGCACGTGGCTAAACCTTTTTTCCTCCAAGGAGCTTCGCTTCTCCCAGCCATGGAAGGGAAATCGTTGCCCCGAAGACCCATTTATTTTGAATCCATGGACCCTTATTATCGGATGGACTGCGCCCCTCTCGAAGGCTTTATCGAGGGCCCGGAGAAATTCACCGAATCTCCCCTGCCCGAGTTCTACTCCTTGGAGACTGATTTTGATGAACTCAAAAACCTCGCCGGACAAAAAGAATTGGCCGGCTATCGCCAAAAACTAGGACAAATGGTCAAGAGCTTGTCCAATCCCAAGGCACTTCAGTCTGAAGGAAGGATCGATCGGGAAGCTCTGGAGAAATTAAAAAGCCTGGGCTATGTCTCGACTTCGAGTCCTCGAGAATCGAGGAAAGAGAATTTTGGACCCGACGACGATGTTAAGGTTTTTCTTCCCTTTTATAACCGGTCCATCGAGGCCTTGGATCTTCAAAAAAAGGGAAAAGGGAACGAGGCAGTTGCTCTCCTCACCAAGCTCCTTGACGAGAGAAAGAGCTTCGGCATCGCTTACTACGATCTCGCTCTTATCTATTATCAAACGGGAAGGCTTCCCGAGGCTATCAATGTTCTCAAGCTCGGGATGGAACGCGTTCCCACGGACTATGCGCTCTTTTTCAATTGTGTCAGCTATCTCGTCGCCGCGGGCCGCTATGATGAAGTCATCGAAACGGTCAAAAGAAGCAAATTCCAAGCCATGGAGACAGATCCAGGAGTCTGGATAAATCTCGGCGTCGCTTTCTCTAAGAAAGGGGATTTGGATAATGCCAGGGCGGCCTACGAAAAGGCCCTCTCTCTGGATGATAAGAACCCAACGGTTTATAACAATTTGGCCACTAATTATTTGCAGCTCTCCCAAAAGACAAGGGACGAGATTCTGCTCACCCGGTGCATCGAGGACTTTAAGAAGGCGATTGAACTCGACGCCTCTTACGCGTCACCCTATAACGGTTTGGGAACCGCCTACACCCTGACCGGCAATCTGGATGGGGCGATCTACTGCTGGGAAAGAGCGCTGCAACTGATGCCCGATTTTGACCAAGCGCTCTATTCATTGGGCTTGGCTTATTACGACAAAGGAGAGCCGTCAAAGGCCCTGGACTATCTGAGCAGATACCAAGAGCGCTACGGTCATCTTCTTCCTCCAGGTGAAAGGAAAAAACTAGAAGATCTCATCCAGAGATGCAGGCAAAAAAGATAGGCGGAGGTTATTGAAAGTCCCGTTTAATCGTCTCCTTCCGCTCACGTCGCCGAACCAGCTTTCCGTTCTCAAAAAACTTGCGCAAAAAGACAACATGAAAAAAGAGTGCTCATCAAAAACGGCTTCCGCGACGCTCTCCAGCAGTGTAAATCAGTATATAAAGGACGCCATCGTCAAAAACAAAATCAAGCCAAAGGAGAGAATTCGCGAAAAAGAAATCGCAGGCCTTTTCAATTATATCGTCCACAGCCAGTATCAGAAGAGATTTTTAAAGCTGCATAAGGAATTGATAGGAGCCATCGAGGCCAAAGACATCCCCCGGCTGAGGCGGGTCATCAAGAATCATTGGGTTACGTTCCCTTAGGAATCGCCAGGCGTTTTCTGCACGGCTTCGCTGAGGAGTCCGCGGGCGAGGCGGATTTTTATTGGCTTAAAACCGTCGCGGGGCTTTTATAATCAAGAAGTTAGAGTTCGCGCTGGAGAGTGGACTTGACAGCCGGGTTGAAAAGGCTATAATAGCGCACAGGTTAACATGAATAGTCACACTGCCTCTCTTCCCCCCGGCAATTCGTACTATTATTTCTTTTATGGGCGTTAAGCGCCCAGAAACACTTATCCCCACTCAAATTCTCCTTTCTCGGTAAGTTCTGTTTGCTTTTCTTCTTATCGCCAAACCCAGGGAGGTCAATGAAACATGGACAATATCAGATTGGCTGGCTTGCAGGAAGAAAAAAGGACCTTCTTCCAGGTGGGGAAGGTCCAAATCGGAAGAGATTTTCTCATCATCGCTGGTCCCTGTAGTGTGGAAAGCGAAGAGCAAACTCTTGAGATCGCTCACGCCGTCAAAGAGGGCGGAGCCGATATGATCCGGGGCGGAGCATTCAAGCCGCGAACGTCTCCCTATAACTTCCAGGGATTAGGACTCAAGGGCCTCAAAATCCTGGAAAAAGCGAAAGAACAGACGGGGCTTCCGGTTGTCTCGGAGGTGCTCGACACCAGGGACGTATCATGGATGTGCGAGTACGTCGACATCCTCCAGATCGGAACACGGAACATGCAGAATTTCTCACTCCTTAAGGAAGTGGGAAAAACCAACACTCCGGTGCTCTTGAAAAGAGGAATGTATTCCACCATCTCGGAATGGCTGAACTGTGCCGAATACATCCTGAACGAGGGCAATTCCAGGGTCATCTTGTGCGAGCGCGGCATCAGAACTTTTGAAAACTATACCCGGAACACGCTGGACCTCAGCGCCGTAGCCGCCCTGGAGGAACTGACCCATCTCCCCGTCATCGTCGATCCCGCCCACGCCACCGGGAAGTCCAGCCTCATCCTGGCGATGAGCCTCGCCGCGGTCGCCGCCGGGGCCGACGGATTGATCCTGGAGGTCCACAATCATCCGGAAGCGGCCCTCAGCGATAAGGACCAGGCGCTGACTCCGGAACAGTTTTGCCAACTGACCAGGAAGGTCCGTGCCCTGCGAGCTTTTATGGAGGATTTGAATTGAGGGAGCTGCGGATCCCCGGTCCTATGGGAATTTCCCGGCTTATTGTCGGTGAGTCTGCTTTGAGATTGGAAAACTATCTGCACCACAACAAGAACGTGATCATCATCGACAAGAAGGTTCGCCGGCTTTACGGGATTCCGCTTTCCTCCGGAAATGTTATCGAGATAGAGGCGAGCGAGGGAGCCAAAACCCTGAAAACGGTCGAGCAGATTTACAGAAAGTTTATCGAGTTTGGGATAGATCGTTCGACATGTATCGTCGGAATCGGGGGCGGAGTCGTCTGCGACATCACCGGCTTTTCTGCCTCGACTTATTTGCGAGGCCTGCCCTTCGGGTTTGTCCCTACGACCCTGCTGGCCCAGGCAGACGCCAGCGTGGGGGGAAAGAACGGAGTCAACCTTGACGACTACAAGAACCTGGTCGGCCTGTTCCGTCAGCCCGATTTTGTTCTGATCGATTTTGCATTCCTGAAGTCACTTCCGAAGACGGAGCTCGCGTGCGGAACGGCGGAGATCACCAAACATGCCCTGATCAAGAGCCAGCCGCTCTTCCACTATCTCGAAAGAGAGTGGAGGGGACTCCTTCGCCTCGAAGACAAGGTGGTCGAGCGAGTCGTTCTCCGGTCGGTCCTCATCAAATCCAAGATCGTACGGGCCGACAGCCTGGAAAAGGGAGAGCGGAGAAAGCTCAATTTTGGCCACACCCTTGGTCACGCTATAGAAAGGGCGGGCGGTTTCCGGCACGGTGAAGCCGTCAGCCTCGGCATGACCTTCGCTTCGCTGATGTCCCTGGCCAGGGGGATGCTCTCGAGAGAAGAAGTCGATCGCGTCCGGGCCCTCCTCGAAAACCTCGAATTGCCGACACGGCTCCCGCCACTCAACCGGAGATCGATCATAGACGCTTTGAGAAAAGATAAGAAGCGCCAAGATGATGACGTTTTCTTCGTTTTGCTCTCCGGCCTGGGAAGGGCGGAAGTCGTAAAAATCTCCAACAAAGAACTGGAGGATAAGGTCAATGATTTGTGTCAGTCTCGCTGAATCGTCCGTCACGGAATGCCTCCGGGCCCTGAAGGGCATCGAATTCGCAGAGATTCGGATAGACAAAATGTCCCTAGACGTCAACGATCTAAAGAAAATCTTTTCCTCTCATCCCCGTCTCATCGCCACCTGCCGTCCCGGCGTCATGGCTGAGGCCACGAGAATTTCCCTCTTAAAGGAAGCCATCGGAGCGGGAGCGGCTTACATTGATATCGAAGTCGAAACAAGTGACGCCTCCAAAAGAGAGATTGTCCAAGCAGCTCGAAACAAAGGCTGTCGGGTGATTATCTCCTACCACAACCTCATCAAGGCGCCCGCGCGAGCCGAGCTCGGATACATTGTCGACTGGTGCTTCGAATCGGGCGCCGATATCGCCAAGGTTGCGTGCCTCATTCGCACCGAAAAAGAAAACGCCCGGCTGCTCGGGCTTCTCGACCAGGAACGGCCCCTGGTCGTGGTCGGGCTTGGAACCCTGGGAAAGATTACACGGCTGGCTGGTCCGTTGCTCGGAAGTCCTTTCACCTACGCTTCCCTTGAAGCCGGAAAGGAGACGGCCGACGGTCAAATCGATAAAGACACGCTCGAGGAATTTTATCGGATCCTGAAATATGACTGAGACGAAGCTCTTGGGAGTCATCGGAAACCCGGTTTATCACAGCCGCAGCCCCGTCATCTTTGAAAATGTTTTTCGTGAACTGGGGATCGACGCTCTTTACCTCCGTCTTTCGGCGGAAACCGCCAAGGAGGCAATGGAGATTGTCAGCGCGATGCAGCTATCCGGATTCAATGTCACTTCCCCCTTTAAAAATGGCCTCGTGCCTCTTCTGGATTCCGTCGACGAGCCGGCCGCAGCCATCGGGGCGGTCAACTGTGTGGTCTCTCAAGACACAAAGTACAGTGGCCGCAACACAGACTTCCTGGGGGCGGTCGAGGCACTCGAGGGAAATGGCATCAGGCTCCGAAACAAGCAGGTGACCATTCTGGGCGCGGGCGGAGCTGCCCGGGCCGCGGCTTACGGCTTAAAGCTCGCGGGCGCGAAAAAGGTGATATTGATCAATCGAACTTTGGAGAAGGCCCGGATAGCCGCCCGGCGCCTCGGCTGTGATTATGCTCCGCTCGAGGAGGCCGCCAGGCTTCTCGGGGAGAGTGATATTCTGATCTCGTGTATCTCGTCCGGCCGGAGTGTTATCAATCCCGACCATTTGAGAGAAGGGCTGGTCGTAATGGATGCCAATTATCGACACTCTGAGCTTGCCCGGACTGCTGGAGAAAAGGGATGTGTGGTCATCGACGGCCTGGAGTGGCTTCTTTGTCAGGCCTTTCATTCGCTCCGCTGCTTTATCGGCCGAGAGGTCACCCCAGCCCTGCGAGGGAAAGTTGGGGACGCCGTCAGGGGCGCAGGAGACTCCCGGAAGACGAACATCGCCCTCGTCGGATTCATGGGCTCCGGCAAGACGGCGGTCGGGAGGTTGCTGGCCAAAAAATGGGGCTCGGAATTCGTCGATACGGACGAGGTCGTCGGCGAAAATCACCGGATGACCGTTTCAGAAATCTTCGAGCACAAGGGAGAGGCTTTTTTCAGGGCGGAAGAAAAATCGGTCGTCAAGACGCTTCTTCCTCGTGCCGAGCACGCAGTCTTTTCTTTGGGAGGAGGAGCAATCCTGGATGAAGACAATCGAAGATTGATCAGTCAGAATTGTCATTCGGTCTGGTTGTGGACGTCCGCTTCTACGGCCCTCAAGAGGACTGCATCCTTTAGCCGCCCTCTCCTGCAGGGCCCCGACGCAAAGAAGAGAGCAGAAGCCCTTTTGGAAAGCCGCCTCCAGTTTTATGCCAAAGTCTCAGATCTCGTCTTGAGTACGGAATCCGGAAGCAGTGAGGAAATCGCGAGGAGAATCCTGCATGAAATGGATTAGGCCATCCCGAATATCAGGGTCACTTTCCGCCCCACCCTCGAAGAGCATGACGATCCGGGGTATCGCGGCGGCGCTCTTGGCCAAAGGTGAGTCCAGCCTTATCAATCCCTCATGGTGCGATGACGCTTGCGCCGGCATTTCCGTAGCCGAAGCGCTGGGCGCCCAGATCGAAAGGGAGAGTCATCGTCTTCTTGTGACCGGCGGAGGGCCCCTCCGCGAGACAAGCCTGGATTGTCATGAATCAGGCCTGTGCATTCGCATGTTCGTGCCGATCGCGGCCCTACGCCCCGAGAGGATTGTTCTCACCGGAACTGGATCCCTGATCTCGCGACCCATGGGAATGGCCGAAGCTCCCCTCCATCAACTGGGCGTCGAATGTCAGACGAACGCCGGTCTCGCTCTTGTCGTCGTCAGAGGGCCCCTCCGGTCGGGAAAGGCGACTATTGATGGGTCTGTGAGCTCCCAATTTTTGAGCGGCCTCCTCTTTGCCCTGCCTCTCTGTGATGGTGACAGCGAACTCAATGTTCGGAGTCTCAAAAGCAGGCCTTACGTGTCTTTGACCCTGGCCGTGATGCGACAATTCGGCGTTTCCGTGGCCGCAGAACAAGGCTTTGAGCGCATTTTCGTCAAGGGCGGTCAGCTTTACAGGCCGTGCTCCCTTCAGGTTGAAGGCGATTGGTCCGGAGCAGCCTTTCTTTTCGTGGCCGGAGCGCTGGGCGGAAAAGTGGTCGTCCGGAACTTACAGATCCAATCGCTCCAGGCCGATAAAAACATCCTCCAGGCATTGCATTCGACAGGGGCCAGGATCTCCAAAGCAGAGGATTCTATTTCTGTGATGAAGGATGGGTTGAGAGCTTTCGCCTTCGACGCCACGGAATGTCCCGACCTCTTCCCTGCCCTGGTCGCGCTGGCTTGTCATTGCGATGGGAGAAGCACAATTTCCGGCCTGGACCGGTTGAGACACAAGGAAAGCGACAGGGCCCAGGCGTTGTTGTCTGAATTCATCAAGATCGGGGCAAGGATAAGCATTTCCGGCAATCATTTTGAAATCGAGGGAGGACGGCTGAAGGGCGGCTTTATCGACGCTCACAATGATCACCGCATCGCCATGGCCGGAGCTGTCGCCGCATTGAACTCAAACGAAGGGGTCGTCATCTCCGGTTGGGAGTGCGTCTCCAAATCTTATCCCGGCTTCTTCTCGGACCTGGAACAGATCAAAGGAGAAAGAGCATGAATAGCTTTGGCAGGCTTTTCAGAATCTCCTTGTATGGAGAATCTCATGGAGGGGAGTTGGGGGTTGTCGTAGACGGCTGCCCGGCGGGTATCCCTCTCTCGCTTGCGGACTTCGCTCCCGACCTGGAGAAAAGGAAGGCGGGAACCCCTGGAACAACAGCCAGGAGGGAACCGGATGAACCGATGATCAAGAGCGGCCTTTTTAACCTCAGGACTTCGGGCGCACCCATTCTCATCTCCTTCAATAACAGAGATATTGAATCCGATGACTATGTCGCCCTCCGGGATACGCCCCGCCCCGGCCACGCGGATTTTGTCGCCCGCTCCAAGTTCGGAGGCTTCAACGACCCTCGCGGCGGGGGACACTTTTCGGGGAGGTTGAGCCTCGTCATAGTCACCGCGGGCGTCATCGCCAAGAAGCTCTTATCCCCAGTGACAGTCAACGCCGGACTCATCGAGGCAGGCGGGAGCACAGAAATTGATAACGTGATTCAGGCCGCGCTCCGACAGGGTGATTCCGTCGGCGGCATTGTGGAATGCCGGATCGCGAGGCTTCCGGTCGGGCTGGGAGAGCCATTTTTTGATTCGGTTGAATCTCTCATCAGCCACATCGTTTTCGCCATACCCGGCGTCAAGGGCATCGAATTCGGCTCGGGATTTGCCTGTGCCAAAATGAGAGGGAGTCAATGCAATGACGCTCTGGTCAACAAGGACGGGAAAACCAGAAGCAACCACGCCGGCGGAATCAATGGAGGAATCAGCAACGGCAACAATGTCGTCTTCAGGGTTGCCGTGAAACCCCCGTCGAGCATCAAGAAAGAGCAGGACACGATCAACTTGAGAAACAACAGGCCCGCCAAAATCTCGGTCGGGGGCCGCCACGATGCCTGCATCGCCTTGAGAATGCCGGTGATCATTGAGGCCGCCGCGGCCATCGTGATGGCTGATCTCATGCTGATCGAGCAAAGAATTCCAAGAATCACGGAGGAAGAGAATGAACCTGGCTGAGATCCGAAAGGACATCGATCACCTCGACCATGAAATCTTGAGGCTTCTCAGTGAAAGACTGGAGCTTGGGCTCCGGGCGAGAAAATTCAAGGACACGATCTATGATCCCGATCGAGAGGAACAGATTCGGAGGCGGCTCAGCCGAATCTCACGGGCCTATCCTCTCATCCAGCCCGAGTTCTTGGAGCGGCTCTTTGCCACCATCTTGGAAGGAAGTCGGAAAATCCAAGAAGCCGAAAGGACGCTGATCGGATTTCAGGGCGAGCACGGGGCCTTCGGCGAAGAAGCGGCCAGGTACTATGATCCCGGGCTCGCGGCCATCCCCTGCCCCGATTTCGTCGACGTGTTCGAGGGGGTGGAGCGGGAGAGTCTCGATCTGGGGATCGTTCCGGTCGAAAACTCCTTGGGAGGGGCCATCACCGAAGTCAATGAACTCCTGATCAAAAGCGACCTCAAGGTGATAGGCGCTCTCAGGCTCCGCATCAGCCACTGCCTTTTGGGATACCCCGAATCCGATTACCGGGAGATAAGGACGGTCTATTCCCATCCCCAGGCCCTCGCTCAATGCCGAAATTTCATCGATCGACACCGGCTCGAAGCCAAGCCTTTTTATGATACGGCGGGCGCGGCAAAAATGATGGCCGAGAATAAGCCCAGGTTGGCCGCGGCCATAGCGAGCCGGCTGTGCGCGGAACTCTTCGACCTCGAACTCATCAAAGAGAACATTCAAGATCATGAAGACAATTTCACCCGGTTCCTGATCCTGGCCAAAAAGGGACACGAACGAGACGCCGAAAAATGCTCGATCGTCTTTTCCACACCCCACCGGGCGGGGACGCTGTTCTCCGTCCTCAAGATATTCGCCGAAGAGAAAATCAACCTGACCCGCATCGAATCCCTTCCCTGCCGGGAAGACCCCGGCAACTCCGTCTTCTTCCTCGATTTTCTGGGCGCGAATTTAGGACCGAAGATGGAGCAGATTCTTGAAAAAGTCAAGGCCGAGACGGCCACATTCAAATGCCTTGGCTGCTACAAAGAGGAGGTGTTTGGATGAGAATCGCAATTCTCGGACTGGGGCATATGGGGACGTGGCTGGCGAAAACGCTCTCTCCGGATCATGAGCTGTGCGTCTATGACAAAGATAAGCGCCGGCTGGCCGGGTTCGGCGATGTAAGAACGCTCGACGACTACTCGGGACTTGAGCCGTTCAAACCTGATTTGCTCATCAATTCCGTCAGTCTCCAAAACACCCTCGGGGCCTTTGAGGCCGCCTTGCCTCACCTGACCCCTGATTGCATCATCGCCGATGTCGCCTCGGTCAAAGGAACGATCCCCGAGTTTTACAGGGGAAAAACTTTTCGTTTTGCCTCAGTCCATCCCATGTTCGGACCCACGTTCGCCAATGTCGAGCGCTTGGAAAACGAGAATGTCATTATCATCCGGGAATCTGACGAAGCGGGGGCGGAATTTTTCCGAACGCTCTTCGGCCGGCTCGGCCTGAATATCTTCGAGTACTCTTTCGACGAGCACGACCGGATGATCGCCTATTCTCTCACTCTCCCTTTTGCCTCGACGATTGTCTTTTCGGCCTGCATGAACAACACTGCGGTTCCCGGCACCACCTTCAAGAAGCACCTCGAAATAGCACGGGGACTTCTCTCGGAAGATGATTTTCTCCTGAGCGAGGTTCTTTTCAACCCTTATTCCCTCCCGGAGCTGGAGAAAGTGACGGGGCGCCTGGATTTCCTCAAGCATGTCATCAGGCAAAGAGATTCCGAGGAGGCGGTGAAGTTCTTTGACCGTTTGAGAAAGAATATTCAATAGGCGGGGGGGCCGCTCTCAAAAAGCGAGCTTGATCCCGGCCGTGGCCCTCAAACCGCCGGCCTGAATGGTGAACTCGGTTTCTCCGGCCTTGATCTTGGCTTGGCCGGAGGAATAGCGGGCATTCAGGTTGATGCCGATGTTGCTCTTCACCATGAAATCCAACCCGGCGCCCCCGTTGAACCCGAAGCAGCTCTTGGAGTAACTCGCATACTCGGGCGTAACATTGAGGTCCAGATAGGGATAGCCGGATTCGCTCCAGTTGATAACCTTGAGGTTTTCAATCTTGACGCCCATGAAATAAGTGCCTCCGGCCATGAAATAGAGGTTGAATTTCTGGGTCAGCTGCAGATAGTAAAGAAAGTCCAGGTTGAGCTCCGAGGCGGAATATTTCAGGTCGGTTTTGTCCCACGCTTTGGTCCGAGGGAATTCGAAATAAAAGGGGTGCGGGAACGAGGAGGTGAAGGTTCCTTTCGTTTTCCCCGAGGCCGGAACAAACGAGAGCTCGGCGCCCATGCTCGGGGTGAACATGAAGCCGACGCCGATATCAAACGCGGCTCCAGAGGCGTTGGTCGAGTATTTTTCGGTCACCTGGCCGTTTTCCTGATAAACCGAGAAAGACCAGCTGTTGTCGTAGCCGAAGGATTTGCTTCCGTATCCCCCGCCCACGCGGATGAAGAACTTTTTCCGCGGCGACCCGGATTCCGCCTCGGCCTTCTTGGCGGCCAATTCTTTTTGAGCTTGCGGCTTCACCGCGGCCGTCGGCTTTTCGGGCGGAGAAGGTTTCTCTTTTTGGGCCTCGCCGGTTTTGGGAACGATCGCCTGATCCTCAAGTTCCTTGACAACGCTGTTGTGGAGGTAGCCGGAAAGAACGCTCCCGTTTGGGTCGGGCGGAAGCTGGACCAAATACCAGCCGGAGATCTTCTTTTGGACCTCGAAGATTTGTCCCAGTTGCGCCGTGCCGATGACGGAGCTGTCCAGAGCCGGCCTGAGCCGGACATTGGCCGCTTTGACTTTGATCACGACCTTAAGGTTGGCGGCAGAGGCAGCCAGGCCGAAAAGAGACAGAGCGACTATACACGAAAGAAAGATTTTTTTGAAACCAGAATTCGCACTCATTTCGTATCTCCTCATCGCGGCTCAATGGACCCCGACGGCGTCCCAAGCCTGAGCCACGCGCTGGGCCTCGGTGCCGCCCGAGCCATAAAGATCAACGGCCGCCTGATAGGTTGCCGACCGGGCCGACCGGAACGTCGCCGAGGGATGGAGGTAATAAACCCAGCCCCTGTAGGCGATCTTTTCCGCTTTGCTCAGGCCGATGCCCTCGACGGTCATATGGGAGGTTTTGTTCGTCCCTCCGTGGGCCAGAAGATAATACCAGTGCGAAGGGATGGTGGAGTTAAGATGAACTCCCCCATAATCGCCGCCGGAGTTTCCCGGCAGGATGTATCTCTTCGAATAGTGGTCGGGATACCGGTAGGGTTCGCCTTCCCAGATGAGGACGCTCGAAGGATCCGAGAGGTCTCGCCCTGCCTTGAAGTTCTTCTCGATGTCCTCACCCTCCCACCAGTCCGCCCGGAGATAACCGTGCCCCTCCGGTTGATGGTAAAACTCGCAGCTCACGCCCATGATGTCGGAAAACCCTTCATTCAGGGCTCCGGATTCGAATGAGTAAATCAGCTTCGAGGTGTAGTCCGTGACGCCGTGGGTGAACTCATGGGCCACGATATCCAAGGCCGCCGAGAATGAGAAATTGGTGTTTGGATTGCCGTCCCCGAAATAGAGCCACTTTGTGTTCGGGCTAAAAAAAGCGTTCTCGTAGTTCACGCCTAGGTGAACCGTGATCACCAGCTGCATGTTGGCATCGTTCATTCCCTTGCGGCCGTGGACGAGATAGTAATAGTCGTAGATCCAGCCGAGATAGGTATGAGCGTCAACCATGGTGGGATCGTCGGTCCAGACGTTGTCCGTGTCATAGAGATAAGAGGAGCGCGACGTGTCCTCGGAGTAGTTAGAGGTCCCGGTCACGATCTTGGACGGCCTCATGAGATCAATCGCGTAATAGACGTTGTCCGCAAAGTCCGTGCTCATTTTTTTCTCGTCGCCGTGGGTTCCGGTGCCCAGTCCGATGGCCGCCTCTTCCTTTTGCATGTTGTCGTATTGAAAAATGATCTTCCCCGAGCCCGCGTCGACAAAAGAGACCATCAAGGAATCAAAGCGCCCGAGGACGGTTTTATAAGACAAAGCGTATCCCTTCCCCAGGGGGAAGATCGCGAGCTCCGGCTTTCCTTTGAGGACATAGCCGGGTTGGAGGCTTTGCTCGGATATCCGGACGGCATCCTCCTTGGAGATCGCGGGAGATGTACCGATTTGAATATCGTCATAATGCTTTCCATTGATGAGGTAGACCTCGCCGTCCTTGGTATGCCGCAGAAGTTGGGCCCCCCAGACTTTGATATCCTTGTAGTACACATCATACCGTTCATGAGTGTAGGCTCCGAGTTGATCCGGCTGAATCGAGGCCAATCTGAGGTTGCCTCTGGAAATCTCCCGGTCCATGAACAGGCTCATGGCCTTCGCCCTTTCCGGCCGGGTCGTGAAAAGCGTTTTCCCCTGCTCTGACGAAACCGCTTCGCCCCAGCCGGGCAGAGGGCGATCCTGGCCGGAATTCAACACAAAGGAACTGGCCGCCAGGGCCAGAACCCCGAGAATGATCCACTTCCTGACCGACGTTTTCATGACTGCCTCCAAGCTCGAAGATCGAGAAAAGACTTGCTCCTCTATTAATATTCAGGAAGGGAGAATCGTCAATCGCTCTTAAAGGTGAAAAGTGAGGTGATAAAACGTGGCCCCGCATCACCCATAGGGGTCATCCCTGATGTGCTTCTTGGAGGTTGGCTGATAAGATGTTTCGGAAGAACGCTCCCCGATGGGGGCAGGGATGAATTTGTGTCGCTTTTGTGGCTTTTTGGATATGATATCTCCTCGTGGTGAGGTCTAAAAGATGAAAACCGAACCGGATGTCCTTATCGTCGGCGGCGGCGCCATCGGCATTTGTTCGGCCTATTATCTGGCGGAACAGGGAGCCTCTGTTTCCTTGGTCGAGATGAACGAGGTCGCCTCCGGATGCTCCCAAGCAAACGCCGGCCTGATTGTGCCGAGCTACATCATCCCGCTGGCTTCCCCGGGAGTCTTGAGTCAGGGGCTTAAATGGATGCTGAAATCCGATAGTCCCTTTTATATAAAGCCGCGCTTTGACCTTTCTCTCATTCAGTGGTTGTGGCGTTTTCGAAGAGCCTGCGGATCGCGGCGGATGCCCGGAGCGATGCAGGCCCTGCGCGAGCTCAGTTCCGCGAGTTCGGGCTTGTTCCAAGATCTGATTGCGAAAGAGTCTCTAGCCTGCGAATACCGGCGCAGGGGCTGGTTGATGGTCTATAAGACGGACACAGGCCTTAATAAAGCCCGGAAAGAAGCGCGTCTGCTGGAACACTACAACGTCGAGACGAGGCTTCTGAGCACAGACGAAACGATAGCCATGGAGCCGATGCTCAAACCTGATATCTCGGGCGGCGTCTTCTATCCGGAGGACAGCCACCTCGACCCGGCAAAGTTCGTTCGCGCTGTCGCAGACACTCTGTCCAAGAAAGGGGTTGAAATCCATGAGCACACGGAGGCGATCGAGTTCGAAAATTCTCGCAAATCTATCGAGGCTGTGCGGACGACGGCGGGAGTTTTTCGGCCAAAACAAGTTCTCTTGGCCGCGGGTTCTTGGTCTCCTGCTCTGGGGAGAAAGCTGGGTTTGAGCCTGGCCTTGCAGCCGGGAAAAGGCTACAGTGTTTCCATCAAAAAACCTGACCCTTGTCCCAGGATTCCGCTCTATCTCAGCGAGACCAAGGTTGCGGTGACCACTTTGGATGATACCCTCCGGTTTGGAGGAACCCTCGAGTTTGTCGGGATGGACTTCCGCCTGAACGAGCGTCGTGTGAATGCCATCAAGCACGCAGCCGGCGAATATTTGGCGAGGATGGAAAGTCTCGAGAGCGGCGAAATATGGTCCGGCTTGAGGCCCTGCAGTCCGGATGGTTTGCCCCTGATAGGCCGCAGCCGGGAGTTCGGAAATCTTATGGTGGCCACCGGACACGGCATGCTGGGAATCTCGCTGGCTCCGATCACAGGCAAGTTGATCAGCCAACTGGCCGGTGGACTAACTCCAGATATTGGCCTCACGCCCCTATCTTTGGCCAGATTTGGGTGTTGATATCACGGGGCGCAACCGTGCCCGAAACTCCGACGCTCACTTATCGCGCCCCGCCGAAACAACAGGGACAATTACATGCGAGGGCCAGCGGCGGCTGTGATAGACTGTCTGCTCGGCCACCACTCCGTGTTCTTCCTTGCCGATCGGCCCTCCCGTGTTCAGGTTTACATCAAACTTAGGGAAAGCGCTGGAGGAGATTTCAAGGCGCAGGCAATGGCCTGGTTTGAGCTGGATGCAGGTCGCCCAGCAGTCGATCTCGTACTCAGATACCTCCCCAGGTTTGAGCAAATGCTCTTTCTCCAGACTCCTCCTGAAACGTGCCCGGATAATGCCGTCGTTGAGCCGCTGGGCGTAGCCGTCGGGATGGACGTCGAGGATCTTGGCCGTCCAATCGGTATCGCGTGCGGTGGAGGCGGCATAGAGTTTAACCCGCAGTGGGCCGCAGGCTTGGACGGCTTCAGTGAAAGGAAGGCTCGTGTAGACAAGGACATCGTCTCGCCTCTCAACGGGACGGTAATCGTCCGGCCCGCCGATCTGCTGGAAATCGGGCTCAGTGATAAAAGGGACGGGGTCTTTTGGATCATAAAGATATTTGTCCGGAGGCTCCTGCCCAGGCTCCTCGAGTGTGAGTATCCCATCCCCGAACAGGCTGTTCGCCCTCCCGCGGCCGTGGAGAAAGTATTTTATATATCTGGTCCGGGCGGGAGGCCATTCCTTCTCCTCGACCCACTTGTTCTCTCCCATAAGAAATACCCTGACAGGGGCTTCTTCCATGATCCCAAGGGCCGTCTCTTTCAGCCAGCCATCGAACCAGCGTTGCTGGACGGCGTCCAGGTCGATGAGCGCCTGGGGACCGAAATCGATCGCGCCCAGACGGGAGCTCGCGTTGACCGCATGCCCCCAGGGTCCGATCAAGAGCCGCTGGAGTTTTCGGACTTCCGGATCCCTGGCCCCGGTCGTGAGATTCACGAAGTTCTCGGTCGTTCCCACCAGGACATCGTCGTACCAGCCGCTGACGTGCAGGATCGGGACATCCGTTTCCAAGATTTTTTCTTGATAGGAGAGTTGTCGCCAATAATCATCAAATCCTGGGTGCTCAATCCAGTCCCTCCAGGCCGCGATGGTTCTCCCCAAGCATCTATCCATGTCAAAGAGGGGAAGATGGCGATAAACGCGCCAAAGATCAAACTGGGAGATATCCTGCATCGTCTTGCCGGATACCGCCGCGAGCCAGGAGATGGCCGTTATGGAATAGGCGCCAAATTGAAGCGGGAAGTTGAGATGAGGATCCGGCGGCGTTGCGGTCATGATCAACGCTTTTAGGTAGGGATTGCCAAGCCCGGCCACATAGGCCTGGGTCCAGCCGAGATAGGAGCTTCCCATCATGCCGATTTTTCCGTTGGACCAGGGCTGAGTGCCGCACCAGCTCAGAGTGTCATAGCCATCGGCGGCTTCATGCGCCAGGGGATAGAATTCGCCGTCTGAATCTCCTCGGCCGCGGACATCCTGGACGACAAAAACGTATCCCCGCGCCGCCCAACGTTTTCCCAGTATTGCGTAGCCAGCGGTCCCGTTATCATATGGGGTCCGGATAAGGATGACCGGGTACCGCGCTTCGGCGTCCGGCCGATAGATGTCCGCCGAAAGCTTGACTCCATCCCGCATCGGAATTTTCACATCATATTCAAATGCCATCTGGCACGGAGGCGGAGACGTCGCGAAACAGGAGAGGGCAAGACCCGAGACCAGGACCCAAAACATGATCACTCGCTTCATCGTGGTTTCTCCATTTGCGGCCGGCCCCAAAAAGTCTGGAGGACCGTCTCAGATGGCCCCTGAGTGGCCAGACTCACCAGGACGTAGACGGCGGTGGAAATCAAAACGGAAATAAGTGTGGGATGGGCATCGCCAATCCTCAAAGATGGTACGGCCGTATTGCTGAGAATGTAGACGAGCATTCCGGAACAGATCGAAGCCATGGCTCCCCATTTGTTTCCTCTTTTCCAGAACATCCCCAGCAGGAGGGAGCCGAAAGTCGCCGACTCCAGACCTCCCACCGAAAACAAAATAATCCACTGGATGAGAGCGGGCTGAAAGAGCGCCAAGATGATCGAGAGAGAAATGCATCCGGTCATCGTCAGACGTGAAACCAATTTTGCTTTTTCCGGGGAGAAATCGGCCCTGAATTCGGCCAGGAGGTTCTTGGCGATGCTGGAGGTGATGATGATAGCCATGGCCGCCACCGTGGTTTGGATCCCCGCCACCACACCGGCAAGGATGATCCCTCCCAGGAACGGGGGGAGGACATGCATGGCCAGCCAGGGGCCGATTTCATCGGCGATGGTCAGGCCCGGATTGATGGCCCTGCCCAAGGCACCCGACAGGCAAAGGCATACGTTCCAGATCAGGAGCAGAATGCCCCCGATCCAAATCCCCCTTTTCAGGGCTTTCGTATTCTTGTAGACAAGCGAGCCAAGAAGAGCGTGCGGCATTCCGACAATGAAAAAGCCCATCATGGAGGCAAGCGAAAGCGCGAAAAGTGGAGAAAATGCGCCGCCGCTGGTGGGAGAAAGAAGGTTTATGTCCTGCTTGGCCAAAATCTGGGTCGCCTTCTGGAATCCGCCCGCAACACGGACCGTTCCGAGAAATAAAAGCAGGCAGCCAAGCGTGATGATCACGCCCTGGACCACCGTGGCGATGGCGTTTCCCCGCATGCCGCCCAAAACGCAGTAGATAAGGACGACGAACGCTCCCAGGGCGAGCGATGGGAAATAGCTCAATCCCGTCATCTGCGCCGTGACCCGCGCTGCGCCCACGAATTGCGCCGCCATGTAGGGAAGCAAAAAGAATGTGACCAGGGCCGCGAGCAAAACGACAACCGCCCGGCTCTCATAACGGGCCTTGAAGAGGTCGAGGTACGTCGTCGCCCCGACTCTTCGGGCAACGATCCCGACGCCGATTCCCACCGAGGCGAGCAGGAGAAGATTGATGAAGATGTTGAAATTGTTGAAGTACATCCAGGAAAAACCGTATTTGTAGGTCATCCCGGGACCGGCGATAAAAGTTCCGGCGCTTGAGAGTCCCGCGGCGATGATGAGCGCCACGATGAACCCGCCCAGCCCCCGTCCGGCCGCGTAGAATTCTTCTTCGTACTTGGAGATGGGAATTCGCTCGACGAGTTTATACGACCAGAGGCCCAGAGCACCCAGGAGAGCGGTATAAATAAAAAAGGAGACGGCCGCGCCGTTCATTCTTCTTTCCCGGATTCCGGTTTGTCATTGTCACGCAAAGAGATGTCGGGAATGAATCTCTCGATAACAAAAACGAGGGCGGCGACGAACAAAGCCGGGACGATGAGGTTCCCGACGGCCACCCAGCGCGGCAGTCCCCAGAGGCGAGGTTCGTTGCCCAGCAGATAAGACGAAAGCATGATCACGAGGAGGAAGATCGCGTAGAACCCCCAGGCGACGGCCAGGGCTCTCCGGCAGATTTTCATCCGCGGGTCGAGATCGATTTTGATCGAGGTGACGGCTTTTTTCGGCATGCTGACCGAAATATTATCAAGGTTGATCCAAAATATCCAGCCTCGGTGCACGGCCGGATGTTCTCTGAAATCGCCTCTGCTATTTTTTCCCTTCTCCCTTGAGCCCATCGACCCGCTGTTTGATGTCCGGCTGATTGGGGTTCAGTTTCAGGGACCTCTCGAAGGCTTTAAGGGCTTCCCCAGGATCGTTAATTCTCAGGTAGCAGAATCCGATGGTATTGATGATGTCGATGACTTCTCCACCCACCATCAGGGCTTTTTTGAGATGATCAATCGCGTTCCTGTAATCTCCAAGGGCATAATAGGATTTCCCCAGTAACTCGATAATTTTGAATTCCTGAATCTCTTTTAACGGGCCTAAGACATCGATGACTTTTGCATAATCGCCTTTCCCGAAATAAGCCCGGGCTAAAGGCTCCGCCATTTCTTTATGTGGGTTTGTCCTGTCATAACACGCCTCTATCTCCTGTATGGCTCGATCATATTCCTTTAAGCCTAGATACTGGAAGGCCCGAATCATATTAAAATAGGGATGGACGAGCGGAGGATAGACTCTCCTGAAGCTCCACGGCCTCAGACCAAAAGCAAGCTGGGACACAGAAAATTCTTGGCTCTGTTTCATGACCTCGGTGCCTGAGTTATCTGTCACAGACACCGTAATCTTAAGGTAACCAGGCGAATAGTTCTCGAGTCGGAATTTCTTGAGAAAGAAGGTCTGGGACCCTATGAGTTCCTCATTCTTGGCTAATACTTCATGTTCACGGCTTAAATCCACGTGAAGAACCCAGCCCTTAGTCTCCGCGGGGGGATTGTAGACCTCAAAATAGGTCAACACTTCATCCGATTTGGTATAAACTCGCTGGGTGTTGGGATACAGTTGCCGACCATGGAAAAGAAAAGCCAGGGTTTCGGGCTTGGGCGATATCTCCTCTTCTCTGAACAAGAATAGGATCGGGCTAAGCGATGGAGCCCCGGAAGACGGGGATATGACAGACTCTTCCAGGCTGGAGAATTCTTTGGAATTGGTGTTTCGCAGAAGGAAATCAATTTGATATCTGCCTTGGACCAGCGGGATGACATCGCCGATAGCCGTGAGCTTCCTCTCCATTTTCTTAAACTCCTCCGGGCTCATCGCCAATTGAACATCTTTTTCTTCCTGATGGATGGTCTCCCCGGCAAGGGATGAGATTTTGGCATTGAGCTTAAGGGACGCGAACACCTTGTCGTCATACTGGCTCATGCTCAAACGGTGGGGTTCGATGATGGCGTGAAGGTAGTTCTGGTTATTCTCCTGGTGAACAAAAAGCACATGATCGCACGGCACATAATCGACAGAGTAATCCGTTGTCACGATCTCTTTATGCCTGGAAAAGGCCTCCGCCCACTCGGACTTGACTTTTTTCTCCGGCAATCTCTGGATATCGTTGATAAGGATGTCCGATGAAAGAGAGGATGTCTGGGCACGGGGATCACCTCCCGTGCCCGGGATCAGGCTTAAGGACGCTTCGGCCAGCTCGGCAGAGACCTGCTTGATTTTCTGGTAGGCTTCGTACCTGTCAAGCCCCTGGGAATTGCCAGCCGTGAGACGCTGAGGCCCGTCAAAAGAGGGGCTGTACAATTTGTAATCTCCTGTCCCCCCCTCCTGATAAAAGACAACGTAAAACACAGGAGGCAGGCCCAAAGACGTGTCGCCGTAGTACTGCCAGAGCTCGGTAGGGACCAGGTCGGCCGATGTTTCAAAGTACCTCTGGGTATCTGTAGGAGCGCCGAGAATAATATAACACCTTCCCCGATCCGTCTCCCAGCCCAGTTTGACGGTTCCTCGTCCATAATATTCCGTCGCGTACCTCAGTCTTCGGTAGTGCTCATCCCGGAATTCATTGGCCGGAGTTCCGGGAGTAGGGTCTCGTTGAAACCAGAAAGCCTGCATAAAGGCTGTCCGCTCCTTTTCTGATCTCAAATGCAAAAAAACCTCCTTTTCTTTTGGAGTGATGATATAGACGACCTCCTCGTTAAGCCATTTTCTCCACGCATCAGGCAAGTCTTGTTTTGTGTTCTGGCCGGCAAAAGAAAAGAAGTTGATGAAAATAGCAAAAACCAAGATCGTCTTTTTCATGGTCTCTTGTTCATTATATTTAGATTTTCTTTAAAAGTGGACGCATTTTTCAACGGACGGACGCCAGCCGTCTCTAGCGTCCGGATAAGGGCCCAAATCGCCTATTTTTTCAGTTTTCCTGTAACTCCATGACAATCCGTCAGTTAGAATGCCTCGTTAGTCTACGACTCTCGAACCCGGGTCAATAGCTGAAACGGAGACCGACTCTGAAAGACGTAGGAGCAATAACGCCGTAGATTTTACCGTAGGTTGAACCAACCAAGCTCGAGATGAGGGTGGCCTGATCTGAATTGAGAACGTTGAAGATATCCGCCATCAAGCTCAATTTTCCTTTCCCGACATCGAAATGTTTTTGAATCCTGAGGTCGAGCGTTTTAGTGGCTTGAAGCTTGTATTTCCCCGGAGGCGCCAATTTGATGGACTCCATAGCCAGCGTCGAATAGAAAGCAGGGATCGTTGTAGCCGGCGAAATATATTGAGCGTTAAGGCCAAAATCGATATCCCAAGGCAGTAGAACATTAGCCAAGATCTTGATCTGGTGAGGCTGACCATACATGAACCCCATTTCCCCGTAGGCGTTGACAAAATAATTGGGGCTATTAACTGCCCAGAGAGATGAAGTACCCCCTGTGTTCCCTGTTACACGGGTGTATCGGTAAGAGGCTTGCAGCTGCCAGCGGTTGGAGAATCTCTTGTTGAAGATGATTTCAAGTCCTTTCGCGGTCCATTTAAGGTCATCGAGCATGGCTTCGGTCTGTCCTTTCCGGGGATTTGTGATAATATACCCGGTTTCCTCGGGGTTAAGCGGCTCATAGATATCAACGGGGCCCAAATCATCGGAGGTGCCTTCGATCCCGTCAAATCCGGGATTGATAATGGTGACTTTCTGCCATTTACAAGCCTCACTGGCGATCATCGCTAAAAACCGACCGGCTTTTCTATAGAAATAATTGATGCTCAAGGAAGCGTTTCGGAAGAGCTCGCGTTCGAAGCTGCCGCTGATCTCCCGGATATAAGAGTTTTTTAGGTTGGGATCAATTCGATAGCCCCCGCCGCCTGAGATATCATAATAATAAGCCCAACCTGTTCCATCCCAAAGGTATACGGCGTAGGATTGACTCATTCTTTTGTCGGCGGTGCTAATAACGTCCTTGGACATCTTGTCATAGTAAAGCCCATAATGGAACTTGATGACATTTTTTCTGTCCCCCAGTACATCATAGGAAAAACCCACGCGCGGAGAAAGACTATTACCCTTGTAAAGATAACCGGGATCATCAGGAGTCGGGATCTTATACCAGGAGTGATCGTACCGCAGGCCGAGATTCAAGGTCAATCTCCTGGTCACTGACCAGCTGTCCTGGGCAAAGAGAGTGGAAGTGGAGTACCGCTGGTCAGTGTTCATTACCGCGGGCGTTGTCACGACTTTCATAAAAGGATCTCCGAATATGTCAACATACCAGGCTCCTCCCCCTGGCGTGATTTCCTCATAATGAGGCCACGAAGTTATGATCTCCGCTCCGAATTTCAGATCGTGAGAGCCCATTATCAATTTGGGGATATAGTGGGTATAGTTGACGCTGCCTTGCAAGGAGTTGTCTTGACCTCTTATCACAAGAGGAGAATTCCCGTATGTTAGGCCGGTTCCCGCATCCTGATGTGAGGAAACCTCCAATCCATTTAGGGGAGTTTCCCATAATCTCTCCATATAGTAGCCCAATTTTATATCAAGGATACTGTTCTTCGAAAGAATTGAGGTCAAGTTTAAGTTGACCAGAGCGCCGGGCGAAGACCTGGTTGAATCTGCGTCGTAGCTCAGCCAGGGGCCTGCATTGATATTGTATGACTTTTTTCCGTCGTAGCTTGTCGCGAAATTCATTTTCATCGAGGGATTGAGTTGATAGCTCAGTTTTAGGAATCCCTTCAAATACGAGTCTGTCCGGATCGCCGAAGTCCCCAAGGGATAGTTCTTCATTTCTGTACGTTCCCCGGAAAGGAAATACCAAAATTTGTCTTGAATGATCTTGCCCCCGAACTGCAGGCCGAAATCAAGGTAAGAACCGGCTTCAAATTTCTCTGTTTTATCTGCGGGATCAAAGAATTTGTCCGCGGGATATTTCCCCAGGTTCTGGGAATTCCATCGTCTCCCGTTGTACCAGAATTCCTCCAGGGAGGAAAACCTGTTCGAACCGGATTTGCTGATGGCCATCAGCACGGCCCCGGTGTAGCCCCCGAATTCGGCAGGAAGCCCGACCGCCGAAACCGTGGCTTCCTGGACCACGTTGAAGTCAGGAGAAAAACTCATACGTCCCGAGGAGTTGGAAACGTCCAGCCCATCAAACGAATACTTGTTATATTGACCGGTTCCATTTCCAAGAGAGGCCATATAGCTACCTTCTCTACCCCCGCCCAGCTGTGTGACTACGATTCCAGGTGCATATGCCGCAAGCGAGCCTAATTCCTTTGGGGTCGGAAGCGCCATGATGATCTCATCCGATAAAACCATGTTATCCGTTGAGCTGCTCGTGATGTCGACCGTGGGCGTGTTGGCGGTAACGAGGATCTCCTCATTGACCGAGGTCTGTTTCATCTTGAAATCGACGGCGAAGGACACATTGGCATGAAGCTGGGCGACCTCTCTGACGTATTTGCCGAATCCTTGAAGCTCGGCCGAAACAGTGTACGGACCGACAGGGAGAGTGGGAAAACGATAATACCCATTCTTGTCGGTTATGTAGGTTTTTCGCCCTCCAATGAGATACGGGCCGGAAATAGAAATCGTGGCTCCGGGAAGCGGCTCGCCTTGTTCGTCCCGGGCATAACCGTGGATCGTGCCGGTTTCCCGAATCTGAGCCAATGAATCCTGGCAAAACACGGCAGCAAAGAGCACTAAAAGACCGGTTGCGAATAGTTTCTTTTTCAATTTACCCTCCATTAAGTTCTTTCCATTCGCGTTTTCTGTATCCCTTTTGCCTTTGGAAGAAACGGTTAAGTGATGGTGCTCATTAATTCCCTCCTTCTTTTTATCTTCACCGTGCAGGAGGCTGAACGCTTGAATCGATATCCCCGTTTCCCCTATAATGGGCAAAGGGGATGGATCAATAACTCTTGCCGTCCCGCCCCAGGGATTCAAAGGGTTACCATCCTCTACTTCATTTTTTCTGTCAAGATACCTCGCCTGAATAATCGCATGTCCCTATTTCCCCTTTCGTCTTTGATCTTCTTGATGAATCTTGATGAAAATGTTTCCCTTCTCGATATAAAGGTTGATCTTTTCCCCGCCGTTGTTGATGCTTGTGGAAAGCGTCAGGATGTTCTCCATGTCGCATTTCTGCATGAACTTCTTGAGCGTAAACGCGGAAACGATATGAGTTTCTTTTTTGGGATCCTTGGACAACGGCATGCGGATTTCGATGTCGGCGCCCAGATTCTCCGGAAGATAAAGGGTAATGTCGCCTTCTGTCGAGGAGAGATTGCAGATCTCCGAAGAGTTCGGCTCGACGTTCGGCTCGACATTCAAGACGACGACGATATTGCCTTTGGTGACGACCTTAGCCCATTTGGAGGCACCCAGGATCTTGACGTCCCCGCCGAAGATATTGCGCACTTCAGCGGAGGGGGCCGAATGAACGATGATTTCCCCTATCCCCGCTTGGGCAAAGACGTGCTTGAGGGCTTTTTGTATGGTGATGTTCCCGACTTGGGCGATGGCGGTGATCGTGCCCCGGACGTCCTCGATTTTAATATCGCCTGCAGTCGTCACCGCGTTGAGGTTCCCCTCCACCAGGCCGACGGAGATCGAGCCGTTGGCTATGAGTTCGATGTCCCCCGTGACCTTATCGACGACGAATCCTCCCTTGGGATTTTCCTTGGTGATAGAACCTTTGTGATTCTGAATAACGATGTTCTCGTCAGGTTGGGCGGGAGGCTTCGTCCGCTGATCCCCCGAGGCTTCGTCCGCGAATAGGACAGACGGAGAAGACGCGAATGAAGCGGCCGGAGCGGACACGCTCATGAGGCTTCCGGCGAAGAAAAGGAGGGCGCTGAAGAACCGGATGAAGCCAAGAAAATGAGCGGCGCGGGGGATGCGCTGAGAACCGGCTACAATGCGCCGCTTCGCCATCTATGATTCCGTTTACTCCTTTCCGCTTTTCTCTTATCCCGCCATTTTGTTTTCTTAGATAACGGTGCTCTCTGTGCGATTTTTTCCCGCGTTGTCGATGATCGCCTTGGCCTTGTTCTTGATAATTTGGGCGCTTTCCTTCACGAGCACCCGTTTTATAAGAGACAAAACGTCCTCGTCGAGGTGGCTTTCGATGAGCTCGAGAGCTTTGTACCGGATTCCCGTATTTTCGTCGTTCTTGAACCTGTCGAGCAGCGCCTCGCGCACTTCCTTCGAATCCATGTGTTTCGCAAGCACGGTCATGGCTTTCAATCGAATGATGGGGTCTTTTTCCTGAGCGACAACATGAACGAGCGCTTTTTGAATTTCCGGGCTGATCACCCGATTTTGAACCGCCTCTATGATCTTCAATTTGATGGCATAGCCCTCGTTCTCTTTCATCAGGGAAGTTACGAGAAACGGTTCGATCCGAGGATCCGAAGCCGGCCCCTCCAGTTCGACGGTTTTGGAAAGATAATCCAAAGTTAGCTGGATATTGCCCTTTTCATCGGCCATCTGGTCGAAATCGATGCTGCTGATTGTCGCCTTGCCGAGCATGG
>Ga0315282_10004167_pt1 | contig 25323 bp, 29 predicted proteins | sample YL17G07_20_MG_FD_203693 | JGI IMG/M metagenome (GOLD analysis project Ga0315282, IMG submission 203693) | Sediment microbial communities from Yellowstone Lake, YNP, Wyoming, USA - YL17G07_20 | ecosystem: Environmental > Aquatic > Freshwater > Lake > Sediment | place: USA: Wyoming | collected... | reverse complement strand
AGGGATTGCCGATAAGCACGACCCCTCTCCCTTAGGCCCTTCTACCCCAATTCTTATGCTTTAAAGAATGTAGGACCAGGCATCGTTTCAATAGTACCCAATTCGCGAAATATCTGAATGTCTGATAGGTCATCGATGCTGTTGTAAATGTCGTCAAGGAGTGCATTCACATTAAATTTCTTAATAGCACTCGGACGGAAGTTATTTTCAGTAAGCCTTGCAAGCCTGTCCAGGGTTTTAATGGTCCTTTCCAAATGACTATCAACCCTTCTGCCCCCTCTTTCCATAATCAGTGCAACTTTTTCAACCTGCCTTTCACCTTGATTCTTTTTCATAGTCTCTTCTCCCTCCCCTTAAGATTTGTCCAGCAATCATGTGATTAGTGGACATTCGTTATTGAACATTCAAGCCTTGCCTATCAACGTTTTGCGGGTAGCAAGTAGATAGGGTTTTATGGACAATAGACTTTCTAAGGTTCATCTTGTGGGCAATCTCCCGAATAGTCAACCCGCTATCTCGTAATTGGATAAGCTTTTCACTGTCAATCGTTAGGGATGGCCTACCAAGTCTCACGCCCTTTGACCGAGCATTATTAATACCGGCTATTACTCTTTCCTTGATCAAATCCGCTTCAAGTTCAGCTATGGCGCTGGTAATGGCAAACATCGCTTTTCCCATAGGGGAGCTCGTATCGATATTCTCTTGATAGCTGATAAAATCAATGCCCAAGTGTTTAAACGCATCTAACGCGGTAATAAGATGTTTGGTAGACCTTGCAAAGCGGTCAAACCGCCATACTATCACCATATCGAAGCGCTTTTTATGGGCATCGTTCATTAACCGATCAAGGGCCGGTCTTTGGTCTTTCCTTCCAGAAAAACCTGAATCAATGTATTCCTTGAAAAGTTCTATACCCCTGGATTGTGTGTAAACCCTTAAGTCCCTTAATTGCATTTCGACATCTTGACCCTTTCCACTTGTAGACACTCTCGCGTAGATTGCCGCCCTCACTTCTTTTCACCTCCCTTCCCGTATTGCTTAAGATAAGCTTCCAATGCCTTGTTTACGATTGTCTTTAGATCACTCTTTTCCCTAACTGCTACAATCTTGGCTTTGGTCCAAAGATCATCTTGAATGTCTATCACTGTTTTCATAGGTCATCCCTTCAGTTGCATTTATTATGCCAAATCTGTGAATTAGAAAAGGCTTGAAATCACACAAGTATTTTATAGCCCAAATTCCAAATAGCCTAAAACTGACGGCGTTTGCCGCCCTTGTGCCCCATATTGTTATACAGATATATCTATGTATATCAATATACGTTAACTCGGTGTGCATGTCAAGCGAAGTATAATTACAATTGAGGGATAAATCTAATCGACATTCAAGGGTATTCTGTGGTATAATAGATTTGTGGTGTTAATAATGATCGGGGCCGATAGGCAGTGGATGGAATTCGAGTTAACGAAGGATACAGGGAGATATGAGGATTTGAGGCGAAATGATAGCCCGCGAATTGGATACGAAACCTTGGCTCCAGATTGAAACCAAAATTCCGTAGCCCTGATATGGATTTTTTGCAGCACCCCTCCAAAGCTACATCGAAATTTTCCCTATATCAACTTCCCCCGCGTGGCAAGTAGCCTTCCATAAAAACAAGGTGATGCTGAAACCTTAGCTTTTTTTTGAAATCGAATTTCACGGCCTCGATTTGAAATTTGTTTTGGCACCCGCCGATCGACGTGGTAATTTTCCGGTTGTGCATTTCTTGTGCACCAGACAAAGGAAAGCGCCGTCAATTAGCGGACGAAGTCGCCTTGCAGCGAAGGGGGAGCTTTCAGGTAATATCGTATATGAATAGGCTAAGGTTGGGTACGAGATCCGGGGCGGACAAAAGTTAATGGATCGCGTCGAGGGACCGGATAGCGTATGGATAGCGTGTTGACGCGGGTGAAGAAATCAGGAGTGGTTAGAACTTCAAGCAGTTACCTTTGGGGACTTGGCGGAGAGGGTGGGATTCGAACCCACGTCTCCTTGCGGGAGAACCGCTTTTCGAGAGCGGCGCCTTAAGCCAACTCGGCAACCTCTCCAAAACTCCCCTAATAAATCTATGCATGGTCCTCACCCGCCAGACTGGCACGAACCATCTTGGTTCGTGCCAGAGGGTGGCCAACTTCGCTTTCAGCTTCGTTGGCTAAAGGATTCTGCTACAATTCGGCCCGCCATCCGAAGCTTTAGCGGCCAACTGCGCTTTTACAAAGCTCCGTTGGCTAAATAGGATGGCTTGCCATCCGAAGCTTTAGCGTAGGATGGCGCCTTAAGCCAACTCGGCAACCTCTCCCCTCCTCTATAATCCTTTTAACTTCTAATCTCTACCCTAAACTTTCAGCTCCTCGCCTTATTCTATTCCGGAATTTAGACTCTAACTTCTCCTCTCCCTAAAAAAGGCTCTCAAAATTTCAGCACATTCTTTTTCAAGAATTCCTCGATCAACCTTTACCCTGTGATTCAGACCATTATTGTTCAATAACCGAAACTTCGATTCGACTGCCCCATACTTCGGTTCAAGCGATCCAAAGATCAATCTTGATATCCTCCCGTGAACCATCGCGGAAACACACATGGGACAAGGTTCTACCGTCACATACACCACTGTTTCGGTCAACCGATAATTTCTTAAGATTTCCCCTCCTTTTCGAAGGACAAGGATTTCTGCATGGGCAGTAGGATCGCTGAGTTCAATGCAACGGTTATGATCTTTTGCTATCACACGATTCCCTTTTAACAAAATGGCCCCCACTGGAATTTCCCCTCTTAGGCCAGCCTTCTCGGCCTCCTCTAAGGCCATTTTCATATATTTCTCATCGAAATCTCTGTTAAGCATCGATGTTCTCTGCCGTATCAATGAGCGACTCAGGGATAGGGCTTAAAAATAGATTTTTATATTAACAAGAAACATGAGATCAGGCAAGGGCAATAAACTTGGATAATAAAATTGGAGTTCTCTGAGTTTTCTGTCCGAATTCAAAGCGTAGCTGGATGTCATCGATGTCATTTAGCTTAATCCCCCGTAACGCCGTCTTATCCAGATAGACCAGATGGCAGGGAGAAATAAGTAATGACTTTTTGAAGATCTTCAGGGGTGTCCACTGACAGAGGTTCATAGTTGACAAGGTTGACTTTTATGCGGTAGCCGTTTTCTAAAGCCCGAAGTTGCTCGAGTTTCTCAAGTTTTTCTAAAGGGGTAGGATTCATTTTTGAAAAATGGAGGAGAAATTTTCGGCGAAATACATAGACGCCAATGTGCTTAAATATCCTTTTGGGTAGAGGTCTGCTCGTTCCAAAAGGATTGGATTCCAGCCGGCCGATCTGGAGGTCCCGGGGAAAAGGAATGGGAGACCGGGAGAAATAAAGGGCAAAATTCTTTTGATCCACCACGACCTTTACGATGTGGGGATTGAGCCAGTCCCTCACCTCCTCGATCCTGGTCATGAGAGTGGACATCTGGAGGGTATCGTCTACGATGAGGGGCCGGACGGCTTTATCAATGACGTTCCCTTTGATGAGCGGTTCGTCTCCCTGGACATTGACGATGATTTCTGATTTGAGTTTCTTCGCAACTTCTGCCACCCTATCCGTTCCAGTAAAATGGGTTGGGGAGGTCATGACCGCTTTTCCACCGAAAGATTTGACTGCCTCTGCTATTCTTTGGTCATCAGTGGCGACGATCACCTCATCAATCCATTTCGACTGACGCACACCCTCATACACGTATTGGATCATGGGTTTGCCAAGGATATCGGCAAGGGGTTTTCCCTCAAACCGAGTCGACCCGTATCGAGCGGGTATCACAGCTGAGATCTTCATAGGTATTTTGTAGCCGAAGGCTTGAGCCTACGTCAATAGATGCGTTCAATAAATATGGCTTCATTTAATCAAATTAGAATGAGACTGTCAACCTCGGCCATTTTTCCTCTAAGCTTTTTATGTCAAAATACAAATTCCTTGACAACACAAGATATTCTGCTAACCTGTTTTTTCTTGCCGAAGTCCTTGACCGAAGGAAAACCAGAAGGCTATGAAGGAAGAATATCTGCGGAGTCGCTTGGCAGGAGCCTGCAAAATGTGCGTGGCTTTGAAAATTGACAGAAGATTTTACTGAAGTGGGCGAGCAAGAGATCAGGTTTTGAACTGCCCAAGCAACCACAATTCGTCGTGCGCTATTACAAGACCCGACTCTCGACCAGGTTATGTCTCCAGCAGAATCAGATCGGGGTCTTCGAGGCGAACAATGACCGTGTTGAGAAAGCGCGCCGCCTCAGCACCATCCACCACCCGGTGATCGAAGGAGATGGACAGGGGAAGGATTTTTCGAACAACCACTTTCTCGTCCCTGATCACGGCCCTGTCCTGTATTCTTCCGACGCCCAGGATGGCCACTTCGGGATAATTGATGATCGGAGTCCCGTAGGTGCCGCGCACCGCTCCGTAATTGGTGATGGTAAAGGTTCCACCCTTCAGATCGGCCAGGTCGATGGTTCGGTTCCTGGCCTTTTCAGTCAGCTGGGTCAGCTCCTGTGCCAGCTCGAAGATGGACTTCTCTTTCGCAAGTTTCACCACCGGAACCATCAACCCCTCGGGAGTATCCGTGGCGAGGCCGATGTTGATATATTTTTTCAGGACGATCTCTTCATTCTCATCGTCCAACGTAGCATTCAGGTAAGGATGGTCGGTTAGGCCGGTCACCACGGCCTTGATGATAAACGGCAGGATGGTCAGTTTAATCCCTTTGCTCTCTGCAACCTTTTTCTCCTTCTCCCTGATTTGCCAGAGCTCTGTGACATCAGCATCATCCATCGCCGAGACATGGGGCGCAGTATAGATCGACTTCACCATGGCTTTGGCAATGGATCGCCTCACCCCTCGCAAAGGGATTCGTTCAACAGATCCATACAGGTCATACTTTCTGACCTTCTTTATTTCCTTCACTTCCTCAGCCGGTTTCGCTTTGGCTTCAGCTGCCTGGCGCACATCCTTTTCCAAAACCCGGCCTTCGGGACCACTCCCCTGGATCCTGTTGATGTCAACACCCAACTCTCTTGCCAGGGCCCGAACAGCGGGCGTTGCCAGTGCACGTTCGCCAGGCGGCGCTGGTTTTGCCGGAACTGGCTTTGCTTCTTTCCCGACTTCCGCCCTTGGAGGAACCTCTTCGGCCGCTTTTCGGGGGGTAACTTTCTCTGCTGCGGCGGGAGCTTCCTCGGGTGCCTCCTCCAGCTCACCCACGACGCCCACGGATGGCTTTGGAGGCGCAGCGGCCGATGTTTCTCCCTTCTCCCCGATCACAACGATCACCTGACCGACCTTTACAACCTCTTTTTCTTTCGCCAGTATCTTCAGGATCACCCCGGTCCTTGGAGCTGGAATTTCTGCAAGGGCCTTGTCTGTCTCGACTTCGACAAGGGGTTGCCCTTCCTTGATCTCGTCCCCTTCTTTGACCAACCAGCGGACAATCTCGCCCTCGGTCAATCCTTCTCCAATGTCAGGAAATTTAAATTCGAATGCCATAAGTCCTCCAAATCATTCTCATTGGAATACCCATCATTCCATTATGCCAGTATTGCATCTTTCCATTCAGAAACTCATTACCTTTTTCACTGCCATCGCAATTCTTTTGGCATTGGGAAGATAATAGTGCTCGGTTTTCATCAGAGGAACCGGGATATCAAACCCTGTCACCCTCTCGATAGGTGCCTGAAGAGAAAGAAAGGCTTTCTCATTAATCAAAGCAACGATCTCCGCACCCAGACCACAGGTCTTTGGCGCCTCGTGGACGACGACTCCCCTCCCCGTCTTCTTGATAGAGGTGACGATCGCTTCCATATCCATGGGAGAGATGGTTCTGAGATCGATGATCTCGGGATCAATCTTATCTCCCTTCAATTGCTCCGCTGCGTTTAACGCCTCTCTTAACATAGCTCCATACGCAATAATCGTCACATCTTTTCCTTCTTGCACCAATCTCGCCTTTCCGAGAGGAATGGCATAATCGCCCTCCGGAACTTCCTCCCGTATCGCCCGATAGATGCGCTTGGGCTCCATAAAGATGACAGGATCCGGGTCGCGAATCGAGGAGAGCAAAAGGCCCTTGGCTTCATAGGGAGTTGAAGGGATGACGACTTTTATCCCGGGCGTATGGGCTAAAAGGGCTTCCGGGCTATCGGAATGATGCTCCGGTGCATGGATGCCGCCTCCATAAGGAGCCCGGATGACCAGGGGGCACGTAAATCTTCCTCTCGAACGATTACGCATTCGCCCGATGTGATTGATGATCTGATCGAGACAGGGGTAGAGGAAGCCTTCAAACTGAATTTCTCCGATAGGCCGAAGACCGTAAATAGCCATGCCGAGCGCTGCGGCCGAGATCGCCAACTCTGCTAAGGGTGTATCGATGACCCGGTCAGGTCCAAACTTTTTTTGAAGTCCGTCGGTCACGCGAAAGACGCCTCCCTCTTTCCCTACGTCCTCGCCAAAGATAATTACCCTGCTGTCCCTTTCCAGCTCTTCTCGAAGTGCCAGATTGAGTGCTTCCACCATATTGAGCTTAGCCATAACGACATCCTCTTTCCTGCATTATTTTCTATTTCATGCCAGCGTTGATTTCAGGTACTCCAACTGCTCCTTCAACTGCGGCGTCATCTGCGCGAAAACGTACTCAAAGATTTCTTCCGGCTTCGGCACGGGAAAAGATTCCGCGTCCTTGACGACCTGGTCGATCTCCTTCTGGGCGTCCTCGGTCATCCGATTCTCAACCTCCTCACTCCACAATCCCTTCCCTTTCAAGTAGGACCTCAGCCTGACCATGGGATCCAATGGTTTCCAGCGCTCAATCTCTTCATTCTCCCGATATTTCGTCGGATCATCTGCCGTGGTGTGGGGCCCGAATCGAAAGGTCACTCCCTCGATCAACGCCGGCCCTCCCCCGGAGCGTGCCTTATCCACAGCTTCCTTCGTTGCAGCGATCACGGCAAAAAGATCGTTTCCGTCTACCTGGATACCGCCGAATCCATAAGCGATCGCCTTCTGGGCAATCGTCGCCGAGGCGGTTTGTTTTGACCTCGGAACGGAGATGGCATACTGGTTGTTCTGGCAGAAGAAGACCGTAGGGGTCTTGAACACTCCTGCAAAATTCATCGCCTCGTGAAAATCGCCTTTGGACGTGGCCCCATCTCCGAAGAATGCCATCGTGACGATCTTATCGCCCTTGAGTTTCGCCCCCCAGGCTGTTCCCATGGCATGAGGAATATGGGTGGCCACCGGGATCGAAACGGGCAGGAGATTGATGTCCTCGGGTGCCCGGCTTCCCATCTCATTTCCCATCCAGTAGACAAAAAAATTCTTGAGAGGAATTCCCATCATCAAAGTGATCCCGATCTCTCTGAAGGCAGGAAAGACCCAATCCCCTTTTTGAAGGACGTAGCCGCTTCCGACCTGACAGGCTTCTTGACCCCAGATGGGCGCATAGGTTCCAAACCGTCCTTGACGCTGAAGAAGGAGCCCCCGCTGGTCGGCCACCCTGATGAAAACCATCTTTTGGTAAAGGGCCAGTGTCTGCTTGTCGTCGATGGGGGGTTTGAGGCCCGGTTGAAGGGTCCCGTCGGGTTTTAGAATCTGAAACATCTTTCCCTTGAGTGGATCATAATCTTCAAAAAGACTCATCGGAACCTCCTCCGTAATGGAATGATGGAATATTGGAATAATGGAATAATGGGTAAAAGAGACGGATTATAATCGTTCCATTTTAGTAAACCCATTCTTCCATTCTTCCATCATTCCACTATTCCTCGAGTTTCATTCCAGTGCCCACTGCTTCAATCGTTCGTAGTCCGCTTCGCCGCAAATCCATTTGCCCGTTTTCTTATTGAAAAAAAACGGGACTCCACCACAGTAACCTTTATCATACTCCCTCATGATCTTCGCATTGGCTTCGTGATGCCAGATCTCAAGTTTTCCTACGCTGACCCCTTCCTCACTCTCTAACCTCTCGACCAGAGGCACCATTTTTCGGCAGTGCGGTCACTCCGCTCCGGTAAATTCTAACAAGATGAATTCCTTTTCCATTCCGCCTCCTCCTTTTAAATTTAAGCAGTTGCTGTTTTCACCTTATCCCCCTCCTGTGAGAGCACCGCCCTTCCAATCAGCCTCGCAATGGGAATGTAAAGAATGATCAGAACGATCACCGGAAGCAATGAGGGAATCAGCGCATTCGATCTAAACCCTTCAATGAAATAGGAGAGGGCCAGCAAGATGGCAGTAAAATTATGACTGCAGATCATCCCGAGGTTCGCAGGAGCCATCCTGACAGGTTCCTGATAATGAGCCCTCAATACGGAAATCGTCTTGTAGGCAATTGGAAGCGTCAGTAAAGAAATCAGCCCCAGGGGCGGGATTCTCCTCAGAAGAACGCCTGTTAAGATGACGCCGTAAGCCGAAAGGAGGCTCACGATGAACAGCCACACTCCTGCCTCCCTCCCAAAACGAGCCACTAAGTTCAGTTTTCCTCCTTTGCGGTCTTCAAAATAGTCCGGGATCTCATTGATGGTAATCATCGAAAAGAGCATGATCCCAAAAGGAAGCGTTCCCCAGAAGGCCTCCCAGGAAATTCTTTGAGCCTGGACATAGTACGCACCAAGGCCAATCGCCGGACCAAAGCAGAGGAGCTGAGCGATCTCGCCAAGACCTCTGTAACCAAATCTGATGGGCGGGGCGGTGTAGAAGAAGGCGCAGAAAAATCCAAAGACTAAAAGAAGGATGACGAAGAAGCCTTTTATCATTCCAATATAAAGACCGATGCCGATGGCGATGATATAAAAGGTGCTGAAGACCAGGCGCATGCTCCGCGGTTGGATCAGACCGTCAGAAAGGGTTCTGCTTCCCCCGGCATAAGGATTCCCTTCCTCTGTGGCAAGGGCATCGACCAGGTGACGGAAGTCATAGTAGTCGTCAGTCATGTTCAATGCCATGTGGTTGAGGATCAGGCCCAGCATCACTAAGAGGAACAGTCCCGGATGAAACTGACCGTCCGTTGTCCACGCAATCATAGCCCCCAGGATACCGGGCATAAAACTGGCTGATGTGTAGTGGAAGCGAAAGGCTCTCCACCAGATTGCTAAACGCTTCAAGCTCATCCTATTTCTTTTTGCCCCTTAGAAGATAATCCAAACTGAATCGGCCTGGCCCGACGGCTAATAAGACGAGAATTCCCCCAAACATGCTCACATTCTTCATAAACTGAATCATCATTGGGGGATCCTTAAATATGTTGTGGAAAATGAGAGTGGTAGGAACCAGGAAAATGAGGAGCAATACTGCTCCGAATCGCGCAAAATATCCGAATATCACTGTGATGCTGCCAACGAGTTCAAAAAAGATCGCGCCCACAAGGAAGAAATGGGTGTAGGGCATCCCATGACTGGCCATGTATTGGGCCGTCCCCTGAAAATTTTCAATCTTCCCTACCCCTGACTTGAGGAAAATCAAGACAAGAAGAATTCTCCCGATCAAAATAGCAAAGGACTTTAACCATTCCATCGGATACGTCCTTTCTCGAAAAAGGCTCCAGTTAAAGGATTGAAACCCTGAACTCGCTGAACCCTTTTCGGATTAAGCCTGTCTCGACTCTTTGTTTGACGAAGTAGGTAACTAACTATTTTTATATCACGAATTCCTTCTACGGTCACTCTTGAATTTTCAAAGCCCCATTATTATCTTTTTTTTAAAGAGAGGAGGTGTTTTTCTATGAACGATAAAATAAAAGTGATGCCTTGCGCCTGCTTTTCCCACGACGAAGAAGGAGGACGCCTCAGAATCGACATGGAAATGACGGGGGTCGATAAGAAAGATATCACCCTCGAGATGAGAAAAGACACTTTCTGCGTTTCAGCCCCCAGAGGCCAGGAGACAGAATATGCGGGCTGCTTCAAGCTCTCCCATGAAATATTACCTGAGAAGGCAGAGGCCAAATTTGACAGCGGCACTCTCACCATCTTCGCACCCATCAAGGATTGGGGACGTAAAGTCAACGTTACGGTCCAGTAAGTGGTGTCCACGTTCTATCCGTGCGCCCTTCCATTCATATCCATGGAAGGGCTTTTTTATGCCTCATGCCATGCTTTCTTCCATATTTCCCATCATAAAGGAACCCCCTATAAAGTACATGGGGTAAGCTTTGTATTTTATTACAAAAAATACTGTATTTTATGGCCCGGGGTCAGAAGGTTGATCGAATCGATGTGATACCATTTAAAAAAAGAAGGAGGCCGGGCTGTGCTCAAAGAAGCAATGCTCTACAAAAAAAAGAAAGACAACAAGGTCTCCTGCTTCTTGTGCAGCCACCATTGCCTGATCTCCGATGGAAAATTTGGCGTCTGCGGCGTCAGGGAGAACAGAAAAGGCGTTCTCTATACTCATGCCTATGGAGAACTGATCGCCCGGAGCATCGACCCGATAGAGAAAAAACCTCTTTACCACTTCCTCCCGGGGTCGAAATCTTTTTCCGTCGCTGCGATCGGCTGCAATTTTCAATGCGGCTTTTGTCAAAACTGGCAGATCTCTCAGGTGAATGAGGCGAAGACATTAGGCCTCACTTCCGAAGAAGTGAAACCAGAAGATGTGGTCAAGCAGGCCAAAGAATCAGGAACGGAAAGCCTCTCTTATACTTACACCGAGCCCACTATTTTTTTCGAGTACGCTTATGAAATAAGTCAGTTGGCAAAAAAAGAAGGCCTCTTCAACGTATTCGTGACCAACGGCTACATGACGGAAGAGACGATTCAAACAATCCACCCGTACCTCGATGCCGCGAACATTGATTTAAAATCCTTTCGAGAAGATTACTATAGAAAAATCTGTAAGGGAAGGCTGGCCCCGGTATTGAAAAGCATCGAACTGATGAAGAAATTGAATATCTGGGTCGAGGTCACCACTCTGCTCGTACCCGGGCAGAATGATTCCGAAGAAGAGTTAGAGAAGATCGCCAATTTCATCGCTGGACTGGACACCTCGATCCCCTGGCATATCAGCCGGTTCTATCCCCAGTATAAAATGGAGGACTCGGAGAGCACTCCGATGGAGATATTGAACAAAGCGTACGACATCGGCAAGAATGCGGGGCTGCGTTATGTCTATATCGGGAACGTGGGCAAAGGAAATAATACCTACTGCTATCAATGCCACCGCTTGTTGATCGAGCGGTACGGTTTTTCAATCGAAGCCTATCAGATCAGGGAAGGTCGATGCCCGCAATGCGGAAGTCTCATCGACGGAGTGGGTCTTTAGTTGAGGGTGGATCACAAAATGGAATCAAGAGTCAAGGCTGTTCGGTGTCTGTGAGATCCACGATTGGCATTTTGGGGGATGGATCGCCTGGTTCTTATGGAAGGCCTTCAAGCTGGCCATGCTTCCCCGGTATAAGAACAGATTTCAGATCGTGGCGGATTGGCTGATCACGCTCGTTTTCAAAAGAGACACGTCAAAGTTGATGTGATCTTTCCATGCGGGTTTTTTCTCTCCAAAATACGGGTTTTACCTTATTTACTTTCCCTCCCGTTTTGATACTTCTATAGGTTATATGCCGCAGCCCATTTTTTCCCAAGCCAATCCATGAGAAAGGAGGTGGAAGGATGAAGACCAAAGAGAAGGTCTTGAACGAGCTTGCCAGACGGCAAGAAGCGAAGTTCTGGGCGATGATGCGGGCTGCTGAACCTGGCAAGCGATGTCTCAAGTGAAAGAGTTGAAAAGGCACATGATTGCCGGTCCGGCAATAAAAGATTTTCAGTTTTTCATTCAGTGGCATCTCACCGAACGCTGCAACCTCCGCTGCCGCCATTGCTATCAGGGGAGGGAAAAAGTTCGGGAGATGACAGCGGGTGAGGTCAAACGTGAGATCGACGGGGCAACCAGGATGTTCCAGGCTTGGGAGGAAGAGCACGGCATTACGGTTTCCCCGTCGATTCACTTTACCGGAGGCGAACCCTTTCTCTACAAGGGCCTGTGGGACGTTATCAGCTACAGCAGGGAAAAGGGATATCGAGTGGCCATCATGACGAACGGCTGCTTGATCACAAAAGACGATGCCAAAAAGGCCTTCGACCTTGGAATATCTGACATCCAGGTCAGCCTGGAAGGACCGCTGGACCTTCATGCATCGATCCGGGGGATAGGAAGCTTTAACGCTGCAGCCAAAGGCGTTGGCCAGCTGGTTGCAGCCGGAAATAGAGTCAGTGCCAACGTCACCCTTTCACGAATCAATGCGGATAAGAGCGAGGAGACAATCGAGATCGCAAGAGAAATGGGTTTTTATGGGATCGGTTTCTCCCGAATGGTTCCTTGCGGAAGGGGCAAAGCCCTGCTGGATCAACTCTTAACCCCGCAAGAACTGAAGAGGGCCTATCAAAAAATTATCTCATTCAATACTCCCTCTTTCGAAGTCCTTTCCGGAGATCCTTTGGCAGGAATGCTCTCCGAAGCAGAGCTTCCTTCCGGATGCAACCTGACCCTCTCGGGTTGCAGCGCGGGCTTCTCGGGCGTGACCGTTACCAGCGATGGTTCTGTCATGCCCTGCAGGAGAATCGGCCTCGTGGCAGGGAATCTGAAGAAGAAATCCCTCCGGGCCATCTGGGCTTCGTCGAGACTCCTGTGGCGGTTGAGAAAGAAGGAAAGCTATTCAGGGAAGTGCGGCCAGTGTTCCCGCTGGCCATCGTGCCGGGGATGCCGTGCAGTAGCTTATGCCTACTCATCAGCACGTGGTAACCCGGACCTTTTCGCGGACGATCCGCAATGCTGGATCATACCCTCTTAAGAGGGAAAGGAGGCAAAGATGGCAACCTATGTTATTCTCAGCCGTTTTTCACCACAAGCTTTTGACGATCCCAAACATTTTGTTCAGTTAGCCGAGCAGGTCTCTAAAAAGATTAAAAAGGACTGTCCGGGTGTTGAATGGAAAGGGAGTTACGCCACTCTTGGCCGTTTTGATGTCATCGACATTGTTGAGGCATCGGACCCGAAACAGATTGAAAAGGTTGCCATGATTATTCGGGCCCTCGGACATTCGACGACGGAGACGCTCTTGTGCACACCCTGGAAAGAGTTTCTTGACGGGTTGAAATAATCTGGACGATCCTCCTTCAAAACCAAATCCCTCCTTCCCTCCCCTGCCTACCGGCAGGCAGGCTTTACAAAAGGGAGGAATTTCCCCTCTTTGGCAAAGAGGGGCCTGCCTGCTTGCCGGTAGGCAGGGGGGAGATTTTCACAACAATAACAGAACCTACCGTTTCGTCCTCGTTCTTCCCTCTAAAAATGGCGCAGAGTCTAATGTAATCTTATAATTTAGATTAGGAGAAAGAAAAAATGGCTCGCTATTTAGGTTCACGTTGCAAAGTATGTCGGCAGTTAAACTTCTCCGTGTGCGGGTCCGAACGCTGTGCACTGGCGAGGAGGAATACCCCTCCGGGAATGCACCCTCAACTTCGGAGAAAGGTGAGTGAGTTTAAGAAGCGGCTGGTAGAAAAACAGAGGTTGAGATTCTCCTATTGGGTTTCCGAAAAGCAGTTCAGAAATTATGTAAAAGAGGCCTTCAAGAAACCGGGGATCCCGGGCGAAACATTGATGAGTCTTCTTGAACGGAGACTCGATAACGTCGTTTATCGCCTCGGGTTTGCTCCGACCCTTCTGACCGCCAGGCAACTCGTTGTCCATGGACATATCCGGGTGAATGGTCGGAAGGTCGACCGTCCTTCTTACGGCCTGAGGCCCGGAGAGGTAGTCGAATTGAAGGAGAAGAGCAAGAAGCTCATCATCGTGGAGGAGGGTTTGGCAAGGAGCCCTGCCAGACCGATCCTTCCCTATCTTGAAGTTGACAAAGAGAATGTGAAGGGCAAACTGACCTCCGTTCCTGAAAGGGCTCAGATTCCGCTCGAGATCAATGAAGCCCTGATCATGGAACACTACACAAGGTATATGTAGCCTTCCAAGAAGTCAATTTTTGCAGCCGCGCGACTTCGGCGTGAGACTTCGGCGAGTCGTTCGACCTGGAGGCTCTCGACAGGCTCACTCGAACCGCTCGGTCGAACGCTTTAACCCGCGACTTTGCTTAAATGGCGCACATTGGCGATTGTTGATTGATGATTGGAATGTTCTCCAATCGACAATGATCGATCCCAAAATCATCAATCTCAATCAAGGGGACTAATAATCGATCCCGGGCTGAGGTTCTATCCCTTTCCGGTAGGCATGCTTGATTTCCTCGATTTCGCTCACTGTATCAGCCAGCTCAATGACCTGTGGATGGGCATCTCTCCCCGTCAATACGAGGTGCATCTGAGGCGGCTTTTTCCGTACGATGTCGAGCACCTGATCCAAATCCACCAGGTGCAGGGAAAGGGCATTGTTGATCTCATCTAAAATAAGGATATCAAACTGTCCGGATTCCATCTTCCGATGGGCTAACTGAATCGCCTCCTGGGCATTCTTTCTATGCTCCTTATAGGGATAAGGATTCCCCTGAATCCCGCAGAACCCCTTCCCCGTGGAGATCAATTCAACCTGACAGTTCATCTTCTTGACGCCGTCCCATTCGCCCGCGTAGATATCGCCCTTCATGAATTGAATGATTGAAGTCCTCAGGCTGTGACCGCAGGCCCGAACCGCAATCCCCAATGCAGTTGTGGTCTTTCCTTTACCGTTTCCAGTGATGACCACCACCAATCCTTTCTGCTCCTTAGGAGTCAATCTTGTTATTTCCATGCAAATCCCTCCTCTAATTTAAGAATAGCGCAATTTTATTCTGTTTTCACCCACGTCCAGCTATAAAAAATTTCCTGTCCTCCCAGTTTTTTCTCCTTCATGGAAGGAAGGTCTCAGTGTCCGGTAAGGGTGGGTCCTTGAAGAGGCTTCATCGGCCCAACCTTTTAAGGGTTTGGCTGCATAGCTTCCAATGGAATCAGGGTTTCAATATCTTGCGGGGCCTCAACCCTGTTTGCCTCAGCGCGGGCCTTATGACGCCTCTGAGGGGATCCACCCTTGCCAAGGGCAAGTAAAAAAAATTTCTATTGACATCTTGAAATCCAAATGCAATCTTATGGGAGATTGAACGTTGCACATGTCTCGGGATGGATCCGGCGATGCAAAAGGAGAATCGGGAAGATTTAAAAAAGAAGATCGAGAGCGAGGGCTTGGTGTGCGACTGCGGGGAGAAGGTTTACGAGGTCGGAAAAGGAGCCATCGAGGCTCAGCCCAATTACAACAAGTATTTCGAATATCTTGAATGCCCTCGATGCAAAAAGACTTATTTTCTATAATTTAGCTCCGGATCAGAGGAATTGGAGAGTAAAGCTCCCGCAGGCAGCAAAAATGTGCTGCCGGACAGGAATGTCCGGCCTATCGGATTTTTGAAATCGTTCCATTCACCCCCGTCGAATGGCTCGAAACCGAGCGGGGTATTATTTTTAACGGAATAAATAAAGAGAAAGGGGAAGAAATATGAAGGTTCGCGTGGATAAGGAAACCTGTGTGGGTGACGAAAGCTGCGTGGAGGTTTGTCCTGAAGTCTTTGAAATGGAGGGGGATGTGGCAGTAGCCAAATCAGAGGACGTGCCGAAGAACCTTGAGGAAAAAGTGAACGAGGCAGCAAAAGCTTGCCCTGTAGAAGCGATTATCATTGAATAACCATTTGTTCTGTAACAATTTTTTGTCGTCCTAAACAAGCCCCGTTAGAAATTCCGGTCGTCGCGACCCTTCGACACACTCAGGGCTCGAATGGCTCGAAACCGAGCGGGCAATAAACCCTGCCGGAATTATTTCTAGAATGTAAGCCCGCTGGATAGCCTTGCACCGCATCCCCGCCTGCCGCAGGCAGGGCATACAGGGCAGAGCGGCGGGGCATTATTTCTAACAGGGCAGCGGTAACAAAAGTATTTCAAAGATTTTTTTCAGGGAATGAGACCCGGCCTCGACCCCGTAGAATTCCCATGGAAAAGAACAGATTCAGAGAGGCTCTCCTTGACAAGAGGGAGTTTATCTACACTCTTGAACTCGTTCCTGGAAGGGGATCCCGGGGAAAAACCCAGGACGATATCCTGAGGATTGCTGAAAGGGCCGCCAAGTCAAAGCTCGTTCACGCAGTCTCCATCACGGATAACCCGGGCGGTCACCCTGCCCTCTCCCCTGATGTGATCGGTCTCGAGATCTCCCGTCTGGGCATCGATCCGATTATCCACTTTACCTGCAAAGATAAGAATCGAAATCAGATCGAATCAATCCTTTACTCATTGGATCGAAACGGCCTCTCAAACCTCCTGGTAATGACCGGCGATTTCCCTCTTTACGGTTTTGAGGGAAAGGCAAAACCCGTCTTCGACTTGGATTCGGTTCAGCTCCTTTATCTCATCAGCCGGATGAACCAGGGACTGGATATCGACGGAAAGGCCCCGGGAGGGGGCGTGCGACTTTCCCCGACTCATTTCTTAAAGGGATGTAACGTCTCTCCTTTTAAGAAATACGAGCCGGAAGTGATGGCTCAATACTACCGACTACACAAAAAGATAAAGACAGGGGCGGATTTTGTAATCACCCAGTTAGGGTTCGATGCCCGCAAATTTGACGAACTCCTCCGGTATTTGCAACAACGCGAAGACGTCCGAATCCCCATTTTAGGAAATGTTTACATCCTCAGCCTGGCCGTAGCAAGAATCATGAACCGGGGTGGAGTCCCGGGATGCGTGGTCACCGATGAACTCCTTCGGATCTACGAGCAAGAGGCAAAGGCACCGGACAAAGGGAAGGCCGCCGGCCTCACGAGGGCCGCGAAGCTGATCGCCGTTCTAAAGGGCATCGGATATGATGGGGTCCATGTCGGAGGGCCGAACTTAAGCTTTGAAGACGTGGAGTGGGTCATCGAAAAGTCAAAGGAATTCCTTCGCAATTGGGAGGAATGTGTTCATGAATTCTCCTTTCCCCAGAAGGATGGTTTCTACCTTTTCGAGAAGGATCAAAAGACAGGGCTAAACACGGATATTTCCGCTCCAAAACGAAGCAGGCCCAAAAAGGCTCTCGGCTACGGAATCATGCGTCTCTTCCACCGGCTGGCATTCACACCCGAGGCCCCTCTTTACAACCCGGCCGGATGGTTCTTCAAGAAGATTGATGGAACCAGGCTTGAAGGCCCTCTGACAGAGTTCGAATATTGGATCAAGTTTATCAGCTCCCGCTGCCGTCGCTGCGGAGACTGCACGCTTCTGGAAGTGGCTTTTCTCTGTCCCCAGTCCCAGTGCCCGAAATACCTTTTTAACGGTCAATGCGGAGGTTCCGTGGAGGGATGGTGCGAAGTCTTCCCGGGGAAAAAGAGGTGCATCTATTTCCGTGCCTATAACAGACTGAAATCCTACGGAGAAGAGGAATCCCTCAAGGAAGATTATACTCCACCCCGCAATTGGGAATTAGATCAGACCTCGTCTTGGGCGAATTACTTTCTTGGTCGCGATCATCACGGCCGAAAATAGGATGAGTTAAATACTGTCCTTTTGACTTGAAAATGGAGAATGGACTCTATTCCCTTTCGGCTTCTTTTGAAATAGGTTGTTAGAGATAGTTCAGGCCTCCTCCAAAAATCTACACTGAGTACCAGGGCGACAATGGATTTTCATTCGGTGAGGGCAGAGGTACGCAGGCTGGGAAAGAAAAATCTCTTCAAAATGTTGATGGGCCAGAAAGAATCCAGATGCCTCTTGAACGGCCTCTGCTCCTTCTACTTCGAGTATAAAGGATATACATTCTGCATTTCAGAAATTTTAGGCGAGGGATGCGAATCCCAGAAACTGAAGAAGCTGGAGCAGGAGGCCTGTGAACCTAAAGAAGGGCTCATGTCTGAGGAAAACGTTGAGGTCCCCCTGTTTGACTGGATGAAGGGCTCGTCCTACAATTTTTAGTAGAAGGAGATATATCAGAAGCATTGCTTCAAAGGATTGGGAAATTCATGGAAACAGCGATTTTTAAGAACCGTCGAGAGGCAGGCCGACAGCTCGCGACAGCCCTCATCAAGCGAGGGTACAGAAGTGAGGGGACACTGGTTCTTGGCATCCCGCGCGGTGGGCTTGTGGTGGCTGACGAAGTGGCAAAAGCCCTCTCTGCTGCTCTCGATGTCATCATCGCCCGGAAGCTCCGGGCTCCTTATCAGCCTGAGCTTGGCATTGGAGCGGTTGTTGATGGAGACCACATCGTCCTTAATGAAGAGGTCGCGCGTTCTGTGGGAGTCAGTCAAGACTACCTCAACCGGGAAATCGCATACCAGAAAGAGGAGATCGAGCGCCGATTGCGATTTTACCGCGGCGACCATACAGCCCCGGAAGTGGCCGGAAAGACAGTCATCGTCGTGGATGACGGCATTGCAACAGGGTATACCTTTCGTGCTTCTCTGGAAAGCTTCCGTCAACGCCGTCCCGACCGGTTGGTGGCGGCAGCACCTGTAGCCGCCCGTGACAGTGCGGAAATGTTGAAGGCCTTCGTCGATGAGGTGGTATGTCTTCATACGCCGGTGTCCTTCTTTGCCGTGGGCGCCTGGTATGAAAACTTTGATCAAACAAGCGACGAGGAAGCAGTTGCAATTTTGCGCCGCAACTGGTCCGCCTGGCCCCTGGCTGCATGAGGTTCGGCTCCGTTCTGCCGAGGAGAGTGAGAAAAATGAACGGAGAAAAGGCAAAGGAGGTTGTCATCCACAGAAGGGCTTTTTGTTCTTGAAAGCTCAATCCAAATCAGCCGAGGTCTTTCATGAAAAAAGGGTTTTCTCCGTCTCCTCGAGTAATCTTCGGGCGATGATGAGCCTCATGATCTGGGCGGTTCCCTCATAGATCTGAATGACCTTGGCATCTCTCATCAATTTTTCCACGGGGTGCCATTTCGTGTATCCTACTCCACCGTAGATTTGAACGGCATTGGTCGTTACCTGCATTCCCATATCCGCGGCAAAGGCCTTTGCCATGGCCGCCTCTTTTGAATTTCGAATTCCCTGATCTGCCAGCCATGCGGCTTTCCAGACCAGAAGCCTTGCTGCCTCAATATCCTTCGCCATGTCCGCTAACATGAATTGGACAGCCTGATGCCGGGCAATCGGAACTCCAAATTGAATTCTCTTCTTGGCGTATTGAGTGGCCAGTTCCACGGCCGTTCGTGCAAGCCCCACGGACCCGATCGCAATCATCGGTCGCGTGATGTCGAGGGCGGCCATCGCCTTCTTGAAACCTTCCGCTGTCCCTCCCAGAAGATTTTCCTTGGGGACCCTCACGTTCTTGAAGGTCACCGTAGTGGTGTTCGAAGCCCTTTGACCCATCTTCTCGATCGGCTCCCCGTGGCTGACTCCTTCTAAGTCGGAAGGAACGATGAGGCTGATGATCCCCTTATGTCTTTTCTTAGGATCGGTCGTCGCAAAGACGACATAAAGATCGGCGTAGCCTCCATTGGTGATCCACATCTTTGTTCCGTTGACGAGATAATGGTCTCCGTCGAGAGCGGCAGTGGTCTTCATGGAAGCGGGGTCCGATCCCACGGTCACCTCACTCAAACAGTAGGAAGCGATGCTAAACTTCGAGCAGAAAGGTTTGAGAAACCGCTCCTTCTGCTCCTCCGTCCCAAATTTAATGATGGGATAGAGGGCTAACGTGCTCACGAAGATGGAGACATAGATCCCCATGCAGCCCGCTGCAAGTTCCTCCGAGAGGATGCAGGTATCCAATACTCCCAGACCCTGCCCCCCGTATTTCTTGGGGATCAGGGGGGTGAAGAAACCCTCCTGATAAGCCTTCTCCATCACATCGACGGGAAAAGTTGCATCCCGATCGTGCTCTGCCGCCACGGGCAGGATCACCTCTTTGGAAAATCGTCTTGCCCTCTCCTGAAGGGCCCTCTGTTCAGGCGTTAAGTCAAATGCGATCATCTCTTCTCTCCATAAGGATTCCGAACTTTGACGCTATTATATTACCAGGAATCATGAATCCCCTTCTTTGACCCACCTTCGTAATACTGTCATTTCCTCCCCGATATACAGGATTCACCCCATTGGGAGCCGAATTTTATCCACCTACGCAGAAGACCCCGGGCTCTGCACCGTGGGGCTCCATTCTGACATCCTCACCTGTCCCCTGCCTACCGGCAGGCAGGCTCTCCCCGACAGGAAGGAGAGGGGTGGGTGAGGGGCCGCTCGTCAAAAAATTAAATCCGTTTGTATTAGGTACAATTAAAATGTAACAATGGAACTACGGCGTTAAAATACGTTGAAGCGAGGATGACCGATGCCACGTTGTGAATGGGCCGATAAGAACGAGTTAGAGCGGTCCTATCATGATAATGAATGGGGCGTACCAATACATGACGACAGAACTCTATTCGAGTTTCTTGTTTTGGAAGGTGCGCAGGCAGGACTCAGTTGGTCCACCATCCTTCGAAAGCGAGAAGGTTATAGAAGGGCGTTCGACAATTTTGATGCCAGGAAAATCTCCCGATACTCCGGGGCTGACATTTCCCGGTTGATCGCTAATCCTGAGATCATAAGAAACAGGCTGAAGGTTAACGCGATCGTCACTAACGCTCGAGCGTTCCTGCAGGTGCAGGAGCAATTTGGAACTTTTGACCGTTACGTCTGGCAATTTGTTCATGGTAGACCTATTCAGAATTCATGGGAAAAGATGACGGATATTCCCCCGAGCTCCCCTGAGTCTGAAGCCATGGCCAAAGATTTGCAGAAAAGAGGGTTCAAATTCGTTGGGGCGACGATTTGTTACGCCTTCATGCAAGCAGTTGGCATGGTAAACGATCATCTCGTAGGTTGTTTCAGGTATGAGGAACTCAAGAATAAAGGCGAGCAGAACCGGTTAACGCACCGGATCGCCGGCAAACCCCGCTCCTGCTGACCGCTGCGTTTGCTCGCAGGGGTCATGTTGACAAGGAACATCCCTTGTGTGTATAAACTGAGACAACCGGCCTTTAGTTCCCCCCTCCCCGCCGGGAGGAGGGGTAGCGTGCTCGCCCCTGGCCTACCGGCAGGCAGGGGTAGACAGGGTCAGGGGCTGGGTTTCTTCCGGAATATATCATAGGGAAAATGATGATTTGGGAGCTGGCATAAAGAAACTTTGCACGCAGTAAGACGGGGGACACGATGAAAACGGTAAAAATAGACAAGATTAAAACCGAGATCGTCCTGGCAGGGGATGTCGGCGGGACAAAGACATGCCTTGGGATCTTCGAAGCGACAAGGGGTCGGCTTCGCCTTCTTTTTGAAAAAACTGTTTTGAACAAAAATTATAAAGGCTTAGAGAACATTCTCGTGGATTTCCTGAAGGGGCAAAAGGGAATCGCCGCAGCCTGTTTCGGCGTAGCGGGTCCTGTCACCGAGGAAGTGGTTATTGCCACGAACCTTCCGTGGTGGATAGATATTCAATCGCTTCGAAAAGTACTGCCCTTTGAAAAAGTGGAGGTGATCAATGACCTGGTTGCCAATGCTTACGGCATCTCTGTTTTGAAGAAGGGGGACTTTGAAATTTTAAGCGCCGGCAAGATCAGAATCGGGAATCAGGCTCTCATTTCTGCCGGAACAGGTCTTGGAGAGGCGATCCTTTTCTGGGATGGTCAGCAGCATGTGCCTTCTCCTTCTGAGGGAGGGCATGCCGAATTCGGACCCAGAAGCCATCTGGAGTTGGAGCTCTTCCATTACCTTTCCGACCGTTTCGACCATGTCAGCTATGAGCGGGTCCTTTCAGGGGAAGGCCTCTTCTATATCTATCAATTTCTGAAGGATTCGAAGAAGTTTGGAAGTGAGCCAGCGTGGCTCTCCGAAAAGATAAGGGGAGAAGACCCGGCTGAAGTGATCTCTGAGACGGCTCTCTTCAAGAAAAGTGAGTTGTGCGTTAAGACTCTGGACCTCTTCGCGTCCATCTACGGCGCGGCCGCTGGAAATCTCGCCCTCCAGGTGATGGCAGTTGGAGGAGTCTATGTTGGGGGTGGAATCGCTCCCAAGATCATCTGGAAGCTGAGAGATGGAACTTTTATCAAGGCTTTCAAAGACAAGGGAAGGCTATCCCATATCGTGACTCATATTCCTGTCAAGGTGATCCTGAATGAAAAGACAGCCCTTCTCGGCGCAGCCTCCCGCGCCATGGCCCTGCTAAACCCTTGAGCACGCAGTCGAACAACCCTCGGTGGTGTTGGGAGGGTTGCGGGGTGCGGGCAAATAGATAGATTGTAGTGCGCGTTACCTCCTTTCCGCCGATTGATTCGTTTTAATAATCACTTTCAACCCAAAAATCCACCTTAGCCGTCTAAGTGCTTTCGGGTCTCCTCGCGCCGCCTCGGTTATGAGGTGTCCCTGATCTCCATAGGTTTTTCTGAATTTCCGTATCAATTCATCATCGTCAGACCCTTCTATTCCAAGATCCTTTTCCTTGCAGAGAGATAAAATCAGTTCCTTCTCCGTCATCTTTTCTATCTCCTTTGCCCCTCTATTTCTAATCGAGTTTGGGGACAACCATGGGTCAGAATTTCAGGGTCCCGTCAGTAGTATTTTTAAACAGCTCCCCCTCCCTGGTGCTTCTCCTTTCCCTCTCAAGATAGTCAAGGCTCTCCCTGCTTCATCATGCCAGTAAAATTGGTAGGCGACCAAATTCTACCCTATTCCTCCCGTTAGATGATGATATGAATGTGTCCTGAAAGCTACACAGTGTGAAATCCCTTTCATCTCAACACGGTGATTCTGGTGACCGCATTCCTACTGAGAGAATCCTTTATATATTCAATCTTCACTCGATCTCCGAAGAACGGGGGCCTTGACTGTAGATGGGTTTTATGACCGCACCAGAATACTGAAACTCTTCCGTCATCACTCCTCACCTGCAGCACGGAGAACTCTATACCAACCACCTCACCAACATAGACCCCAGAGGATGCTTCGAGAAAGTTGACGGAAAGGAAAATAATGATCAGGTTTATAAATAATCCGATGGCAAGAATTCTTTTTCTGTTTTGCATTGCGTCTCCTCCTCTTCAGTCATTAAAGGCATAAAATGGTAACTGGGCTTGCTCGTGTAAAGAGGAATCGGCACAGGAGACCGAGCCGGAAGGGAGGGTAAATACAAAGTTTGACCCGTTTTCTTTTGCCTCATACCAGATCTCGCCACCCAACTTCTTGATGACCTTCTTGATGAGGTAGAGGCCCAGACCCGTGCCACCTGCTCCCTCTTTTCCGTTTTCGCCATTTCCGTTCCCCATAAATTTTGTGAAAAGCTTTTCCCGGTACTCTTCAGGGATGGGCTTTCCACTGTTATAAACATTCAAGCGGTAGCAAGAACCTTGATCTTCAAAACCGAGGGCAATCATCCCTTCCTTTGCTCCATACTTAATGGCATTCCTGAGCAAATTTCTGAAGACCATCTTCAGCCAGATTCGATTTGTCCTGATGGGAACGAGTTTGTTCGACATGGCATGAAGACGATGGTCGATCAGGAGGTGACGCCCCTTCAGCTCCGGAGAAAGTTCCTTCAATACGGGAATCAGGATATCTTTCATCAAATCCAGGGACTCGGCTTCGGCGTCCAACTCGCCGTTGACCGAAAAACTCCTGCCCAGGTACTCTTCGGTGATCCCGATCAATCCAGAGGTTCTTGAAAAGAGTTCTTTTATTCTACGGACGACGGAGTCATCCATTTTCCCGTAATGGCCGCGGCTCAACAATTTCAGGGTAGCGGATATGGAAAGGAGCGATCCCCGGACGTCGTGAGACATGGCTTTCACCATGTTAAGAATCTTGTCGTTGAGGCGGAGATCGCCTTCGGGGGGTTTGTCCCCTTGGAGGGCTTCGAGGTTTTCAATGCAATGGGAAACCCGCATTTCCAGCTCCACTAACCCAAAGGGTCTGAACAGGTAATCATCGGCAGAAGACCGAATCGCATGAACAGTAGGAATCGATCTGCTGCTCGTTTCCAAAACGAGAACGGCCATGATCTCCGGATTTAATTCTTTGGCCTTCTCCAAGACAGCCAGGAGGTCCGTGATCACCAGGTCAAAATTGCTCACGGGTATTCTCCCTGTCTCGGGTTCTCCCGTTGCTTCCGCTATGACTTGATACCCTTTTTTTTCAAGAGCTGATTGGATAACCGTTAGGCTATGGGGATCTTCTTCTGCCAGTGCTAAAAGGATCTTAAACGTCTTCATGGGTTGACCTCCCTGCACTGATCGGATCGAAAGATCTCAAGTTTGTTCTGGGCTGCTCCTTCATATCTTTTCTTATAAAATGTTCATCCAGCCTGCGGTCTCACAAATCGGGTTCTTTGACCTCAGAAGAAAGAACTCTTTGCCCCCCTGATGAAGACCGCCGCGGAGGTGATGCCGCCCGGGAGCTGAAAAATTATTGAACCAAGTTGCGTTTTCGTGGGTCCACGGCAGTGAGAAAGTTTGATTTTCTTCCCGTTCGCAATCATCATCCTGAGGATTCCCATTCGTTAAAACCTCATTCGTCATTCCCTTCACATTAACGAGTTTTCCCCTTCTCACCTCGTTTCCTGACCTGTCTCTGTAGATGAGTTCGTCGGTCTCCAGGTCATATTCGGGAATATCGGAGTCATTCCACCTTCCCAGGAAATATTGGTAAAAGGGGAAGTAAAGGCTGCTGAGGTTTGGGTCGTGCTTGAATACATACTTCACCATCCCTTGAACATCCACACCGGGCTGATAGTGTTGCAGCCAGATATAGTCGCCGAGGATCGTCATCTTAAAGAAAGGAGGATCGGGGTAGAGCTTAAGTCTAACATTTTTCTGGGCAGCCTTGAGAACCTTGAGAAAAGTGATGCTCTTTCTGATCTGCTCTGCAAAACTTTCAGCGGTGACACCCGGATTGGGAATACCCTTCGCCCGGATCATTGCTCCCTCGCTGTTTGGGTTGAGGAGCATGATCTTTGCTTCCCGGCAATTTTGGATGACCTGATGCAATTCACCGTTTGGCTCGACAAAGGTTCGAAAACCCGTCGAACTGATAACCATGACATCTCTTGCGATCCCTTGGCGTTCCTTTAATTTCCTGATCCTTCTCTTTACAAAGAATCCTTTGGCAGAGGTGACCAATACCATTCCAGCAGCCCTCGCCATATTGGAGAGCTTCCAGTCCCTCCAGCTCTTGCGGATGGCGTTGAAGAAAAAGATAAATACGAGCCCTAAAATCATTTCTACAGAGATCAAGAATATCTTATCGTTCCCAATCCGAGGCCAGTAGACCAGAAATTTTTTTACGACAAACCT
>Ga0315282_10004166_pt1 | contig 25325 bp, 20 predicted proteins | sample YL17G07_20_MG_FD_203693 | JGI IMG/M metagenome (GOLD analysis project Ga0315282, IMG submission 203693) | Sediment microbial communities from Yellowstone Lake, YNP, Wyoming, USA - YL17G07_20 | ecosystem: Environmental > Aquatic > Freshwater > Lake > Sediment | place: USA: Wyoming | collected... | reverse complement strand
TGCGGCCGTCGAACATGATGCGGCCGGCCATGATCCGGCCGGGCGGCTGCACGAGCCGCATCACCGACAGGGCGGTGACGGACTTGCCGCTGCCCGATTCGCCGACGAGGCCCACGGTCTCGCCGGGCCGGACGGTGAAGCTCACGTCGTCAACCGCCCGCACGACGCCCGTCGCCGTGTCGAACCCCGTCGTCAGGTGTTCGACCTCGAGCAGCGCGTCGCCGTTCGGTCGGGTGGGCTCAGGCGTTGGTCCGCTCCTGGTCGGTCACGGGGTATTCATCGTGCCCGCGCGCGATGCCACGACAAATCTATCCGCAGATTCACGTGAATTCTCGCAGATTCTCGAGACTCGACGTGCGCGTCGAGAGCCGCCAACGGCGGCTGGCGCGATGGGGAGGCAGCCGTTCGCGAGAGCCCGACGTTCAAGCCGCTTTCGCGAACGGCTGCCTCCCATCGCGCCGGCGGAACGGCCTTTGGCCGTCCGCTCTCGACGCGCACGGTCATCGCCAGCCTGGTGTCGCGCGCAGCGTCTCGACGGTCCCTGACCGAGCCTCAATCTGCGTCAATTCGTGTGAATCTGTGGACCGGTACATCTCTGCGCGAATCTGCGGACGCGCGAATCTCGGACCCGCGAATCTGCGGACCCGCTAACCCGCCGCCTCTTCGCGATATTCCCCGAACACCGCCCGCAGCGCGTCGGCGATCTCGCCGACGGTGGCGCGCGCCTGCACCGCGTCGATCGCCGGCGGCACGAGGTTGCTGCCGTCGCGCGCGGCGGCCTGCACGCGATCGATTGTCTCGCGCCAGCTCGACTCGCTCCGACTCGCGCGCACCTCGCGCAGCCGCTCGACCTGGCGCCGCTCGATATCCGGGTCGATCCGCAACGTGTCGATGTGTGGGGCCTGACCCTCGCCCGCGAAGCGATTCACGCCGACGACGACACGTTCCCCGGCGTCGACTGCCCGCTGGTCGCGGTAGGCCGCGTCCTGGATGGCCTGCTGAACGAAGCCGCTCTCGATGGCGCTGAGCGCGCCGCCGCGCCGATCGATCTCCGCCAGCAGCGCCGAGGCCGCCTCCTCGATCTCGTCGGTCAGACGCTCGATCGCGTACGACCCGGCCACCGGGTCGACGGTGTTCGTGACCCCGCTCTCCGACGCGATAATCTGCTGCGTGCGCAGCGCGATGCGCGCGGACTCCTCGGTCGGCAGCGCGAGCGCCTCGTCGCGGCTGTTGCAGTGCAGCGACTGCGTGCCGCCGAGCACCGCGGCGAGCGCCTGCAGCGCGACGCGGACGATGTTGTTGTCGGGCTGTTGGGCGGTGAGCGTGCTGCCGGCGGTCTGCGTGTGGAAGCGCAGTTGCTGCGCGCGGGGGTTGGTGGAGTGAAACCGGTCCGCCATGATCCGCGCCCACAGGCGCCGCGCCGCGCGGAACTTCGCGATTTCCTCCAGCAGATCGTTGTGCGCGTTGAAGAAGAACGAGAGGCGTTCGCCGAACCGGTTCACGTCGAGGCCGGCCTCGATGGCGGCCTGCACGTAGGCGATCGCGTTCGCGAAGGTGAACGCGAGTTCCTGCACCGCGGTCGATCCCGCCTCGCGGATGTGATACCCGCTGATCGAAATGACGTTCCAGTTCGGTACCTCGCGTTCGCAGTAGGCGAACAGGTCGGTGATGAGCCGAAGCGAGGGCCGCGGCGGGTAGATGTAGGTGCCGCGCGCGATGTATTCCTTGAGGATGTCGTTCTGCACGGTCCCCGACAGCGCGCGCTCGGCCACGCCCTGTCGCCGCGCCACGGCGATGTAGAGCGCCAGCAGGATCATCGCCGTCGAATTGATCGTCATCGACGTGGACACGCGGTCGAGCGGGATCTCGCGAAACAGTTCCGCCATGTCCTCGATCGAATCGATCGCGACACCGACCTTGCCGACTTCGCCCGCCGACAGTGCGTGATCCGAGTCGTATCCCATCTGCGTCGGCAGGTCGAACGCCACGCTGAGGCCGCTGACGCCCTGCGAGAGCAGGTAGCGGTAACGCCGGTTCGATTCGGCCGCGGTCCCGAACCCCGCGTACTGCCGCATCGTCCACAACCGCCCGCGATACATCGTGGGCTGGATGCCGCGCGTGTAGGGGAACTGCCCGGGGAAGCCGAGCTGCACCGCCGGATCCCAGTCATCGAGCGCGTCGGGACCGTACTGCGCGGCCTTCGGCACCTGCGCGTCTCCGCCTTCACTCGCTGGCCTTGCTGTCGAGCTACGGCGGGACCTCGCCGTGGCTGCGCGGCCTTCGCGCGGCGCAGCAGAGGCGGGGCCGGACGGCGCCTTCGGTGTCGGTGATTTGCCGGTGGAGTCGGGGGAAGTGCGCGAGCCCGCCATGATGAGGCTCATTCTATCTCACGGTCGCGGCCCGCCTGCGCTGCCTTTGATGGATGGCACTACGGCGACCTCACGCCATGGCTCGTGCGACCGTCACGAGCGAAGGCGGACGCATCGGCGCGCGTCTTGACTTCAGCGATTGGGGTACGTATCATTCATCAGCCCCTGTTCTCTCCCTTTACTTCGAATCATTCAACGTGACGCCTCGATCTCGCTGACGGCGATCGTGTAGGCGCGCGAGGTCCTGGCAGGGCCCCAACGTCGTTCGACGCTGCTCGCCACGCCCTGAGCCCGGCGACGGGCGCGGCCGACGCGGTGGGGTTCTCAATCAGCCGGGCGTCCACCCGCGAGCGCGGGGACGCTCGAAGCGGCCCGGTCCACCGGGTGGCCTTTCTCGGGGGAGGCGAGCATTATGGATGAGGTGACGAAGCGTTTTGCGCGCGAGCTCGCCGAGGCCATTGCCGCCGCTGCCGCAACGGACCCGCGGGTGGAAGCCTGCCGGGCCCGGGCACGCGCGGCGGGATACGAAATGAAGGTTTCGCTGGACGCGGTGGTCGGCTTCATCAACCGCCCGGCCGGCGAGCACGAGGGGTCGGCGCAGGTCGCCGCCTCGCGGGCCTTCGAGGTCAGCGCCAGCGATCGTCGGTTCCTTCGGTCTTTGAGGATTGCCGCCGACGAAACCAAGGAGGAAGTCTAAGTAGACAGCAGGCGATCGGCAGCAGGCCGCAGCAGGCGAGCGCCTGCTGCGACCCGCCTGCTGTCTACTGAAGCTGCCTGAATGCGCTCCTGCCGGCGTAGCGGCCCTGTGCGCCCAGTTCCTCTTCAATCCGCAGCAACTGGTTGTACTTCGCGACGCGATCCGTGCGGCTCGCCGAGCCGGTCTTGATCTGCCCGGCGTTTGTCGCCACGGCCAGGTCGGCGATCGTCGTGTCCTCGGTTTCGCCCGAGCGATGCGAGACCACCGTCGCGTAGCCCGCGCCACAACCGATCTCCATGGCGTCGAGCGTCTCGGTGACGGTGCCGATCTGGTTCAGCTTGATCAGGATCGCGTTGGCGATTCCCTGCTCGATGCCGCGCGTGAAGATCGCGGGGTTGGTGACGAAGATGTCGTCGCCGACCAGTTGCACGCGCGCGCCGAGCTCGGTCGTCAGCGTCTTCCAGCCGGTCCAGTCGCCTTCGGCCAGGCCGTCCTCGATCGAGACGATCGGATACTGGCGCAGCCAGTCGGCGTACATCGCCACCATCTCGCCGGCGTCTCGCGTGCGGTCGCCCGATTTCGCGAACACGTACTTGCCGTCGTTCCAGAGCTCGCTCGCCGCCACGTCGAGCGCGAGGCAGATCTCCTGGCCCGCCTTGTAGCCCGCCCTGCTGATCGCCTCGAGCACGAGTTCGAGCGCGTGCTGGTTCGACTTGAGGTTGGGCGCGAAGCCGCCTTCATCGCCCACGCCGGTTGACAGGCCGCGTTGCCTGAGGATGCCGCGCAGCGCGTGGAAGGTTTCGGCCCCGGCGCGCAACGCCTCGCGGAACGACGCCAGCCCGAGCGGCGCGACCATGAACTCCTGGACGTCGACATTGCTGTCGGCGTGCGCGCCGCCGTTGAGAATGTTCATCTGCGGCACCGGCAGCGCGAAGCCGCCCGTCGCCGTGCGGTACAGCGACCGCAGGTAGGCGTAGAGCGGCTGCCGCGCGCTGATGGCGGCCCCCCGCGCCGCCGCCATCGACACTCCCAGGATCGCGTTGGCGCCCAGCCGGCTCTTGGTCGGCGTGCCGTCCAGGGCGATCATGGCCTGGTCGAGACTGCGCTGATCGTACTCGCGCCCGACCACCGCGCGCGCGATCTCGGTGTTGACGTTGGCGACCGCCTGCGTCACCCCCTTGCCCAGGAAGCGGCGCTTGTCGCCGTCGCGCAACTCGAGCGCTTCGCGTTCACCCGTGGAGGCGCCGGACGGGACGGCGGCGCGGCCGAGGACGCCGTTGTCGAACGTGACGTCCACTTCGATGGTCGGATTGCCGCGGGAATCGAGAATCTCGCGGCCGTGCACGGTGGCGATGTTCACGGTGTTCTCCCAAGATTAGTGCGAAGTGCGAGGTGCAACGTGCAACGTGCGAAGTGCGAAGTGCGAGGTGCCGTGCTGAGTGCCGTGCGGCGGCTGCGCGGGCATCGAGCACATGGGGCCGCACATTGCACGCCGCACTCCGCACCTCGCACATCATTCATACGTCGGCACGCCGGCGCCGCGGCGATCCGCGTCCGCCTCGAGCCGGAGCGCCTCTTCGTCGATCGGTCCGATGAGCGGCTGGTCGTCGGTCGTCACCACCGTCACCCCCTGGTCCGACACGGTGTGCCGGCGCAGGTCCTCCTCGCGATTGAAGCCGATGAGGGCGCCGCGCGGGATGAAGACGTCCCGGTCGATGATCGCGTGGCGGATCCGCGCGTGACGGCCGACGCGCACACCGGGCATCAGGATGCTCTGCTCGATGCGGCAGAAGCTGTGCACCCGCACGTTGGGGCACAGGATGCTTCCGGAAATGGTGCTCCCCGAGACGATGCAGCCGGCCGAGATGATCGAGTCGAGCGCCTGCCCCGACCGCGTGCCCTGCTCGGCGAACACGAACTTGGCCGGCGGCGCCTGAATCTGGTACGTGCGCAGCGGCCACTCGGGGTCGTACAGGTTGAATTCCGGGTTCACCTGCACCAGGTCCATGTTCGCCTCGAAGTAGGCGTCCAGCGTCCCGATGTCGCGCCAGTACTTCGCCGCCTTCTTGTTCTCGTCGTAGAACCGGTACGAGTAGACGGCGGTTTCGTTGATGACCGCCGGGATGATGTCGTGGCCGAAGTCGTGCGTCGTCGGACGCGCCGCGTCGGTGTCGAGCGCGCGGATCAGCACGTCGATGTCGAAGATGTAGATGCCCATCGACGCGAGCACGAGATCGGGGGAGCCGGGAATCGGAATCGGGTCGTCCGGCTTCTCCTGGAAGCCGATGACCCGCTCGGCGTCGTCCACCCGCATGATGCCGAAGAGCCGCGAGTCGCCCTTCGGGACCTCGATGGTCGCAATCGTCACCGCGGCCTCGCGCTCCAGGTGCGCGCGCAGCATCTTCGAGTAATCCATCTTGTACACGTGGTCGCCGGCCAGCACGATTACGTGCTTCGGGTTCTCGCGCACGATCGAGTACAGGTTCTGGTAGACGGCATCGGCGGTGCCCAGGTACCAGTGCTCCCCGACGCGCTTCTGCGGCGGCAGGATCTCGATGAACTCGCCCATCTCTTCCGACACGACGCTCCAGCCCTTGCGGATGTGACGGTTCAGCGACAGCGACTTGTACTGGGTGGCGATGAAGATGCGCCGGAGGCCCGAGTTGATGCAGTTGCTGAGGACGAAATCGATGACGCGGTACGGGCCGCCGAAGTACACGGCGGGCTTGGCGCGCTCCTTCGTGAGCGGATACAGGCGTTCGCCGGCACCGCCGGCCAGCACGATGACGAGGGCGTCCTCCACGAGGCTCATGGAGCTTCTCCCGGCTCTCGCAGCACCACCCGTGCCGGGGCGCCGTCCGCGTCGGCGATGTCGAGCGGCAGGCAGTACATCTCGTAGCGGCCCGCCGACACCCGGCTCAGATCCAGCCCCTCGACGATGACGACGCCCCGTTCCAGCAGGAGACGATGGACGGGCGCACCCGGCCGCTTGAACTGCTCGACGGACAGGTAATCGACGCCGACCAGCCGAATGCCGCGATCCAGGAGGAACCGGGCGCCGCTCTCGTCGAGGAACGCGAAGTCGGTGTGGAACTCGTGCGACTGCCAGAGGACCGAGTTTCCAGTCTTCAGCAGCACCCGTGTCTCGCCCGCCAGCTCGGCGCCCGCCAGATCCCCGGCCTCGATGCCGCGACGCGGCCCGGCAATCTCGACGACGAGGGCGGGACCGATGAGCACGTCCAACGGAAGCGCGTCGACGCCCGGTGCGGCATCGAAGAAATGGCGCGGCGCGTCGACGTGCGTGCCGGTGTGGGTGCCGAGGCGGAGCGCGGTCACGTTGGCGCTGTCGCCGCGCGCGACGCGCTTGACGGGGTCGCACGCGAACGCGGGGTTCCCCGGGAACGTCGGTGTCATCGCCGACAGCCGCACGCTGACGTCGATCAGTCTCATGATACGGATCGCGCCGACGCGACAAATATAGCACGGGCCCGGAGCACGTCTGCACGCGCCCGCGTCGACGCGCGGAGGGCCTGTTATCGGGTGAAACGGGGTGATTACGTTTTTGACTTCTACAGGGGACGCGCCTATGATCGGACGATCGGTTCCCCAGAGCTGCGGGGACGCGGAGAACAGCCATCATGAGTATTCGCGGCCGGGTGCTCGCTCTGGCGAGTGCCAGCGTGGTCGTCTCGGTCGTCGTTGTCGCTTCGTTGTCGGCTCCGGCGGCGCAGGCGCAGCAGAAAAGAAAGCTCGACAAGGCCCAGCAGCAGGAGGCGAACGTCCTGACACAGCTGGTCGACCAGGCTCAGGCGGGGCTTCAGGTGCCGGCGGATCTGCCGGTCAGCATCGAGGCGTATCACTACTTCAAGTCGGCCACCGGCGCCACGTACGTTCCGTTCACGATGGTGATTGACACGTCGAAGGCGTCGAGCCCGGCCGTATCCGTCATGCTGCGCGTCGTGAAGAAGAGCGCTGCGGCGCCGACTCAGGCGCAGGCGAAGGTGCCCGGGATCACGCCGGCGACCGACCGCGATGTAGCGGATTCTTCCGATCTGCGAAGTCGCATGGATGCCGACCGGGCACAGGCCGGGGCGAACAAGGACAATCTGCCGCCGCTGCCGGCGGCGAGCTTTCAGGATTTGTATTTCGTCAGCGTCGTACCGTTGGCCGAACGGCCGGGACGGCTGGCTCGAGCGTTTCAGGTCGAGCCGGGCGACTACGACGTCTACGTGGCGGTCAAGGAGCGGGAGCCGGCAGACAAGAAGAACCCGAAAATGGCGGTTTGCAGGCAGTCTTTCAGCCTGCCGAACCTGGCGATCCCCGGCGACCTGACCGTGAGCAGCGTCTTGCTGCTTGCCAGAACGGAAGAGTTGACGCAGCAGCCGACCGCCGAACAGCAGCGCGACCACCCGTACGCGATCGGCACGATCGAGATCGTGCCCGTGGCCGGCACCAAATTGGCAACAACCGATCCGTTACAGGTGTTCTTCCAGATTTACAATTACACCCTGACGCAAGGCAACAAACCGGACGTGTTGGTGGAGTACAATTTCTACCGGAAGCTGGACAGCGGCGAGAAGTACTTCAACAAGACGGAGCCGGAGGTGCTGAACGCCGCGAGCGTCAACCCGATGTTCGACGGCACCAAGCACCAGTTGTCGAGCGGGATCACCGTACCGGCTGGCAAGATTCCGGTCGGGACGTATCGACTCGAGATCAAGGTGACCGACAAGCCGTCGGGCAAGAGCTTGACCAGGAACCTGGAGTTCTCAGTCTCATGACGTGAGGCAGGGCGGCCGATGGCACCGGCCGCCCGCTGCCTTCAGGAATGGCGGGGAACGGGTTCCTGAACGGCAAGAGGCAGACATGACCCGGTTCGGCACGCTCGTCACGTCGACCGTCGTCGCTGCTCTCATGGGCGTCGTCCCGGACGCTTCCGGGCAGGTGCGGAGCGTGCTCGTGCGCGCTGACCAGCCGCTCGCGCCCATTGCCGCCGCGCTTCATGGATCGGTCGAAGGTGTCGTCACCGACGAAACCGGGGCGCCCATCCCCGGCGCGACCGTCACCGCCTCCGCGATCGGCGCGATGAGCGCCCTCGCGTTGAGCGACCTCACCGGCCGCTTCCATCTCTACGGACTTCAGCCCGGCGCGTACCTCGTCCGCGTTCACTCCGCAGGGTACATCGCCTCCTCGCGCAACGGCCGTCAGTTCGTCGAAGTGCGACCCAGCGTGCGCACGACGATCTCGGTCATGCTGCGGCGCATGGATCGCAGCCGCGTCGTGGCCGCGGGCCTGGGTTCCACGTCGAGTGGCGGCGAGGACACACAGGTCGGCGACGATCACAGCGATATCGCCTGGTACCTGCGGCACTTGCCGCGCAGCGTCCTGAAGGACACGACGGATCGTGACGGAATCGCCGGCGAGAAGCCGGCGCCGCCCGATGCCGACAAGCCGGGAGGGGCCGCACGCGCGGTGCCTTCCGCGTCGCGCTTCGCGTCGTCGCTGTTCGACGACCTGCCGTTCAGCGGGCAGGTGAACCTGTTGACGACGAGCTCGTTCGACACGGTCGAGCGGCTGTTCTCGTCCGATTTCGTGTCGCACAGCATCACGTCGCTCTCGCTCGGCGGCCCGGTGGGAGGCTGGGGCGACTGGGCGATCCAGGGGATGACGGCGCAGGGGGATCTCGGCACGTGGTTCCTGTCGGGCGTTCTGAAGTCCCGTCCGGCCGGCTCGCACGTCTACGACATCAACATCGCCTACAGCACGCAGCGTCTCAGCCCGCCGGTGCCCACCGAATTCCCGCAAACCGGCAGTGAGTCGACGCGAGCGGTTGGATCGTTCTACGCGGCGGATCGCTGGCAGCTCTCGCCCCAGGTGGCCCTCGGCTACGGCGCGACCTATTCACGCTACGACTATCTGGTCGGTCCCGGCCTGTTCAGCCCGCGCGCGGAGCTGACGCTCAAACCCGTGGCGCACGTCACCATCCGAACCTCCGTCTCGCGGCACGTGCTCGCGCCGGGCGCCGAGGAGTTCGCGCCGCCCCTGCTGGCGTCCGGGTTGTGGGTGCCGTCCGAGCGCACGTTCGACTGGCTGTCGAATGCGCCGCTGACCGCCGAACACGCGAACAACTACGAGCTGACGGTGGAACGCGATCTCGGGCACGGCTACTCGGTGACGGCACGGACGTTCTTCCAGGAAGTGAACAACCAGCTCGTCGCGCTGTTCGGCCGCGCGGACGACCCCTCGCCGCTGGCCGGCTCGCTGTACCACGTCGGTCCGCTGGGCGATGTCGATGCCAAGGGATGGAGCGCGTCGGTATCGAGCACGGTGAACCGGCACCTGCGCGGCACGGTCACCTACCAGATGACGACGGCCAGCTGGGTGACGTCGAACGGCGGGGGGGTGCTGGGCGCATTCGCGCCGGTGGCGCCGGTCGCCCGGCTGCACGACGTCACGACGTCGCTCGAGACCGATGTGCCCGGCACCGAGACACACGTGTTCGTGCTCTACAAGATCAACACGGCGTTCGCGAACGCCCACGAACCAGGACCCGGGCTCGACGGCCGTTTCGACGTCCAGGTGTCGCAGCCGCTGCCGCTGCTCGACTTCACGGCGGCGCGGTGGCAGGTCGTCTTCGCCGTCCGCAACCTGTTCCGCGAGCCGTCGCCGGGCGCGTCGGTCTACGACGAGTTGCTCGTCGTGCGGCCGCCCAAGCGCCTGGTCGGCGGTCTCGTCGTTCGGTTCTAGGCAGGGGTCGGGACCCAATTCGGCGACTACAGAGGCGTCTGTAATCTGCGAATTGAGTCCCGACCCCCTTTTTGGCCGTTTTTCTGGATTCGGTTATTTGGAGTGTCGATTCGTTCCGTTGGAGTATTGGGGCGGCGCGAATCGGCGGCTGCCGTGAAGTGACTGATTATCAAGGCGTTCCATTGATTTCGGCGGATTGCGGCTGTGGTATGCCGATTGCTCCTTTGCGGTCAAGCAGCCCTCCCTCCGTCGAACAGACGATGGAAAGTCATCAGCCAACCAGCGGCCGCGAGGACGTCCTGACCCTGAGGCCTTCAGTGCGATCGCTGCAGGCGCTCGTGGGTTTTGCGCTCGTCGGCACGCTGCTCGTCCTCGGCGTTGCGAACGTCGCGCTGCGCGCCACGTGGCACCGCGTCGAGGACGGCGTGCTCTGGGACGCGGGGCCCGACGGGGTCGTCGTCAAGGACGTCGCGCGCGGGACGGCGGCGGCCGACCGGCTCCAGCCGGGCGACCTGCTCGAGGGCATCGATGGCACCCCGATCGAGAGGCTCGATCAGGTGCAGCAGATCCTGAACAGGACGCCGAAGAACACGCCGCTGCACTACAAGCTGGTTCGGCTCGGCTCGACGCGTTTCATCGACATCACGCTGACGCCGGTTCCGGCCGGCAACCTGCCGCTCTACTTCATCCTTGCAACCGTCGGCATCTTCAGCCTGCTCGTCGGCACCTCGGTGCGGCTGCGCCGGCCGCGCGACCCGGCGACGCTGCACTTCTTCCTGTTGTCGATCGCCTTCTTCGGCGTGTTCACCTTCTCCTACAGTGGCCGTCTGGACACCCTCGACTGGATCTTCTACTGGGCGAACGAGGTGTCGATTCTGCTGTTGCCGGCGCTGTTCCTGCACTTCACGCTGGCGTTTCCGGAACGGGCGCGGCCGCAGCGTGCGTTTGCCGATCGCGTTCAGCCGTTCCTCTACGTGCCCGCCTTCGCGCTGGGCGTCCTCGACGTCGGCGTGCTGGCGCGCGCCTCGCTGAACCCCCGGTACTACATCCTCAACTGGGGGGCGCGGATCGATCGGCTCGAGTACCTGCACCTGGCGATCTGCCTCGTGGCCGGATTCCTCGTGTGGGTCTGGGCGCTCAGCCGCATGCGGACCGTGACCGGGCGGCGGCAGTTGCGATGGATCGTGGCGGGCGTCCTGTTCGGGGCGGGCCCGTTCGTGTTCGGCTACGCGCTTCCCTGGTCGCTCGGCGGCGAACCCGGCCTCACGAGGCAGTTGCTCGCGATCCCGCTGGGCCTGCTGCCGCTGGCCTTCGCCTCGGCCGTCGTGCGTTACCGGATGATGGACGTCGAGGTCATCATCAAGCGGACGCTGGTCTATGCGGCGGCGGTGCTGGCGATCGGGGCCATCTACGCGGCGCTGCTCAAGCTCGCCTCGGCGGTGATCGAGGACCCGGTTGCACACTTCACGATCATCGCGATGCTCGCAACGCTCGTCGTCGTGCTGCTCGCCCGGCCCGTCAAGAGCGCGATCCAGGCGACCTTCGACCGGGCGTTCTACCGTGACCGGTACGATTTTCGGCGGGCGCTGATCGCCTTTGCCCGCGACCTGAACAGCGATCTCGATCTCAACCGGCTCGGCGAACGGCTGGTCGCGCGCATCATGGAGACGTTCGTCGTCGATCGCATCTCGCTGCTGCTCGCCGACGGCGAATCGCAGGCGTTCGTGCCGATCCGCACGGTGGGTCTCGAGACCGCCCCGCCGCGCCTGCCGCGCACCAGCACCCTGGGTGCGCGCCTCGTGTCCGGACAGTCGGTGTCGCTGGACGAACCGGCGACCGCGCGCACGCTCAAGGCCGAGGACGTGGACCGGTGGCGCGAGCGCGAGGTGCACTACTTCGTGCCGTGCGTGTCGAAGGGCGGCTGCAACGCGGTGCTGGCGCTCGGCCGGCGCTCGGACGGCGAGCCGTTGAACAGCGAGGACCTGTCGCTGCTCGCGGCGGTCGCCGGCCACGTGGCGACGGCGCTGGAGAACGGCCGGCTGTACCGGCAGCTGCGCGGGCAGGCGGAAGAAGTCGATCGGATGCGCGAGTTCAGCGAGAGCATCATCGAGTCGCTCGAGGCCGGCCTGCTGGTCGCCGACGCGAACGAGCGGGTCGTGCGCTGGAACCGGGCGCTGGAACACCTGTACGGCATCAGCCGCGCCGAAGCCGTGGGCCGCCCGCTCTCCGAGCTGTTCGACGGCGGCTTCCTGCGCCAGCTGCAGGCGGCGCAGTCCGGGCTGAAGGGCGCCGCCGGCGTCCACCGCTTCTCGCTGCAGACGCGCGACGACCGCCGCCTGCTGGTGAACGTGACGATCGTGCCGCTGCGCAACTGGCAGGGCCCCTCGTCGTCGGTCATCGGCACCATCATCATCATCGACGACGTGACGGACCGCGTGCACCTCGAGGAGCAGCTGCAGATTTCGGAGAAGATGGCCTCGATCGGGATCCTGGCGGCCGGCGTGGCGCACGAGGTGAACACGCCGCTCACCGGCATCTCGAGCTTCACGCAGATGCTGCTCGAGGGCTCCAATCCCGAGGACCCGACGACGAAAGTCCTCGAGAAGATCGAGCGCCAGACATTCCGCGCGGCGAAGATCGTGAACGGCCTGCTGAACCTGGCGCGGCCCGGCGGCGTCGCCGGCGCCGAGCACGTGTCGGTCGATCTGAACGCGGTCGTCAACGACGTGCTGTCGCTGCTCGAGCACCAGTTCCGGGTCGCGAAGATCCAGGTGCGGCGCGAGCTCGCGTCGCCCGCGGCGCTGGTCACCGGCTCGGAGTTCAAGCTGCAGCAGGTGTTCCTGAACCTGTTTCTCAACGCGCGCGACGCCATGCCGAAGGGCGGCTGGCTGTCGATCACGACGCGCGTGGACGGCGACCTCGTCGTCGCCGAGGTGGCGGACACGGGCACCGGGATTCCGCGCGAGCACCTGTCTCGCATCTACGACCCGTTCTTTACCACGAAGTCGATCGGGCAGGGCACCGGCCTGGGGTTGTCGATCACCTACGGCATCGTTCGCGAGCACGAGGGCTCGATTGCCTGCGACAGCACCCCCGGCGAAGGCACGCGCTTCACGCTGTCGTTCCCCTCGGCGGCCGCCGCCGAGCGGACGGCGCGGGCGGTGAACTGAGTGACGTATGCCTCATAACGGCTCGATCCTCGTCGTCGACGACGAGGACATCATGCGTGAGATCCTCCAGACCCTGCTCGAGCGCGAGGGCTACGACGTGCGCCTCGCCTCCAGCGGCACGGAGGCGCTCGCCCTCGCCCGCGGCTCGTCGTTCGATGCGGCCGTCGTCGACGTGATGATGCCCGAGATGGACGGGCTGACGACGCTCGACGAGATCAAGAAGCTCGACGAAGACCTGCCCGTGATCATGATCACGGCCTTCGCGTCGGTCGAGACCGCGATCGCCGCGATGAAGCGGGGCGCGTTCGACTACATCACCAAGCCGTTCAAGAACGACGAGGTGCTCGTCGTCCTGCGCAACGCGACCGAGCGCCGGCGCCTGGAGACCGAGAACAAGGTCCTGCGGCAGAGCCTGCAGGAGCGCTACAGCAAGTTCGGCAACATCATCGGTCGCAGCCCGCGCATGCGCCAGGTGTTCGACCTGATCATCCAGGCCGCGCCGAGCCGATCGACGATCCTGATCCAGGGCGAGAGCGGCACGGGCAAGGAGCTCGTCGCGCGCGCGATCCACACCAACTCGCCGCGCACCGATCGCGGGTTCGTCACCGTCAACTCGGGCAACCTGCCGCCCGACCTGCTCGAATCGAACCTGTTCGGCCACGTGAAGGGCGCCTTCACCGGCGCGGTGTACCCGAAGAAGGGACTGTTCGAGCTGGCCGACAAGGGCAGCATCTTCTTCGACGAGATCGGCAACATCCCGCTCGAGACCCAGCCGAAACTGCTGCGCGTCATGCAGGAGCGCGAGTTCATGCGGCTGGGCGGCGTCGAGAACATCAAGGTGGACGTGCGGATCATCGCCGCCACCAACGTCGACCTCCATCGGATGATGGAGGAGGGGCGCTTCCGCGAGGACCTCTATTACCGGCTGCACGTCATCACCATCCAGCTGCCGCCGCTGCGCGATCGCAAGGACGACGTGCCGCTGCTCGTGCAGCACTTCCTGCGCAAGTACGGCGAGGAGAACCAGAAGACCGACCTGGAGCTGGCGCCCGAAGCGCTCGACCTGCTCTCGGACTACGACTGGCCCGGCAACGTCCGCGAGCTCGAGAACGCCATCGAGCGGGCGGTGGTGCTGAGCGCCAACCGCCGCATCGGCCCCGACCTGATCCCCGAGCAGGTGCGGTCGAGCCGCAGCTTCCAGATCCCGCAGCTGGTGCTGCCGCCCGAGGGCGTCTCCTTCAAGCAGGTGATCACCGATTTCGAGAAGCGGCTGATCGAATCGACGCTCGAGACCGCCGGCGGAGTGCAGAAGAAGGCCGCCGAGCTGCTGCACATCAAGCCGACGACGCTGAACGAGATGATCAAGCGCTACGACATCAGGCCGCGCCGCAAGAAGACGTCCAACGGAAGCGCGGGCGTGCGCGGCAACGGCACCGGCGTCGCCGGGGCCGTCGGCGCGGGAGCCCCGTCCGGTTCGAGCGACGAGTTCGAGGAAGATACCGGCGAGGCGCTCTGAGTCGCGAGCGCGAGGGAGCGGAGTGGGGCCGTTGGGGCCCCGCGAGCGACCGAGCCTGGCGGGGTGCAGGGGCCCCCGCCATTCAAGAAAAGACGAGTTCGAGGAGGATACCGGCGAGGCGTTCTAGAAAAGGGTTTGGCAGGGGAGCGGCATGCCGTGCTCCTGCGTCAGCGGGGGATGCGGACGCGGGCGTCTGCCGACGAACGGAAGGGGAGGAGGATGGGTTCCGTTCGGAGGTCGTCGCACGATGTGCTGCGTCCCCCGCTTTTTAGTTAGTTAGTGGCGAGTGACGAGTGGCGAGTGGCGAGTGACGACGACGATCGCACGACTCGCCGCTACCCAGCCTTGATCTTTCCGATCATTCGCTCGTACTTCGCCAGTACCACGTCCCACCGGTAGTTCCGGCGCACGTACTCCCGCCCGTTGCGTCCCATCGCCGCGCGCAACCGCACGTCCGCAACCAGCAGGTTCAGACACTCGGTGAACTCGTCCCGGTCCGCGTAGTAGAGGCCGGCGTTGCTGTGCACGCAGTGATCGACGAGCACATCGCTGCGCGCGTTGGCCAGGATCGGCGTGCCGACGGCGAACGACTCCAGCGCGAGCAGCGACAGGCTCTCGTAAGGCGAGGGCACCGCGACGACCGTCGCCGCCTCGAGGGCCTGCAAACGCTCGCGCTCGGACAGCATCCCCGCGAAATTGATGAACGGTTCGTCGGGCAGCGGCATCAGCTTGACGCCCATCAGCACGAGCGACGCGTCGCCTCCGTCCCGCACGTAGGTGCTGAAGTGCTCGATCAATTCCTCGCAGCCCTTGCCCTTGTCGATGCGCCCCCCGTAGAGCACGAACGGGCCGTGGATCCGGTGTCGCCGCCGGAACATGGCCCCGCGCTCGGTCAATCGCGATCGGTACGGGGTCTCGGTGGCGGGGTCGGATTCCTCGCCGCCGCCCTCCTCGTCCGGCCCTGCTCCCGGCCGCTCGCCGGTCTGGGCGGGCCGGTGCTCCCGCGGGTAGGCGTGGTGCTGGGGAAGGTCCACGCCACAACCCACCGTCTCCTGCGCAACGGCGCGGATGTCGAAATGCGACGTGAGAAACGCTCGTTCGACGTCCGTGTTGTAGGCGATCCCGGCCGGCAGGCGGAACAACTCCGCGTACAGTGCCAGGTGAATGGCGGGCTCGTCGTGGGCCGTCGGCACCAGAATGCTGCGGGCGGGCGCGATGCGCAGGCCGAGGACGGTCGTCGCGTACAGATACGTGAAGAAGATGAGCGCGTCGTAGTCGCGGTGGTGTCGCTCGATGTGCTCGAGCAACGCGGGGCACCAGGGTCCCTGCTGTCTCAGCCACTCCATCTCGTCCGCGGGCTGGTGCGGGTGATGGAAGATCCAGTCGGAGTACCGGTTGAACGCGGCGATGTTCCGTGTCTGCGCGTTCGCGAACCGCCGGACGGTGACGCCGCGCACCCGGTCGGTGCCTTCCGGGTAATCGTTCTTCCAGGTGATGTAATCGCGCGCGCAGGTCGTGAGCACTTCCACCTGGTGGCGGGCGGACAGCCGCTCGGCAATCAGGCGGCAGTGGTACTCGGAACCGCCGACGATCTCACTTCCGTAGCGCTGGACGATGAAAGCTAGCTTCAAGTCAGTAGTGAGTAGCGAGTAGCGAGTAGCGAGTAGGGTAGCCAGTAGACACCAGACAGCAGCCAGTAGACAGCAGGAACGTGCAATCGCGCAAGTGCCGGCGCGCAATCGGGCGTTGCCGTCTACTCGCTACCCGCTACTGACATATTTCGCCAAGCACCTTCACCAGTTGCCGCTCGATCGCCTCGTCGCCGAACTGGCCGACCCGCCGGCGCTGGCCGGCGATGATCGGCCCACGCACCTCGTCTTCGTACGCGAGCATCCCGAGCAGTTCGGCGGCGTACTCCAGGTCCTTGGGCCAGAACAGCACGCCGGCGCCGCCCATCGTGTCGGGTACCGCCCCGGCCGCGTAGGCGAGCACCGGCACGTCCATCGCCATCGCCTCGAGCAGCGGCACGCAGAATCCCTCGTGCTCGCTCAACGAGACATAGGCAGACGCCGTCCGGTAGTAAGTCGCCAGTTCGCAATCGGGCACCGGGCCGACGAACAGGAAGCGTTCAGGCAGCATCCGGTACTGCGCGACCAGCGCGCGCACCGTGGCATAGTAGCGCGGGACGACATCCGTCCGGCCGACAAAAATGAAGCGGTACTGCGAATCGACGTAACGCTTGTAGTGTTCGGCCAGCCGGATGTGATCCTCGATGCGCTTGTTCGGCGCGATTCGTCCGACGAACAGGATGTTGGCCGGGCCGTCGTCGAGCACCTTCTCGAGGGCGGGACGGCGCGGCGCGTTCCGCAGGCGGTCGAAGTCGATGGCGATCGGCATCACGCCGGTCCGGGCGAAGCCCAGGCGCTCGAGCTCTCGGCGGTTGTACTCGGAAACGCCGAGCGCGAGATCGACGCGCCCGGCCAGCGTGGCCAGCTCCGCGCGGCCGAGCGCCGCCAGGCGGAACAACGTCGGGTCGTACGGGGCGAAGTAGTGCGCCGGCGTGATGTTGTGGTACTGCAGGATGCGGCACGAGCCGGCCGCGGCGAACGCCTCGGTCATCGGTGACGGCAGCGCGAAGTGAAAGATGGTGACGTCGCCGGCGCACGCGGCCCCGTTCGTGAACGGTCGGACGTCGCCCAGCAGATCGTCGTCCATCGTCAGCGCATAGAGATCCGCGTCGTGCCCCAGGCGCCGGAGCAAGTCGCGCAGCCGCCTGGCGCTGTCGCCGATCGCATCCCCGCGATGCGCCGCCGGAACCCACTGGTTGATGACCATTTCAAACGGCTGACGGCTTATAGCTTACGGCTTCAGGCCTGACCGGGCTGACGGCCTCGCTCAAGGCCTTCAGCCTCACCCGGCCCGAAGCCCGGTGAGGCCATAAGCCTTGACCCTTACGTCCTAAGCCTTTTTCTTCGGCAACGCCTTGTAGATCGACGGCCGCGTCACGCGCAGCCGTTCCAGCCGGTCCGCCTCGTCGAACTGCTGCCAGAAATCGGCGGTGACGCGCGGCGGATCGGCATGCGGGCCCGCGAGGACCTGCCTGACGTGGCCGAGCAGGCACGCGCCGAACTCCCTGCGCGCGAGCCGTTCGAGCGCCGCGTCCTGGCCGGCGAGGACGCGTGTGCGCAGTGCCTCGTTTTCGACCAGAGCGTCGATCAGCGCGGCAACCGCCGCCGGGTCCTTCCGGTCGTACAGAATCCCTGCGCCGTCCATCGTCGCAGGGACGGCTGCGGCGGCGAATGCCACGACCGGGACTCCCGCGTGAAACGCCTCCACGATCGGCACACAGAAGCCCTCGTGCTCGCTGGCGCAGAGGAACACGTCCGCGACGTCGTAATACGCGCGCAGTTCCTCGTTCGACACGTGCCCCACGAAGTGCACGTTCGGAATCCGATGGCGCGCGATGAAGTCGTGCAGCATCACCAGGTACTGGTCGAACCCGCCGTAGGAGCCGACCAGGAGAAGCCGCGAACGCCGATTGTGGCGGCGCCGATAGGCGTCGAAGAAGCGGATGACGTCCTCGATCTTCTTGTTGGGAATGATGCGGCCCACGAACAGGATGTTCACCTGGTCGTCGTCGAAGCCGCCGGCCAGGATCCGGTCGGGGGCGACGTCGAGGTGGCTGAAGTCCGGGACAACGGGAAGCACCCCGGTCAGCGTGAACCCCGCCGCTTCGAGTTCGCGCCGGTTGAACTCCGAGTCTCCGAGCGCCAGTTGGACGCGCGGGGCCCAGGCCGTCAGTTCGCGGCGGCCGATATAGCACAGTTCCACGAGCTCGTCGTGCACGTCGATGAAGTACTCGGGCGGCGTGATGTTGTGGTACACGAGGATCATCAGGTCGGGCAGCGCGAAGGCCAGGCGCGAGGCTCGCGACTGGATCGAGAAGTGATGGATCAGGACGTTGTCGGCCGAGCTGCACGCGGGCAGCTCACGATAGTCGCGGACCAGGTCCTCGACGCGCGGATCGAAGGTCTGCACGAAGATGTCCGAGACGTACCCGGCCTCGCGCAGCACGCGCCGAATGCCCAGCGCCTCGTTGCCGATCGCGTCGCCGTAGCTGAGCGTCGCCAGCACCTGATGTACCGCCGGCGGCGCCAAACCCTCGCTCATCACGGGAAACCCCTGCTGGCCACTTACGACTGTCTACTTCTACTCACGACTCGCTACTCGCGACTCGCGACTGACAGCGGGTCCCTGAGGCAACGCCTCCATCACCTCGCGCGCCGGAGGCAGCGTTCGCCGACGCCTCGCAAACCAGCCGGGAAGCCGTTCGCCGCGACCCTCTTCGCGTGCGCCGTTCCGCCTTCCGCCTCCCGCCTTCCGCCTGTCCGCGTCAGCGTCTTCGTCCTGCAGGCGCTGCAGCATGTCGAGGTATTTCCCCTCGATCACCGGCCAGCTGTAGTGCCGGCAGAAGAACTCGCGGCCGTTGGCGCCGAGCGCGGCCGCCAGATCGCGATCCTCGCCGAGGCGCAGCAGGGCCGCGGCGAACTCGTCGTAATTCTCGTAGTAGAGCCCGGCGTTGCTGCGCAGGCACTGGCCGCGCAGCACGTCGCAGCGCCCGTTGGCCAGCACCGGCCGGCCCAACGCCCACGCCTCGAGCGCGACCATCGACAGGCTCTCGTAGAACGACGGCATGATGAGCACGTCGGCCGCCGCCATCGCGTCGAACTTGTCCTGGTCGGACACGAAGCCCAGGTGCCGGATGCGCGGGTGCGGTGGGACCGGCAGAATCGAGGTGCCGACGAGCGCGAGCGTCAGGTCGCCGGGAGTGCGGGCCGCGTAGCGCTGGAAGAACTCGAAGAGCTCCCTGCACCCCTTGTTCTCGTCGATGCGCCCTACGTAAATCGCGAAGCGTGAGTGGAGGCGGAACTTGCGCCGGAACCGTTCGGGCGACAGCCGATCCGGCACTTCCGAGCCAATCCCGACCACCACGCCCGGCACGCCCTGGTTGGCGGCGACACTGCGAATCATCGCCCGTTCCTCGGGCGAGTTGTACATGATCGCGCGCGCGCCGCGAAAAATGGGCGGGAACAGGCCGAGGCCGATGGCCGGGTCGCGTTCGGCCGTCGGCACGAGCAGCGCTTTCGAAGCAACCGCGCGGATGCCGTGGTAGGCGTGGTAGTACCGATAGCTGAAGAAGATGAAGTAGTCGTACTCGTGCTGCCTGGCCTTCAGGTGGCGGACGAGGGCCGGTGTGGCGGGGCCTTCCGCGTCGAGCCATGCCAGTTCGTCGGCAATGGAATGAGGCTGTTCGAAGACGCGGTCCGAGTGGCGGGCGAAGGCGTGCGGGCTGCGCGGCCGAGCGACGGGGAACCGCGATATCTGGATGCCGTTGACGCGATCGGTGCCGGCCGGGAGTTCGTTGCGCCAGGTGACGTAGTCGCGCGCGCACGTCGTGAGGACGCACACGTCCGCGTGACGGGCCAGGTGCTCGGCCACGTAGCGCGCGTGCAGCTCCGCGCCGCCGTTGATATCGGGGCCGTACCGCTGGACAACAATGGCGAGTTTCACGTCAGGTGCCCGGTTCCTGGCTGCCGGGCCCCGTGTCCGGCCCGTGGCCGGCCTCCCGCGGCTGGATCTCGCCCTCGGGTGAAGCGCCCGGCCGCTCGTCGCGGTTCGCTTCCGGCGTCGCCGCCGGGCCCGCTTCGCCCTCGATTCGCGGCCCGGCGTGCGCGCCGCTCTCGCCGCTGCCGGCTGCCTGCGCGGGCGTCTGTTCCGTGGTTCCCCCCTGGCCGCGCCGCCCGCGGCGCCGCCGTCGTCTCCGGCTCTTCGAGACGGCCGATTCGGCCGCGGCGCCGCCTTCTTCGTCCCGCGGGCCCGTCGCCTCCGCGCCGGCCGGCGCTGGCGTGGCGGCCGGCCGATACTGCACGGTGCCCTCGAGCGCGCGGGCGCGTCGCTCGTCGAAGTCCAGCCGATCGGAGAGGGATTCGACGCGCATCTTCAGGTTCTTGACCTCGATGCCAAGGCGGGTGGTTTCCACGACCATGTTGTGTATCAGCTCGTAGAACAGCTGTAGCTGTTGTAGCTGTCGCCGCTCCTCTTCCCACTGCGCGTGGCAGACGCTCTCGAGGCGGGCGGCGCGCATCAACGGCCCGGGGTTGACGAACAGCTTCAGAAGCGGCCGCAGCAGCCGCCGCACCTTCCCCACCCATGGACGCGGCGACCCGAACAGGTCCTCGTCGATGTCGAGGTACGGGTTGGCCTGGTCCCGCTGCAGCTGGCGGTACTGCTCGAGGAGATCCGACCGCACCTTCGACGGATCGAGGAATTTCTCGAGTTTCACCGCCGCAAGGTCGCGGATCTCCTGCTCGGTGTAGTCGACGCCACGCTTTTCGCGGATCCGCGCGCGGATCTGCTGCATGATCTCTTCGACGTTCACCGAATCGGAGCGAATGTTGAAATCTGCCATCTGCTTCGTCCCTGGTCCCTGGTTCCTGGTCTGGTCGTCTGCGGTTCGTCCCACCGGGGACCAGGGACGCTCCTAGAACACCGTCGGCCGGTAGATGATGACGACCACCGCGATCGCCCACAGCGCCACGCAGACGAGCAGCGGCCGGTCGTTCATCAGCATCGCGGTCGGGCTGCCGCCGCCCTCCCGGCGGTGCACGAGGTACAGGTACCGGAAGATGCCGTACAACGGGAACGGGATCGTCAGCCCGAGCCACTGCGTGCCGAACTTCTGCTGCGTCTCGGGGCTGATCGTGTAGAAGATGTAGGCAATCAGCGTTGACGCGGTGACGACCCCGATCATCTGGTCGAGCAGGTACGGACTGTACTCGCCCAGGATGCGCCGGTGCTCGATCGCGCCGTCGGCCAGCAGCACGAGTTCGTGGCGCCGCTTGCTCAGCGCCAGGAACAGCGCGAGCAGGATCGTGCAGACGAGCAGCCAGTGGCTGATCGCCACGTCGATGACCACGGCGCCGGCCACCGCGCGGAGCACGAACCCGATCGCCAGCGTCATCACGTCGAGGATGACGACGTGCTTCAGCTGCTTCGAGTAGGCGGCCAGCAGCGCCACGTAGGCCGCCGAGACGATGCCGAACCCTACGCCGAGCCGGAACGCGAGGCCGAGGCAGGCCGTGCCGATGACGGCGGCCGCTGTGAGCGCGGTGCGCGCCGACAGGTCGCCGCACGCGATCGGCCTGAGCGCTTTGAGCGGATGGCCGCGGTCCGCCTCGCAGTCGGCGACGTCGTTGAACAGGTACACGACGCCCGACAGGCCGCAGAACACGACGAACGCGAGCACCGTGCGGGCGACGGCGACCGCGTCGAACAGCTGGAGGCCGAAGCCCAGCGCCGCGAAGACGATGATGTTCTTCGGGATCCACTGCTCGGGACGCAGCGAAACCAGGAGGGCGACGGGCAGAGAACGACCGGAAACGCCCCCCAGGGGGGGCGCACCCGGCATCACGACTTCCGGAGCAGGCGGGCGCGCCATGCAGCGCGAAGCGGGACGGACCGGATCACACGTTGGCGTCCGTGAAACTCTTGACGGCATCCTTTTCGGACTCGAACGTCTCGAACACCGTCAGCAGTTTCGTGATCGCCAGCAGGTCCTGGATGCGCTTGGTAAGGTTCAGCAGCTTGAGGCTCCCACCCTGGCGGCTGACCGTGGTGTAGGTGCGCACGATCTCGCCGAGGCCCGCGCTGTCGATGTAAGGAACCTCCGCCAGGTTGAGCAGGACCTTCTTGCGCCCCTGGTGCACCAGGCTGTTGACCTTGTCACGCAGCAGCTCGTCACCTTCGCCAAGCGTCAGCTTGCCGTGGATGTCGAGGACCATGACGTTGCCAACTTCGCGTTCGTGAATCTGCATCGCCTTCATCCTCCCGTGACCGATCGGCGGATTTCATCCATTTACGCGGGTCCATTCGCGGCGGGCCCGCACAAATGCGCGTACACAAGGACCTTCATCTTAGCGTAGGGCTGGAAAAAGCGTCAACGTGCACACCAGGATCCCAGCAGAGGCTGCGATCCACGGATTCACGCGAATTTACGCGGAGTAGCGGCCGTAAACCTGCGTGAATGTACGTGAATCCGTGGATCGGCACTTCTGCGAGAATCCGTGGACCCGCCAATCTGCGGAATAAAAAAAGGGCCGCGGTGAGCGGCCCTTGTGATGCTCGGACGGGCGAGCGACGATTTAGACCCCGCCAGCTCCCGCGAACTTGCGCTGCTGGAAGCACTCCCGGCAGAACACCGGGCGTCCCTGGGTCGGTTTGAAGGGGACCGTTGTCAGTTTTCCGCAGGCCGAACACGTGGTCTGCGTTTCCACCCGCTCACGGGCGGGTGACGCCGTCATCGGACGATTGGCCCGCTTCGCCTTGCAGGCCTTGCAGCGCTTGGGCTCGTTCTTGAAGTTCTTGTCCGCGAAGAACAGCTGCTCCCCGGCAGTCCACACGAACTCGGTCCCACAATCCACGCAGCGCAGGGCCTTGTCTTGGAACTCCATCGGTCGCCACCCTTTGCGTAACCCGGACCCTTACTCCATCTCGCGCCGCAGCTTCTTCCGGCTGCGCTTGCGCGCCAGAGCCTGCTTCGCGCGGCGCTTGTCGCCTGGCTTCAGGTAAAAGGAGTGCTTCTTGATATCCTTGATGATGTCCTCCTGTTGAACCTTCCGCTTGAAACGGCGAAGGGCGCTCTCGATCGACTCGCCTTCCTGGACTTTGACTTCAGCCACGCCCTTGAACACCCCCTTTACCGGCCCGGCTGGCACGTTGCCGTTTCGCGCGCACCGCAGCGTTCCCACGGTGGCAACCGCGTTGGGGCGTCACGCCCCGTGCGCGCGAACGGAATATGCTAGGCTACCACAGGTAAACTTCGATTCCAGGCGTAAAAGTGGAACTGCCGCAACAATTTCGAAATCGGCCCGGTGGTCGCTCCCGGCGTCGACCTGTCCGCCAACTTACACTTCTGTAACGAGTTAGCATGGATGTTCTTGTCCTTGGCTCGGGTGGCCGGGAACACGCGCTCGCCTGGCGGCTCGCCTGCGACCGTGGCGTTGAACGGGTCTTCTGTGCGCCGGGCAACGCCGGCATCGCCCAGGTCGCAACGACCGTGACCCTCGATTCCGCCGACCCGGATCGCGTGCTGGCATTTGTCGAACAAAACAGCATCGCGCTGACCGTTGTCGGTCCCGAGCTGCCGCTCACGCGCGGCGTCGTCGATCTGCTGACCTCGCGCGGCCACCTGGTGTTCGGGCCGACGAAGGCGGCGGCCGAGATCGAATCGAGCAAGGTGTTCGCGAAAGAGTTCATGCAGCGGCACCGCGTGCCAACGGCCGCGTCCGAAATCTGTGGGACCGTGGATCAGGCCGTTCGCGTCGTCGGCTCGGGGCGATTTGCCTTCCCGCTGGTCGTCAAGGCGGACGGCCTTGCGGCAGGCAAAGGGGTGATCATCGCCGGGGATCGCGCGGCCGCGCTGGCGGCAGTCGACACGATCATGGTCGCTCGCCAGTTCGGCAGCGCCGGCGAGCGCGTCATCGTCGAAGAACATCTGCGGGGACCCGAGGTCTCCTGCTTCGTCATCTCGGATGGCGCGCGCTGTCTCGCGTTCTCCTCGGCCCAGGATCACAAGCGGGCCTACGACGGCGATTGCGGCCCCAATACCGGCGGCATGGGCGCCTTTGCGCCCAGTCCTCTGGTGGACGATCGGATGGCCGCGCGAATCACGGACGACGTCATCGTGCCAACCATCGAGGGGCTGGCTGCAGAGGGGCGGCCGTTCCGCGGCTTCCTGTACGCCGGGCTCATGCTGACCGCCGAGGGCCCGAAAGTGCTGGAGTTCAACGCGCGGCTGGGCGATCCTGAAGCGCAGGTGGTACTGCCGATGCTGGCCGAAGACCTCGTGCCGATCCTGCGGGACGCGTCGGCAGGAGCGCTCACGCGGTCTTCCTGCCGCTTCACGTCGGACGCACTGGTTGGCGTCGTGCTTGCGTCGGGCGGATACCCGGATCGGTACGAGGTGGGAAAGGTCATCGCCGGGCTGGACGAGGCGGCGGCGGAACGTGACGTGCTCGTGTTTCACGCGGGCACCGCGCGACGGGACGGACGGATCGTCACCGCCGGCGGCCGCGTCCTGACGGTGGTCGGGCGGGGGGCGGACTACGCCGCTGCCATGGCGCGCGCCTACGGCGCGGCGGGCCGAATCACGTTCGACGGCATGTTCTATCGCAAGGACATCGGGCGGAAAGCGGTACTCGGTTAGTTCAAGCGCCGGGGTCGAAATGACGCAGGCGAAGACGATCGACGTCCTGATCCTCATGGGCTCCGATTCGGACCTGCAGGTGATGAAGGCGGCGGGCGACGTGCTCGACGAGCTGCGCATCTGCTGGGAGATGAGCGTGGCTTCCGCTCATCGCTCGCCCGACCGTGTCGAGCGCATCGTGCGGGATGCCCCGCGGCGCGGCGTGAAGCTCTTCATCGTCGGCGCCGGTGCGGCGGCGCACCTGGCGGGCGTGATCGCCGCGCGGACGACAAGACCGGTGATCGGGGTGCCGATCGACTCGTCTCCGTTGAGCGGGTTCGATGCGCTGCTGTCGACGGTGCAGATGCCGCCGGGCGTTCCCGTGGCGACGGTTTCGGTGGGCAAGAGCGGTGCGACCAACGCCGCGGTGCTTGCCGCGCAGATCCTCGCGCTTGCCGATGCGGATCTCGCTCGCCGCGTCGTTGCCTACAAGGAATCGCTTGCGCAGAAGGTCGAGCAGGCGGCCGCGCGGCTGGACGCCAGCCTGGCCGGCGCTGCCGCGCGATCGACGAAGCGCTCCTAG
>Ga0315282_10004165_pt1 | contig 25330 bp, 19 predicted proteins | sample YL17G07_20_MG_FD_203693 | JGI IMG/M metagenome (GOLD analysis project Ga0315282, IMG submission 203693) | Sediment microbial communities from Yellowstone Lake, YNP, Wyoming, USA - YL17G07_20 | ecosystem: Environmental > Aquatic > Freshwater > Lake > Sediment | place: USA: Wyoming | collected... | reverse complement strand
AATGCTGGCGGCGGCGCTGCCCCGGACGCCGAAGAGGATATTGTTTTCCTTGGCGAAGGAGATGATGTCCCAGACAACCAGGAAGTAGTTGGCAAACTCGGTCTTTTTGATGACGTCCAGCTCGTACTCCAGACGTTGCTGAGTCTCCGGGGTAGGGTCAGGGTAATACCTGGGCAGGCCCTGGCGGCAGAGGTCAGCCAGAAAATCGTCGGGCGTTTTTCCCTCCGGCAGCCCTATCTCCGGCAGGTAGAGCCGCCCGAATTCCAGCTCAAGGTGACACATCTCGGCAATTTTGCCGGTGTTCTCCAGCGCCTGGGGTATATCCCGGAAAAGCCCGGCCATCTCCTCGGGGCCCCTGAGGTAGAAGAAGTCCCCGGCCATCTTCATCCTCTTCTCATCATTAACCGTGGTATTAGTGCCGATGCAGAGCAGCAAATCATGGGCCGAGGCATCCTCGCGGTTAATGTAGTGGACATCGTTGGTCGCCACCAGGGGGATGTCCAGCTCGCGCCCCATCTGGATGAGGTGGGTATTGACCTCCTCCACCTCCGGCATAGGGTGGCGCATAATCTCTAGGTAAAAATCGCCGAAGGTCTTTTTGTACCAGAGCGCCGCCTGCCTGGCCTCCTCAAAACGGCGGGCGATGATAAGCTGGGCAAGCTCCCCGGCAAGGCAGGCGCTTAAGGCCACCAGCCCCTCCCGATATTGCTCCAGCAGCTCCTTGTCCACCCTCGGCTTGTAGTAGAAGCCTTCAAGATGGGCCTTAGTGACCAGCTGGATGAGGTTCTGGTAACCGACCCGGTTCTTGGCCAGGAGGACAATGTGGTAGTTATTCTTGTCCCCGGCGTTGCGGCTCAGGCGGCTGCCCGTGGCTATGTAGAGCTCGCAGCCGATAATAGGCTTGATGCCAGCCTCGCGGGCCGCCTGGTAGAATTCAATGGCCCCGTACAGCGCGCCGTGGTCGGTGATGGCCAGACTCGTCATGCCCAACTCCTTGGCACGCCCTATCAGCTGGGGGATGCGGCACATCCCGTCAAGCAGGCTGTACTCGGTGTGAACATGGAGGTGGGTAAACATTCTTCTCCCCGTCCTGGGTCTAGGTAATTATAACACAGGGGGTGGGTTTTGGAGTACCATTTTCCAGACTGGGTTTGGTACGAAAAAAAATTTAGTTATGGGGGTTGAACCAGTGTTTACCTATAAGGCCTCCACATCTTTTAAGACGGAAAGCGAGTAATAGGTATATTCCAAAGTAGGGATTCCCATAACCGTGGCACGCGAAAAACCGCCGCCGGGCCTTTGACATTCCATCACAAAACCGACGGCCCTGGCCGGCATATGCAGCTTCTCACCAAGATTGGTTAATCCAAAAATCAGCCAGTACAGGTCTTCAAGAAACTGCACCTGCCAGTTCTCCTCAATTTTCCTCAGATAATCCCTGGTACGGGTAAGTTTCCCTATGTCAGTCCCGAGTATCTTGTGAATGGTAGTTGCATAGAAAGTTGACGCCAGTGTCGAGTGGCCGTCTCTGCCATACCCACCGTCTTGGTTCAGGAGACCCAGAACAAAGCGGGTGACCTTTTCTTTATCCAAACTACCCCCAAAAAGTCCAAGTACTTGCACAGCGCGGCATGTATCACGAAGCTCCGAGGGTACTTCCACATCAATATTCTCCGTAGCACCGAAGCCGCCCGCTCTATTCCGGAAAGACTCCAGCCGGCGGAGAGCTAAATGCCTGAAATCATCGGACGCCAATCCAAGCTCACCGAGCACCTCCGAGGCGGCAAACAGACCTGTGATGTTATTTAGCCACACTTCATTCATACGGCCCAGGAAGAAGCTGGCAATATCCTCGGGCCTATCAGGTTTCACTCCCAGAATAGAAAGGCTTTTTACGGCAAAATAAGTATCGGTTCCACCGGAAGGCGGAACACGGGCGAAAAAGTAGCCGCCATCTTCTAGGTGGCACTTCCCTATATACTCAACCACGTCCCTACGGAAGGAACGTCCCAACAAAGCATCGTAGCCGTTGAACAAACCAACACCCCCCTACATCCTTAAGTCTCTTTTTGTATCATTAAAAAGCCCCTACCAGAGTTCTGGTAGAGGCTATCATCCCCTTTTTGGGCTTTTCGGGGCTAACCCCCAGGTGAGCTTCATCACCTTTTTTATATTATATCAAATAATGGAAAGGTATAAAAACGCGCGCTTTCTAGGATAGCCTGAAGGGCGCTAGCCCAATACTCCCGAATGGGGAGTCTGAGGGGGCGAAGCCTCCTCATTATTAATCTCCCCCTCCCTTCCCAAGGGAGGGGGACACAGGGGGTGGGTTGTAAAATCCCCAAGTGGGTGAGGTAGAAATACTAGGCTTTTTAGCCTTAACAGTGTAAAATCTGAGTGCGGAGTAAACTAGTGAAAATTCTGAAGATAGTAGCCCAATGGCTTTTTATTCTCTGCCTGCCCGTCCTGCTGCTTACGGCCAGCATCGGCGGGGCGGTCAACAGCCTGTGGCTCTATAAATACGGCTTTGCCAAATATAATGTCGGCCAGACCACCGGCCTGGCCCCAGCCGAGCTGGAGAAGGCCGCCAGGGGACTTATCAGTTACTTTAACTCCGGCGACGAGACCATCAACATCACCGTGACCAAGGACGGCCAGCCCTTCACCCTTTTTAACGAGCGTGAGGTAGGCCACCTCAGGGATGTCAGGGGGCTGTTCCGCCTGGACTACAAATTGTTTCTGGGGACATTTGCTTACGCCCTGGTCTACGCCGGGCTGAGCCTCTTCTGGTGGCGGGAGAGACGCCGGCTGGCTCTAGGACTGGTGGGGGGCGGCGGCCTGACCCTGGCGCTGACGGTGGCTCTGGTGCTGGGGGCGCTCTTTGACTTTGACCGGCTCTTCTGGCAGCTCCACGTCATCAGCTTTGCCAATGACCTTTGGCAGCTTGACCCGGCCCGCGACTACCTCATTATGCTCTTCCCCCAGGGCTTCTGGTATGATGCCGCCATGTTCTGCATTTTGGCCACAGCCATTGGAGCGGTGATTCTGGGAGGGGTGGGGTGGTGGTCTTTGAGGAAAAATCGGGCCGCCGGGCTATAACCCCCCGGAGCTGGTGCCCGCCGTCGTCTCAATATCGTAGCTCTTGACTTTGCTTGAGTCCCCCTGGCAGGCAATATTAAAGTCCCAGGTCTCCCCCGGCCTCAGGTTCAGCACGCTATCGCTGGAGCTGTCAACAAGGTCCTTACCAGCATCATAAAAGTTCACCGTGACCTCGGCCAGCTCCGCCATCACCGAGCCGACATTCTTCACCGTTACCCTGACGGTAACATTGCCTGACTGGTCCCTGACCAGCTCCTTATTAATCACGGCCAATTCACCACGCTGTGGCGTAACCGTGCCGGCGCAACCGAACGCCAAAAGCAAGACAAGAATAGCGCCCATGACCAGTATTTTCCTCATCGCCTAGACCTCCGCCTCGCGCGGCCTGGCCACAAAGGAGACGATAATCAGGACCACCCCGCCCACCACCAGACCGATACTGAACATCTGCAAAGGCACCAGCAGGTCACCCAATAGCCCCAAAAGCCAGGTCTGGAGCGATGGCGGGAAATCGGAGGGCAGCGGCAGGGTCGGGAGGAAATGCCGGGCGACCAGGACACCGGCCAGCTCCAGGACGCCGTAGAGCAGGAAGTCTATACCCAGGCTGCGGGTGGAGCCCCTGACACTGCGGTTGATGAGAATGATAAGCCCGATAAGCAGCACCATGAAGCCAATAAGGATATAGTAGCCGGTCTGGAAATACCCGATAAACTGCCTTACCTGCGTAACTACCCGCATCGCCTCCGGCGGTACGGAGCTTTCGTCAGCAGTATAGGTGTCGGGGAGCTGCGAGGCAAGTTCCTGGTAATACTGGTCATAATAAGGCCTGAGCTGGGTTTTAAGCTGGTCGGCCAGCGGCTTAAGCTGTGCTTCAGGTATCTGCCTGATGAAGTCCTGATAATGCCCTTCAAGGTACATCTTTAGCTGGTCTCCGGACAGGCCAGAAGCCCCCGGCGGCAGGTAATCCGCCGGTAAGAGCGCGACAAACTCCTGGTAATGCTCTTCCAGGTACGGTTTGAGCAGGTCTGGCGGCAGGGCCGAAAGGTCCAAGGAGATGTAACCATCCAAGACCCGCCACAGGCTGTCTTTCAGGCTTGTCTTCAGCGCCCCCAGCGAGAATACTATATTCAGCCGCGCGCTCTTGCCCAGGAGATATTCATAGCCAGCGTAGATAGCGCCGTCCAGCTGCTCCTTAAGCTGTGGCTCCAGGTCAGCGACAACCCTAGGCAGGGCCTCGGCTATTAAGTTTGACTCGGCCGAGGTCGTCCCGTTTATCTCCGGCTTTATCAGCGCCCCCGCCAGCGCGGGCATATCAACCTTGTCCACCTCGCGGACAACAAAGTCAGGGCTAAGCAGGGTGCTCTTCAGCATAAATGCCAGGCCGAAGACAGATAGCGACAGGAAAAGGAGAAAACCCAGAATGGCCAGCCCGAAGCCCTTTAAAAATTTCACACCAAGCCCCCCACTACTTTGATAATGGTTGGGGCCAGGGAAAGATGCCCCAACCAGGTACGTCGGCCATATTCTATCACACCAAAGAGGCAAATGGCACCCTTATAGGGCGGTTGACGACCCAGGAGCTATCTAGTAGAATTATTACAGTTGTCACTAGGCCGCGGGCGGTTAGCTCAGTTGGTTAGAGCGCTGCGTTGACATCGCAGAGGTCAGTGGTTCAAGTCCTCTACCGCCCACCAAAGCCGCCTTAATCACCCCATCTTACCCGGAAGCCACAGGGCCAACTGGGGGAATACCATGACGATAATCAGGACCAGAAGTTGCATACCTATCCACGGGGGGACAGAGCGCCATATATCCGCCGTGCTTATCTCCGGGGGGGCAATGGCTTTCATTAAGATTAAACACCACCCGAAGGGGGGTGACATATAGGCTATCTGCATGTTGAGGAGAAAGACGGTAGCAAACCATATGGGGTGAAAACCGAGCGAAATGGCAATGGGCATGAATATCGGGGAGCAGATAGTGATGATAGCAAAATCATCCAGAAACATGCCGAAGATAAGGAGGATGATTTGCATACCTATGATGATGACCCAGCGGTTAACCCCCAGCCCGCCCACTATCCTCATGACCATTTCCTGGGCACCGGCGCTGGAATAGACCTGGCCGAAAAGGGTGGCGGCAACCAGTATCCATAAAGCCATACCGCTAATCTTAATGGTTTCCAGACACGAAGTTGTAATTACCTTCCACGTGAACTTACGATAGATAAAACAACTGAGCAAGGCACCGATAGCCCCCACACCAGCGGCCTCCGAAGGGGTAGCAATCCCCGCAAAGATTGACCCCAGGACGGCGACAATCAATAGGGCCGGGAAAACCACCTCCTTGAGCGATACCCATCTCATCCCCCAGGTAACATCCTCTTTGACACTGGGCCCCAGGTGCGGCTGAAAATAACACCTTGTTACAATGTAGATGGCATAGATACCGGCGCAGATAAAACCAGGGATAAAAGCCGCAAAGAAAAGCTTCCCTATTGATTGATGGTTAATAAAGCCGATGATTATCATCATGAGGCTGGGGGGGATAACATCCCCCAGGATTCCCCCGGCCATCACGCTCCCCAGGGCCAGGTTTTTATCATAGTTACGCTTGAGCATAGCCGGCACCGCTATCAGCCCCATGGTGATGAGACCGGGGGTGAATCCGGCGCACATGGCGAGAGCCACGCATACCCCCAGCGCTACCAGGGCCAGACTGCCCCTGACGCCGGATAACCAGTAGCTCAGCGCCTGAAAGAGGCGGTCGGCTATGCCTGAATGAACTAAGAAGTTACCCATCAGTACGAAAAGGGGTATGGTTATCAGGGACTCCTCGGTTATTTCCTTATAGGTAGTCAGGGCCACCATCAACAGGCCGTCAGTGCCGGATAGCAAAAAGGTAACAACAATGCTGATGATACCGATAGCGATAAAGACACGAACCCCCAGGAACAGAAGCAAAAGAAGCCCGCCGAATAAAATTAGAGTTACTACTTCTGCACTCACGAACGCCTCATCATAATGACTGCGTTTCTATCGCCTCCGCCATCTGTCAGCCGCTATCGGCATCTTTGCGGAAAAGGGCAGATATACCGGTAAGCAAGAACAAAACCGAAACCACCGGTATAAATGCCTTGATGATGTAAAGGGGCACTTTGGGGGTACCCTGGGAGAGCTCCTGGTTGGTGATTGAGTTACCCGCCATCCAGCCTGACTGCCAGATAAGCACTACCATGAAGATGAGGAAAAATACCAGGTCAACCAGTCGGGCATAAAACCTCACCCTCGGGGAGAAGCGGTTGTAGAGGACCTCAACCCGGAGATGGGCCCCCTTCAGCATGGCATAAACCCCGCCAAAGAGGATAAAGACCCCGAAAATCTGCCGGCTTATCGGGTAGGCCCATATAAAAGGAATGCCAAAGATGTACCTGGTGATAACCCTGATGACAATGATTAGCATCAAGACGATGGACAGCAGGCTAACGATTCCCCCCACCCTTTCGCTGAAGGTATCAATAGCTCGGAATACAATCCTTAATTTATCACCCATTTGAAGGGTCCTTGATAACACCAGTAGATAACCCTGATTTTACTCAAATCACATAATGTAATGCTCCGTCTGCCGGAGATAGCACCGCCGGGTGCTATCTCCGGCATTACAGGCCATCTATGTTCACCAACCGCCTCAAGCCCCTAGAAAACGAAATGGGCCGGTGATTTCTGGCTCTACTTTATACCGCGCCATTTCTTTATCATCTGAACTGCCTTGGCACAGGCGGCATCCCTGCCGGCAACCTCGTCCCATAGTGCATAACCGACCTGTTCGTGTAGAGCGATAAGGTCTTTATCCATCCACACCTCGGTAAGCTTTCCCTGCTTGGCTAGGTCATAGCAGGCGTCCAGGTCTTTCTTATATGCGTCACGGCAGGCATAATAGTAATCCTCGGCAGCGCCCCTAAGAGCCTGTTTGAGGTCGTCAGGCAGGCTGTTCCACACATTCTGGTTCACCAATATATGCTGCTCAACGTTGTCGTTCTCCTCACCGTGAATCCAGTAGGGTGCCACCTCATGCCAACTGAGGCCAGTGACACAACTTGAATCCCAGACGCCGGCGTCCACCGTGCCCAGCTTCAGTGCCATATAACCCTCGTCTCCGGAGATATCAACCCCGTTGGCGCCACAACCGTTCTCCCACTCCATCCACATCCCATCGGTCCTTATTCTCAGCCCCTTAAAGTCATTCACTGTTTGGATGGGCTTGGTAGCAACCATGAAGGGAACCGGACCCACCAAATGCATATCAAGGTAGTAGACCCCCTGGGTAGCATATTGCTCACGGAGCAAGTCTAATAAGCCGCTTTCATAGTAGAACTTACGAATGGCGTCTGCCTTGCTTTCAAATGTTTTTTCCTCAGGGACTCTGTACCCGTAGGGCAAGCCAAACTCTACATCACCAATGGGGATGATGCCACTCCAGAGGTTACCGGCACCGTGTGCCATATCCAAGGTACCCTTCTTCACGGCCTCGGACACTTCAAACATCCCCACTATGTCCGGAGCAGCAAAGGTTGAAATAACGAGCCTACCGTTGCTCCTCTTAGAGGCGGCTTCGGCAAATACGTGCAACGTTTCATAAGACAGGTCACCGTGAGGCCAGGCGGACTGTATTCTTAGATTATAAACCTTGCCTGTTTCTGATGTCGGTGCTGATGTTGCTACCGTTGTTGATGTCGTTTTGGCACAACCGCTGAAAATCAAAGTGCCGGCGAAAACAACTAGTAGCAGTATTAGGAATAACTTCTTCATTTTTGTTCCTCCATCCTGCGAAATGGTCTAGTCGGCGAAAGTCCGATAAATCACTCCATCTATCACCCTCCTTCGGGGCTCACCCCATATCTATTCCTTGCCAAAAGCCGGCCCAGTTTAGGGAAAACTCGTAAAGTGCAGAGGCATACCTTTTTTAGGCGCCTTTATCGCTTATTATTATATTATTGTTGCCACTTGTCAAATCTTTATTGATTTAGGCTATGGCAGTACCTCCGCGCCGGGTCTTGTCAGGGGAAGAGGCGTGATGCTATGATGAAAGACGTGGGGGGTGGGAATTTATACCTGCCAGCGTAGCTCAGGGGTAGAGCAGCGGTTTCGTAAACCGCTTGTCGTCAGTTCGATTCTGACCGCTGGCTTTAATCCGGGACGGGGGCGTAAATGACCAAGAGGGTAGTTGTCACCGGCGGTGCCGGCTTCATCGGGTCACACCTTGCCGGAGAGCTGGCAGGGAACGGCTACCATGTCGTCGTCTATGATGACCTCTCCACCGGCAAGAGGAGTAATCTGGAGCCGCTTTTGGGGGACAAAAAGGTTAGCTTCGTCCTGGGTACGGTTACCGACCTGGCGCTTCTCCAGGAGCTCTTTCGCGGCGTTGAGTATGTCTTCCACCTGGCGGCTATCCCCAGCGTGCTGGACAGTATCGCCAGCCCACAGGAATGTCACAACGTGAACCTGACCGGTACCCTGAACGTACTCCTGGCCGCCAGGGACAACGGTGTTAAGAAAGTAATTTATGCCTCTTCCTCATCGGTATACGGCGATACCCCCCAGCTACCCAAAAGGGAAGACATGACACCCGACCCACGTTCCCCCTATGCCGTCGCCAAGCTTGCCGGCGAATACTACTGCCGGGTTTTCCAGGAGGTGTACCAGCTGCCTACGGTCTCCCTGAGGTACTTTAATGTCTACGGGCCGCGGCAGGACCCGGAAGCCGAGTATGCGGCGGTAATCCCCAGGTTTATCAAGGGGATGAGCGAGGGGGTACCCCCCGTGATTTTTGGGGACGGCGAGCAGACCAGGGACTTTATCTTCATCAAGGATGCCGTTGCGGCGAATATCCTGGCGGCGCAGAGCGATGCCGGCGGTGTGTTCAACATCAGCTACGGGGAGAGCATTACCATCAACCGGCTGGCCGACATGCTCATGGGGCTTACGGGCAGCCGGCTGGCACCGGTACACCAGGAGCCGAAGGTGGGCGATATACGGCACAGCCTGGCCGATATTGCCAAGTCCAGGACCTTTGGCTATGAACCGAGGTACAGCCTGGCCTCCGGCCTGGCGGAGACGGTGAGGTGGTTTAAGGGGGTCAGCCGATAAAGCCAGCCCGGGGAAGTAGTTTTAAGAGGGGGCTTTGCCCCCTCTTTTGTATTCCTCCCCAACCATATGAACCAGTAACCGGGTATTGACAGGTGCGGAAAGGTGTGCTACTATCAGCCATGATATTACGCTGGCAGTAAATATTTTACTCTAGGAGAAAATAATCCGAACATGGAAACCATCCAAAGGACTATCAATATACTGGAAACCTTCCTCAAGCAGCCGGATATCGGTATTTCCGACCTGGCCAGTTTAAACGGCATGAATATCGCCACCGCCCACCGCATCGTCTCCGACCTGGTGAAGAGGGGCTACCTCAAACAGAAGCAAAAGAGGGGGAAATACTCTATAGGCATGAAGCTCTTGGAATTCAGCAGCATGATTCAGAGCACCCTGAAGATTAAGGAGGTGGCCCTCCCCTTCCTGCAGAAATTAAGCCAGCTCACCGGAGAGTACTCCGAGGTGGCGATTCTGGAATCATATGCCGCCATCACCGTGGCCCAGGCCGAGGTGAGCCGAAATTTGAGGATTTCAAACATCATCGGGGAGAGGCTACCGCTACATGCCACCTCCCTGGGGAAGTTATTTTTAGCCTACATGGAAGAGGACGAGAGAAAGGCCTTCTACCTCAGTCAGAAATTGAAACCCTTTACAGCCAACACCATTACAGATATTAGCTGCCTGGAACAAGAAGCCATCAAAATAAGGCGGCATGGTTTTTCCGTAGACAACGAAGAATGGCAGGTAGGGGTATGGTCTGTAGCGGCCCCCATCTATGATTTTGAAAAATCGGTGGTAGGCGGCCTGGCTATCGCCGCACCCTCGGCGCGCGTTGATGACAACAGGTTTCAAGAGCTCCTGACCCTGACGAGAAGATACTCCCGGGATACCTCCCGCGAAATGGGCCATAAGGGCGACTGAACTCAAAGGAGGGATTAAATGATTGTCGGTATCCCCAAGGAAATCAAGAATAACGAGTACCGCGTCGCCATGGTACCCGCCGGGGTCATGGCACTAGTAGAAAATGGCCATAAGGTTATTGTCCAGAAGTCCGCCGGCGAGGGTGCCGGTATTTCGGATAAAGAGTATCTGGCCGCGGGCGCTACCATCAGCCCCAAGCCGGAGGTCATCTTCGGGGAAGCCGAGATGATTATCAAGGTCAAAGAGCCCCTGCCCCAGGAGTATCAACTGCTCCGCAAGGACCAGGTTCTCTTTACCTTCCTACACCTGGCCCCGGCCCCGGGGCTGGCCCGGGCGCTCATTAAGCAGCAGGTAATCGGCATCGCCTATGAAACCGTCCAGCTGGATAACGGCTCACTGCCCCTGCTTATCCCGATGAGCGAGATAGCCGGCAAGCTTTCCGTCCAGGTAGCTGCCCACTACCTGGAGAAGGAGAACGGCGGCAGCGGGGTGCTCATGGGCGGTGTACCGGGGGTGAAGCCGGCCAACGTGGTGATTATCGGCGGGGGTACTGTGGGGCTGAACGCGGCCAAGGTAGCGCTAGGGATGGGGGCCAACGTCACCATCCTGGATATCAGCCTGGAAAGGCTCCGCTACCTGAGCGATGTCCTGGAGAGCCGACTGACCCTCCTTGCCTCCAATTCGGAGAATATTGAAAAGGCCGTCCTGGAGGCGGATGTTGTCATCGGTAGCCTCCTTGTACCCGGCGCCAAGGCCAAGAAGCTGGTCCCCCGGAAGGTAATATCCCAGATGCGCCGGGGCTCGGTGATGGTAGACGTCTCCATTGACCAGGGGGGCTGCTTTGAGACCTCTGCCCCCACCAGCTTTGATAAACCCGTCTTCCTGGTGGACGGTGTCATCCAGTATTGCGTGGCCAACATGCCGGCCTGCGTCGCCAGGACCTCCACCTTCTCATTGACCAATGCCACCTTCCCTTATGTCCTCAAATTAGCTAATCTGGGCTACAAGGAAGCCCTGCGCCAGGACATACCCCTAAGAAGGGGGCTTAATGTCTACCAAGGCAGGCTGACAAATGAGCCGGTTGCCGAGGCGGTTGGTCTAGATTATACCCCCTATGAAGAGATAGCCTAAATAAAAAAGGAGGGCTGAAATGATTTCAGAGGTAGAACTGGCGAAACTATCCTTCACCAACGTACCCAAGATGGTGACCGAGGTTCCCGGCCCCAAGGTACGCAAGCTGCTGGAGGAATCGGCCAAGTATGAGGCACTAACCAGGGGTGCCGGCTCTTTCCCCTTCGTTATGCAGGAAGGCCTGGGCGCCACCGTCAAGGATGCCGATGGCAACACCTATATTGATATGTCTGCCGGCGTCGCGGTGAATGCCGTCGGGCGCCGTCACCCCAAGGTCATAGAGGCCATCCAGAAGCAGAGCGGGGTGATTATGCACGCCACCGACCTGACCAACCCGATGAGGATAGAACTGGCGAAAAGGATTTCCGGCATTATGCCGGATGGGCTGAAGGGTAATTGCCGCACCGCCTTCTCCCAGAGCGGCTCAAGCGCCGTGGAGACCGCCATTAAATTTGCCCGCCATTTTACCGGCCGGTCTCAGATTATTGCCTTCCAGGGTGCCTATCACGGCGTCTGGTGCGGGTCGGCGGCCCTCACCACCGGGTACAGGTACCGCCACGGCTGGGGGCCACTTATCCCCGGGGTGATGCACCTGCCCTACGCCTACTGCTACCGCTGTGCCTTCAATATGACCTACCCGGAATGCGATATGCAATGCGCCAAGTACGTTGATTATGTGCTGAATACCCCCTACACCGGTGCTGATGACGTGGCGGCGATTATCGTTGAGTCCCAGCAGGGGGAGGGGGGCTATGTCTCCCCACCGGTTGAGTTCTTCCAGCTCATACGCCAGGCCGCTGATAAGTACGGGGCCCTCTACATCGCCGATGAGGTGCAGTCCGGGGCGGGGCGCACCGGCAGGATGTGGTGCATCCAACATGCCGGCGTTACCCCGGATATGCTGACCTGGGGTAAGGGGATGGGCGGGGATATGCCTATGGCCGGCGCCACCTACCGGGCGGACATTGAGAAGACACTGGTAGAAGGCTCCCAGCCGGGCACCTTCGCCGGGAATGCCTTGGGCTGCGCCGTCAGCCTGGCCAATATTGACATTATCACCGATAAAGAGATGGACCTGATGGGCCGGGCGGTCAAGCTGGGGGATGAGGTATCTGGTAAGTTCAAAGATGCCGCCAAGGGCGTCAAGTCCATCGGTGATGTGCGCGGGCGGGGGTTGATGATTGGGGTGGAGGTCGTGGCGGACAGGAAGACCAAAGAGCCGCTTTCCCCCAAAGAGTGCGGCGAGATAGCCATGAAGCTCCTGAATAGCGGCGTTGTGATGGTACCCTGCGGCCGCTACGGCAATGTCTTCCGCTTCATGCCGCCGCTCGTCGTCACTAGGGAGTATGCCCTAAAGGCCACCGACATCATGATTGACATCCTGAAGGGCTACTAAAAGCCATAACAAAGAGATAAATGCTAGAAAGATTTGGTAGGCGCTATTTCCTTAAAGAATTAGCGCCTATCTTTTTAGACGCCCAGCTCGCCGCGTACGCTGATGAAGGCCAGCAGATTATCGCGGGAGAGCATCCCCACAATCTTGTCCCCCTCAACAACGGGGACCTGGTTAATATCATCCTCAGTCAGGAGTGTCAGGACACTGGAAAGGTCATCATCCGGTGCCACCTTCTTGAGCCTATCAAAGGGCGTCATGACCTCAGCCATCGTCCGGGCTGCCCAGCTTTGACGGGGTGCCGCCCTGATGTTGTGCAGGGTGACCAGCCCTAAAATGCGCCCGTCATCAGCCACGGGGAAACAGCGCCGCCCCGAGGCCAGCATCTGCTCATTCACCAGCTTCTCCACAGTAAGCCCGGGGGGCACCATCTGACAGTCCCGCGCCATTATCTCGCTGACCTTATGCCCCTGGAGCATATCCCGCAGGGCCAGCTGGCGGTAGCTGCCGACCGCGGCGTTCTCCAGGAACCAGCCAATAAAGGCCAGCCACAACCCGTTGAACCAGCCGCCGGTAAAGATGAGCAGGATACCGCCGAAGATGAAGAGATAGCCTATGCCGCGGCCGATATTTGAGGCCGTCCTGGTCGCGGTGCGCATGTTGCCGCTCCGCCCCCAGATGATTGCCCGGAGCACCCGCCCGCCATCCAGGGGGAACCCAGGGATGAGGTTAAAGCCAGCCAGATAGATGTTTATCCACCCCAGCCAGTAGGCCACCCCGGCGACATACTCCACGGTGTTCTGCGTCCCGAACCAGATGGCCCAGAATATAGCCCCGATGACCAGGCTCGTCAGCGGCCCGGCCAGCGCCATACGGAACTCGTCCCCGGCGCGCTTGGGCTCCTCGGTTAGCTCCGAAACGCCGCCGAAGATAAAGAGGGTAATGGCCCGTACCGGCAGCCCCGCGCGCTCGGCTACAATGCTGTGCATCAGCTCATGCGCCAGCACCGAGCCGAAGAAGAGGAGGCTGGTGATAAGCCCGACAATAACCCTGGCCGCCAGGCTCCAGTTAGGGTAGATGGCCGGGAAGTAGCTGGCCGCCAGCGCCCAGGTAACTATCGCAAAAACGATAAACCAGGAATAATTCAGCCTCAGCGCTACGCCGAAGGCCCTGCCTATAGGTACGCCGCCCTTTAGCATCTCAGCAACCACCTTCCAGAGATATTGGCGTGCTTCTTGTCTTCACATACTTCTCCACGACCCTGCGGAAGTGATAGCCGTAGATGGCCAGCTTAATAGCCAGGGGGAAAACGCGGGGACGCCGCAACAAGGTGGAGAGGACAAGCCTCCAGTAATACTTCCGCCCCCTCTCCCCGACGCCAAGTATCCAGAAGGTCTTCCAGAGCACCTTAATATGGGCAAAATTGAAATTAAGCCTCATCTTGCTATGAGGCCGGTATTCCTTAAGAAAGGTCCTTATCCGCTCGTAGTACTGCCTGGGGGCGTAGATGGTGTTCAGGATATGCTTGTAGCCCTCAACCAGGGTCTTATAGTTCATCTTGGGGATAAAGTTGCAGGCTGTGTTGCTGCCGTCAAAGCCGCTGACGATGCGGTTCTCCCTCTTCAGGCGCTGGTAGAGCCTGGTGCCGGGCGGGGCATTGAGCAGGCCGACCATGGCGGTGACGATGCCGCTCCCCTGGATGAAGCTAATCTGGCTCTTGAAGATGGAGAGCGGGTCGCTATCAAAGCCGACGATAAAGCCTCCCTGCACCTCCAGCCCGAAGTTGTGGAGCTTCTTCACGGCGGCGTGCAGGTCGCGGTGGCGGTTCTGCGTCTTGGAGCACTCCACCAGGCTCTCCTCGTTAGGGCTCTCAATGCCGACGAAGACGGCATTAAACCCGGCCTCCACCATCAGCCGCAAGAGCTCATCGTCATCGGCTAGGTTGATGGAGGTCTCCGTGTTCAGGGAAAAGACCTTCCTCTTGCCCCGCCGCCACCGGATGATAGCCGGCAGGACCTCCTCTTTAAGCTTACGCTTATTACCGATAAAGTTATCGTCAACGATGAAAACACCCTCCCGCCAGCCGCGATGATATAAGGCATCCAGCTCGGTGATGAGCTGGGCAGTGGCCTTGGTGCGCGGCGTATGCCCGTTGAGGATGGCAATATCGCAGAACTCGCAGTCAAAGGGACAGCCGCGCGAGTACTGGAGGCTCATCGCCGAGTAGTGCTTCATGTTGATGAGCGACCAGAGCGGTAGCGGCGTCCTGGTTATATCGGGGCGCTCCTCCGAGCGGTAGAGCCGCCGGGCACACCCGCCTTCCAAATCCTTCAGGAACTCCGGCAGGATGGCCTCGGCCTCGCCCAAGACCAGGTGGTCAATATCATCATATAATTCGGGCTCCATCGTAAAGAGCGGCCCGCCGGCCACGGTCTTCACCCCCAGCTCGCGGCACCTGAGGATGACCTCTTTTACCGATTCCTTCTGTATCACCATGGCGCTGATGAAGACGTAGTCCGCCCAGAGGATGTCATCATCGGTCAGACGACGCACGTTCATGTCCACGAGTCTTTTCTCCCAGTTTTCCGGGAGCATGGCGGCCACCGTCAGAAGCCCCAGAGGCGGATAGCTGCTCTTCTTGGAGACGAACTTCAGGGCGTGCTTGAAGCTCCAGAAGGTTGCAGGGTACTGGGGATAGACGAGCAGTATTTTCATGCAATGTTCCTTTATGTAAAATATTTAGCTCTATTATAGCATGTTTCTTGCTAAAGATTAATTAAGAGAAGGTTAAAGAGGGGATTTTTGACCTCATTCCCTGTGGGCTTTAGGGAATAACCCCATCCCCCTTTGTCCCCCTTCCCCTGCCAGGGGAAGGGGGAGAGGTTTTTTAAAGGGGCTTACGCCCCTTGGTGACCCCCTATTTTATCCTCCCCACCACCCCCTCCAGAACCCCCTTCCACTCCCTCCCCATCTTCTTATAGTCCAGCTTTATCTGCGTCCGGCCTACGGCGATGCCGTCACTGCCCGGTACCTTAATCATTATGGTGGTGCTGATAGCTGTGGTTTTGTATTGTCCCAGGCCATGCTATAATATGGCGCAGAGAAAGTAGATGAGCGAAAGTCGGTTTACCCCGCGCTGGTTGGTAGCCATCCTGCTACTCATTTTCTTCGGTGTGGCGCTCTATCTTCGCGCCGCCCTCCCTTATCACCAGGTGTTCGTTGGCGACATCGTGAAGTTCTGCACCAACGATGCCTACAGTTACCTGCGCCAGATTGATAATCTGGTATCTAATTTCCCCCACCTCGCCCTCTTTGACCCTTACTTGAGATACCCCTACGGTTTGACATTTGGCCCTCTGAACTTTTTCGTCTATCTCATCGGGGGCATCGCCTGGCTCATTGGCCTGGGCTCACCGAGCGCCCATATGGTGGACACCATCAGCGCCTACTTTCCCGCGGTTATAGGTGCGCTGACGGTAATCCCCGTGTATTTTATCGGCAAGGCCCTGTTTGACCGGAGGGTTGGCATTGTGGCGGCGGCCTTAATTGCCATTTTACCCGGGGAGTTCCTGGGCAGGTCTATCCTCGGCGCTACCGACCGGGATTCCCTTGAAGTGCTGCTGAACACTTTAGTGATGATGTTTCTGATTCTAGCCGTGCGAAGCGCCCGGGAGAAGCAATTGACCTTCCGGAGTCTTCACCTGCGGCATCCACCTGTCCTGACCAGACCCGTCATCTACAGCCTGCTTTCCGGCATCCTGCTCGGACTCTCTCTGTTCACCTGGAAGGGCTCATTTCTCTTTGTCTTGATTATCCTCGTTTATTTTGTCATCCGGTCTATCCTTGACCATGTGGAGGACAAGTCCTTTGATTACCTGAGTTTTGTCGGCATCGTGACCTTTCTCGCGGCTCTCTTGATATTTGGGGCATTATCCCGCCTGCCACTGTATTCAACGCTTCTAGCTATCCCCCTCATCCTGTTACCTGTTTTATCGGGTCTAGCCTGCTTGCTGAGGCGCGGGAAGGTAAAGACATTTTATTATCCGCTGGCGGTCATTGGTGTCGGTCTGCTCGGCTTCGGTATCCTCTATGCCGCCAGTCCTCCTCTCCTCAAGTCACTGCTTGGCCAATTCAGTGTCTTTATGCCAAGCCAAACCGAGCTCACGGTTACTGAGATGAGGCCCATTCTCTTTCCGGGTGGCTATTTCACGCTCGCTGTCGTTTGGGGTAATTACACCACCGGAATCGTCCTCGGCATCATCGCTCTGGGTATGCTCGTCTATCTCTTTTTCAAGCGAGGCGAGATTGACCATGTGCTCATCATCGTGTGGAGCCTGACAACACTCGTGGCTACCCTGGCTCTGCGGCGTCTGGCCATTTTCTTTGCCGTCAACATAGCCCTGCTGACCGGTTATCTGGCCATTATCGTCTACTACGCCATCCAGCTCATTATCAACTATATCACAGGTAGGAGCACTGCCGGCACATCATCACGACTCCTTGAATCTGCCGGCTTCAAGTCTCCCGCGCAAGTCAAGCCTTCAGAATTGTCCCCCGGATTTGACTACTACGCCATCCTCGGCGTCCCCAGAAACGCAACCCCTAAGCAAATAAGAAGGGCTTACCGGGGGCTTGCCTCTAAATATCAAGCCGGCACCCTCACCGATGAAGATAGAGAGAGGCTCAGGCAGATAAACACGGCCTATGCCGCCCTCTCCGACCACTTTAGGCATGCCGCCTATGACCGCTCGGAATATGGCGCGGCGGCACACAAAAAAGACAGGGCGCCGAAAAAGAGAGGCGGATTCCAGCTTGCCCGCCAGATAAATATGGCTGTGGCCGGGCTGGTCATCTTCTTCCTTGTCCTCTTCCCCAACTTCAAACCGGCGGCCACCGTTATCAACCAGGCAATGTCATTCGTCCCCAGTAATGCCTGGTGCAGCTCCCTTGCCTGGTTAAGGGATAATACGCCGGAGCCCTTTGGCGACGCCGCATTCTACTATGCCTCCTATCAACCCCCCTTCCGCTACCCGGAGACCGCCTACAGTGTAACTGCCTGGTGGCCCTATGGCTACTGGATACTAAGGATTGGCCATCGCCTCCCCATTTGCGACCCGGGTGGCGGCTATCGGGGGGCTGTGGCAAAGATGTTCACGGCTCAGAATGAGACCACCGCCAACCAAGTAGCCAGCAGCCTTAACTCTAAATACATCATCATTGACGATGCCACCGTCACCTCCATACTCGGCAGTGTGACAACCTATGCTGGTACCGACATCACGCAGTTTTTTGACATGTACCTCGTCTCCGTTATGGGCAACCTTAAACCGGTTCTTTATTACTACCCCCAATACTATCAATGCTTGGCCACCAGACTTTATTACTTTGATGGGAATGAGATTACGGCCAATAGCACCAGTGTCATTTCTTATGTAGAGACGGTGGGGCCGGGGGGTGTGCACTACAAAAAGATTTCAGGTACCAAGTCCTTCCCCAGCTATAAGGAGGCCGAGGACTACATCTCCAAGCAGAAATCAGGCAATTACAGGATAGCCAGCACCAGTCCTTTGGTAAGCCCCGTGCCGCTGGAGCGCCTTGAACACTACAAGCTCGTCTACCCTTCCAGTAACGCCACCTCGGTCATCCCCGGCCAGATACCAACAGTGAAGATTTTTGAGTATACTAAGTAATATAATCTACGGAAGTAGGAGAAACGCCTTTGCTAAAACTGGAGGGAAAAATCAGAAATAGGTCGGCCCAGATAGGCATCGTCGGGCTGGGCTACGTTGGCCTGCCCCTGGCCATGGCCTTCTCCGAGGCAGGCTTCAAGGTATTGGGGTTTGATGTCCAGCAGAAGAGGGCGGACTGGGTTAACCAGGGACATTCTTATATTGCCGATGTCAGTGCCGAGCGCCTTCAGACGGCCATCGCTCATAACCTGAAGGCAACCACAGAGCAGAGCCGACTTAAAGAAACGGATGCCGTCTGCATCTGCGTGCCCACCCCGCTGACCAAGACCAAAGACCCCGACCTGTCCTATGTCATTAGTGAGTCCGAAGAGATTGCCAAATATCTCCGGCCGGGGCAGCTTATCGTTTTGGAAAGCACCACCTATCCCGGCACCACCCGGGAGGTAGTGCTGCCGATTCTGGAGCGTTCCGGCCTAAAGGCAGGCGCAGACTTTTACCTCGCTTTCTCGCCGGAAAGGGTTGACCCGGGGAACAAGGATTACAGTATCAGGAATACCCCTAAGATTGTAGGGGGAATAGATTTACCGTCAACTAAGCTCGCCAAACTCCTTTATCAGCAGGTAGCCGAGAGTGTCATCCCCGTCTCCTGTCCCGAAGTGGCTGAGATGACCAAGGTCTTTGAGAACGTCTTCCGCAGCGTGAATATCGCCCTGGTGAATGAGCTGGCCCAGCTCTGCGAGAGGATGGGTATCAGCGTCTGGGAGGTTATTGCCGCGGCCACCACCAAGCCCTTTGGCTACATGCCCTTTTACCCCGGGCCCGGTATCGGCGGCCATTGCATCCCCCTGGACCCGTATTATCTCGCCAACAAAGCCAGGGAGCATGACTTCCATACCAGGTTTATTGAGCTGGCCGCCGAGATTAATGAGGGCATGCCCTACCATGTCACCTCCCGCATTACGGAAGCCCTAAACGCCCGGGGCCGGAGCCTAAATGACGCCAGGGTGCTGGTGCTGGGGGTGGCCTACAAAAAGGATGTTGAGGACGTCAGGGAGTCCCCCTCCCTCAAATTAATCGAGCTTCTTCAAGACAAGGGGGCAACAGTGAAATATAATGACCCCTACATACCGAAAATCAGGCTTCCCCGGGGAGAACTGACCTCGGTAAAGCTGACGAAACAAAATCTATCCTCGGCTGATTGTGTCGTGATAGCTACCGCCCATAGCTGCTATAATATGGATGAAGTGACTACTCAGGCAAAACTGGTTTTTGATGCCAGGGGGGCGACGCGGGGACTGAAGGGCGACAACATCGTCAGGCTGGGGGAATAAATAGTGACCAAGAACATTGCCGTCGTCGGCTGTGGCTACTGGGGCAAGAACCTCGTACGCAATTTTGCCGAGCTGGGCGCCCTGCACACCATCTGCGATATGGACCCCAAAAAACTGCGGGATTTGAAATCTATCTATCCCGAAGTGAATACTACCATAGATTACCGCCAGGTACTGGCTAACCGCAATATCAAAGGGATAGTCGTTGCCACGCCGGCGGTCTCCCATTACCCTATGGCCAAAGAGACGCTCCTCTCGGGTAAAGACGTCTTTGTAGAGAAGCCTCTGGCCCTCACGACTAAAGAGGGGGAAGAACTGGTAAAGATTGCCGAAGGGGAAAATAGAGTCCTCATGGTCGGTCATCTGCTTGAATACCACCCGGCCGTCGTCAAGCTAAAAGAACTTATAGACAAGGGCGAACTGGGCAAAATCAACTACATCTACTCCAACAGATTGAACCTGGGCAAATTCCGTACTGAGGAGAACATCCTCTGGAGCTTTGCCCCGCATGATATCTCCGTCATCCTTCTCCTCATTGGTGAAATGCCGCAGAAGGTCTCCGCACACGGCGGCTATTACCTACATCAGGATATTGCCGATGTTACCCTGACCGCCCTTGAATTTAGGAACGGCACTAAAGCCCATATCTTCGTCAGCTGGCTCCACCCCTATAAAGAGCAGAAGCTGGTCGTCGTCGGGGATAAGAAAATGGCCCTCCTTGACGACACCAGCCCCAAAGATAAGCTCCTCCTTTTTAGCCACGAGATAGAGTGGATTGACCGGAGGCCTGTGCCTCACCAGAAGCAGCCGCAGGCCATAGAAATACCGGCGGATGAGCCTTTAAGGATAGAGTGCCAGGATTTCATCAAGTGTATAAGAAGCCGGGGAAAGCCGAAGGTGGATGGACACAAGGGGCTTCGGGTGCTGGAGGTTTTATCTTGCTGTCAGAAGTCGCTTGAGGAAGGGGGCCGGGTCATCTCCTTGAACAAGGGCGAGAACAGCTTTTTCATCCACGAAACAAGCGTTGTTGAGGAGCCTTGCCAGATTGGCGACGGAACCAGAATCTGGCACTTTTCCCACATCATGCCGGATGTGACCATCGGCAAGGACTGCGTTATCGGGCAGAACGTCTTTATTGGCAAAGGGGTCAAGATAGGCAATAATGTAAAGATTGAGAACAATGTCTCCGTCTTTGAAGCCGTGACTTTAGAAGACGACGTCTTTTGCGGGCCTTCCTGTGTCTTTACCAATGTTATCAACCCGAGGAGCCACGTATCGCGGAAACATGAATTCAAACCTACCTTGGTCAAAAAAGGCGCGACCATCGGTGCCAATGCCACCATTGTCTGCGGCAATACGATTGGCCGGTATGCCTTCATCGGCGCCGGGTCTGTTGTTACCAGAGATATACCCGATTATGCCATGGTCTATGGTAATCCCGCCCGAATTCAGGGCTGGGTCTGTGAATGCGGCGTAAAACTGGATTTCGCCGGAAATGATACGGCGAAATGCCCTGAATGTGGCAAAGAATACAGGAAAAATGAAAGCAAGAAAGAAGCCGCGGTGGAAAGGCTCTAGTCCATGAAGATTCCTCTGGTTGACCTCAAGGCACAGTATGATGCCATTCAAGAAGAAATTGATGACGCCATTCACAAGGTCATTGAAAATACGCAATTTATCCTCGGTCCCGAGGTAGCCGCCTTTGAGTCAGAAATAGCCGTCTACTGCCAGACAAAATACGCGGCGGGTGTGGCCTCCGGCACCGATGCCCTGCGCCTGGCCCTCCTCGCCTGCGGCGTCAGGCCCGGCGACGAGGTCATCACCACCCCTTTTACCTTCATTGCTACCGCTGAGACTATTGCCGACTGCGGTGCTACCCCCGTATTTGTGGATATAGACCCAAAAACCTATAATATTGATGTCACAAAGATTGAACCCAAAATAACCAGCAAGACCAGAGCCATCCTCCCTGTCCATCTCTACGGCCAGCCGGCGGATATGGAGCCGATACTAAAGCTGGGCAGGAAATACCATCTTAAAGTCATTGAGGATTGCGCCCAGGCTTTGGGCGCTGAATATCAGGGTAAGAGGGCCGGCTCGCTGGGTGACGCCGGGTGCCTCAGCTTTTTCCCCAGCAAAGTCCTCGGCGCCTACGGTGACGGGGGCATGGTCGTAACTAATAACCCCGAAACTGCGGAAAAGGTGGCTATACTCCGTAATCACGGCTGCAAAGAGAAATATTACTATCTCGTCCCCGGCTTCAACAGCCGCCTTGATGAACTCCAGGCAGCTATCCTCCGGGTGAAGCTAAAACATCTGGATGAGTGGATTGCGCGGCGGCAGCAGAAAGCCTCGCTTTATTCCCAGCTTCTTGGCCAAACCGAAGGCATCCAGCCACCCTATGTAGCACCCTACGGCCGCCATATCTTCAACTACTATACTATTCGTGTAAGCAACGACCCGCTGAATCGTGGTAAGCTGCAGAAATATCTCCAGACTCAAGGCATCGCCACGGCCATCTACTATCCCCTATCCCTGCATCTGCAACAGGTCTACAAATCCTTGGGCTATAACACGGGTGATTTCCCTGAAAGCGAGCGGGCTCAGGAAGAAGTCCTTTCCCTGCCGCTCTATCCCGAACTCGGCGATGACAAGATAGAGGCAATAGCTAAGGCGATTGAGGGTTATGGCCAATGTGGATATCCATAACACCCTACGTTATATCTATCCTGATAGTTGGGCTCGGTATCGCCGGAGCGGTAGCCCTGAGGCCTAGGCTGTTCTGGCCGATACTGATTTTTGTTGCGGTTGGGACGTTGGGGCTGAAGGTTCAGGGATACTGTCTTGTTGACGAATACTTTACCGGCTGCGTCCTCATCGGCAGTCTGCTGGCAATATCAATAGGAGCCGCCCCACCACGAAGAGAACCGATAAGCAACTTAAACTACCTCCACATATTAATATTCTACCTAATGATTACTTACATGATTGCCGAGAGCATTCGGGGCCTGGTGCTCTGGGGAGACCCGAGGCTAATGCGATGGGTCATCTACTACGCCATGCTGGGCATGCTCCTATTTATTATCTCTAAAAGAGACTTCCCTGTCCCCAGTGCCCGAAATACAGCGCTGGTCGTCTCCTGGAGCGCCTTGCTGTATTTTGCTGCCTACCTAGGGCAGGGCTTTTATGCCGAAGCCTTCAGACACGCCTCCAGATTTAGCACCCAAGGCTTTGAATGGGCAGGCTCAGCTGGTGCTACGTTCCCGCTGGTCGCAGCCGTGCCGGCAGCCATATTCCTTTTAAGGGATAGTGCTCGTAAATGGCGAGGGCTCGGGGTAGCCTTAATCGTAGTCTCAATGATAGTAGCCTATTATTACGACAGCCGCGTCGCTTATCTGGTCATCATGGCCTTTTTAATCGCCTCGCCGACTGTTCTGGGACTACGCCGAGCTGCCATCTTCGTAGCTCTTGTTCTGGTGGCTCTGGGCGGTATCTACTTTTTCGGCAGCTGGGCGGGATTCATGGAGAGAATATCACGCATCAGTCAGATGTTATCCGGGTCGGTAGACTTCTTGTGGTCACCGCGGGCAAGCGATGTAGACCGCTACGCGCTTATGTATGCCTCATTCTCGGCGGTAAACGCCAATCTGTGGACCTGGCTCTTTGGCTACGGCATTTATTCCGAACGGTTCGTCATCGTCCCGTATCTGCGCAGGCTGTACGGTAGCATACCTGGCGTTAACAAAAGCTTGGGAAACCTCGCTCGTACCGAAGCGTTTGAGGCACTGTTCATTGATACCGGCTATATCGGTATGCTGCTCCTGACCGGTAACTTTTTCTTTGTCGCCCTGAGCCTTATCGCGCAAAAGAGCCCGATGCGAATCATACTGTTACTGGCTCTGGTGCTGACATTCCTATGGCTATTTGTCGCTGACATTCAGGATGCGGTGCTCCTTTACCTGATAATCATGCCTATGGGGCCGCTGGCGCAGTTAGGCCAGCGCAGAACAGCCACACAGGCTCTTAGTAATTTATCGGCAAACTGATGGCAGGCAAATTCACCAAAAACGCATTAATCACCTTTGCCACCCGGGCTTTGACAGTCGCTTTCGGGGCAGGAATTTCAATAATAATCGCACGAGTCCTGGGCCCTGAGGGCAAAGGCGTTTACTCACTAGCCATATTATTGCCCGGACTACTGGTAACCTTCACCAACCTGGGTATCAACCCAGCGACGGTTTTCTTCGTTGCCAAGAACAGATATCCCACGAAGGAAATCTTGGGCAATAACATTATTCTTACCATTCTCATCAGCGCCCTAGCGATTTTAATAGGCCTGATAATCATTTTTTTCTTCAGTAATCAACTATTCCCGGGAGTGGACAAGGAGTATTTGCTTTTGGCCCTGTGTTTAATTCCTCTGCCTCTTTTTTTTGATTTTATCTCGCATATCCTGATAGGGTTACAAAAGATAGCAACATACAATATTGTCTACTTCCTGCAAAGCCTCCTCTTTTTAATTTTAGTCGGGGTTTTCCTTCTGGGGCTTCAATTCGGCATTACCGCAGCCGTATTGGCACAGGTTATCGCCTACTTTTTAGCCGGCATCGCCCTGTTTTTCTTTACAGAAAAAGAAACGGCCGGAATCTATTTGAAACCGAATAAAACCTACCTCAAGGATGCTTCTTTTTATGGTCTTAAGGTCCATCTGGGTACTGTCATTTCCTTCCTGCATTACCGGGCCTGCCTCTTTCTGATTAATATTTTCTTAAATCCGTCTGCGGTCGGCCTTTTTTCTGTCGCCGTGGGCATTGCCGAGGGGATGTGGCTTATCTCTGAGTCCGTAGGTACCGTGCTTTTCCCTAAAATAGCTTCAGAGACGAACCCGGACAGCTTAAAGCGATTTACTCCCCTCGTGTGCCGCAACGTTTTGCTTGTTGCGTTAATCGTGGCCGTGCTGCTCATCGTTTTCAGCCACTGGCTTATCGTCCTGCTTTATTCCGACTCATTCCTGGAGTCTGTTCAACCTTTTCGTATCCTCCTGATAGGAGCCCTAGCTGTTTGCGGACATGGAGTGCTGGTCAATGACCTGATGGCGAGGGGAAAGCCAATATTAGTCAGTTACATCGCCGGAATCCCTCTAATTTTGAATATAATATTAAACGTCCTCTGGGTTCCAAGGTGGGGAATCACCGGAGCAGCCTGGGCGACAACGGTTTCTTATTCTATTATGTTCATAATTACGGTGCTGGTCTACAGCAAAATATCCGGCAATAAGATAATAGACATCATCCTGCCCCATAAATCAGACCTCCAGTATTACCAAAACCTGTTCGGGAGACTGAAGTCATTGAGGACTGGGGGAAGGAAAACGTGAAACTGTGCTTCCTGGCCGGGGCAGACTCAATCCACTCGGTAAAATGGGTCAAATACTTCGCCGACAGGGGCCATGAAGTCCACTGGATATCACTGACGCCTGCCACCGAGGCGGGGGTAAATAACGCAAAATTTTACCCTATGGGGGGCTTATTCCCGGGGAGAATCCGCCCTCTGAATTTTTTACTTCACCCAATCTATGTCAGAAGACTAATCGCCAGGATAAAGCCTGATGTTCTTCAC
>Ga0315282_10004164_pt1 | contig 25331 bp, 30 predicted proteins | sample YL17G07_20_MG_FD_203693 | JGI IMG/M metagenome (GOLD analysis project Ga0315282, IMG submission 203693) | Sediment microbial communities from Yellowstone Lake, YNP, Wyoming, USA - YL17G07_20 | ecosystem: Environmental > Aquatic > Freshwater > Lake > Sediment | place: USA: Wyoming | collected... | reverse complement strand
TTCCGGTTTCCCTTCGTTTCGCCACTTCAAGTGTTCCCGAGGGGAGTTCAACCAACGTTGTCTTTTCACAGGTTTCCGGCTTGCCGACAGCTCAAACATCTATAGGTCTGGAGCTTACCGGCGGAGGAGTAGCCGCGATAGCGACATCAACAATTACTATCAGCGCACAAGGGTTGATATCCCTCTAGAATGAAAGCGTAGAAAAAGAAAAGCGGCGTTTATTAGACCGCCGCACATCTCATTGCACTCAACCTTTTTGACTACTTAACTTTGAAATTTAAATCTATCGTCTCTTCTGAGCCGACGTAAATTCTTTGCGGCAGCTGTGTACTGGAGCCGGTACCAGGAACGACATTAAGTACATACTCGCCGGGCTCCACAGTGAATTTATAGGAACCGTCGGCGCCCAAATTCACGGTTGCCAACTCTTTATTGGTTTTTGGGTCGGAAATAGAGAGCTTTATAGATGTAAAATTGACAGCGGCTCCGGTTGCCGATTTTGCCATCCCCTCAAGAATGCCTGGCTTAGTTGTTGGGCTTGGCGTGGTCGGCGTGCCGGCACTGTTGCCGGTCGCGCCCTTCCCGTAGCTCGATGCCGGCAGCGGCACCGCCGGACCAGCGGACGGGGGAGTGGTCGGGGCGACTGACGGAGCAGAGCCGCGGTTCACATAAAAGAAGACGCCTATTACCGCAATTATTAGTATGACAATGGCAGGTATAAGAATTTTCATGCTTGTGGTTTTGTTTGCGTTGGATATTCCAGCCATATCTATGATAACAAGAACCGGTACGGGAAACAAAGAATACTTATCCACACTTCCATAGACAGGGTCGCGCCGCCGGCATTTAAGTGTTTTTTAGCAGGGGCTCTGTGGATTCTAAGGCCTTAAAGTCAAGGCATTGTGTTAAAATGTAAAATATAATGCCTTGGCGAGCTATAATTTCTACCGTCTACTTTCCGTTTTTTGGCAATCGCCGTTCTGGCCAATCGCTGATTGAGGTTTTAGTTGCGGTAGCCCTTGGGGCATTAATGCTGGTCTCGGCAACCGTGATAATCGCTCCGGTTTTGAAAATTGGCACTCAAACGAACAGGGTTCAAATAGGCACCGCACTAGCCCGGGAACTTCTAGATAACGTTCGGGCTTGGTCGGAAGGCGACTGGCACTACATGTCTAACTTGGCCACATCATCCCAAAACAGGTATTACTTAAGCACTTCAAGCTCCCCTTTCGTGTCTGTAACCGGCACGGAGTCAATCGTGCTTTCAACGACTACCTACACGAGGTGTTTTTACGTTGAAGATGTCTTCCGTGATGCCGGCGGCAGCATAACTGCCAGTGGCGGCAGTCTGGATCCTTCCACAAAGAAAGTAACCGTGGCCTACAGTTGGGCTGGTGTGGCGACCAGCACGGTTTCGATGTATTTGACGAGGAATCGCAACAATGTTTTTGACCAGACCGATTGGTCGGGCGGGCCGGACCAGTCAGGGCCAGTCACAAGCACCAACAGCATGTTCGCAACGTCGTCCAATATACTCTACACTACAACGACCGGTTCTCTTTATATAAACATACCTGGTTACTGATTCAATTAAGATGGAAATTTTCATTTTAAAGAATAAATGGAAGCTGATTTTAGGGATAACGTTTGTTGCGCTGTTCTTTGTGAGTTTCCGGGATACTTCAGCTTCCACCAACGTTACTTCTACCGCCTGTTGCCATTGGGCCTGGAACGATAGCATTGGTTGGATTGATTTTTACAACACAAACAGCGTGACAGTTAGTTCTCAGAATTTGACCGGCTGGGCCAGTTCCTCGGTTGGTTACGTATCTCTGGATTGTCATAATACGCCGCCCAACGGTAATAACATTTGCTACACGAGCGACTACCAAGTGACGAACGACGGCATGGGCTATTTATCGGGCTGGGCATGGAACGACAACGTCGGCTGGATCAGTTTAGATTGCCGCAATAGCGGCGGTTGCGGTACCGGCCCCGGCAGCTCTACATACGAAGTTGTTATAAATCCTGATACCGGAGATTTCTCCAATTACGCCTGGAATGATGTTGTCGGCTGGATTAGTTTTTGCGGCGGCTTAGGGACTGGCGATTGCCCAGGTTCAGTCGGTTATAAAGTCAACGCGGCTTGGTCTGCTACCTCGACAAGCGGTAGCTTGTACTCGTCCACTTTTGATACAGGCGTGAGTGCCGGCGCTCAACTGAATTCCGTATTGTGGCAAGGTAATTTGCCGTCTGCTAATACTTATGTGAAATTCCAATTTGCCACGTCAAACTCGTCATCGGGGCCTTGGACTAATTTTGTGGGTAATGACGGCACTTCTAATTCCTATTACACGCCAGGGGCCGCGAACACCTCCTTGCCGCTTAATTATACTTTCCACAACAACTTCCGATATTTCCGTTACCGCGTCATTCTTTATTCCAATCAGGCCCAAACTTTAAGCCCGCGCGTTGATGAGGTAATCGTAAACTGGAGCCCGTGATAGAAATTAGAATCCAGAAACCAGGAAGCAGTGAGTAAGAACGGCGCAATTCTTATTAATCGGGCAGTTTTGCTCTTTAAAGTTTATAATTATAGTAGGCATGACGGCACGCCGGATTCTATACTCTATGTCCCGCTCTCTGTTTAGAGAGAGAAGTGGCCAAGCGATCTTGGCGCTCACATTTTTAATCGGCGGCATCATAGTTTTGACTGGCGTCACTTTGGCGTTTCTCGTTTCCTCCGTCTTGAACGCTACTTACGGCTACCGGTCCGCCGAGATTGCCCAAGCGGCGGCTGTTGCTGGAGTTGAAGATGCCTTGATGCAGCTTGACCGAAGCGGTTCCGGTTTCTCGTCCGGCGGTTATCCGGTAATCGTCGGCAATTACTCAGCTACCGTAACCGTCGTCCAAAGTTCACCCGTGGCTGGCCAGGTTACAATTACCTCGACGGCTTCAGTTGCAAACCGCCGGAGAACGATAAGGGCAATAGTTTCAGAAAATTCCACAACCGGCCAAATTATATTGATATCTTGGCAACAAACTTAAATGAATCACGCAAGTTTTCTAAAAAAGCTCGTTTCGTATCTTATTGTCCGTTCGGTTTTTGGGGGTTTGGAAATTTCCGACGCCGTCTTGCGCTTGGCTTATTTTGACAGCAAGGGGTGGCACTTGGGTGGGATACGCCTGGAACCTGGTGTGGTGGAATCGGGAAAAATAAAAAACAAGGAAAAGGTCGTGGCTGCCTTGATTGCTCTGAAGAAACAGGTTTTCGGGCCGGGAAGCGCCAAGAAGAAAATAAATGTCATAGTTTCTTTGAGTTCAATAAGCATTTACAGCCAAGTGTTCAGCCTGCCGATTATTAAGGGGGAGAATCTGGAAAAAGCCATTCAGCTTAACGTTCAAATGGTTTCGCCGGTTGAAAGTTCCCAAGCCTATTCCGGTTGGCAACTCGTTGGCGAGGACCAGCGAGCGCTGCGACTTGAAATACTCTCGTCGTTTATTGAGCGTGCGGTTGTTGACGGGGTAAACGAGGCCTTGATGGAGGCCGGTTTTTTCGCGGTAGCCGTAGAGTCGCGAGCTCTTTCTCTGACGCGGCTCGTAAGAGATGAAGGTGCCGGGATGGACCTTAACCAATCTTACATCGCTTTGGGTTTGGATAACTCCGGATTGGATTTGCTGGTTGTGAGGCGCGGTCAGCTTTATTTTGAATATTTCACCCCTTGGCGTGACATCACGAGCGAAAAAGGTGAAATAACAACCGAATCGCTTGAGACAGTTCTTATTCGCAACATGCACCAGGTTCTGAATTTTTACGGCCAGCACTGGACGGATCCGGTTTCGGAAATCATTATTTCAGCGTCTTCTTTGGGAGATAAAATCACAGATGTTATAAAGAGCAACTTTTCTATACCTGTCCGCGAACTGAGACTTAAGACTATTAAATCCGTGGGGCCGGAGTGGTTTGTGGTTTTAGGCTGCAGCCTTCGAGGTCTTAAGCCGCGATCTGAGGATAAGGAAGTGAGTCTTTTAGGCATCGGCGCCCAAGAAGAATTCCGTCGCAGCCAATTTTTGGAATTTTTGCGGTTGTGGAGGATTTTGGCGCCAGTTGCTTTAGGAATTTTACTCCTGGTTTTTATCATCTCTGATGCCTTTTTAATCCAAACTCAGCGGTCGCTCGAGTCTTCCACAGTAATAAATCTTACCTCTGAGCAGCAAGGCGAGCTTCAAACTTTTTTGGACGAGGCCAGAAGTTTTAACTCGGAAGTCGCAATGATCAAATCGGCGGAGTCGGCCGTTACCCTAAAAACCCGGCTTTGGGGAAAAGTATCGGACCTTCTTTCCGCAAACGGCGTTTCGGCTGACAGGTTTTATTTTCAATCCAAGGCCGCGCCAATAATATTGAGTGGCTTTGCCAAGTCGGAGGACCAAATAATAAGTTTCAAAAAGGCGCTTGAAGCCGACACCGCATTTGAAAGCATCAATTTGGCGCTCACCGACATTAAGAGTGACGCTCGCGGCGGATATTCTTTTTCCCTAACGTTTCTTCTTAAATAATTGCCCTAAGCGGTGAGGCCGGCGCCCGATGCGACTTTTCGGAAGACATTGTTTAATATTTTTTCGTTTGCTGCAGAAACTTTTTTAAGTACGAATTCACCGGCTTTTTTTCTTTCAGCTTCATTAGTTGGTCGGACGCCGATGCGCAACCTCCAGAAATTTTTGGTTTTAAGATATTTGATTGCCGAAGCTGCACCTTTGTGGCCGGCGGAACCACGGCCAAAAGAAATTTTGAAACTGCCGATGGCAATATCACTGTCGTCGTGGACGACGAGTATTTGAGTCGGCTCGGCTTTAAAAAACCTGGCTGCAGCCGAGACTGCACGGCCGGAATCATTCATGAAGGCCAGGGATTTTACTACGATAAGCGCGCCGGCCTTTCGGTAAGCAAAGCTATCCTTTGTTTTCCACTCTTTTTCCATACTTCCTAAGAAGCGCGTTGTGAAGTCGGCGAACAGAAAACCAGCGTTGTGGTAAGTTTTTTCATAGGCCGGCTTCGGATTGCCCAAGCCGATTAAAATTTTAATGCGGCCAAAATTAAAGACAGCATTTGCTCCAACCCCCATAATTCTCTATAATAACTATTAATTTCCAATGCGACAATTCTTTGCTTCAATTTTGGAAGTTTTGGAAATCATCGCTGTGGCCGTGGTGGCGGTTTTTTTAGTAAGAAATTTTTTAGTCCAGCCGTTTCTGGTGAGCGGCGGCAGCATGTATCCAAACTTTGAAAACGGCGATTATCTCTTAGTTGATGAGCTTACTTATCGCTTTCGCCTGCCGGAGAGAGGCGAAGTTGTTGTTTTCAAGTACCCTAGCGACCCGTCAACGTATTTTGTAAAGCGCATAATCGGCCTGCCGGGCGAGAGGATTGTCATGAAAGACGGTGAGGTAACCGTTTTCAACGAGGGACATCCACAAGGGTTCGTCTTAGATGAAGTCTATCTGCCAAAGGGGACAACAACTTCCGGCAGCGGCGTTTACGACCTAAAATCCAATGAGTATTTGATGCTTGGCGATAACCGACCGTTTAGCTTTGATTCCCGGAGTTGGGGCCCACTGCCGCAACCTGATATTGTTGGTCTCGTGAGACTGAGGCTTTGGCCTCTAAATGAGATAACAGCCTTCGCAGCGCCGAGGTATCCAAACTAATTTATGGGCCCACGCCTAAAAAAGTCCAAAAAGGATTTACGCCCGTTTCGTGCGCTTAAGGGTATGCACGATGTGCTGCCGGAGGATCAACCATACTGGGAGCGTATTGAGTCTGTTGTCCGAGGCATCGCCCGCTCTTATAATTTCTCGCGGCTTGAGCCACCGGTCCTGGAGACAGCCGAGCTTTTTTGGAAGACTACCGGCGAGGATACGGATGTAGTCCAGAAGGAAATGTACACTTTGAGGACTAAAGGCGGCGATTTACTGGCTCTGCGGCCGGAGTATACGCCCGGCATCGCGCGGGCTTATCTGGAGCATAGCTTGGGGCGTGCGGGCCAGCCGCAGAAACTTTTCCATTTCGGGCCGGTTTTCAGGCATGACCGGCCGCAGATGGGGCGCTTTCGGCAGTTCACCCAATTCGGTTTTGAAGTCATTGGCGGCCAGAATGATCCTCTTTATGACGCCCATGTTATTTCTATTTTCACCGCAATTTTGAGCGAACTAAAAGTTAAGAATACCGTTTTGAAGATGAACTCCATCGGTTGCCGTGTCTGCCGCCCGATTTACAAGCGGCAACTTCAGGCTTACTACAAAAACCATGAGAAGGATTTGTGCGCTGACTGCATCAGGCGCCTCGGGACCAATCCTTTGCGCCTCTTTGACTGCAAGGAGGAAGAATGCTTGAAGCTCAAGGCTAAGGCGCCAAACTTCTTGGACAAGATTTGCGCCACCTGCTCAGCCCACTTCAGGGAAGTTCTGGAATATTTGGATGAGCTTCAAATTTCTTATGTTTTGGACAATCACTTAGTGAGAGGCCTTGATTATTATAGTCGCACGGTTTTTGAGATTTATGTGGAAGGTTCCGGTTCGGAATTCGGGGCCCTGCCAGCCGGTGGCCGTTATGATTATTTGGCTGAAGCCATTGGTGGACACCTGACGCCCGCTGTCGGCGGCGCCTGCGGAGTTGAGCGCTTGATAGCCGTGATGAAGGCGCAGGAAGCAAAGCTGCCGCAGCGGAATTTGAAGAGGGTGTTTTTAGCTCACGTTGGCGAACTCACCAAACATAAAGCAGTGAAGCTACTGCGCGATCTTCAAGCGCAGGGTATTTCCGTTTCTGAGTCATTAGCTAAGGATTCTTTGAAGGCACAGCTTAAGGTAGCCGGCAAGGAAGGGATTACTTTAGCTTTGATTTTGGGGCAGAAGGAAGTTTACGAAAAAAGTGTGATTGTGCGTGACATGCAGACGGGCTTGCAAGAAACGGTTTCTTTGGATAAGATTTTGGACGAGATTAAGAAACGGCAAAAGGAAACTTAGCGCTTTTATGGAAGACTGCCTTTTCTGCAAAATCGCTGGGGGAGATATTCCGGCTGAAATCGTTTACAGTGACAAGTATACAGTTGCCTTTTTGGATATTAACCCCAAGTCGCCCGGCCACACTGTAGTTGTGCCGCGAAGGCATTCGTCAACCATAATTGACCTACCGGAATCCGAAGTAGGGCCGCTATTTACCGCAGTGAAAAAAGTTTCGCAGAGGTTGTTTGGGGCACTTCGTGCCGACGGCTTGAATCTCGGTGTCAACCAAAACCAGGCTGGCGGACAGGTAGTTAACCATTTACACATTCACATTTTGCCGAGATTTAAAAACGACGGCGGCACATCAGTACAAGGCATAGTAAACAACCCGCCGTCGGAGCCAGTGCGCGTAATCGCTGAAAAAATCAGAAATTATAAAGGTTAATAACAAAGCCGAGGAATATCATTTGAAAGCCATTATGGCCGTTGAAGTCAGAAAAAAGGAAGGTGAGTCAGTAAGCAGTCTGCTTTTTAATTTCACAAAGAAAGTGAAAAGAAGCGGTATATTAAGAGAAGCGCGCGCCCGGCGCTTTCGTGACCGTCCTCAAAGCCGCGTCAAGCGTTGCCTCTCGGCCTTGCACCGCAATAAGAAGAAAAAAGAAATTGAACGCCTGCGAAAACTCGGTTTGATTTAAGATGACGCTCAACGAAAAGATAAAACATGATACCAACGAGGCGCTTAAAAAAGGCGATACCTTGCGCACCGGCGTACTTAGGTTTTTGTCAGCCGAGCTTTACAACAAAATCAAGGAAAAGCAGGCGTTGAAGAAAGAAATGGCTCTGACGGATGAGGAAACCGTGGAAACTTTGCGGAAAGAAATGAAGCGCCGGCGGGAAGCTCTCGAGCTTTTCTGGAAAGGCGGTCGGGAAGACTTGGTGAAAAAAGAGGAGGCTGAGCTTAAGGTTATTGAAGAATACCTGCCGCCGCCTTTAACCGAGGCGGAAATAAAGGCTGTAATTGACGAACTGATTAGTGGGGGGCTGGCCGACTTCAATTCTTTAATGAGGGAAACAATGAAGCGGTTGAAGGGGCGGGGCGCCGATGGCCAGACGGTAGGGGAACTCATAAAGGCAAAAATCGGAAAATGAAAGGCGGTAAATTAAAGGAAGACCGCCTTTTGCGTAAGTTGCGCCGCTTATCGAGGGAAATTCTCGCTGCTTTGAGAGTGAAGGACGCGAAGCTGTCAGTTTTTCTTCTTCCCGATACACGCATGAAGCAGCTTAAGCGCCGTTTCTTTAAAGTGGGAGCTGGAGAACGAGCCGATATCTTGAGTTTTCCTGAGCCGAGAGGATTTCCACATCCTGAAAGCCGGGACCGATTCCTCGGGGAAATTTATTTGAATCGCGATCTCAAAGATGCTGGACTCAAAGACTACGGTTTTCTTTTGATTCACGGGTTGCTCCACCTTTTGGGCTGTACACACAAGAAAAAAAGTGATATTCTAAAAATGGAGAAATTAGAGAGGCGGCTCAAAAAGTTGCTACCCTAGAGTCAAGTTATTTCAATGGCATCACTTCTTATAACTGGCTTGGATATTGGCACGGGTTCGATTAAGGCGGTAGTTGTAGAAAAGTGCCGTGGGCGTCCATTGGCGTTGAAGATGGTTTTAAGGGAACCGTCTTTTGGTTTAAGAAGGGGCGCCATCGTGGATTTGGCCGAGGCTTCAAGTTCTGTGAACAGGATTTTGAGCGAAATCAAGAAATTTTCTAAGGCGGCAGCCAAGAATATTTATTTAAGTATCGGCACGCCTCAAATCAAGGTTCAATCTTCGCAAGGGATTACCCCTGTTTCGCGCGCCGACAATGAAATTTACCAAGAAGACATTGACAAGGTGGTTGTTATGGCCAGCCAATCCGTCAATATGGCTCCCAACCGCACCATAATCCACAACATTACCAAGGAATTCATTGTTGATGGGGTGGGCGATATCTACGACCCATTGGGTCTCTCTGGTAATCGATTGGAAGTACGCAGCTTAATCGTCGACGCTTTTTCGCCGCACATAAAGAACCTCATGCGTGTTACCGAACTCGCCGGTGGCGAGATTTCTGGCTTGGTTTTTGGACCACTGGTAGTCTGCCGATCGGCTTTGAGCAAAAGTCAAAAGGAGTTGGGGACTGCCTTGGTTGATTTGGGCTTCGGCACCACCGGTTTAAGCGTTTATGAAGAGAGTAAACTCGTGGGCGTTGCCAAGTTTCCTTTGGGCGCCGTCAACGTTTCAAACGATTTAGCCATCGGCCTTAGAGTTCCGGCTTCGGTTGGGGAGGAGATAAAGCTTAACTGCGGCTACGCCTTGGCTAAGGACGTCGGCCACAAAGAATCGGTGGAGCTTAAAAAATTTTCCCCAGAAGCTAAAACTGCGGTTTCCAAACGTTTTGTGGCCGAGATAATCGAATCGCGCTTGTCGGAGATTCTTGAACTAGTTGGCAATGAACTTAAACTTATGAAAAAATTCGGTGAGCTACCTGGTGGGGTGGTTTTGGTCGGCGGCGGCGCAAAGTTGCCGGGCTTGACTGACCTTGCGCGGAGCGAGCTTAAGCTTTCAAGCCAAATAGGATTTACTTTGTCTCAGGAGTTCGCTGCCGAAGGAAGCGATTTGAGCGAATATTTTGAAGAGCCGGAGTATGCAACGGCTTTCGGACTGGCTTTGTGGGGTTCGGATGCGGCTGAGCGGGGCCGCGGCGGACTTTTAACTGGCGGCTTCGGGCTTAAGAATCTAATCCGTTATTTTGTGCCTTGAGCTTGGCTTAAGCCGTGGAATCCTTTATCATTTTTTTAACATGAAAAGAAAACAAACAAAGCAGAGAGCGAGGAGAGTTTCCCCATCGTTAGCCGACATAAGAGTCGTAGGCATCGGCGGTGGCGGCGGCAACGCCGTCTCCCGCATGGCTAGAGATTTTCCACGGGGTGTTGGTTTCATAGCCATAAACACCGACCATCAGGATTTAGATGCTTGTAAGGTGCGCGAGAAAATCTACATCGGCAGGAGCTTGACGCGCGGCTTGGGAACCGGCATGAACCCTGATTTGGGACGCCAGGCAGCCGAGGAAAACCGCTCGGAGATTGCCGAGGCAATAAAAGGCGCCGACTTGGTGTTTTTGACAGCCGGCTTGGGCGGTGGAACAGGCACAGGCGGGATTCCCATTCTGGCCGAAGTCGCCAAGCATTCGGGAGCCTTAACAGTTGCCGTTGTCACAAGGCCATTTTCTTTTGAGGGTGCTCAGCGCGAGAGGATTGCCACCGAAGGGCTCATGAAACTTAAGGATAAAGTTGATGCTTTGATTGTTGTGCCAAACGACAGGATTTTCAACATAATAAGTAAGGATACGCCGATACTGAAGGCGTTTGATGCCATTGACGATGTTCTCCGGAACGCCTTGAAGGGAATCGTTGAAATAATTGCGACGCCCGGCATCATAAACGTTGACTTCGCTGACATCCGGAACATCGTTCAGGACGCCGGCTCAGCGGTTGTTGGCATTGGCGTGGCAAGCGGCCCCGAGCGGGCGGTAAACGCGGTTAATTCAGCGCTTAACTCGCCGCTCCTTGAGATGAGCGCCGAGGGCGCCAAGTCGGTTCTTTTCAGCATATCTGGCGGGCGGGATTTGAGGATGAACGAGGTAAACGAGGCGGCCAAAACAGTGGCGCAAATTGCCGACCCGGGCGCGAAAATCATTTTTGGTGCCTACCACGACCGCAGTTTGAAACACGGTCGGGTAAAAGTTACGTTGATTGCAACTGGCTTTAACGGCACTTCCTCTGGTTCGCTTTTTGGCGGACAGTTCGCCGAGCGGCAGTCAATACTCGGCAGCTTCCGCTCGGCGGTTTTGGAGAAAACCACGCCGTCTCCGAAGGCGTTTACAGCTTCAGCTAAGGGTGTATCAGCGGCGCTTGAACCGGATTTAGAAATGCCGCCGAGGGTTCAAAGGGAAGAAAGTGACGCAAAAAAGAAAGAAAAAGAAAGCGACGTTTGGGACATCCCGACGTTTTTGAGGAAGAAGAAGAAATAATTTCTACTTTTCAACCTCTGACTTTGGACTTTCAAGCGCTTGCGGCTCGATGTTTATTGATTCACCGCTGATTTTGAGAACGTCTTTGTCTATTTTGCCCAATTCTTTATAGGCCCTATCGTAGGAGTTCACGGCAGTGCCGAGATGCACGCCCAATTTTTTCATGTAGTCCTCGTAATTCATAAGATGCCTTCCCAGCTCGATTACTCTATTTCTAATTTCTTTTGCCGACTCCTCTATTTGAGTCGCTTTCAACCCTTGGAGAACTGTTTGCAGATAAGCCAAGAAGGTGGTGGGCGAGACGACCAGCACTTTTTTCTTGCTGTAGGCGTATTCAAGTAAATTTTCAGTACTGGCTTTCACGGCTCCAACCTTATTTATTAGGAGATCGTAGTAAACCGCTTCCGAGGGAATGAACATAAAAGCAAACTCCAGCGTGCCCTCCTCCGGCTTTACGTATTTTGATGTTTCGTCGATTCTGGTTTTGAGGTCGTTGTAGAAAGCCATTTCGTATTTTTCCCGCTCGACGTCGGTTCGCGCTTCGAGTATGCGATTGTAGTTCTCCAGGCTGAATTTTGAATCAATCGGTATTACGCCCTCTTTGGTTATGACGACGGCGTCTACAATGGTGCCGTCTTTAAAGGGATACTGCATTTGGTATCTTCCCGGCGGCAAGACGTTTTTGAGTACGACCTCTAAGTAGTATTCACCGAGGACGCCACGCTGTTTCGGATTTTTCAGTATATCCTGAAGATTTCGGAGCTGGTCGGCGATGCTCACGACTTGTTTTTGCCCCTCGCCAACTTTCGTGAGTTCCTGCGTTATTTCCCTTATTATTTTGGCGCTTTCACCGAACTGCTGCTGGGCGATTTTAATCGATTCCCCGAGTTTGGTGTCGAGCGTCCGGTTAAGTTCAGTTATTTGATTTTGGAGCAGAAGCATCGCTTGATTGTCTTCCGGTCTTTGCGTCTTCTTCCGCATTTCACGCAATATGACCCAAAATCCTATCGCAACCGCTATCAAAACCACAACAAAAAATATATTTTCCATGTTAGTTAATTTAGTGATTATTTTTACTTAATTTTCACGACCAAAATTGCCGCTCAAGACGGCAGAAACGATCGGTGTTTGTTTAGAACGTGGATACCCGAATTAGTTCTACGCTATTGGTATCTCGTAATGAGTACCGCAAGCTCTTAGATTGTTTCCGGGATTTTACATCACCTTCGTTCCGTGACGTTTTTATGTCATGTTTAAATTAGAAGTTTTTACCACTCGACCTTTCTATAATTATATATTATATGGTGGTCAAAAAAAATCAAGCGCGATCCGATTTTGTTTTAAGGGAGTATCGGTATCGTCGAGATCCCAGGGTAGGTTACGGAGGGTGGTATCCGGTGCCGAGGGCGGCCAAAATTATGAAAAATAATGCGAGCTCCGTTACGGAAAAGTATAACGCAACGGGCGCGAAAAACTATTTTTGCTGGAGAATTGCCGTAAAAAGTCGTATGATGTAATGGCAACAGGCGTTTTATGGATTTCAGTAAAGGGATTTTAAAGACATTGGCGGCGGTTTCGGTTGTTTCGGCGCTCGCGGCGCCTTATTTCGCTTCGGCGGCGGCTTTTTCCTATTCCGCGTGGCTGCCATTTTGGAAACAGCAGTCTGGGGCGCAGGAAATGAGCCTGAATTTATATAAGTTCGGGTCAGTAAGCCCTTTTTCCTACGAAGTTAAAAGCGGTGGCCGGCTGGTTGACATGGTGGGCTTAGATCAGGGTTTTTGGCCGGCTTGGCTTTCGGCTGCTCGCGACGCCAACGTGAAGATCATTCCTACACTGGCTTGGTTTGACGGGCAGGCCATCCACGCCATGCTCTCAAACAAAACCAAGCGCATCGCCCACGAAAACGCCATCGTTAAGCTCGTCAAGGACAAAAAGTACGACGGCATAGACATTGACTATGAAAGCAAGCTCGCAGCCACAAAAGACTATTTTTCAACCTTCCTTTACGGACTAGCAATCCGCCTTCATCCTCTGGGCAAAACGCTTTCCTGTACGATTGAATCGCGGACGCCGCTCACTTCGCTCTATGCAGTTATTCCGCCGGACATAAAATATGCGAACGACTACGCTGCCTTGAACAAGTATTGCGACGAGGTGCGCATTATGGCTTACGACCAGGGTCTCATTGACTTGAAACTGGATGCCGAAAAGGCATCAAGCGCGCTTTACGCGCCAGTGGCCGACCACGATTGGGTGACGAAGGTTCTAAACGAAGCTTTAAAAACTATAAGCCGGAAGAAAATTGTTTTAGGCATTCCGACCTACGGTTATGAATATCAATTGACGTGGGCGAACGGCCGGACAAAATACGAGCGCTTGCGGAGTCACACCTTTTTTACAGCTATGGATAGGGCGGAAAGTTACGGGCTGATACCGGGGAGAAACAGCGCCGGTGAGCTAAGTTTTGATTATACGACAGGCACGTTGGTTGCTGACGTTTCAGACAGTTTGATCTGGTATATTTCTTCAACTTTGCCCGCGGCCATTGCTTCTTCAGCGGCGCAAGGAGGGTATACGCGGTTTGTTTCTTTCAGTGATGCCCAGTCGGCTGCCCAAAAAATCCAGATTGCCAAAAAATTGGGGCTTAAGGGTGCGGCTTTTTTCAAGATGGACGGCGAAGCCGACCCGGCGATTTGGGCCGACTTGAAGTAAAACGTTAAAACCTTGACTTTTTAATTTTTTAGGTGTATAATGTAATTTAAGTTCGTTGTCATCTCGAAAGGAGGTCCAATGCTCGGCAGGGAAGCGGTTGAAGCAGTGGTTAGAGATGCTTTGCTTTTTTACGATGAGCAGGCCGATGGGCGAAAAGACATGAGGGCTGCCGTCCGTTTGGCGCTTCGGCAGTACAGGCTTTCCAACGAAGACTTTTTGTATTTACTGCATGAGGCCATGACTGTTCTCGCTCGCCGCGCCGGAGTCAAGGCTGCGGCAGCCGCGAGACGGCGCTGCCAGATGGAATTACCCCTGTCGCACCGTTAGATGGTTGCGGCAGGGGATTTTTATTTTAGTATCCAGATGATTGCGGCTGAAAAATGACGGCCGCCACAAGAGGCGGCCGTGCGTAGCGGATGGCGGTTTAATGGACGATAAGCTCTTCGCTATCGGTTACAAAGAGTCTGTCGGGGATGTGGAGGTTTTGTTTTGTGATTTCTCGGCCGTTGGAAAGTTCATACCTGCCGCCAACTGCGTTGACATCGAACCGCCTGAATGTATCGACCGCCTCCGTGATGTCCCTTTCAATTTCGAGGTTTTTCAGGATTTGCCGGCACTCTACCGCCACCAGTCCATTTTCGCGCCAAACATTTTTGTAAACAATGAAAGGCATAGTGCCTCCTTTCTGCCAAAGAACAGGATGTCTAAATTTACAACATTCTGTTGTTGACAGTCAACGGCTGCTATGCGGCGAAGCTGTTGGTATAATAGGGAATAGCCACTTGCTTTTCCGGCGCAAATGGAATCCTCATACAAAAGTGTTTTTACAAAACAGGGTGTGAGATCGCTCGCCGTGGGGTGTCTGCTTTTATTTTTAGCGCTTGTTTTTCAATACTACTCCTCCAGTTATTCAGTCCGGAACTCGCAGCGTTTCGTGGGCGACATTTTCTTGGATAATTTGCCAGCCGTTGATTTAAATCCCCTTATCGTTGAAGGCGCACTTCTGGCTATTTTGTTTTCGCTGATTCTCCTCATCAGAAGACCGCGCTATTTGATTTTTGCCGTTAAAGCGGCTGCAATACTCATCGCGTTGAGGGCGTTTTTTGTTGCCGCGACGCATCTTGGGATTTATCCAAGCCAAGTCGGGCCGGATAGCGGCTTTATTGATGTGATTTACGCCAGACTCGGACTTGAAGCAGGTTACTTCTTTTCCGCTCATACCGCATTGCCGTTTTTGATGGTGCTTATTTTCTGGGATGAAAAATTTTGGCGATATCTTTACCTTTTGATATCCGTTGTTTTCGGCGCCTCGGTGCTGCTTGCGCACGTCCACTACTCTATCGATGTCTTTGCGGCGCCTTTTATGGCTTACAGCGTTTACGAGTTGACTAAGTATCTATTCCCAAGAGATTATAATTTAATGATACATAAAGAATACTCTCCTGCGCGCTCAACTTCTCCGCCTGGGAAGACAGTAACCCATCTTTAAATTTCTGGATTGGCTGTGGTAAAATAGAAACGCTAAAAGCATGAAATCTTTAAAGATTCTTTTTGCTCTTGCGCTTGCCGGAGTTCTCTTTTCTGGCTATTTGAGCGCTGTGAAGCTTTTTTCGGGTACCTGCGCTTTTAATGAATCATGCCCGTATTTTCTGGGTTATCCCGCCTGCTGGTACGGCTTTACGATGTTCGCTCTAATGTTTGTTGCGACACTCTTAGGCTTGGTAAGGAGAATCAGCACTTCGGCGGCCACGAAAACTAGTTTAGTCGTATCGTTTTTAGGGATTTTGTTTGCCGGGAGTTTTACCATACTTGATGTTATGCAGTCACGCCTAACCGGTATGCTTGGCCTGTCAAGCTGCGCATACGGCCTTATCTTCTATATACTGATTTTTGTGATTTCCGCCGCTTCCGTAAGAGAACAGCAATTAAGCCAAACGCCCAATGAACCGCAAGGATAGAATTTTAGTTAAAGGCAGTATTGCCGTATACCTTGCCGTAGTTGTGGCTATCGTCGTGGGCGTCGCAATTTACTTTGCAAGCAGGCCGTCTGCCCAGGGCAAATATGACGATTTCGCAAGGTGCCTGAAAGACAAGGGCGTCATATTATATGGAGCGTTTTGGTGCCCGCATTGCCAAGCCCAAAAGGCTATGTTTGGGTCGTCCGCCCAATACCTTCCATATGTGGAGTGTTCCACGCCGGACAGCCAGTCACAGACTGCCGTGTGCGCGGAGAAAGGCATTGCAGAATATCCCACCTTGGTATTCGCCGACGGCAGCAAACTCACCGGAGAAGCTACTTTAAAAGTTCTGGCTCAAAGGAGCGGATGTGATTTGTATACTCAATAAATGGCTTCTTTCATTTCGCTTTTAAATTTGACTTTGGGTGTTACCACCGTCGTTTGCCAAGCGGGGATATTGACGATTTTGATTCTAGCTTTGTTTTTAAGAAAGGAGGGGCAAAAGGTGCTTTCATGGTTTGGTGAAAATTCTTTGGTGATAATATTTATCATTACTTTGGGAAGCGTAGCGGGGAGCACTCTCTATTCCAACGTTATTGGCTATCCGGCCTGCACGCTTTGCTGGTGGGAGAGGATTTTTCTATTTCCGCAGGCCTTGATAGCCGCTGTTGCTTTGTACAGAAAACAGGGAGATGCCGGAGCTTATCTTTGGCCGCTGTCTGTCTGCGGCACCCTGGTGGCCGCTTACCATTCTTACATTCAGTACTGGGGAAGTCCTCTCACGCTGTGTTCAACGGACATCATCTCTTGCACGGAGCGCTTCGTTTTTATGTTCGGATACATAACGCTTCCACTGATGGCGCTTACGGCGTTTGTTTCAATTCTTGTTTTGCTTTGGATAAAGCGCCCTGGGGCGCGCCTTGCTCCCGCGGCTGACCGAAAGCCGGCCGACGTTTAACAAGACGGAAGACCGCGAATAATCCGGTATTGTCAGTTGTACTGTTCGCCCTTCGTTTTCAGCAGCTCCTCCACTTTTTTTCTGAGTCCGCCGGCTCTTGTTATCTTCTCTAGCAGTATAGGTAGGGGCGTCTTCATAACATCCTCAATTCGCTTTTTTAATTCCTCGGCGGAGTAATCCCTTCTTGTACCTTTAAGCACCCCTATTTTTTCGAGAGCAGCGAACAATTCCTTGAAACTCTGCGCTTCCTCTATCTCTGGCAGAGTTTCCCCAACACCGCTCCTTTCTAACTTTTCTCGCGGAATTCGCTCTTCGTGGGTCTGCTCTTGTGGGAATTTCTCTTGTGGGTGGTGTTCCGAGCTCATATAAATTCTTGGTTTAAGGAAGATTTGATTATAACCTTTACTCTGGACGGCAACCATTATGCCGCTGTTTCACTGCGCCGTCAAAACTAGTGCATTAATGCAAAGATTGAAAGGGAGTAGGAGATTATATAGAAAATGGCGATAGCCACGCTTACTTCCTGGGGTTTAAGGTATGTCTTGAATATTTTGTTGAGGTAGGTGGTCGTGAATGATTTTTGGTTGTCGTAAGCCGGGTCCAATTCTCTACGCAGCTTTCCCTCAAGGAGCGTTAGGGGACACTTGTTTTTGAATGGTAAGTTTGCCAGTAGCGTTAGTGTGAGGACGCCTATTTGGAAAATGGCATAGTGATGATAAAAAACCACAAGGATGCCGCCGCCGAATACAAGGAACGTCCAGAGAAAATGAAAATAAGTAACGGCATCTGCGAGCGCTCTATATTTAACAGAAGCCATCCTTATTAATATACCAAAACAGCGTCGTTTTTGCGGCCTGGCGGCAACCGAATTGTTTTTGACCCCGGCGGCGGGCGGGGTTTTGAGAAATTTTTCTTTTCTGCTAAATTTAAACTATTCCCCGGTAGCTCAGCGGTAGAGCGGATCCCTGTTAAGGATAAGGTCGTAGGTTCGAATCCTACCCGGGGAGCAGAGCTTATTTTTTATGGAAAAAGCCCCCTCGGTACCTTGAGGGGGCTTGGTGTTTCGTATAAGAACTTCGCGTTCCGCGAACGCTATGCGGCCGCGAGTTCTTCCGTCATTACTCGTTTCACTTCTGCCACAGGGTCCTTGGCCCCGAGGATTTGACGACCCATGACGAGATAGTCGGCGCCGTTGTCCTTGGCGCCACGGGGCGTTGCGATCCTCGCCTGGTCGTCCTTCGGAGCCGCTTCGGAGCGAATACCCGGGTTGACAATTGTTTTGTCCGGATAGGCACTCTTGAGTTCCCTTGTCTCCCCAGGCGAACAGACGAAGCCATGCGCTCCCGCTTCAGCCGCGATCTTCGCAAGCACTTTCGCTTGCTCGAGCGGAAGACAGTGGTAGATCTCTTCGCTGGTTTCAGGCTCCATCGACGTGAGTACTGTGATGGCGAGCACTTTCGTCGGAGTGCCTTCTAGCGCGGTGACTGCGGCTTTGACCATCTCCGGGCCGCCCGATGCGTGAACCGTAACTGCCCACGGCGGACTCTTGCGGAGCCGTTCGCAGGTGTTCTTCACGGTATTCGGGATGTCGTGGCATTTGAGATCCGCTATGACTCGGCCGTATACCTGAAGCTCGGAAATGAGGTTTGCGATTCCCATGTCGAACAGGAGATCGTTCACCTTGAGGATGCATCCCGACGGACGGAGCGGGTCGATGATCGCAAGCGTCTCTTCCCAGCTCTTGCCGTCGATTGCCACGATGATGCAGTTCTTCTCTTCGGCTTCGGAGTTGCATCGCTGCATGACCCCGAATTTCGAGACGAGAAGTTTCCGCACGTCGTGGAGCGTCATGCCCGGCCAGACCGAGAGATCGACGCCGCGTTCGGCGAACTTCTTCTTCCATCCCTGCTGACGATCAACGAGGACGATGAGGTTCTTCACTTGAAGTCCCATCGCTTTCGCTTCGAAGAAGGGCACGATCTTCGACTCGCCGTCGGTTACCACGTCGTCAATAATGACTGCGGTACTCCCGAACGGAGCCGAACCGATTGATGTCGCCTTTGCGACACGTCCTTCCTTCGGCCGTTCGCGGATCGTGATGTACGGAATGCCGGTCGCGATTGAAAGTGATCCCGCGAAGCAGCTCACGGAATCCGGCACTTCGATGAAACGATCAGGGCTCAAGCGGCGCAGAGGGTTTTCGAAAACCCTGGCGATCAACGCGATCGCATTAGGGCTATTGCGGGCATTCCGCAGGTTGATGTAAACGTCGGTTTTGCCTCCACTCTTGAGAGGCAGATCCCTGCCGTTCGAGAACTCGATGAGCTGGTGCTCGAGTAAGCACGCAACCATATCTCGTTGCTCGGATGGATCAAGCCACGGCGATTGCGGAAGTTGTTGTAGCACGGTACTTCTCCATTTCTCGCACCAGCTTTGTGGTGCGCGTTGGATTGTGAAACAAGGACTGCTGCAAGGTTTATACCTCTATCGACTCGGTAGCGTCAAGCCAATGCGGCCCTGAGGCGTGTCACCACAACCTCGCAATTTCGAACGGCAATTCGCCTCTTATTGTCTGAATAGTGGTTCTCACATCCTCCAGCCGCCGGAGCGATGTTTTTCAGATTCGAGTCCTAGGAACAATATGACACCCCGTCCTTGTGATCGGAAACGGACCGCCATATACTTCGGACAGCGTATTTGCGCATTCAAATAATCCTGGATCGGAGGTGGACCGTGCCGAAACAATGCTTGCCGACATCGGAAGCGTTTGAGGCCTTCAGCAAAGAACTCTTGAGGAGGAATTTCTATAAGACCTCCGCACGCGAACTCTGCGAGCGGTTTCCGCGACTGCGGCTCGTCACGCCGCGGAAGATTGAGGGAAGCGAGGTCGGATTCAGATTCTATGGAACGACTTGGAGGTCGTCGTATGGACGACGTGGTTAGAGAAAATACAGCGGGCACGCACGACCGATGCGGGATGGGTAATCATTCTGGACGAGAAAATGGACATCTGCTATTCCTCGCGGCCTCTCCATCGGACCAGAAATTTCCTCACGAATCTTCTCATGCAGGCGCGTATCGCCCGCGCGCGAGCACTGCACCGACCCCGCTGTGCGGAGTGCAGCCACTTCATGAAGCTGGTGCACGGCCGTGGCATAAAGGCAACCTATTGGCGGTGCGCGAGAAGACTGGATCATGACGGAGGACGGGCGCGTTCAGTTCCGTTTGATTATGGTCTCCCCCAAGAGGCACTTGATTACCTTGCCGTGCGCAGGAGGGCGCATCGGAAGGCGCTCCGCAACCTCCGCGCGCGAGGCAAAAGTCCCTTCATGGCCATGCGCCAGAGGAAGCCGTGGAAAAGGATCATGTTGTAATGTGGTTACCCTCCCTCGAGTAGGGCTGCTGATTCCCCGGCAGCCCTTTTTGTTTCGCCCAGGTTCTAACATCCTCCAGCCGCCGGGGTGATATATAATTTACTTATGAATGGGCGTGTTCTTTTAGTTGGCGGCTCGGAAGAGTTTACGGGCGCTCTGTTCCTCGCGGGAATCACTGCGCTTCGCTCGGGGGCGGAATCGGTAATCGTTATGGCCCCCGAAAAAGTCGCCTGGGCGCTCAATGCGCTTTCGCCAGACTTGATTACTAGAAAACTAAAAGGGAGATACCTCGGGCCTTGTCACCGCGCCGCGATTATGCGCCAACTCGGGAGCGCCGATGTTCTTGTTTTAGGGAACGGCGCCACCACCCGCCCGAAAACCGCGGTTCTGATGCGTTCGCTTATGCGCTGGCCGGGGCTGAAAGTGGTTGACGCCGATGCGGTCAAAGTGCTTCGCCAGAACGCCTTGTCAAACGCCATCCTCACGCCTAATGAAGGGGAGTGGCGGATTCTCACGCGCCAAAATGACATACACAAGCTTCTCAAGAAAAACGTTGTCATCATCAAAAAGGGGTTGCCGACAGTCGTTCTCTCTGCGACAAAAACCTTTTATATGCCTCATACAAATCGAGGCCTTCAAAGGGCGGGTACGGGAGATGTCCTGGCGGGACTTTGCGCCGGCTATCTTGTGCAGGGGTTGTCTTTCTGGGACGCCGCGAAGAAAGCCACGGAGCTTGGAAACCGCATAGCCGATTTGCTGACAAAAAAGAAGAGAGGATATTACTTCTTGGCGAGCGATATCGTCGCGGAGTTGCGCCGCGTGCGGAGAAGGAAAGTATAGATTTTACACAAGCCAGGACTCCAACCTACGCGCTTACGGGAGTTTCAACCGGATCGGCGGCGGGTTCCTGAATTTCGCAGACGCCGCCCACGCAGGCCAGTTCCTTTGCGCCTTGGGTTCGGTCTTCCTTTTCGTAAATTATTATTTGTGAGAAATCAATCGGCGGAAATTTACCCGTTATTTCATTGTAGCGCTCTTCGGTGATTTCCTCGTAAGGAGCAAGCATGTAGATGTGGTCTTCGCGCGGCAAAAACGACAACCCGCCCAGGATGTCCCAGTTGCCGTAGAGCCAGTTGGCCACTGAAAGCCATTCGCTGTCGCCCACCGAAATTGTGACAGAAGGGTTATGTTCGGTGTAATTTGTTTTCACCGTTTTCCAATACTCAAGATGCTTCATGGCTGATATGTCGTTGCGCGTGATTGAGCCCTCAGGTGCTTTGACTGGAAATTCAAATACAAAAGTGCTGGCTGAACTCATGGTTTGGCCGACCTCCGGGTGATAAGGAACCTTTTGTTCTTTGAGCATCTGGAACAATGGATCCGAAGCGTTTATGCGGACGCGGCGGATGTAGTATTTGGCGTGCCGCGGGTGAAGGCCAGAGGCGGCATCAACAAGCTGCGAGACCGTGCCAGATGGTTTGACGCACGTGGTGGCGAGGGAGGGATTGATGCCGAAGCGCTTTGCGCATTCTTCGTTCACGCGGACGACCTCCTCCTTCATCTTTGAGAGCACCTCGGCGCGCCTCACGACCGGTGAATCCCACTGGCCAGTGATGGAAACGCCGAGGAGCCGCTCCTCCTCGCAGTTCTTTTTCCATTCCTTTGACAGAAACCCATAGTTGGTGAGGGTTGATTGGTATGTGCCCAAAATTGCCGCTAAACGCGCCTTTTGGAGCAAGGTTTCTTCGGTATCTTCGGCTCTGGCCACCACCTCGGTTAAATTGCAGAATTCCTTGGACTTCAGGATTATTTCGCCGCAGGGGTTGGTGCCGCAGGTAGCCAGGTTTTTTGCAAAACTCTTACGGCGGCGCGCCGGTATTTGCTGCATGATGCTGCCGCGATTGAAGATGCCTCGCTCGCCGGTTCCGCTCAAAGCTAATGACAGCCATTCTTCCAAAAATTGGATGGCGGTCGGCTTCTCGTTGTAGACGGCGGAGTTGTTGGCCATCATGCGCTGAGGTTCCTTCACGTAAAACGGTCCGGTTTTCGCCGCTCTCATTTCGGCGTCGTCAAGGTCTGACAAAGAAATTAAAGCGCTTCGCCTCACTCCGCCCGCCACGACTATTTCGCCGATTTTACATATGACGTCATGGACATCTAAATTTGAAAGCCGCTTTCCTTGCCTGGCGAGAACTTTTCTTCGCGCGAAGTCCATTAGGCTGCGCAATGGTTCTGGTCCGGAACTCCGGCCGCCCATTGTCCGGAGCCGGGCGCCGGCTGGTCGCAACTGCGAATAATCAAACTCAACATCTCTGCCGTCGTACCAAGTTTGTAGTCCTAAGACAAATGCTTCCGCCCAACCCTCTTTGCTGTCGCTGATTACGTGGATTGGAAGTTTTCTGCCGTTCCTCTGTCTTTTTATTTGCGGAAGCTTTTGCGTGTTTTGGCTTTCCGCCGAGAAACCAACACCGGTTCCGCACATGGCGATGTACATTATTTCGGCGAAGTCCTCAGGTTTTGACGGCGCGATGTATGAACAGTTAAAAGCTGCGACATTGGATGCCTCCGCGGCTTTGCCGGCGCTCCACATTAAGCGCATTGAAGGCATCACCTCCTGTTTTAAAATTGCTTCGCGCAAGGTTTGGTACTCCTCGTCGGTCAGTTTGCCGCCGAGTTTTTCTTTCATAAAGTCAATGTAGCGCCCGACAGTTTCAATCCAGGTCTCGCGGCGGCCCTCTTTTTCAATCCAGCGCGAGTAGCTTCTGTAGTAAACGAACTCTGCCAAGGGATTGCGGAAGTATTTTTTGCTTTCTTCTGCGAGCCTTCTGACGTTTTCGGGGATGGATTTTTCTTGTTCGCGGACTTTAGCTCTTTCGTTGCGGTAAATGATGTAAGACTTCGCCGTTTTGGGGAAGTCCATCACAATAAGTTCCTCTTCAACCACGTCCTGTATTTCTTCAATTGTCGGGATGTGCTCCTTTGGATACTTTTTGGCGAGCGCCGTGACCACTTGTTCGGCCACCCGTTCGGCGTCATCCTTCAGATCGCCTTCGTTGGCGGCTTGCATGGCGCGCGAAACGGCGTTCACAATGCGGCTTTGGTCAAAAGGTACTATGCGGCCGTCCCTTTTGCGAACCTCTTCAAATGGTGGATTCTTGGACATGCTGTTTCGCGTCAATTTTTTATTGCTCTACAATTCTAGCACTTCCCATCAGCCCATTTTGTTAATAACTTTTCAAGTTTTTCAAAAAATTGACGAAAAAAATAATTTTGTTTATAATGATAAGGAATCCAACCAAAAGGTCTTAAAATTAAGAGCGAGAAAGGTCGCTAACCAAAGGATTAAAAGCAAAAATGGGGATTTCACGTGAGAGAATACCGCAGCCGGGCTCAGGTGAGGCAAAATTTCTGGCCGAAAAGGCCAAAGAGCGCCTTTTTTCAGAAAAGGAAAAGGAAGAACGGCTAAAGTCAATAAAAGAAGGAAAAAGAAGGAGGGGCGAGATTGACTTGACAGCCGAAGCGGAAGCCGCCTTGGGTGGTAAAGCAACGCCGGAGGAGTTAGAGAGATTGAGAGAAGCAGCCAGAAAAGCAGCCGGCGGCAGCAAGGAGACCATTCAGTAAACACTTCTTGCTTTTCGCGTCTGTTTTCAAGGTTATTTGACGCTGCCAGCCTTATTTAATAAGGTAGAAGAGCAATTATGGACTTGGGACAGGGTCTTGCCGCCGCCCGTCGCGGCGGAGCAGCAGTTTTTGTGATTCTTTTGGTTTTTGCGGCCGCCGGCATTTACTTGCTGGCCTCCGGTCATTTTTCGGCCGGAGATTTTTTCGTTAAGGCGGGCAGCGTTTTTAAAAAGAGCTTTTCCGATGTTTTCGCGCCTCAGGGCAGCAATATGAAGCTCGCGGCTGAAATTGATTTGAGCGAGAAACAGGGCGGCGAAGCAGCGGCCGTGACCGGGGATAACAACAATAAAACAGGTGGCAGCGAATATCGGACCTCTGCGCCGCAAGTTTCAGCTTCCGGGGTCTCAGAGGAAGGAAAAAATATTAATAACGGCATTGCGCTTGTTGGAGGAGTGACGGAACAAGAAAATATTACAAAGGAAAGTTCAGCAACGAGCCAGGAAGTTTCAAACGAGTCCACAGCCAAACAGAGCGTTTTTGAAGCCTGCAATTTTTCTTCCGCTGGTTTGCCGACCCACCAAATTATTTTCAGCGAAATTGCCTGGATGGGCTCTCCGCCGCAGAACGGCGAGAGTTTATCTTCGGCTGGCAATAACGAGTGGATTGAGATAAAAAATAATTCCGGCGGCGATTTCAATCTAACCGGTTATCAAATTTTGGACGAATCTGGAAATTTCAAAATAACTCTCAACGGTGGGAAATTGTCTTCCGGCGCACTTTATCTTTTGGAGCGCACGGATGACAATTCGGTGCCGGGCGTCACTGCTGACAAAATTTATTCCGGCACACTTTCCAATTCTGGGATGTATTTGAAATTTTTTGGGAGCAATTGCGTTTTGCTTGACGAAGTTCTGGCGTCCGAGGGTTGGCCGGCCGGCGATAACGCGACTAAACACACGATGTCGCGCAATCCCTACAACTTGAGCTGGTACACGAGCGGCTATATCGGCGGCACGCCGCGCGCGCCGAATGCGGACGCGTCTTTGAGTGTTTCGGCGCCGCCCCAGCCGTCCGCGCCGACAAGTGAGAACCAAACATCGTCTCCGCCGTCGTCTGGCCAAAGCCAGGCGCCGGCTGTAAGCGGCGCCGATCATGTTTTAGTTAGTGAGGTAATGTATGAATTAGCAGGTTGTGCCAAATGTGAATTCATTGAGTTATATAATCCAACATCCCAGAACATAGATTTAAAACAACTTATCGGTGATGACCGTTTAAGAATTATTGCTTCAACTGGTTCAATTGGAAACAGAGTCATTACGTGGCAGAGGACAATTATACCAACAAAAGGATACTTTTTATTTGTATCCAGTGACTATCAAGAATTACTTTCTTTGGCTGACGCTACGTACAGCGCCTATTTAACAAATCAGTCAGGTGTTCAATTGACTACTAATAGTGGTAATACGGTGATTGACGAGGTACGTTGGTCCGAGGGTCAATTTAAATCTGGCGAGAGCTGGGAACGCAGATCGTGGGACAGTAACCAGTTCGTTGTGCAATCAAATCCAAACCCGCGGAATTCTGGGAGTTTGTGAACAAGAGGCGCGGCTTCGGTTTGTTAAAATTAAGTTAGGTAAT
>Ga0315282_10004163_pt1 | contig 25335 bp, 20 predicted proteins | sample YL17G07_20_MG_FD_203693 | JGI IMG/M metagenome (GOLD analysis project Ga0315282, IMG submission 203693) | Sediment microbial communities from Yellowstone Lake, YNP, Wyoming, USA - YL17G07_20 | ecosystem: Environmental > Aquatic > Freshwater > Lake > Sediment | place: USA: Wyoming | collected... | reverse complement strand
GTCACCTTCATGCCCAAGCCGCTCTTCCAGGACAACGGCTCCGGCATGCACACCCACCAGAGTCTCTGGAAGGGTGGCAAGCCGCTCTTCGCCGGTGACAAGTACGCGGGCCTCAGCCAGACAGCGCTCTGGTACATCGGGGGATTGCTGAAACACTCCCCTGCCTTGGCCGCGCTGATTGCTCCGACCACCAATTCGTACAAACGGCTCGTCCCCGGCTTTGAGGCGCCGGTAAACTTGGCGTACTCGCGCCGCAACCGCAGTGCCGCCTGCCGTATCCCCATGTATTCGGCGAGCCCGAAGGCCAAGCGCGTCGAGTACCGTCCGCCCGACCCGTCCTGCAACCCCTACCTGGCCTTCGCGGCCATGATGATGGCAGGCGTCGACGGTGTCGAAAACAAGATCGATCCGGGCGAGCCGCTCGACAAGGACATCTACGATCTCGGTCCTGAGGAGATGAAGAAGGTACCGTCCCTTCCGGGCTCGCTCGAGGAATCGCTTAAGGCGCTCGAGAAAGACCACGACTTCCTCATGAAGGGCGACGTCTTCAGCGAGGAGCTGCTCGAGACCTGGATCGACTACAAGATGAAAAACGAAGTCCAGGCCGTCGGCCAGCGCCCGCACCCGTACGAGTTCGCGCTGTATTACGATATCTAAACTACGTCCATTGTCAGTTGTCCGTGGTCCGTTGTCCACGGTGAAGATGCGAGTCAAGGGCCGCAGGAGTCGTTCCAGTTTCTCCTGCGGCCTTTTTGTTGGAAGCTACACCCGTCAAGGGCAACTCAGGAGCTGACAACTGACGACTGGCAACTGACAACTGCTATAATCCGACGCGATGCGCCCGGAGTTCTCCGCCGTACGCTTTATCGAATCCGCCAAAGCCCAGGCGAATCTGAATCGCCTGGAGCGGCAGTTGGCGGCCAGCCTGATGGCGCCGCTGGCCTCGCTCCTCGCCCAATCGCCGGACCCGGACGGCGCGCTCAACCTCCTGGAGCGCTATGTGCAGACGGCCACGCCCGAGCAACTGCAGGATCTCGAAGGCTATCCCACCGCGTTGACTTATCTCGTGGCGATCTTCGGGTACAGCGCTTATCTGGCGGAAACCTTCCTGGCGGAGCCGGCGCTGCCGTTGCAGTTCGCGCGCGACCGAAACTTCACCAAGCTCAAGTCGAAAGAAGACCTGATGCAGGACTACGCGCGCTTCGCGACCACCAGCCCGGACCACTGGCTGTCGTCGCAGCTGGCGCGCTTCAAACGGCGCAACTACCTCCGCATCATGCTCAAGGACGTTTTGCGGCTTTCGACGCTGGGCGAGACGACCGCGGAGCTCTCCGCGCTTGCCGACGTCGTCCTGACGAACGCGCTGCTCTATTGCGACCAGGAGCTCGAGAAGCGTTACGGCCAGCCGCAGTACCGCGACCTGCAGGGGCGGATTGTGCGCGCCGGCCTCAGCGTCATCTCGCTGGGCAAGCTGGGCGGCATCGAGCTCAATTACAGTTCCGACATCGACCTGCTCTTCCTCTATTCCCACGACGGCGAGACCGCCGGCGGTAGCGAGCCGGAATCGATCATCAGCAACAAAGAATATTTCGTCCGCCTCGCCCACGCCATCACGCGAACCATCACGCAGGTGACGCCGCACGGCTCGGTGTTCCGCGTCGACCTCCGCCTGCGTCCGGAGGGCGAGCAGGGGGATCTGGCGATTTCGCTGAAGTCGGCGCTCGAGTACTACGAACACCGCGCGCGCGACTGGGAACTGCAAATGCTCATCAAGGCGCGACACTCGGCGGGCGATGCGAAGCTGACACGCGAATTCCTGCGGGGCGTCGAGTCCTATATCTACGGCGCGCCCACCGATTTCGAGGCCATCGAGAGCGTGCTCCTGGCGCGCGAGAAAATCTCGCGCCGCCTGCGCGAGAGCCGGGAGGAAGCGATTGACGTCAAGCTTCATCAAGGCGGCATTCGCGATATCGAATTCCTCACGCAGTGCCTGCAGCGCCTCCACGGCGGGGAGGACCCGTGGGTACGCTCGGGCGGAACGTTATTTGCGCTGCGCAAGCTGAACGACAAGGGACGGCTCTCGGACCGCGATTACGCCGCCCTGACTTCCGCCTATGAGTTCTTACGCCGCGTCGAGCACCGCATCCAGCTCGACATGGGCCAGCAGACCCATCGGTTGCCTGCCGACCGGCTGGCGCTGGACCGTCTGGCACGCCGGGTGGGTGTCGAGGCGGGACGCGAAGAACCCGATGGGGACGCGCTCGTCCGGGGGATTCAGGAGGCGTTCGACCGCGTCAGCGAAATCTACCCGCGCGCGGTGCATCCCCGCGCGGCAGGGGTGGGGGGGGCGGCCTTCGATCTCAAACCGCTGCCCACGCTCCCCGGCGACCACGGCACCTCTTCGCTCGATGCCATCCTGGCGTTTCTCCAGGCACAGGCTCCGGAGCTTGCGGAGCGCGTCCGATCAGTCCCCATGCCCGAACGCGGACGTCGCAACGTTGCCCGCTTCTTCGGTTCACTGTTCAGCTCCGCGGAGAAATTTGAACTAGTCCGGGAGCAACCCGAGCGGCTGCGCTCTGCCTTGGACATCCTCCGGGCGAGTGATTACCTGGGCGAGTTGCTCATCCACCATCCCGAAGATGTGGCAGCGATCGAGCCCCTGGAACCTCCCATGGCGGCCTCTGAGGCTGCCGCCCAGATGGGAATGCCCCTTGTTGCGCTCGGTGCGCCGTCTCACGGCGGGCCGCATCCATGGGCAATTGAGCGCGGGCTCGGCACGCCCGAGAAGATGGCATTGCTGCGCCGGGATTTCCGAGCGCGCGTGCTCTCCCTTGGTGCCTCCGATCTGGCAAGCTTGGGTGACGTTTTCGCGGCGCTCGACCGTTGGACCGCGCTGGCAGCGCGCTCCATCGCCACGGCGCTCGCCGTCGCTGCGCAGGCTCTCGATCAGCCGGAGACTACGGAGTCAACGCTGATTGTCCTGGGGCTTGGCCGCTTGGGTTTGAGCGAGTTCGACCTGGCGTCCGACGCGGACGTGGTTTTTGTTGCCACTCCCGGTATTTCGCGGGAACAAGTCATCGAGTGCACGCGCCTGGCGGAAAAGACGATTGATGTGCTTTCGAGTTACACGCGGGACGGCACACTCTTCGCCGTCGATACGCGCCTCCGCCCGCGCGGCCACGAGGGAGAGTTGGTCATCGATGCGGATGCGCTCGTCAGCTATATCCATGACTCCGCGCACGTTTGGGAAGCATTGACCTACTTGAAGGCTTCTCCGGTGGCGGGTGGAGTGTCGCAGGCCCAGGCGACGGTCGAGCGAATCGTCGCGGCAGTCTTTGAACGCTTCGTGTCGTACCCGGGTCTGGAAGATGAACTCCAGGAGATGCGCCGCAGGCTCGAGAGGGAAGTCCTGGTCCCACCCTCTAATACCAAGACCGCTCCCGGCGGCTATTACGATATCGACTTTGCCGTTTCCTGCCTCCGCCTGCGCAACCGGGTCCAGCTTCCTCCTGGCGCGAACATGCGACAGCAGATTGCAGCCTTGAGCTCGGCGGGCTTGTTAAGCGACGAAGACGCCACGGTGCTCGCCGAAGGCGCGGCTTTCCTACGTTCGGTTGATCATGCGGTTCGACTGGTCACCGGCAAGTCCGCGGACGGCCTGCCCGAACACGTCGGCCACGCCGACGCCATCGAGACGCTGGCCCGCCACTGGGGCCTGATCGGCGCCGGGGAGACATTGGCGCGGCGTCTCCGCGAAGTTCAGCAACAGGTGCGCAACGTCTATCGGCGGCTCGTGGGGGCCGAATAGCGCGGGGGTTGTGCAGTCTGCGCCGGGGCGGATGGAGGGGAAGAGCTATCCCTTGCGCTTGGCCTGTTCCGCGACAGCTTTCGCCGCGCGCGCCACAGCTTCGGGATCGCCCAGGTAGTAGTGCTGAATGGGTTTCAGATCTTCGTCGAGTTCGTAGACGAGCGGAATTCCGGTGGGGATGTTCAGCTCGACGATGTCTTGCTCGGAGATGTTGTCGAGATACTTGACCAGCCCGCGCAGGCTGTTGCCGTGGGCGGCGACGATCACACGCTTTCCTGCGCGGACGGTCGGTGCGATGGTCTCATGCCAGTAGGGAAGCGTGCGCGCCACGGTGTCTTTGAGGCACTCGGTGAAGGGCAGTTCCTCGGGTTTCAAATCGGCGTAGCGTGGGTCCTTCCCCGGGAAGCGCTCGTCATCGCGAGTCAGTGCCGGAGGCTGGATGTCGTAACTGCGGCGCCAGATTTTCACCTGTGCCTCGCCATACTTTTCGGCGGTCTGCGCCTTGTTGAGGCCCTGCAGCGCCCCGTAGTGGCGTTCGTTCAGCCGCCAACTGTTGTAAACGGGGATCCACATCTGGTCCATTTCCTCGAGCGCCAGCCACAACGTCTTGATGGCGCGCTTAAGGACTGACGTGAAAGCCACGTCGAAGACGTAGCCCTCTTTGTGCATCGCGCGCCCGCCTTCGATGGCTTCCTGCATGCCCTTCTCGCTCAGTCCCACATCCGTCCAGCCGGTGAAGAGGTTCTCCTTGTTCCAAATACTCTCACCGTGCCGCAGCAAAACGACCTTATGCATAAATGCAATTTCCTCCGTGGATGGATTGTCCGTTCGCTTTCAGACCACCCATTATATGCGGAAAGGGGGGCAGTGCAGCGTTGGCATCTTGCCGGCAGGCAATTGCGTTTGGGGGCCGCCTGGAAGGCAGCGCTACAGCATTCTCTCAACAATGGAAGGAATGGCCTGAAGGGACTCGTCGAGCTTGGCTGGGTTCTTGCCGCCGGCTTCGGCGAGGTCTTTGCGCCCGCCGCCCGAGCCTTCGACAATCGCGGCAGCTTCGCGGACGATCTTCCCGGCGTCCAGGCGATTGGTGAGATCTTTGGTGACCGCGACGACCAGCGCCACATTCCCGTCCGAGACGCTACCCAGCACAATCACGCCCGAGCCGAGCTTGGGCCGCAGGTTGTCCACCATTTGCCGCATGGCAGCGCGGTCAGGGAGATGGACACGGGCGGCGATGATCCGCACGCCCTTCACGTCCTTCGCCTGATCGATCAGGTCTCCGGCCTGCGACGCAGCTTGCTTCATTTGCTGCGACTCGAGCTGCTTGCGGAGCTTCTTCTCGGATTCGGTCAGTTTCTCCACGGCCTGAAGCAACTCGTCCGGCTTGGCGCGTAGCGCCTCGGATAGTAGCGCCAGGGTTTCGCTGGTTTCTCTCAACTGCTTCAAAACCCCCGCGCCCGTGAGCGCTTCGATGCGCCGCGTGCCCGCGGCCACGCTCCCTTCCGCGATCACCTTGAAGAGACCGATATCGCCGGTGCGGCGGACGTGGGTACCACCGCACAGTTCCCTTGAGAAGCTGCCGTCATCAATCGAGACCACGCGGACGCGGTCACCGTACTTTTCGCCAAAGAGCGCCATGGCGCCGGTATTGACCGCCGCGTCGAGGTTCATGACATTCGTGTTCACGTCTTCGTTTGCCAGGACGTGCTCGTTCACGAGGTCTTCGATATCGAGCAGGTCCTGCTCGTCCACCGCCGCGTAGTGCGCGAAATCAAAGCGCAGCCGGTCCGGTGCCACCAGCGACCCGGCCTGCTTGACGTGCGTCCCGAGCGTCTTCCGCAGCGCCGCGTGGAGCAAGTGCGTCGCCGTATGGTTGCGCCGAATCGCATCGCGGCGACTCTCGTCTACCTCAGCAGTAACAACGTCGCCTTTCTTAAGACCGGTCGAACCCAGCAGTTTCACCCGGTGGGCGATCAAACCTGTTGTTGGGCTGTAAGTGTCCTCAACCCTGGCAACGTGCTCGTCATTAACCAAAAACCAGCCCGTGTCTCCGACTTGGCCGCCCGCCTCGGCGTAAAAGGGAGTCTGGTCAAGTACTATTTCCAAGTCGATGGGGCCAGCTTGCGGTGATGCAGCTTCAACAACTTGGTCTGTTCCCCGTACGACCATCCCCACGATTTTGCAGTTGGCAGCGTTGACGCAGTCATATCCCAGGAATTTAGTCCTGTACAGCGTCGACAGCTCTAGATACCTCGGATTTGCGATTGATTTCTCTATTCTGATCCAGCTTGCCCGCGCCCGCTCGCGCTGCGCTTGCATTGCCCGCTCAAACCCGGCGACATCCAGCACGTGCCCCTGGTCACGGGCCATTTCCTGCATGAAGTCGAGGGATAAACCAAAGGTGTCCCACAAGCGAAACGCTTCATCTCCATCGATTGTGACTGCGGGAATATCTTTGGCTTCCCAGTCACGCTCGAATCGTTGCGCCCGCATGGACCCGAGTTCGCGCTCAACACATTCAAATAGCACCGCCGGATCTTTTCGCTTCAAGTAGAGACCAAAGGCCTGCGTGAATACCTCCTCGCTGGATGGCTTCTCCTCATCCAATTCCCCCAATAGGCGCCGTACGTTCTTGGCAAATATGAGCCCGTCCCACTCTCTAAGGCCTTGTTCGAGCGCATGAGCAAACCGCTTTTCTTCGGCGCGGATGGCGGTGGTGACGTGTTTTGCGGACTCTACCAACTCTGGGTAAGCGTCGCTCATCAGATCGCGGACGACGTGCGCCATTTTGTGCAGAAATGGGTCCTTCGCGCCCAACATTCGGCCATGGTTCATAGCACGCCGCATGATCTTCCGTAGCACGTAGCCGCGACCTTCGTTCGAGGGCAGGACGCCGTCGGAGATTAGGAACGTCGCAGCGCGCGCGTGGTCGGCGATGATACGCAACGAAACGTCAGTATCGTGATTCGCCCCGTACTCGACGTTGGCGAGTTCTGCCGCTTCCTGGATGAGTGGCCGGAACAGGTCGGTATCAAAATTCGAGACCTTGCCTTGCAGTACGGTGGCGAAGCGCTCCAAGCCTGCCCCAGTGTCAATCGAGGGGCGGGGAAGCGGCGTCATGTTGGCTTGTTCGTCGCGATTGAACTGCATGAAGACCAGGTTCCAGAGTTCGACATAGCGGCCGCAATCGCAGGGGAAAGCGCAATCCGTGTGCCCCAGGTCACTTGCTGCTGGGCCCAGGTCGTAGTGGATTTCCGAGCACGGCCCGCACGGCCCGGTATCGCCCATCGCCCAGAAGTTATCTTTTTCATCGAAGCGGAAGATGCGGCTGCGCGGAACGATCTTTGCCCATAGGTCTTCAGCTTCGTCGTCCTCACGGAAGACCGTGGCGTAGAGCTTGGTCGGGGGGATGCCCAAGTCCTTCGTCACCAGCTCCCAGGCCCAGGGGATAGCTTCCTTCTTGAAGTAGTCACCGAAGGAGAAGTTGCCGAGCATTTCGAAGAAGGTGTGATGGCGTGTGGTGCGGCCAACCTGTTCGAGGTCGTTGTGCTTGCCGCCGGCGCGGACGCACTTCTGCGACGAGCAGGCGCGCGAGTAGTCCCGTTTTTCTCGGCCCAGAAAGACGTCTTTGAACTGGTTCATGCCGGCGTTGGTGAAGAGCAGCGTCGGATCGTTCGCCGGCACGAGCGACGACGACCGCACAACTCGATGGTCGCGCTCTTCGAAAAACTTCAGAAATCGATTGCGAATTTCGCTCGACGTCATAATGGGATTTCACCACCAAGGCACCAAAACACAAAGAAAACTAATCTAAGCTTTTCTTGGTGCCATCGTGTTTTTGTGGTTAGCTTTCACCGCTCGATGATTCCGGTTCCGCAAGATCGACGTCTTCCGCGACCGGCCGCAGCTCGCGTCGTGCGCGTATCACTTTCATAATATCATCGGCGCGGAAGCCGCGGCGCAGCAAACTCTGGCAAAGAGAATTGAGCCTGGCGGGCGAGACGGGCAGGCGCAGAGCGCGAACCTTCTTTTCCAAGACGCGATGGAGCAGTTTCCGCTCGTCGGTTTCCTCGTAGGCCTGCTCGAGGGCCGGCTCGATGAACTTGTAGTTGACGAGCTTGGCTTTCAGTTCCCGGCGCACGCGGTAGCGGCCGAAGGACTTGTTGCGGGCGAGCGACGAAGCGTACTGCGCGGCGAATTTCCGGTCGTCCAGGTAGCCGAGCTCGCGCAGGCGGGCGATGGCTTCGGGGACAGCGGGATTCTCGGGAAACTTCCTCTCCAGGGCGCGCCGGAGTTCCGCAATCGAGTACGGACGCCGGGCGAGCATGCGGAGCGCGACCGCGTACGGCTCCGGCGGTTCTCTCTTATCTCTTGGCAAAGCGGTCCGTCTGGCTGGCCCGCTCCATCTCTTCGCGGGCCGCGTCGGCCGTCGAGCGAATGCCGGCGATCCGGAGTTTGAACTCGTCGGGGTTAGACGAGTTGAGCAGCGCTTCGTCCAACGTGATCAGTCCTTGCGTGTAGAGGTCGTAGAGCGACTGGTCGAAGGTCTGCATGCCGTACTGCGAGACGCCAGCAGCGATGGCGTCGTGAATCAGGCGCGTCTTCTCGGGGTTGATGACGCAATCGCGGATGTACTCGGTGGCGATAAGGATTTCCACGGCTGGCACACGTCCGATCCCGTCCGACTTCCTCACCAGGCGCTGCGAGATGACCGCCTTGAGCGTGGTGGCCATTTGCAGGCGGATCTGCTTTTGCTCGGGGGGAGGGAAGACGGCGATGATACGCTGGATGGTCTCCGTGGCGTCGAGGGTGTGCAACGTGGAGAAAACCAGGTGGCCGGTTTCGGCGGCGAGCAGGGCGGTCTGGATGGTTACCAGGTCGCGCATTTCGCCCACCAGGATGACGTCCGGGTCCTGACGCAGGGCGGCGCGCAGAGCGGAGCCGAAACTGGGCGTATCTACCTCGACTTCGCGCTGATTGACGAAGGCTTTCTTGTCGCGGTGCAGGAACTCGATGGGGTCTTCGATGGTGATGATATGGTCGGTCCGTGCGGAGTTGATGCGGTCGACCATGGCGGCGAGCGTGGTGGATTTGCCGCTGCCGGTCGTGCCGGTCACCATCACGATGCCGCGCTGCTCTTCGCAAATCTTGTCGATGATCTTGGGCAGATAGAGCTCATCGAGCGTCCGAATCTTGGTGGGAATGACGCGCAGCACCATGCCGACGTTGCCGCGCTGCTGGAAGACGTTCACGCGGAAACGCCCCAGGCCCGCCACACCGTAAGCCATGTCCAGCTCGGTGTTCTCCTTGAACTTTTGCTTCTGCCGATTAGTCATGATGCTGAACGCCATGTTCACCATGTCCTCGCTCGATACGCGCTGGAACTGCTGCAGCGGGCGCAGTTCGCCATCCACGCGGATGTAGGGATAATTCCCGACCTTCAAATGCAAGTCTGAGGCTTTGCTCTCACAAGCTACCCGTAGCAGGTCATCAATATTCATTTCCCACCCTCACGGGAACGCTTCCCTGATGTTGTGAAAAACTAACACACCCCCGCGCGAGTGTCAAAGGAAGAAGACAGGAGTCAGAATTCTGAATTGTGAATAGTGAATTGTGAACGGCGAATAGGGTAAATCGGGCTCTCAGGGTCAGGAGCTCTTGGCCAAGCGCTCGGGATGGACAGGGCCGGTCCACACTGCTTGGCAACTGACGACTGGCAACTGGCCACTGACGTTTCACCGCGCTGCCGCGACGGGCTGGTTGCAGAGGGTGAGCCAGCCATAGCGGTCTTCGGCGCGGCCTTCGACGATGGAGAGGAAACGCTCCTGAAGCTTCTTGGTGATGGGGCCGGGCTTGCCCGCGCCGACTACGATGCGGTCTACGGAACGGATGGGCGTGATCTCCGCCGCGGTCCCGGTGAAGAAGACCTCGTCGGCGATGTAAAGGATTTCGCGCGCTAGCTCCTGCTCGACGACCTCGAAGCCCAATTCGCGCGCCAGCGTGATGACCGAATCGCGCGTGATGCCGGGCAGAACGGAGGAAGCAAGTGGCGGGGTATGAATCTTCCCGTCGCGCACCACAAAGACGTTCTCGCCGCTGCCCTCGCTGATATGCCCCGAGGCGTCGAGCGCGATGCCTTCCGTGTAGCCGTTGGTGAGGGCTTCCATCTTGATGAGCTGGGCGTTCATGTAGTTGGAGGCGGCCTTGGCCATCGCGGGCATGGTGTTCGGCGCCATGCGGTGCCAGGAGGCGACGCACACATCCACACCCTGATTCAGCGCCTCGGCGCCCAGATACTTTCCCCACTGCCAGGCGAGCAGATAGATCTCGATGGGATTCTTGAGCGGGCTGACGCCGACCTCACCGTAGCCGCGAAAGACGACGGGTCGGATATAACAGTGCGGCGCCTTGTTCGTCCGCACCAGTTCCACCATCGCCTGCTGGAGTTGCTCGCGCGAGTAGGCGAGTTCCATGCGGTAAATCTTGCAGGAATTGACCAAGCGGTCGGTGTGCTCTTTCAGGCGGAAGATGGCCGGCCCCTGCGGCGTCTCATAGCAGCGGATGCCCTCGAACAAGCACGAGGCGTAGCTCACAACATGCGAGGCAACGTGGATCGTGGCGTCTTTCCAGGGAATGAATTTGCCGTTGTGCCAAACGTGCTCGTAATAGACGATGGACATGAGTTCCTCTCCGCCTGCGGTATCTAATCGGCCCGATTTCGCCTCGACGTGATGCGAGCCGCGCGTTCTAATCGCAGAATTATAGCACGAAGGTTTCGACTTCCTTTTTGAATCGCTCCGAGGCGTGAGAATTGTCTCTCGCGGCCACGGCGTTCTTGGCCTGAGGTGCGAGCGACGCCGCGCGAGTGTTTTGGCGCTCGGCAGGCCGCTCGCCGACGCGCCTCGAGCGTTACTTCGGCACGGGATACCTTCGGCCCATGGTCAGCCGACCGCGCGCCGTGGTATTCGATAAGCCAGTTATTGGGGAAACGCGCGCTCGCATTGAGCGCGCAGACTCAGGGCGGAAGGAGTTCTCAGGCGACTGCGGATGGCTTCCCGCGTTCGAACTCATCGGTGACGGCTGAACTGACGGGCAGCCCTCCTCCACCCGAAGGAACGCCGCGGCAGCCCGGGCACATTTCCTGTACCCGCACTTCTCCTCCTGCTTAGATGCCGCTCTGCGAAGGATTGAACCAGGAGAAAGCCGCAAAGAAAAACTTATGCAGGCAACAAATATTTTCTTCTTGCATCCAATCGGGTGTAGTGGAATGTTGTCCACTACAGGCCGCGAATAGCACAATGGTCGCGGCCGTCGTCAAGGTGGAAGAGAAGGAGCGGCAAATCGCAGGTTGCCGGTCCGGAAGCAAACGGCATGGCCTTCATCCGCAAACGCGGCAACGCCTACTACTTGGTGCACAACGTGCGCAAGAAAGGCCGGGTGCGTCAGCTCCATCTGGCCCGGCTGGGACGCCACCCGCGCATATCCCCGGAAGTGATTCAAGGCGTGGCGAGCAAACACCCCTTCGTGCGCGTGGACTGGGACGGACTCAAGGCGAAGGCCTCGCGCAACCTCGTCCAGCCTTTCGAAAACAACTCGCAGTACCTCCGTGATCTGCTCTCGTCAGTTCGAAACCTTCATATGGATATTGCGGACTTACATCTGCCCGTTCTCGGAATGACGCAGGACCCCGACCTCTCGGCGCAACTGACGTCGGGTCTGAAGTTGCTTCGAGCGACCCTGGATGTAAAGCTGGCCCAACTCCGCAGAGGAGGTAATCCGCCACTGCGAAGTTAGCGTGGATGGAGGACTGCGATGAGCACTCAACAGACACTGCTCGATCCGAGTTTGCACAGTCCGGAGGTGAGGGACTTCGAAACCGCGCTGCGGCGGCGCGTCGTGGGACAGGACCGCGCGGTCAACAGTCTGGCGCGGGCCTACCAGGTTTACCTGGCGGGCCTGGCGCCGCCTGGACGACCGCTCGTGAACCTGCTGCTCGGGCCGACGGGCTCCGGCAAGACGCGGCTGGTGGAGGCGGCGGCCGAATCGCTGCTGGGCGACATCCGCGCCGTGGTGAAGGTGGACTGCGCAGAGTTCCAGCACAGCCACGAAATCGCCAAGCTCATCGGCTCGCCCCCGGGTTACCTGGGCCACCGTGAGACGCAGCCCCTGATCACCCAGGAAGTGCTCGAGGAGCACTACACGGAAAAGGTAAAGCTTTCGCTGGCCCTTTTCGACGAGATCGAGAAGGCCTCGGATGCGCTCTGGCAGCTCCTGCTCGGCATCCTCGACAAAGCTTCGCTGACCCTCGGGGACAACCGTCGCGTCGACTTCTCGCGCTCGATGATCTTTCTCACCTCCAACCTGGGGACGTCAGAAGTCAACAAGCTGATGATGGGGGGCATGGGTTTCGGGTCGAAACCTGAGGAGGACTTCGACGACCTGGATCAGAAAATCTATCGCGCGGCGACGGCAGCCGCGCGCCGCAAATTCTCGCCGGAATTCATGAACCGCATCGACAAGGTTATTGTCTTCCGGGCTCTGCAGCGCCCGCACCTCGAGCGGATTCTGGACATCGAGCTGAGCCTCGTCCAGGAGCGCGTCATGACCGCCACGGACAGCCAGTTCGTGTTCAAGTGCACGGAATCGGCCCGTGACTTCCTGCTGCGCGAAGGCACCGACACGAAGTTCGGAGCGCGCCACCTGAAGCGCGCCATCGAGCGGCACCTGGTGTTCCCACTCTCGAACCTGCTTGCGACGCACCAGATCGAGCTCGGTGATCTGATCACCCTGGATTTCGACGCCGAATCATCCAAGCTGATGTTTCTCAATGAGCCTCAAGGGGCACTGGTGGGGAGCAAGCCGGAGGTTGCGGAAGAGATGGCGATCGTTCCCGCCTCCAGCCATCGCGCCGGGGCCGGGCGTGCTCTCGCGCGTCGGGCATCGCGGGATTGAGGGTGCCCTGGGTCGAGGCCTTCCAGATGGCGAGCGCCCTCCTGGGTAGGCGTCGGAACTCTCCACCTTCCACACCTGGCTGCGACCGTCCCAGAGTGCCTTGGCCGCGCTCCCAGTCTCTGTTACCATGCGCCGGACATGCTCCCGGACATTCACAACGAGGTGGTTCGGCGCGCCCTATACCTTGTGGGGGCCCTGGTGGCCAACGTGGTCGCCTCGGGGATCAGTTGGCGACTGGCGGGAGTGAAGCGCCGGGGAATCCGCCTTATGGGCCGTGTGTTCGCGGCCTTTTTCGGCCTGGCGAACCTGGGGCTTGTTGTCGGCTGCCTACTTCACTTGCTGCGCGGCAGAGTGGATTGGTTCTACGCCGCACTGTTAATCATGGGCTTCATTTTTGCCTACCGGATTGGCGGGGCGACTATCGGCCGATACCCTTAACACATTGAAAGAACAGGAGGCACTTCCAGGTGACAGCCGACCGGCTTGGTTGTTGGAGTGTCGGGAGGGGGCAGTTTCGTCTTGCTTTCGATTAACCAGTGTGGTAACGTTCCCCCAACATGGGTAGCCTCCTGCGTGTCAAGTACACACGCACTTACCCAAGGCTGGCGGTCGACCTTCCCGTCCGGATCCTCCTCCCCGAGACCTCGTTGCGTGAGCGCGCCACGTCGCTCGGTGGCGGCGGGATGTTCCTGGCCGTGACGACGCCGCTTGAGATTGGTACGGAAATCTTGATTCGATTCCGACCGGCGAAGCACTTGCCGGTGATCCAGGTCAAGGCTAAGGTGCTGTACCAGATTGCCGAGCAAGGAACCGCGGTTGAGTTCACGGAAATCCAGCCCGAGCACCGGCAGGCGTTGCTGCGGTTGATTCTTTACCGGCGTTCACACGTACGCAAGGTCCCACGCGCCCGCATGGTCGCGCAGGTCATCTGCCCGGAGCTTCTCACCTTGGCGTATTCACGCGATATAAGTGTGGGGGGCATGTTTATCGAGACTCGCCAGCCACTGCCTGTGGACACGCGGTTGAACCTCCGGTTCCACATCGAAGACGATAGCCCCATCGTGACCGCGGAAGCCGTGGCTGCCTATGAGGTTGTCGGGCTCGGCATGGGTGTCCGGTTCTGGTGGATCTCGCTCAAGGATCGGCAGCGTATTGCCGCCTACGTGGCCCGGTGTCAGGAGCAAGAACAGGTCGCCGACCGCGCCGCTTGACATCCCCAGAGTTCCCCTCGATTGATAGCGCAGCCGGAGCCTTCCCGCCCACGGTGGCGCGCTCCTTATGTTTACCGGGCGCGACGACTTGTTCGCTACGGTCGCCCTAACGCACCGCTCCTCGGGGCTCACTCGCGAGGATCAATTGGGCGGTTTAGCCTCACTGCGCTCTCGAGAAACTCGGGGGCGGTGAGAGGGGGGAAGCTTCTAAGGCCAAGGATACGCGCCTCAAGCGCTTTAGCGAGAACCCGGGTCGCTACATCAGCCGAGGATTCGATGCGCATCCGCAAGCTTGGCAGGGATGCGAAGCTCCTGAGGGCAGTGGGGCAGGCAATGGCCGCAGGCGATGCAGCCGTCTGCCTGCTTGTCCAGCCGGGCATAGAGGGCCCGGGCGCGATAACCTTCGCCGTAATCGCGCGCGTACCTTTCGTAGCGCAGGATGTCGGCGATGGGCACACCTTGTTCGCAGTGGCTCATGCAGTCATTGCACAGGCGACACACTTCCCGGTCAGCATATGCAGTCATGAGCTCGATCGCCCGGTCATCGGCAGCGCGCGTGGCGTGGCCGGCCCCGGAGTAGGTGTCCACGAATTGCTCCAGGTTGTGGATCTCGATCACCGCGGCGTCGAGCGCGGTCCGTGTCGTCAGCCACCGCGCCAGCGCATGGTGCGGAGTCGTGCCCTGGGGGAAATCCTTCATGATTTGCTGATCCTCCCGCATCCGGCTCGCGCCGCGGGTGGTCTTCATGGCAATGGTGCCGAAGCCTTTTCTCCTGGCCAACGCCAGGAACAGATTGGTGGCCTCGCTCTCGCCGTAAGAGTAGAAAAACTGCGCGTGCTCGTAGACACCGTCTTCGGCCACAGCAGTGAGAATCTCAGCAGCGCTCTGGCCTCCTGGCACTTTGCGGTTGCCCTGATAGCTGTGCTGGGAGAGACACAGGTGATGGACCAGCCCCTCCTTTTTCAGGCGTTCGAAGGCGCGCACGAACGCCCGGTTGGACTTCAGCTCGGCGACACTGTGATAGCCGAAATGCAGTTGCATGTCGTCGAAATAGCGGAGCCCGGTTTGCCGGAGAGCCTCCTTCACATACTGATAGTGCGCGTCCTCGTCAATCACTCCCGTTTCATGGTTTCCGCGCACCCGGTCCACGCAAACCTGGCAGTAATGCGCCTCGCGATCCTTGAGAATGGCGGGGGGCACGTTGCCACGGTCCCATTCGTCCGCTTTGTGCCAGTAGTTGATGCCGCAGCGGATGCCGGCCTCCACCGCATCCAATGCCCAGGTGGCGGCGCCAACCAGCACGGTAATTTCTCTGCCGGTCCCGCCCAGCTTGCGCCGCGGTAGCCGGCCCACCTTGGAGGCGGCTTCCTGAATCTCCTGAACTGAAGCACGACCGCACGCCGGGCCGATCTGCGTGGCCACCGCGCCCGCAGAAACAATCAGAAATTCCCGCCGGCCGATCTGGTACTTATTTGGCATAGCGCCCTCCCTGTGGTGTCCGTCCGTTGGCTGACTGTTCGCTTCTGGACCTGAGATCGCGCATTCACGCGGCTTACAACCGCGATCTCGCGGCTCAATACGGGGGCTCCCGTTCTGCTCCCTACTGCCGAGTTGAACAAGCAGGTGCCAGAATGGGCACTCGGAAGGGCGGGGTTTCAACCCCGCCGGCATGGGTTGACCCCTTCACCCCCCGCCCTCTCCCCCTTTTGAGGGGGAGAGGGTGGCCGAAGGACGGGTGAGGGGGTCGATTTCGGCGGGACTGAAGTCCCGCCCTTCCGCAGCTCCCTGTAACGTGAACTTGCGCAACCGAGCATTAGCGCCTAGCCCCCAGCACCCAATCTGCTCTCGATGGCGCGTCCCAAATCCACGAGTGCCTGGCTCATCTCCGGAGCTTGTTCGTAGGCAACGAGGCGGACCAGGTAGCGTCCCTTGATGAACACGAGGCTGGCTGGAAAGAGCCGGCCATCCTCGCCCACCGGGCTGCGCTGGGCTTCGGCCGACCACTCGGACTGCAGAAGCTTCTTCGGTCCTTCCGGACCCTTCATGGTGTGGACGTCCGCCACCGCGTCGATCTTGTTCTGGAAGCGGTAGTCGGTAGTCTGAGTTCTTTCGACGCCGGCCTGGATGTATCGCTCAGCATCGCCGTCGATGTACTCCCACAGATTCTCAGCCTGGAAGGTCCGCGTCTCGCTGGCCTTCGTCCAACCCGCGACTTCATTCGTCTCGGGAAATAGGCCGGGTGCTTTCGAGGCGGGTTTGGGACTGCACCCGGGAATGTGGACCATCGCGAGAATCGCCAGCATAAGCCCGAACCCCGAACCCCGAATCCCGAATCCCGGGTTTTTCATGACCCCCCCCTCCTCGACCTTTGCAGCAGGATTTGGTTGGTTTTCGACCGGCTCTCACCGATGCTGGTGACGTAAACGGCAGGGCGGTCCTGCACTGGGCAGGCAAACTCGCACGCGCCGCAGCCTACACAGCGCTCGGGATCAACGTACGGCTGGCGAACCTGTTTGGGGTTACCCGCCGCGTCAAAGACCTCAGCCGGTCGGAGGTAGATCGCCTTGGGCGAAGTCGGGCACCATTCCTCGCAGACGATGCATTCGGTGGACATCGCCCAGGGCAGGCAGCGCCCGCGGTCGTAGAATGCCGTGCCCACGCGGATGGATTTCGAGTTCTTGTCGCTCGCTCCCGTAGCCCACCCTTTTTCCGCCGCAGTGATTTCCCAGATGGCTCCCGTGGGGCAGACCTGGCTGCACAACACACAACTGGGTTCGCAGTAACCGATGCGGGGGACGAGGACGGGCGTCCAGAACCCCTCCATGCCCGCCTCGGCGAGCGCGGGATGCAGGGCATTGTTGGGGCAGACCTTCATGCACTCGCCGCAGCGGATGCAGCGGTCGAGGAAGTGCTTTTCGTCGAGCGCGCCCGGGGGACGGATCAACCGTTCGTGCCGCTCCACCGCGAAACCCGGCGTGCTGCGCATAAGCGGCAGCGCGGCCGCGCCCGCGGCGACACTGGCCAGAGCTTTGCGGCGCTGGAGGCTCGGCCCTTCAATCGTCGTTGGGGTGGCAGGGAGGAATTTGAACTTGATGCCACTCTCCGGACAGTCACCAACACAGTTGAAGCAGAGGTGGCATTCCGCCTTACGCCACTTCGCGCCCGGGATGGGATCGTCGCCGCCCTGGCAATCGAGCAGGCAGCGGTTGCAGTCCTCACAATGCGTCGGGTGCTTCTCCAGCCCCAGAATAGACCAGCGCGAAAGCAGGCCCAGCAACGCTCCCAGCGGGCACACGGCCCGGCACCAGAAGCGCGTGATCCGGAGGTTAAGCACGATGATGGTGAGGAAGATCAGACCGATGAAGACGCCCTGCCGGAAGTAGGGCTGCTTGAAACTGAGCAGGATTTGGCTGAATAGGAACTGCAGCACGTCAGCAAGCAGCCGCAGCGCGCCAACTTCGGTGCGATAGAGAAGGTCGAAGAACCCGTTGAAGGCCAGATTCAGCCCGGGCAGGATCGAAAGCGCCAGCGAACGCACCAACAGTGATATCGGATCCATCACCCCCAGAATCCCGCTGCCGAGCAAGGCTGCCAGCAGCCCGGCGATCAGGATGTAGTACTTGAGCGTTTGCCAGCGCTTGTAGCGGTTCGAATCAATGCGGACCCGGCCGCGCTTGTGCTCGGACTTCCAACTGCTGAAGAAGTGATTCAGCGTTCCCAGCGGACAGACCCAGCCGCAGAAGAATCGACCGAGGACAAACGTCGGCAGGATGATCACCAGGCACCAGAGCAGGCCCTTGTAAAGCGCGCCCGTGGAAAGCACATTCCCGACAGCGGCGAGCGGGTCCGCCTGCAGGAAGATGCTCACCGGGTAGGGAAGCCGGACCTCACCCTGCGCGATCCGGAACGAGCCGCGGAATTCTGTCCGGAAGAGCAGCCCGAGGAATAGCGCCAGAAACACGACTTGCGAAATCCTGCGCAGCTTGGGGAGGCTTTGCTGGCTCATGGCACGCCGTTAACTCGATGAACGACTAGCAGCTAGGTCGCCACGTCCTCGGCGGGCGACAAAATGACCGAAATTCTGCTAACTAGTTGATTTGCCTTGCGTTGGCTGCGTGACGGCTGAGGGACGATCCATAGCGACAGAAAGCGACTGGGTTTTATGACCCAACTCAAATCCCAAAAGCCGGTATCGGGGGGCGACGAGCTGGAGAGAAGCGGCGTCTGCGCCTCGTGTCGGCAGAAGAACTCATGCAGCAATAACGCTAGTTCTGAGGTCTTCGAATTTCAGTTTACCCAGTCCGCGGTCCTGGGCGAGCCGTAGGTAGCGGAGCAGGGTCTCATCCAGGTTCCAGATGGCCTTGGCGGTGTAAGCATCGAGGGCCACGGGGTCGGTAGAGGCAATCACGGTTTTCTTCAGCGCCGTATCGCTGAGGTTACCGCCGGTCGGCCCGTTGCGCATCAGAACGCGGTAAGCGTCCATGAGGGTCAGCGTGGGGCGCATGAAGTCGGCCAGATCGACGAGGCTTTCCTGGATTCGTTGATGGAGCCGGTGCCGCGGCCCGCCCAGGATGCCATACCAGTTCTTCATGCCCAGCGTGACACCGGTCAGGCTGTGATGCTTGGCAATGGGGACGTTGATCATCTTGTCGGCGGCGAGGAACGGTTCGAAAACCGGCCAGGCGCTCAGTACGTCGCCACGCAGATCCACTTCCTTGAACTTCCGCTCTTCCGGAAGGATGACCTCGGCTCCCTCGGCACGAGCGGCCTCGGCGATGCCGCTGCGCTGGAAACACCGGCGGGCTTCATTGCAGCTCACGTCGGTCACGATGACCTTCTTCGCGCCCGCCTCCTGGCAGAGCCGCACCACTTCCGCGATCACCTGGGGATTTGTGTTGGCGGCCTGCTCGGGCGTACGATCCCAGGCGATGTTGGGTTTGACGACCACCACATCGCCGCGCGCCACGAAGCGCCGGATGCCGCCCAACTCCTCGATGGCTTTGCGAACCATTTGTCGGGGGTCTTCGCCCTGGACGACCACCATCTCGGGGTGGCTTGGGTCGGCGGGGACAGCGAAGTCGTGCTTCAGGGTTGCGGCGAGCGTCTCTTCCGGCCGCCGGCTGCGACCTTTGAACCACACGGCCGCTCCCGCCGTTGCGGCGGTTAATCCTCCAACCTGCAGGATTCTCAGCAGCATCTCGCGGCGATTCGTCGCGTCTGCGGTCATGCTCAAGGCTCCCGGCGACCCAGGTCACTCTGGGCTCTGGCACCTGTCGTGCCAACGATTGTATTTCCATGCCTGAGCAAAAGGAACGCCAAATCCCGGGCTTTCGGTTTCTCGGAGCACCCTCTCTAATCGCGGTCATTTTGTCGCTAATCGGCGTGACCGCCGTCGTCGCGCAGGTCGTCCTGATGCGCGAGCTCATCGTGGTTTTCTACGGCAACGAAATCTCGCTGGGGCTGACGCTGGCCAACTGGTTGTTGTGGACGGCGATGGGGAGCAGCCTGCTGGGCCGCATCGCCACCAAGGCACGCGATGCGCGGAGGCTCATGGCAGGCTTGCAGGTTGCCATCGCTGTGGCGTTCCCGCTCACCATTTACGCTGTGCGAGCCAGCAAGGCCGTGTTGCAGACCACGCCAGGAGAGTTGCTCGGGCCCTGGCCGATGTTCCTGACCTCGCTTGCGACCCTGAGCGTTTTCTGCCTCATCTCGGGTTGCCTGTTTGCGGCGGGGAGCAGGCTCTATGGCGACACAGTGGGGGCATCCGTCGCTGCCGCGACAGGTGCCGTTTACCTGCTGGAGGCGGTTGGCTCCGGTCTAGGCGGGTTAATCGCCGGGCTGGCGCTCATTCAACACCTTGGCAGCTTCCAGATCGCCTTGCTCGTGGCGCTGGCGAATCTTCTGGCTGCCTCCAGCCTGGCGGTTTGCGCGCGGCCTTTGCGCCGGGCAATCATGGCGGGACTACTCGCCGCGTTCGCGTTTCTGATTCTGCCCTTCGGCAGCCGTTGGCTGGAAACGGTGTCCCTGGCGGAGCTCTGGAAAGGCTTCCGGCTGGCTGCGGTGCGCAACTCGCAGTACGGGAACCTTGCCGTGGTCGAGACGGAGGGCAGCCGGAGCATTTACGAAAACGGCCTAGTCGTTTCCACCGTGCCCGACCCGGCGGCGGCAGAGGAGGCAGTTCACTACGCACTGCTTCAACATCCATCGCCCCGGCGGCTGCTGCTCATTGGCGGGGGTCTCAACGGCAGCATTCTACAAGCCCTCGAACACCCCAGCCTCGAGCGCATTGACTACGTTGAACTCGACCCGACCATCCTCGACTTGGCTGGGCAATACTTCGCCACCGAGTGGGCGGGAGTTCTCTCCGACCCGCGCGTGCATATCCACCACGCCGATGGACGGCTCTTCCTGAAAACGACGGATTCCACCTTCGACGTCATCATCGTCAATCTTCCCGACCCGCAGACAGCGCAACTCAACCGCTTCTATACCGTGGAGTTCTATCGCGAGGCCGCATCCAGACTTGCTCCTGGTGGCGTCTTCTCATTTCAGGTGACGGGAGCGGAGAACTATATCAGCCCCGAGCTGGCGGACTTCCTGCGCTGCCTGAACAGAACGCTCCGCGAAGTGTTCCCCGAAGTCTCGGCGATGCCCGGCGAGACGGTGCATTTCTTCGCGGCGACTTCTCGAGGGGTTCTCGCTGCCGGCCCGGAAGCGCTTCTCGAACGGCTCCACGCGCGGAAAATCCAGACCAGCTATGTGCGCGAGTATTACATCCCCTTCCGCATGTCTGCGGATCGGGTGGCCGACCTCCAGCTTCAAATCGAGCCTCAGGCGGACACGCCCGTGAACCGCGACTTTGCTCCGGTGGCCTACTATTTTGATGTGACGCTGTGGAGCGCGCGCTTTCACCGCGCCACAGCGCGGTATTTCGGGGCGCTCGCCGCAATCGATTTCTGGAAGGTGTTGGCAGGAGTCGCGGTGGGTCTCGCGGCGCTGAGCGGGATTCTGCTGTCTGTAGTGGCGGTCTATGACCGCCGACGTGAACTTCTCTCCGTAGCGCCGGGCTTGAGTCCAACAGATGCCGTCCCCGGCCGCGGCGGACAGGTTCCGGCCGCCGCAACGCGAAGAAGAATTACTGCGGGCTTCTGCGTGGCGGCGATGGGCTTTACGCTTATCGGCCTCGAAGTCCTGTTGCTGCTCGGATTTCAGGCCATCTATGGCTACGTCTATCACCAACTCGCCATCATGATTGCCACCTTCATGGTCGGGATGGCGGCCGGCGCGTGGCTCGCCTCGCGGGGGCCCGGCGAGTCTCCGACCTCTGCCCCAAGCGCTTTGGCCGCGCGTTCCGAGATGGGAAAGCTAGCCGCACTGCAAGCAGTGGCCGCGGTCGCACCGCTGCTGCTCTATGCGCTGTTTACGGCCTTTGCGCGCGTTACGAGTCCCTCCGGCCTCTTCGCAGTGAGCCAGATCATCTTCCCGGCGCTGGCGCTTGTTTCGGGAATGCTCGGGGGGTATCAGTTTCCGCTGGCGAGCCGCGTTTACTTCGCAGGAAGGGAAGACTCGCCACGCAGCCCGGGAACGCTCTACGGACTTGATCTGCTGGGCGCGTGCGCGGGGGCGCTCGTCTTGAGCGTCTATCTGTTTCCCGTTTTTGGTTTTTTGCGGGCGGCGCTGCTTATGGGTGTGGTAAATCTCGCTCCGACTGTCCTGGCTGCGCTCCCCGTTGCTTCAAAGGAGATTCCTCAAGGCTAGGCGGCTCGGGGGCGGTATGTTCGCCAAAGACCAACGCCGAGAACATGAAGATGTCGGTATCGGGGTCCGTCCAGGCGTTGGGCGGGAGGTCAGCCTTTACGCAGGTCTGCTCGAGGAACGTCGTGCGGTCCCAATGCTGCTCGACGGGCACCTGGGGGAGGAGCAGGCCTTCCTTATCGCCCTTTCTCATGACCAGGCCCTGCTGCCCGACCTTGATCTGCTTGATGTCCGTGACCCGCCGCAGCGGGGAGAGCACTGACACCTCATACTCCAACTCCCCCAGTTCGCGAAACTCGACCGGCCGGAAGCGTGGATCCTCCAGGGCAGCCGCGGCGGCCACATCGCGCACCGTCAGGCAAAGCGGCTTCATGGGAGCGATGTAGCCGATGCAGCCGCGCAGTTGTCCCTTCTTCTTGAGGGTCACGAAGGCGCCGCGGTCCTGCTCGAGCGCCTGCAGTCCACCGGAAGAACACTGGTAAAGCTTTCTCTCTTTAACCGCGCTGTAGACCGATTCCTTGGCGATCTTGAGCAACGCCTCTTTCTCCTGCCGGCCGAGCGAGAAAGAACGAGTTTTGTCACCGGCCTTGCCGCTCTCGCGAGTGAAGGCCACCGCGCCGTAGCCCACCACGCGGCTTTTGTCGCCGGTGACGTCGCCGGAGTTGGCGTATTTGAGAATGCGGGCGCGGTTCGCGCCGAGTCTCTCCGCGGCGATCATGGTGGCGACGATGGGACCGCCTCCGCACGCCTCCCAGATGCGTCGCTCGAAGTTCTGCGACATGTTGAAGTAGTCCCATTCCTCGATGGCGTTCAGCGTTTTCCGGTCAAGCCGGACTGCGTCGTCATAAGGATGGAAGTGTGAGAGGTCGGAGCTGGCAACGATCAGCGTCTCACCAGATGGTGCCGCACCCGCCGTGCCGGGCGTCCGCTCTGCTTGTATGAGCTTCGCCAGAGCTACGCCCAGCGCGCGCTCCATGTCGTAATTCTGGTCGCCCATGACGATCGGCACGAGCCTGAACTCGCCGAGCGTGCGCTGCAGGAAGGGAAGCTCGATTTCCAGTGAGTGCTCGCCGCGGCCCTGAACTTCTCCGTGTCCGCGGCCCGAGAACTTGATCAGCGAACTCTGCGCCACGAGCTTTTTCGCGAATTCCTTGTCGATGGGGATGGTCCCCAAAGGTGTGGCATAGGCATCGCCGTCATAGATTGAACTGAAGGGGAATGCCTCAACATGGCAGGGTGAGATCACCACCACGCGCGCGAACTTCCGACCCTTCAGGAGCGCGAACGCGTATGCCGCCACCTGGCCGGAGAATTCGTAGCCCGCGTGCGGCACCGCCAGCGCGAGCAGCGAGCCTTCAAGAGGCTCGACGGCAGCCTTAGCGAGAAATCCGTCCACCGTTTTGGTGAGTTCCTTGGCGTCCCCTGGATAGAACATGCCCGCGACGGCGGGCTGGCGGGTCTTCTGGGCCCCCGCGGCGCCGAGACAGAGCCCCATCCAAGAAACCCACAAGGCGAGCAGAACAGAAGAGAACTTTATGAAGCATCGTCGGAATCTCATGGCTCGGCCTCGGGCGAGGGTTCGGGCTGGACGTGTTCGTTATTGGTCCGGCGGCATGGCTTCTTCCAGTAACCCGACCAGGCTGGGGAGTTCCTCCGTCACCGTGCGCCACACCACGTCCTCATCCACGGCCATGTAATCGTGGACTACCTTGTGTCGCATGCCCACAATGGCCTTCCAAGGAATCTGAGGGTGGGCTCGCGCGAATTCTTGCGAGACCCTGCGCGCCGCTTCTCCGATGACTTGAGCGAGATGGGCAAGCGCTAATCTGAGTAGCTCGTCCTGGTCATAATCCGCGCGGGATTTTCCTTCCACAAGACGCGAAGCCTTCCGTGCCATATCCAGCATGTGGCCGACGTACACCAAGTCGTCACTCTGCATACTGAACCTTGGCCGTGCTCAGAATCTGATCGCGGATGCGGTGGTTAAGGAACTTGGGAGTCACCAGATCGATCCGGCGTCCCCCAAACATGTGGGAAAGTTCCTGCTCAAGCTCGGACAAATGAAAGAAGCCCGGCACGTGGTCAGGCTCGAATTCGACCAACACGTCCACATCGCTTGCTGAATTGAAGTCCTTCCGTAAGACAGATCCAAAGAGCGAGAGCCTGCGGATGTGGTTTCGCCGGCAGAATGCGGCAATTCGCTCGGCCGAGATTGCATTGCCATCGACTATTGGTCTCTCCCACATCGCGTCGTCTTTTGGCGTCACTCTTGAGATATTCTAACGCTTTACGCGCAAGGATTGCCTGAGTTTCGGCACCGAGCGCGCGAGTCATACGCTATCCCCACACGCCTGGAATTGGCGTGTGGCAATACTGGCACCTGCCGTTTTTGATGTGCACGGCGCCCACCGTGTAACCCACGCGCTCGACGACGACCTTGCGGCATTTGGGGCAGTAGGTGCTTTCGGCTGGATGGCCGGGCACATTGCCGATGTACACGTAGTGAAGCCCCTCGGCGTCGGCGATGGCCTTGGCGCGCTCGAGGGTTTCCAGCGGCGTGGGCGGCAGATTTTTCAGCAGGTACTCGGGATGAAAGCGCGAGAAGTGCACGGGCACGTCCGGCCCCAGGTCCGACTTGATCCAACGCGCCAGGCCTTTAAATTCCTGGTCGCTGTCGTTCAGCGTGGGAACCACCAGGTACACGATCTCGCTCCACATGCCGAGCTTGCGGATGGTGACCAGGGCGTTGAGCACGTGCTTCAGCTCGCCGTTCACCACATCCTTGTAGAACTTCTCGGAGAAGGCTTTCAGGTCCACCTTGATGGCGTCCACGGCCGTGCAGAGCTTCTTGAGCGGGTCCTCGGTGATGTAGCCGCCGGTAACCACCACGCTGCGCACACCTGCGGCGTGCGCCGCCTGCGCCGTATCCATCATGTACTCGTAGAAGATGACCGGCTCGCTGTACGTGTAGGCAATCGCGGGGCAGCGGTTCTCGCGGGCGAGAGCGGCCACTTTGGCAGGCGGAGCGTAGGTGGCGCGGACCTGCTCGGGCCGCACCTGCGAAATCTCCCAGTTCTGGCACATCTTGCAGTTGACGTTACATCCCGCGGTGGCGAGCGAAAAGGCGAGGGTGCCAGGCAGGACGTGGAAGAAAGGCTTTTTCTCAATGGGGTCGATGTGGGCCGTCACCACGCGCGAGTGGACCAGCGTGTAGTAAGTCCCGCCCCGGTTCTCACGCACGCCGCAGTAGCCGCGCTCGCGGTCGTCAATGACACATTCGCGCGGACAGAGCTTGCACTTGATCTTCTTGTAGGCCAGCTTCTCGTAGAATTGCGCCTCGCGGATGAACTGCGCGTCGCTTTCCGTAGCCGGGGCAGCGAACAAGGGAGCAGCACGCGGTGCCCCCAGAAATGCCCCAGCCGCCAGGCAAGGCAGGGAAGCGGCCTTCAGGAACTCCCGACGATCATAAGACTGGCCACGGAGCAACCGAGGCACAGGTGTTTCGAGATTGGCTTTGTCAATCATCAGACTTCCATCACTTCAATCTTCTTGGGGTCATTGGTGCCGAGTCGGTGATTAGCGTCCGCGGCCGTGGCGATATACGCCGGC
>Ga0315282_10004162_pt1 | contig 25340 bp, 21 predicted proteins | sample YL17G07_20_MG_FD_203693 | JGI IMG/M metagenome (GOLD analysis project Ga0315282, IMG submission 203693) | Sediment microbial communities from Yellowstone Lake, YNP, Wyoming, USA - YL17G07_20 | ecosystem: Environmental > Aquatic > Freshwater > Lake > Sediment | place: USA: Wyoming | collected... | reverse complement strand
AAAAATTCCACCACCTGGTTTCCCAATATCAAAGAGAAAAGGAGAAGGTCAAAGAGGAGGTGAGGGTTCAATTCACAAAGGACTTGAGAAGAGATGGCATCTACGGGAGCGCAGTGGAACCCAAACTTGAAGGGGGCGAACTCTGGAAAAAAGAAAATGAGAAATTAGATCACTCCTACAAGACCAAACTGGAAGAGATCAAAGAGCAGTTGAGGGGGTTATAGATAAGAGACCCAACTTCATTTGGCAGACATTGTGAGGTTAATTCCTCGCTAACGATCTCACAAGTCTTCATTCTGAGGCAATCTTTAGGGCTAAAGATATCCGATAGAAATCAAGCGTCCCAATCAATATATGAATATCATATCATAACTTTCGTGAATGGCTAAAAACAGCACATCTATAGCAGATATCCACACTTTTCAAGAATGTTGATTTTACGAAGAGTAAGAATGATCAGCGACAGACTCCGTTGATTGGTGATTAAAACAAAGAATAATAAGAAATGCGGGATTTTTTCGGGAAGTTCAATCTTTAAATGTGATGGTAAAAAGGATAGGCTGAATTGTCCTTCTTTAGTCAACTGTCAACCCAAGTCCGTCTTCCCACATATATAAGGGGAATAAAAAGGAAGGGGCAACTCAGAAACCAAAGTAAACTTTACTTTGTTGGTGTTGGACGAATGGCCGCGCTGGCCGCATTTCCATCTATTCCATTTCCAATCACCACGATTTCCAACGTAATTTATCCCCCTTCGATAAAAGGGAGAATGCTCACCTCGTCATTTTCTTGTAGGATGTAATTTTTTTCTTTAACCGTTCCATTAATGAGAATTATCACGGGAATATCTACTTGGAGATTGATGGCTCGCAAAAGGTCGGTAGACATGGCCCCTTTCCCCATTTCCATGTTAAAGGAATAGGGATTTTCTTCTCTCCCGATCAAATTACAAAGATAGGAAAAGACTTTTACTTTAATTTTCATCAACACTCATTCTTCCTTATTTCTTTGGATATTTAGGATTCGTCACTCCTTCAGTAGGTTTTCCAAAAGAGGCTGTATCAAGATTCTTTAGAGGATGATTTTTCTCATACATCGGCTTGAGTCTCTTTGCCCTTACCCCCTCCGGATAGAACTGCTCGATCGCTCCCTGGCTCCGGTCGAGGGGAACCTCTTCAATCACGTAATCAACAGTACCCAGGCGATTCTCGACTCCTCCATAAACTTGCTGCTCGATGTCTTTTCCTTTGATGAGATTCAATTTTTTCGAACCCGGAGCAAGGGCATTAAATTCTTCTGCCTCAGAGTTAATCAGCCCCGGGGCCTCGTTCATCAGGTCGATACAGGACTTATCCACAGCTACCGGGTCAAAAGATGCCAAAACCCCTATCCCGTTCACAAAGGGTGTATCCGTCCATCCATAACAGTCACAGGCAGGAGTGATATCCATCGCGTAGTTGATGAAGAACGCCCTCCCCTCCTCTTTCGTTAACATCGTTGCCAGGGCTGAATCAGCGATGCGCCTGCCAAGGGCCGGCAGAAAATCGAACCGCTGGATCGCATTGATGCCTGCCATATTCACGCAGAGATTAGCGCATGCAAAACAATAGACGCATGAATCCAGATCGATCTCCAATCCTTTCTCAGTCACTTTGATCGGTCCTTCCGGGCAACAGTCCTCGCAGGTCTGCCACCATTCACATTTTCGACCGGGACAGAGTTCCGGCTTGATGACAGGCTTGTCCCCGGCGAGAGCGCCGTGAAGGTTCATCTTGCCCCGCTTACTCGCACAGCCAACACCAATGTTTTTGATCGCTGCTCCATAACCTCCGGCGGGATGACCTTTAAAATGAGCACCCGAGAGCAAGGCGTCTGCATCCGCAATCGCTCGGGCAACGAATTGTTTGTTCAGATAATTCCCTCGACCTTTGAGATCTACAATCACATCGTCCGTTCCCAACCAACCATCAGCGATGACGACCGGACAACCCATAGAAGAATGGTTGAAGCCGTTGCGGTTAGCCGTCTCCAAATGCTCTATCGCTAAGGTCCTGCTGATCCACGGATGGTAAGGCATGGTTGTGGTGTCTGTCACAAATGGCTTGCACCCTTTCTCCTTAAGGGCATCGACAAAAGTTCTCACAATAATCGGCCTCAGGTAACCGACATTGTAGGACTCCCCCATGTGAGTTTTGACCGCCACAATGTCCCCTGGATTGAGATGGTCGAGCCATCCGGAGTGCTCAACAATCTGACGTCCTTTAATAGCAGTCGATTCCAAGAAACGTCTTGATCGGGCATCCATAAAAAAACTGTTGCTTTGCTCATGATTCCTCCTTCTTCCGTGCGCCCAATCAAAAACTGCTAATAAAAAAGTTGAACGCTATAATACATCTTGTTAGTTTTAAAGTGGATCAAAGATAGCTACCATTGGCTTTCAATTAACTTTCTTATTTCACAACAGCTCAAACAATCTCATTTTTGCCCTTTCTTGAAACTACTGGAAGCCACCACTACTATACCATTGGTTGCGTCAATCTTCACATAATCCCCCGTCTTGATAACCATTGTAGGATCTTGATCAAGATTAGTAACAGCTGGAATATCTCCTGTCAGAACTCCAGCAGCAAGTGTTGGTTCATTCTTCTCTATTATCATGCCGGCTGGCAAGGTCCCATGGAGCTTCATAGAATATATAACGTTTGGGCCTCCGCTTGATCCTTTACCTGTTGGCACAACAAATATTTTCCCAGTGATTGATTTTCCAAAGTGCTCATGGCGGGGTGAAGTTATCTTACCGGAGGACGCATCTATTTCTCCAAAAAATGAAATTGGTGTTGAAGTTACCAAAGCTTCTCCTTCGGCAATACCTGGATTTAAACATCTTCCCCTAAGTTTCATCTTCATTCCTCCCATTTCCCTGCAAGAGCAGCATTAATACATTTAACTATATCACCATAAAGGACTTTTGTTTTCCCGCCACTGGACGTTTGGATATAGTGGGAACATCTTGCAGAGTTTGTAGCGGTAATCTTAGGTGGATTTCTTGAGTAAATCAAAGGATTAAAAGGTCCAAAGCAGGAATTAATGACATGACCACCTGCATGTTCAATAATATCCAAAAATCCAGCTTCATTCAGAATGACTCTAGTAGCGTTTGCCGCTCCGATAAATAACATTACATCTGGGTGAACACTTTTTCCTTCGAGTAGGGCAGTTATCTTTAATAATTCGGTCAAATTAAGATGAGGGCATCCCAAGAACACCACTTCCACATCCTTACCAATGGCACTATTGAGCTTGGACCGAGTTTCTTTCAACATGGACATGTTTATTTCTATAACCTCTTCAGGGTTCTTTCCTCCAAGAGCCTCTTCAAGAGTTAAAGCCCCAGGCGATAGTCCTATTATTTTACAGAGAGCCACAGCACCTGAGACAGGTTGGGGAGAAAGCAACATTCGGAGCATATCCATGGACAGCTCTGGAGATAGGCCTTCTATAGCTACATTTCGTTGTCCAGCTATCCCTCCAATCAAATAACCCAATATACCGTAATCTGCTTCTGTCCAGGTTTCAGTCCTAATCTTTGCCGGGACCTTTATCAAAAGCTGCGCTCTCCTTTTTTCTGGATTAAGGAGTTCCATTCTTGGAGTATACCCGGTCAGCGCTGCAGCAAAACAAGTTGAAACAGACTCTCGTCCGCTAAATGCGCCGAAAATGGAATTGGAAATAATTTGCCCTGAAGAACCTACCCAACAACATATATTATTCTGACTAGGAATATTGCCTACATTATAGGGAGCACATGTAAAGGTGGGCAAAAAACCAAGAGACATTAATTTGTTCATTCTTTTTCTAAAATCTAAAACATCAGTTGATAATATCCCACCACCAACAGAAGCAATTTTCTCAAACTCGAGACCCATCTTTTCTATCCAAAAGATTGGGTCGAATACAGCATGGAGTGTACTAAGACATTTTATCCTTTTTGCACCCTCAGACCATTCTTCTAAAAACTCAATGCAATAGTTAGTGCTTGAATGTACGCTATAGACCTTTGCCATTTTTTCTGCATCAAAGGACTCACCCCACTTTACCAAAAGATCCATGCACTTTTGTATACCAAGACCTTCATCACCATCCAACATTCGCTTTTGTTCATCAGTAAGTTTCATGTATTTTTTCCCCTTTACACTTTTCGACCAAAATTAACAAAAAAACCGTGGTTATTTTTTCATGAGTCGCCCTCTTGACATAGTGGCTTATCTCGAGTGAATTCTATAAGCATTAAAGCTTCATATAATTCTCTGCTGTCTCCATTTCGATTCAATGCTAATTCGGCTACTCACCGTTAATGCTCTATTCAATCAACATTTCCCTGTTGTAGATAAGGTAATTAATCCTTCCTCAATTTAGGATTTAAGGGAAAGGTTTTATTCCTCCATCATTAGTGCGACCATTTCTTGAGGTAATGAATACCAATGAGCTAATGGTATCTAAAGTTTTTTGCCCCGCTAACCATCGCATGAATATTCTCTGGCGGAGTTATGGCTGGGACGCTGCATCCAGAGGACAAAATGAAGCATCCTTTTTTGCCACCTTTGAATATAGTCTGAATTGATTCCTCCTCCACTTCATTTGGTCGCTTAAATATGAGTGTATTAGTTGGGTCCAAATTTCCCATTAAGCATAACTTTCCCCCGACTACACTTCTTGCATAATCCATATCCACTTTGTGATCCAAACTTAATCCGTCTACTCCGGTGGAGGCCAGAGATTCAAGTCTATCGCTGGTATTGCCACAAACATGCAAAATAGTCTTTACTCCTTCGCGTTTTAAAACCGCAACAACTCTTTTTGTATAAGGAAGCCCATATGCGTCCCAAATATTCTTAGAAATAACATCACCAGATGAAGTAGGATCAGAAATAAAAATAATATCTGCTCCAGCATGAACTAGAGAAATTCCAAAGATAATCAATGATTCCGTGGCTATCTCCATTAACTCTTTTAATTTTCCTGGATTCTTGTAAACATCTCTCATAACAGTTTCAGTACCCCTCAACATACATGCGTGTCTAAAAGGTGCTTGTAAGTACGCCACAACAGGGATTCTTCTCTCACATAATTCCTTAAGCCTCTGAATCCCCATAAGAATGATCGGCAACATTCCATCTTTCCATGGGTTTGGTATTTTTAGCTTAGGTAAATCAGTATCATAATCCTTAATTGCGAATTCGATTACAGAAGGCGGAGAGTCCTTTTCGATCTTCAGTTTACTCCCCATTGCCTCAGACTCTGCATGGATTCCAGCCAAATCTTTTACCGCGTCGTAACCAAAATTTTTGACGCAAAAGTATTGCGCGTAGACATATTTTTCCACATTAATCAAAACTTCAGAAAACATGAATTCGACTTGTCGGATACACCAATCCCTTACTATTGGAAGTACCGGTGTTCGATCGGGTTTGCCGCCGCTTAATGCTACCATTAACCTTTCGTAGGATGTCATTTCATTTTTCAATTCCAGATTTCCTCCAAAATCTCTTTAAAATCTCTCTGCTTCTGTAAGATTTTTAATTGTGATATTCATCCACAGAATTCATTTTCTAAATCCTCCAAATATTACTGGTATTTTTTTATTTGTTCTTCTTCCAATAATACCTTTAGCCCACCTTCTGCCAGAGCTGCCATTTCATCTTCCCCAGGATATATGAAAGTTTGAGCTATAAAATCAATCCGCTCCTTTATCAAATCTGTCAACATTTGTGAACTTGCCAAACCCCCGGTTAGCACTATGGCATCTACCTTTCCTTTAAGGACAACCGCCATAGCTCCAATATCCTTAGCTATCTGGTAAGCCATAGCCTGATAAGTTAATTTCGCATTCTCATCACCCTCTCTGATCATTTTTTCAACCTCTAAAGCGTCCGAGGTGCCAAGGTAGGCCGAAAACCCACCTTTACCAATTAATTTACTTTCTATTTCTTCCCTGCTAAGTTTTCTTGAATGGACCAAATCAAGTAATTTGATAGTTGGCAAACTGCCAGCTCTCTCCGGAGTGAATGGGCCTTCAGCTAGTCCATGGGTACAGTCAATTATTCTTCCGTTCTGGTGTGCACCAATGGTTATGCCTCCACCCATATGAGCTACTACAACACTGACATCTTCATATCTTTTTCCGATTTCTTTTGAAAATCTCCTCGCGGCCGCCTTTTGATTGAGTGGATGTCCAGCACTTTGTCTTTCAATTTCCGAAATTCCGGATATCCTTGCCAAAGGATGGAATTCGTCAATAGTCGGCGGATCGACCACTACGGCTCGGATATTGTATTCTTTTGAGATAGACAATGCCATCGCAGGTCCTAATGCAGACGCGTGCTTTCCATATTTACCTGTGATTCCATCTCGGACGATAGACTCATCAATCCGGTACACACCAGCAGGTATAGGTTTCCCATAACCTCCACGACTAACGACAATATCAACTTTATGTAACTCTATATTGTTTTCATTGATAAATTTGATAAGGTCTTCATATCTTCTGGAAAGCTGGTCTTTCAGCTCTTTATATTGAATCAGTTCTTTGCTACTATATCTAATGGTTCCTTTAGCAAGAACGTCCGCGCCTTTATTCAAGCAGATCTTTGTAGAAGTTGACCCAACATTTATCAATAGTAACATATATTCTTTTTTCATTTTAACTTTCCATTCTTTGAATGGATCAACTTTCCCAATTTCTAGCTATCAAACGGAATCGGATCTTAAATAAAGAATTTGGATTTGTTACAAAAACCTATCCTTTCCTTTAAATATCATTAATCATATTATCAAATGATAAGTGCAATTAGAAACTAGTCTTCTATAATTGATATTTTTTGCCAAAGGCATAAAGAGCTTTTATAAAACATTCCAATGGGGCTCTTGCTGTTCCTGCTCCTATTTGTCCGCCTTCTCTTGAAATAATTCCTCCGTGTAAAACTGGAGTTATTCCAGTTTCCAAGACTTTTCTTATGTCTATCCCTACAGGGGGACCCATAAGGTCTAAAAGAGGTATGGAAAAATTATTGTTTGTCCCAACGCAAATGGCCCTCATTTCTTCAGTCTGCCAGATTGCATCTTTAACCGACCCCCCTCGTAACTGAAGTAAAAGAGGAGCAGCTGCTGCAGCGAATCCTCCCAGCCCGCTGGTTTCGACAATACAGCTGTCCCCTAACCATGGAATCGAATCCTCTGGACCCCATTGAGGAGCTAAATATTTCCCGTAAAGTAAAGGAGCACGATCTGTAAACCATTCGTCTCCTAAAGAACTTACCTTGATCCCGAAAGTTACCCCATTCCCTGTCATGGTTGTTACTATAGTAGAATATTCAATGTTCATTGCACCACTTAAAGTTGCCATAAAGCTAGCCATACCGAGAGGATGAAAAAACCTTTCTGTTTTTACTAAAATATCAACGCACTGAATGAGAACATCCTTATCCAGATTTGCCCGAACAAGATAAGGCATTATCTCACTAACCAAAATCAAACCAGACGCAACCTGACGAGTGTGTGACTCGTCTTGCATTTGTGTTGCCCTTGCTATTATATTTTTTGTATCTATTCCTCCACATTCCTTTAGTACCTTACTTAAAGTAGGACCGAATAAAGTCTCTATGACTTTCAGCCTTTTCTCTATATCTTCATTGTATACTCCCCAGGTTGACAAACCGACCCTGCCTTCAAAAGGACAACAGTAACCTTCCCTACCTGTTCTTTTATCCCTGCAAATATTGACCATCATTGAAGCAGTTACAATGCCAACGCCTGCTCCAACGACTCTTAAGTCGTTAGCGGATTTTATATCAACCACACCTTTTTCTACCAGATTCACCGCGTCTTCCTCGGAATCCGCTATCCTTTCATGTAGGATTCCACCGATAATACCTTTCCTTTGAACTTTACACATTTCCTCCCACGGAATGGGTGGACCAGAATGGAGGATGGTGTTCTTTCTCATTCCACCAACAGCTTCAATTGCTGGCTTTACATCTATCCAAACTGGCTCTGCAGAGAGTAATATTTCAAGGACTCTATTATTGGCTTCGTTTATTAAAGTTCCTATATTTTCTTTTTCCATTTCACCTTCCTTTTACTAATAGCCTTCCATCCAAAACCTGGCAATATCACATTCACTCTTAATGGATGTAAAGGAACATCACCTATTACTCTCAAATTTTACATCAATCTCTTCCCCGTCAGATTTTTCCAGTATAATACTCTTTAACCAATACTCATCTTTTCTCGACGGGAAGTCATCTCTATAATGCGCACCTCTACTTTCGGTTCTTTTTAGGGAAGCAATAATTATCAATTTGGCAGTAACGAGCATATTTTTAACTTTGTGGATTTCTATTAATTCTCCTATGTTTTCCGAAGTCAACTCTGGGAGCATTTTTTCGACCTGCCTCAATTCTTCTATGGCTTCTTCTAAATTCTCCCTATTTTTTACTATACCGCCCTTTTCTTGCATGATGTTCTGGATAACTTTTTTAACTGACCGCGGTTCAGGCCCTTCGGATTTATTTAATATAAGCGATCTATATATTTTTTCTTCATTTTTTTTCAAATCCTTCGAAAAGTCTGCATTTTCACCATCCTTTTGAGATAGGGCATATTCCCCTGCATATTTTCCTGCCCTTACTCCAAATACTAGTGATTCGGTTCCAGCATTTCCTCCTAATCGATTAGCCCCATGAACACCGCCAACGGCCTCCCCAGCTGCGAACAATCCTGCTACCGAGGTCTCACATTTCTCATTTATCCTTACTCCTCCTAAAAAAGTATGCGCGGCAGGAGCAACCTCGACTAGCTCCCTCGTAAGATCAATCCCTCCTAGAAGCAGTATTTGATAATCCTCATGGTAATCTTTAATGATTTTCTTTGGGGAAAGCATGGTAACGTCAAAATAAACACCCCCATGTATCGTTCCCCTCCCTTCCGAAATTTCTTTTTGAATGCATCGGGCAAGCTCGTCTTTCTGTACTTTTTCTGCCTTTTTGTTATCGTAGCCCAACATAAATCTTTCTATTTTGCCGTTTTGTAACTGCCCTCCTTCTGTTAGCAAAGTTGTTACCATGATACGCCCCCTTAAAGATTCGGGAAACAGAACTACGCAAGGTTCAAATTGAATAAATTCCATATCTTTAAGTTGAGCACACGCTTCGTATGCCATCGCGTATCCGTCCCCTGTTATATCACTAGGGTATGTAGTAAAAGCGTAAATCTGCCCAGATCCCCCTGTTGCTATTACTGCTGCCTTAGCAGAGAAACATAGTAAACTTCCTTCCTTTATGCTAATACCACATGCCCCAATCAATTTGTTCTGATCCTTTAACAAATTTATAATCATTACGTCTTCAATTATATCAACCCCATTTTGTAAAGCTCTCTTCAACAATAATTTAGTTATTTCTTCTCCGGTGGTTAAGTTTCTATTATGAATTAATCGAGGGAAACTACATCCCAGCGGTTGCAGTAAGTGATATTTTGAATCCTCTTTAACAAAGTTAAGGCCCATATTTTCCAAATCTAAGACAGCACTTGTAGCTTCTTCTGCCAATATTCTCACAAGCTTTATATCATTTACATGCGCTCCACTTTGCATTATATCCGCGAAATATATCTCCGATGAGTCCCCTGGTCCAACAGGGGCGTTAAATCCCATCACTCCGGGAGATGCCCCCTGTCCTTTGCTAACTACGGTTACCTTTGCCCCCATTTTACTCGCTTCAAGTGCAGCTTTGAGTCCTGCCACACCACGTCCTATAACTAGAACATCAGTTTTTATCATTCGGTGCGGAAACTTCTTATGCATTTTCAGATCTCCATTATCCTCTCCAAGATTAGATAACTTATTGAGGGCCACAAACACATAATGTGTTCCTGAGACCTTGTATTTCTAAAACGCTCATTTTGGTTTTCGGTTTTGATTTATTTTATTTTTTCTAGTAGCTTAGCTAGCTCCCTATCCCCACCGGCAGGAGGCTTCCATATTACATGAACAACTGTTACACCTTGTTTTTTTAAACTCTCTGAAAACAGCTCGATTCCTAAATTTATCACCTTTAAGCTCTGAGAAAATAATGGTTTCATTTTCACTTTCTCTCTCCAATTTGGGAAATAAGTAGCCCACCTAAAAGAGCTGCTTGGGCATTGCTGGGCAAAATTGTTACTCCTACTTCTTTCAACTTCTTTTCTTGAACAAAAATATTTTGTGGGTCTTTATCGGTTCCGCAAATAGAAGCTATAATATTCAAATATCGCCCTTCTTTTTCAGCTTTCTCTTTTAGGAACCTAATCGTCTCCGATAGAACTCCGGCTGGATCATGATGAGCTCCATATCCCAAAATAATATCAAGAAGGATTACAGCGACCGCTGCATCACTGCCTTCTTCTGCTAATTTTAGTTTTAGAATCTCCGGAGCGATAACTGGATGCGGTCTACCCCTTGTAAACTCCTCAGCCCCCAAATCTGTCAAATAATTTTTCATAGTTAAGACGCCATCACTTTGTTGAGTGCAGAAAGAGGGATAAACATTCGAATACACCTCCTCTACATAATCTTTCAGAATTAAAATTGCCTCTTCACAGTGCATCCCGCCGCAAAACAATCCCCTTAAGTATCTTTGCCGAGGAGCAAAATGTTCTTTTTCTATATCTGCCAACTCTATTAACTTTCTTTTAGTTGCTTCAACAATATTCCTGTAAGAATTTTCTTTGTTAACTAAACTAACTGCTATTAAGGCAGCTTCTTCTAACGTTGAAGCTGGGATAGCTCCAGCTTTCTCTATTACTTTCTGGTCACAACCTAGAAAATTTATAACAACCTTTTTTTTACACATTGCGACGACCTTTAGTACTTTATTCATCGTGTTAACAGGGGGAGGTTTAGATACCAGGACAATCACTTCGGTATTATCATCCCATTCAAGTACCTCTATTCCTTGGATCGTCGTAATGGCTCCAACCTCTTCAGATAAATCCCTGCTTCCAGTACCTATTGCATGCGAAATACCAAATCCTTGCCGATCAACTAGAACTGCAATTTCTTGGATACCACTTCCTGAACCACCAACAATTCCTATTTGCCCAGTTCTTACTTTACTCATTAAGCCAATTGAAACATTATTGATTACAGACGCTCCGCAACTTGGCCCCATTACGAGAACTTCATTTTGTTGGGCAAGTTTTTTTAATTCAACTTCCTCTGAGAGAGGAACATTATCACTAAAGATGAATACATGAAGACCATTCATAATCGCTTTTTTAGCTTCAATAGCAGCAAACTCTCCTGGAACTGATATTAAAGCAAGATTAGCTCCGGGTAAAGCATTTAAAGCCGTGTCAAATGAGGGATACGTAATATCTCTTGTTTCTCTTCTCAATTTTTGAGACATAAGATTGCTTATATCATCTAGAGCTGCTTCGATCACTTTCATATCTTCTGCTTCTATTGCAACTATTATGTCATTCGGTCTTGCCTGCTGTGCCTCTAAGGTAAGCAATCCTACATCTCTCAAAAATGCTTTATTATTGTCGGTTGCCATAACAATGACGATATTTCTTACGCCTTCAATCTCTTGAATTTTCTCGGATATACTCATCAAAAAAACAGAATCACGATATTCATTTCTTTTAATTATGTTTTTAATCATAATTTCACCTTTCTAGATTCCAAGAGTCCTGGCTTCGCCCCACAAAATTGGCCTATCATATTTTGTTCTTTCAAACATCATAAAAATGCTCTCTTTTCATTACTCCTACTTTCCCCATTTTCTCTCAACGAGTCTGCCCTTCAATATTTCTAAAACCTAATCTGAGGCCTATTAGTATCCCTAATAATATCTCTGTCCCTGAAGTGCACCCAACAGAAAGTATTTTCTCAATTTTTAAACCTAGTTGCTCTTTGGAGGAAAATAAAATTGCGAACATTGTATTATCCAACAATTCATATCTATCTCCTTTAGAAGCGTGCTTTATGAAGGTCTCGCTCACCAGAGTAGTTTTCCCGCTACATAAGGAGTAAATCATTCTTCCTATAGATGAAACATACCCCAGTGAATAAGAGCAACTACATTGTAGAAAATAAAGGGAGGATATCAACCCTACTAAAAGATCGTCGGCAGAAGGTGTGAGCCCTATCCCTAATCCGATTAATTTGCGCAATGAGATTTCAACATGATAAAAATCCCTTTTTTCAATCCCTCTAACAAAACCACAAAGCGCGTCAAAACAAAGCTGGCATAAGAAGTTAAGGTCAGCAACTCCTTTCTTTTGATCTAAAAACAAATTTTTATGAATATTTAATAATCCACCCAATCCTTCTTTTGATCCCCTATCTATACAAAGCTTGACAACAAAATCAAGATTTGAATATGTGTCAGGTAATAAAGTAAACTGGAAGTAGTTATTTTCCGGATACCAGACCTTTGCATTGTTTAAGTATATACATAAATCCGCCTTAGGAATGTTCAGACACGACTCCTTAAAGTTTATGTGCATCCCCTTCTCTACACCTGTATTATCGAAACAATCCGACCATGAAGCTACTGATATTGCAAACGGGATTCCGCCATATCCTTTATCACAAACCAGCAAAAGCTGTTTATGGGGTAGTAAACAATAGAATGAATTCTTATGAACGCAGTAAACCTCTCCTTCTGTTACCCCGCTCAGAAAATCTCCGATTCGATAACCCATAGATATTGCATTTATTGACATCATATAGATTAGCGAAAGATGAAACTGGGGATAAAGAACTTTTCTCGCTTTGGCTAAATAACGCCTTAAATTCCTTAAAGGAATAATCTCTTTGGGAATGTAATTTCTAAACTGTAGAATAAGATACTAACTTTTTTTAAGCATCTTACATTTAATGAGGTCACAAAAAACAGTAAAAGTAATATAATATTCATATAATAAATGAAGCGATTGTTTACTTTTTGCCAGCAAAGTGCAAAATTTATGGCACACGCCCTTCGCAAAATTTTAGTATTATTATAGAGTTCTAATCTCTGGCATCACGAATTCCCTATGCCCCAATAACTCGGATTGAGTCAGTCTTCCGCTTGCCACCTGTTCTATAAACATTTCTATGCGATTCGCTCCATTAACAAGCGATGTACCTTGAATTACGATATCAGATAGGTCGATATCGATGTTTTCAGCCATTACTTTTGCAACTTCTGGCGAAGCGCAGATCTTTATTACTGGACAAATCGGAGATCCGGTTGGTGTTCCCCTTCCGGTTGTAAATAAAATAATCTGGGCTCCCGCTGCTGCCATCCCTGCTACAGAAGCCGGATCAATGCCAGGATTATCCATCAGCCAAAATCCAGAGTGTGGAGGGTGTTCAGCTATCCCCAACACTCCTTCTATCACACTCGTTCCACCTTTACGGATATTTCCTAATGCTTTCTCTACTAAGGTAGATATCCCTCCTGCTCTATTGCCAGGTGATGGATTAGCATCTTCTATCCTCCTTCCTCTTCTTTCAGCTTCTGCATACCTGTTATGGAGAATCTTAAGGATATCCAACCTAATTTGATCAGTTCGTGCTCTTTTCATCAGTAACCTTTCTGCACCAAACCAACCTACAGTTTCCCCTAGTAACGAAGTTCCCCCACCTTGAACAATTCGGTCAGAGATGAAGCCTACTGAGGGATTAGAAATAATTCCAGAAGTCCAATCCGTCCCTCCACATTTAGTTGCGATGACCAATTTATCCACAGTAAAGGGCTCACGTTTCTGTCTGCGGGTTTTTTCGAGAAACTCTCTTGCCAATCGACGGCATTTCGCTAATGATTTGCTTGTACCGCCTTCTTTCTGAATAGTTATATGAGCGATAGGCTTTTTCCCTTCAAGTTCTCTGAAAAGATATTCCGCCGTAGTGGCCTCACACCCTAACCCAACAAAAATTACCGCACCAACATTTGGGTTAATAGCAAGTCCAATAAGCATTTTGCGTGTTATTTCCCGATCGTCAGCTAATTCAATGCAGCCTTTGGTATGTTCCAACGCAACTACATCGGGAAATTCGCAACCTATTTGATGAACAATCCCGTTGGAACAAACAACAGTCGATAGGAATAGAACATGGTTACGAACACCAACTTCACCATCATTTCTTGGATATCCCTCAAATCTCATCCGTCAGTCTCTCCAACACTAAGTAGGAGATATTGATCTTTCCATTTCGATATGGGGTCTTCAACGTTTTCGATGTGAACATGGTCTCCTATTTGAATGTCTATCGAAGCGTAGCCGATAATTTCGCCATACTTCACCACCGGGTTCCCTTTAGGAATATTTTTAATTGACATTTTATGGCCTATAGGGATATGAGAACGTACAATGACTCTCAAACCTTCTACCTCTACTATTTGACCAGGTTCTAGAGGTGATAGTGCATTTACGACATTGTCTCCCTCTTCTATATGCAGAACACGCAATATACTACTGACCATTTCTTGTTTTACTCGATGGTATCTTTATACGATTTGAAGATTTAACTATGCACCAGATTCCAATGTCAAAAAACATAAACAATTGAAGAAATATGTGGGTGGATAAAATCTATGTGAACAAAAAAGCTGTTGGCTCAAGAAATTCACCTCTTTTGTCCACAAATATTCTCTTGATTTCCTTTCTATCCTCCGCTTTACTGTGTCTACTAAACTATTTCAAATTCATACTATTTTCCGCTCTAAATCCGAAGACTATTGACCCTCTAAAAGATATAGCTATAAGAAGGAATCTTGATAAGGACCCAAGTTGAATAATCTTATTTTCTAAAAATCAGACGGAGTCAGAATTAGTACAAGCGCAATTAATATCTTTGTTATTCCCAAATTCGAGATTCCGAAACGAGTTCGGAATGACATACTTTTTTTCATGCTAAACTCGTTTCAGCATCTCATTTAATGCGTTTGTATTAATATTGACTTCTTGCCCAAATATGGACGTCCAACCTTAGCTATACGTTTTTAGCAGAATACCATCTTTCTGTCTTAATTAGGGCTTTTCCCAAGATTTTTTACTAACTTTTTTAAACCTAGTCGCTCTAGCGACGCATCAGTTGGCCGACCAGTATCTGGATCCCACCCCATGCCCTTGTGGTACTCAGAAGCTAAACTATCTATATCAATCTTTATCCCTGCCAGGGGCCCTCCGCTATCTGCTGACATCTCAACCATTCGCTTAGGCGGTCTGATTTCTGAGGGTTTTATACCTTCTCTAATATTGAAAGATTGTCTAAGTGTCTGAATTCGGGCCCCCGTTTCTAGTGCCTCATTTATATTCATATTCCACCCAGTGACAGCATTGAGAAAATCTATTAAAGGAAAATCTCCAAAGAAAATCACTGGAAAGAGGCAAAGCCCGGCACAAGCCCCCACCTGCCAATAACATGACACTGTTGCACTGGCTGGACCTTTCTTTTTGTATTCATACCGTTCGAGATTATGGAACTGCAATTCAGGGTAAGGTGCATAAACGGGTGAGCCTGTATCAAGTCGAACCATAGGAGCGGCAGTGTGTCGTCCAGGAGTCGGGTCGCAGACGAATCCAGTACCGCGACTGGGCATAAAAATAGGGCTCCGAAGTCCCGGTTCCTGCCCCCCAACTTCCATTGCATATTCTTCCGAATTCTTTCCTATCTTTCGAGCAGCGACCTTAACTCCGTCAGCCAAAATATCACCAATGCCTTCACGATTGATGATTTTCGTAAGCATAGCGATCATTGCCCCTGAGTTCCCCCAGGTTAACTCGATTCCTTCCGTGTCCTTTTTGGTTATTATTCCTCTCTCAAAGCATTCCATTGCGAAAGCAAGGGTTCCTCCCGCAGAGATTGTATCAAGGCCGGATCTATTACACATGTCATTCATCTTAAATATGGACAAAAGGTCATCGTTCAAGCACATAGTGCCAAATGCAGCTATAGTCTCATACTCGGCTTTGTGCGCCTCTTCTATAGGATAGGGGCCTTCGTTTACTTTAACCCTACCACCACAGGCCATGGGGCAATTAGCACACCCATATTTCTTCATCTGGTACTTAATAACATTATTTCCATCCGCTATCTTGCTTACAGTGGGAAAACCCTGTTCACCTGCTAGTATCCAGTTCTTGATGGGAGTGTCTCCTCCTGCCACCATTGCTGCAGTCGCCCCACATGTTCCATAGTCCATCAAAACTTTTGCCAACCCCTTTGGTTCATGCAACCCCTTTAGGAATGTTTGTCGTAATTCATCGAGTTTCGCCTTATTTGCGACAACAATCTTCTCTTTACCATGTGCAACTATAGCTTTAAGTCGTTTGGCCCCCATTACAGCTCCCACTCCTGACCGAGCTGCAATGCGCCCTCTATCGTTTACAATACCACTAATAAGAGAAAGTTTTTCAGAGGCAGGCCCAATAGCTGCAACCTTAATATTGGTAATGCCTAACTCCTTGCTCAATATATCTTCAGTTTCCACTGTATCCTTCCCCCACAGATGAGAAGCATCCATCAACTTAAGCCGACTATCAGTTGCTATAAGGTATCTGGGTGAAGGAGCAATGCCAGAGAAAAAAATGGCATCAAACCCAGCAGCCTTTAACTCGCTACCGAAATATCCACCGGCATTGGCATCTCCCCATCCGCCGGTAAGTGGTGACTTGCAGACGACCATATAACGGCTGCCTGTCGGAGTCTGCGTTCCGGTCAGTGGTCCGGTAGTAATACCAAGTATGTTCTCAGGTCCTAAAGGATCTATTCCAGCCTTCTGACGTTCAAATAAGACTCGTACACCAAGACCATGCCCCCCAATAAAACTACGTAATAAATCTTCATCTAGCCTCTCTTCCCTAATCTTCGCAGTTGTTAAATCGACAAAAGCTATTTTTCCACTATATCCTGCAACCATTGCAACCTCCTTTCAATTTAATTACTTCTCCTGATCTGAAATTATTAGAAAGCCGTGTTTGATCGAAACCGGCCTATGAGTATACACTCATATTCTTGCTACCCAATTCGAAGAATATTTTCAAGGCAATCTTCTACAGCGTGAATTCATCTTCACACCTATACACCTCCGACGCGCTCAAAATCCAATGTCTTTTTCTGTCCAGTTTATCTTTCCATTACGTGAGACCTATTTAGTTCAGCAGGATCTGAATCCACAATCGAGGTTTTTGACTTGTAACATTCATCCTGACCACACTCCCAAAAATATTCTTCGACATTCCCTTTAACTCAATCCATGCATACCCCACTTCAATCAAGATGTTTGTTTGTGGGTTATCTCTTACCTTCTTTCAGACCATTTTGGAAGGGGGATCATTATTGGCTTCGCCGTTGCCAAATTGTCGGGCCATGCAACTTGGAGCTCCTTATTCTGCCATTGATTCACTCCGACTAACGCTCTTATATTTTGACCCTTATCATTAAGTTTAACTCCTCCTCCTGTTAAATAATAGCCCATTGGAAGATCAAGGGCGTGTGCCACCTTTCTGATCTTATTCGGATCCACAGAACCAGTTTTCGGTAACACCTCTGTCATGAGCGTCCAAGCTCCGCTAAAACTTACCAAAGCGAGTGCACCTGGATCACGCTTCATCTTTTCTTTAAATCGAGAAAGAAAAACTGGATAGAGCTTTTGAGTATTTTGCAAAAAACCTTCTACTTTTTGCTTTATAGGAGGGTCAACACTGAAAACCCCATTCCCATTGTCTCCGTGTGCTTTGATGAAATCCGGCAAACCGTACCCCTGGCCTATTCCGATCATAGCTTTCAGGTTCAGATCAAGCTCTCGCGCCTGCCTCCAGATTGTGATCCCGTCATTCAAGTAGGAGGTAGCAATGAGCGCATGGGGGTTGGCTGCCTTTAGCTTTAGAACCATTGAAGAAAAGTCGGTTAAGTTCTTACTGTATCGCTCGTCCCCAACCAATTTCAGTCCTATCTCCTTGGCTTTAGCTATGGCTCCATCGCCCACGGACATTCCAAAATCCGAGTCCTCAGAAACTATGGCTACCCTAAATTCATTAGGACGAATTCCTAATTTATCCGCCACAAATTTAGCGAAGTTGGCTGCTGTTTCCCCTTGCATGCTGGAACTAAAATTTAAACGGACAATGTTTTTGTAACCACGGTTCGTTATCTTATCAGCCACCGCAATAAGCTCCCAATAAATGACCCCTTCCCGTTCGGCCACCTCGCTTGCGGCAATACAAAGAGAACTCGAGTAGGTTCCCATGAGGAGCTTTACACCTTCCTTAATAATTAGACGCGTAGCTTCTGTATTAGCTGCGGTTGCATCAGGAGCATCAGCAACGACGTATTCAACCTTCTTCCCTAATACTCCACCGCGCTCGTTGACTATTTCCTTAGCAATTTCTGCGGCCGCAAAGGATTCACCCCCCAAAAGCGCCATCGGTCCGCTCATTGGAAAAATGATTCCTATCTTAACACTCTTTTCCGATGCCGCGTTTGCCTGATCCATTGTCGCTATGGCAAACATAACCATTATAGTTATCAAGAGTACTGTCACTGCAAATCTTGCTTTCATAAGTTTTTCCTCCTTTTTCTATAAAATTTGAATGAGTTCGACTTAAATTGCCGGACCTTCTCGTCTCCACTAAAACAAAAAAGCGAAATATTAAACCACCTCCTCTCGATAATACTCCACCGAAGTTTTGGCTAAAACTAGAAAGATAACCCTATCCTCCGCCGATATAGGCTTCCTTAAGACGTTCATTCGCAAGAAGGTCCTTTCCTATCCCTTCAAGAACAATCTGCCCATTCTCCAAAACATAGCCACGATCGGCGATCGAAAGTGATTTGCGCACATTTTGCTCAACCAAAAGAATCGTTGTGTTTCGAGCTTTAATCTCCTCAACCAATTCAAATACTTTTTGGACTAAAAGTGGGGCCAACCCTAAAGTGGGCTCATCGAGCATCAAGACTTTGGGCATTGCCATCAGTGCTCGCCCAATTGCACACATCTGCTGTTCGCCCCCACTCAAGGATCCTGCCATCTGGCATTGGCGTTCATTTAGGATTGGCAAGAGATCGAATACAACTTGAAGATTGTTTTTTCGTCTAGCCCGAGTTCGCCTGGAGTAACAACCTAATTCCAAATTCTCTAGAACTGTCAAGAAAGGGAATATTCGCCGCCCTTCTGGAATTTGAATAACTCCTAATTCTGCAATTCGGTGTGCTGGTAGTCCATCAATCCTCTGATCTTCGAAGTAAATTCTTCCTGTTTTATGTTCCACCAGACCGGAGATGGAATTAATGAGGGTACTTTTCCCGGCGGCGTTCGCCCCGACAACTGCCACAACATGGCCTTCATCAATATGCAGATTGACGTTATGTAATACTTGAATATCACCATAATACGAATTCAAGAGATCCGCTTTAAGCAATGTAATCCTCTCCTAGATAGGCCTGGATTACCGAGTCGTTTTTTGAAATTTCTTTGGGACTCCCTTCACCAATTTTTTGCCCGTGATGGAGTACTATGATTCGATCGCAAAGTCTCATGATTGCTGACATAATGTGTTCAATTATCACTATTGTTATACCAAAGTCATGGATCTTTTTGATCAGATCAATTGTCTCAAAGACTTCAGTCGGTCTAAGACCGCTCATCACTTCGTCAAGAAAGAGAAGCCTGGGCTGAGATGCAAGCGCTCTAGCGATTTCTAATCTTTTCCGGTCAGAAACTGTCAAACTGCCGGCAAGAATATTTTGCCTATCTGCCAAACCTACCACTTGAAGCGATTCTCTGGCGCACTCCATAGCTTCAGGGACCTTTCTCACTTTACTGAGGGCCCCAATCGTGGCGTTTCCTAGGACAGTCATGTCCTTGAAAGGTTTGACTATTTGAAAGGTACGACAAATTCCGAGCCGAGATATTTCAAAACTTTTCTTTCGAGTGATATCTTTTCCTTCAAATTGAATGTTTCCACTATCGCAGTGATAGAAGCCTGTGATAACGTTAAACAGTGTGGTTTTACCCGCTCCGTTCGGACCTATCAACCCAAAGATATTTCCTTTGCTAACTTCCATGTCCACTTCTTGCAGTGCCCAAAGACCTCCGAACTTTTTGTTAACCTTTCTAACCTGAAGCAACTTGGTGTCTCCTTAAATCAAGTTTTAAACACTCCGATTTTATTCATCCATTTGCTAATTAAGTCCTTGAAGAAATTAGACCTTTCTTTACGGCCCCAAATAGCTGTAAAAATTCCTTCGGGAATGAATATAACGACGATAATTAGGATCATTCCATAAATAATAAAGTGTAGACCTACATAACCACCACCGAACCACCCCCTAAGGAGCTGACTCAGTGGAGTAATAAATAGTGACCCAAGAATGGGGCCAAAAGCTTTTCCCATCCCCCCGATAATGGAAATTAATGCGACCTGAACGGAGAAATCTAATCCTAAAATGGTATGAGGTTCTATATACATAATGTACTGTGCATAAAAAGTACCACCAAGTGCAGTCAGAAATGCGCTAATGGAGGTTGCTATGATCTTGAGCTGCAGGGTATTGATTCCTAAACTCTCTGCTGCATCCTCATCCCCACGCATAGCCATTAATTGATATCCGAACCGTGATCGTTCGATCCAATATGAAATCAAGAATACTAGTAACAATAGGCATAGAGCCACGTAAACATATTGGAGCCGGTTGTGTAATATGAAGGTACCCCAATTAGGTTTAAATGGGATAGATAATCCCTCTGAACCCCTTGTTACAGAACGCCAGTGAATAGAAATGATTCGTAGCACTTCAGCGAAAGCGACAGTAGATAAGACGAAAAAAGGTCCATGAAGTCGGAAGCTTAGGTATCCAAGCGCCACGGCAAAGAAAATGGCTAAAAAACCACCGGCCAGCATTCCTATCCATGGGGTAATGCCGAATTTGAGAAAAAGAATTGTGGATACGTAGGCCCCGATACCAAAAAAAGCGGTATGGCCAAGCGATAGTGCTCCACCATAACCGCAACTGATGTTCCAAGCCCCTGCAACCATCGCCCATAAAACGACCTTGACTAACATATCAAGATAGAAGGCACTTTTAATAGCAGCAGGAAGTAAGAAGCAAAAAACGAGGATTATTAATCCCCAAAAGAACTTTTTGTTTTTTGAAAAATCATAGGGTTTTCCCATCACTTAAATCCAACCTCTTCAGACCCACGCTGGCCGAAGAACCCGGAGGGCTTTAATAGCAGAACAAGGATGAAAACTATGAAATAAACTATTTGCCGAAGGGCGGAACCCATGTAAAAGCCGGTGAAAGTTTCAAGAAGTCCTATCACCAATCCTCCTACTAGAGCCCCTGTCATACTCCCCAATCCACCAAGCACTACAACTACGAAAGCAATTAAGGCCAAAGGAAAACCAATTGTTGGATAAACCGGGTAAATAGGTATCAAAACTGTTCCTGCTATACCAGCACAAGCAATTCCAATTCCAAAAGTGATGAGGTCAAGGAGCCCAACGTTAATGCTCATCAACGATGCTGCTTGTCGGTCCTGGGCAACCGCTCTGATAGCTTTTCCCAAATAAGTATATTTCAGAAACAGGTAAAGTAAAAAAATCACTCCCATTGCAACTCCGAACGCGACTAAGTGAGCTAAAGGTAGATTAAGCCACTGCAATCTTATGATGGTTTCTGAATATGAGGTTTTGATCGTCCGAAAATTCCCTCCCCAGAAAAAAAGAGCAACATTTTGGATGACCAAACTCATACCTATTGTGGCAAATACCTGAGCTATTGGAGGAGCACCAACAATGGGTTTGATAATAACTCTGGCAATTATGATCCCTAACAAAAAAAAAGATGGAACAACAAGGATCAGAGATAAATAGGGATCAATATTCATCAATACAAAAAGCCAATATGTTGCATACATGCCAAGAGTGACAAACTCCCCTTGAGCGAAATTGGAAACTCTAGATACCCCAAAAATGAGTGTAAGACCGATACTTACCAAAGCGTATACGCCACTTAATAAGAGGCCTGATACAACCACCTGTACTAATATCTGTAACATTCAATAATTCCTTCCGTCAGCCCTCTTCAGTTCAGGCAGCTTTACATGTAGCATCGCTTTGTTGAATAAAGAAGCCTGTCTCGCCCATTTTATTGGGCAACAAATTAAAAAGGCGAACGGCTATGAAATCACTGCAATCAGCCAAAGGTCCAGTTTCTTTGAGATCCGAATCTAGTTATTCCGATCTTTCTGCCTTTTCTCCTCTTTACGACCAAGGAACACTATTGCAGATTCCCTGCAAATGCTTTTCGATAAAGTTCAGTGATGTCATCGATCGTAGTTTGGCGGGGATTCGTCGCTGCTAACCCTGTCTTTATAGCATCCTCAGCCATAGGGCGTATTCCCTCTTCCTTGGCCGCTGTATTCTTGAGAGTAGGAGAGATGCCAAGGTCGAACAATAAGTCCTTGATAGCATAGACTGACCTGAGGGCTGCTTCTCTTGATGTGAGGTTACCGATGTTCCCGCCCAAAGCTTGAGCAATCAACCGAAACTTTTCCAGGTTCGTAGGAAAGTTAAACTCCATAACATAAGGAAGGAGAATAGCATTCGCAAGACCGTGAGGAAGATCGTAATGCCCCCCCAGAGGGTGGGCCATTGCATGGGTATTTCCTACCCGTGCATAAGTGAAGGCAACCGCCGCTAAGGTACAACCTGTCTGCATCGCCATAGCCGGTTCAATACTGGAAGGGTTATAGGCAAAACGACGTATGTTTTGTCCTATTAGTTCGATCGCCTTAAGAGCCAAAGCATCTGTAAAAAGACTTGCCCGTCGAGAAACGAAAGCTTCAATGGCGTGAGTCAAGGCATCCATTCCCGTTGTTGCAGCCACAGCGAGTGGCAATGAAGCCAAGACAAGAGGATCGAGGATAGCGTATCTCGGGGCCAAACCAATGCCACCGATACCGAATTTGAATCTTCGTTTCTTGTCCGTGAGCACTTGGCCTCTTGTAACCTCACTCCCTGTCCCTGCTGTGGTCGGGATCACAATTAAAGGGAGAGGTTGGTTCGAGAACATGTTAAAACCTTCATACTTAGTAATTGGAGCTGGGTTCGTCATTAAAAGGGCCACCGATTTCGCAGTATCGATGGCACTCCCTCCTCCTACGGCAAGCAATACATCGCAAGCTTGTTCACGGCAAAAAATGGTGGCCTTTTCTACTGTCTCGACAGACGGATTAGGCTCAACGTCCTTAAAAACTGCAAATGTTGTACTATTGGCAAAACCATCGGTCACACTCTTAGTGACTCCCGCATCAAATATGCCAGGATCAGTTATTACTAGAACCTTGTGGGCACCAAGAGTTTTAAAAAGGTCGTTTACTTGACTACTAGCCCCTACCCCTGAAAAAATTCGAGTGGGAACCCCGAATTCAAACACTTCGTATGCCATCGTAATGTCCTCCTTTCATGTATTTAATCTTATACGCTTTGCAGAATCTCCATTTCCGAATTTATGTACTCCTTCATTACCATCGATGACTTAATAGCATTGGCTTGAAGATCGGCCTTTATTTTGCCAAATTCTCAGAAATTCTCCCTGCACTCTCCTTTACTTCTTTCAGAATATCCGTCATCTTTTTTAAAGTGAAACGATTGTCAGGGCCGAGTATACTTAAGGCCACGGGACAGATATAGTTTTTGATAGGAACAGAAATTGATGAACTTCCTTGTTCCCTTTCCCCAAAACTTGTAGCAAAACCTTGCTGTCTTACTCTTCTTATTTCTTTCAGCAACATCTTCCTGTCTGTTATCGTATTGGGACCCAAAGAAACGAGTCGCAAATTTCTAAGTAAAAGCTGAAGTTCGTTCTCATCTATCTCAGAAAGCAAAACTTTCCCTCCTGCACCTGCATACAATGGCATAACAAATCCCTTACCCGCTGTATATCTAACAGTTTCAAGGCTTTGCAACTCTTCTAAACATATTCTTTCAAGACCAACCCGAATGTGGATAACCACAGTCTCTCTGGTAACATCCCGTAAATACCTCATCTGATCAAATGCGCAAGTAATCAACTTCTGATGTGCAATTATTGGTTTTGATGCGAGTTTAAGGATCAACGGTCCCAAATAATAACGCCGGGTAATGGGATCTTGCATCACAAGATCTAACTGTCCAAGAGTTTTCAATAAACGATGAACCGTCCCTTTACTAAGAGAGAGTTCTGAGGACAAATCGCTAATTCTTCCTATGCCGTCAGAAAGGCTTTTCAAAATATAAACGCCTTTCGTAATAGAATTAGCATTCTTGGAATTTAACATATCGTTCCATATTGTGAAACTTTTGTTCCAATCTTTACCATTGTAATTTTCGTTTGTCAAGAAAATTTTTATCTCTGAACAATATTTTAAATTTTCGTTACAAATCCGTTCGAAAAACACATAAAGAAGGGGCCCTACCTCTCTGAAATCTAATGAAAGTGCTATGAAAATAGATAATGTCGGGTTTATTCAAATTGACAGTGGGGAAGAAACAAATAAGGCGGCGATGAAGAATTTAAAAAACTCTAAACTGCAGATATCTTGCCAAAATTCGCAGTTTCCAAAAGGTTGCGATATGAAACACATATCATGTCGCTGGGTTTGTCCTCTATAGAGTGATGAAATGTTACATAGAGGCGAGACTTCCAAGAATCACGAGGAAGGAACACAGCAACAACTGTCACATTTATAAGTAACCATAAAAATTTTGGCGTATGAATTCGAAGTTCTGAAGCACCATCTCCTTCCCCATCACCACCTCTCCATGGCCGGGCAGCAAGAGCTCCGTATCCAAATGGGATATTCTTTCAATACTCTCCTTTATTAATTTGGAATTGCCCTCCGGAAAGTCTGTTCTTCCAATACCGCCATAAAAAACAAGATCGCCGGTGAAAAGGACCTTCCTCTCCAGCCAATAGATCGAAAGAGAACCAGGGGAATGACCCGGGGTCTGGTAGATTCGAAAGAGCTCCTTACCCAAATGGAGTTCTCCATCCTTCAGGTATAAGTCGATTCGGAATTCAGGCATGGGTTGCCTCATCATTTCAAAGAGGAGTTTCCCACCCTCCATAAGGTAGCGCTCCTCCTCTTGGTTCATCGCTATCTTGACCGGTTTATTCATAAAGGCTTCGAGGCCTTCAAAATGGTCTGGATGAGAATGGGTCAGGATGATCAGACCGATCTCTTCCGGAGAAATCCCATCTCCCTCCATCTGATGAAAGAGATTGGGGACATGACGGGAATGACCTGGATCGATGAGAACCGTTA